>WNGG01007095.1_pt1 | contig 16006 bp, 13 predicted proteins | sample 5400661 | NCBI WGS metagenome assembly WNGG01 (sample SAMN13153372, study PRJNA577476) | soil metagenome | isolation source: 100 cm soil or saprolite under Garry oak tree replicate 1 | place: USA:California | collected 2016-06-15 | reverse complement strand
TGGAGAGTCGTTGACGCTCGGAGCAATGACCAGAATCTCTCTGGCGCCGGTTGCTACCGTGCCGTCATCTCGATAGTGGGTTGTGACCACGCCGGTCTGCGGATCAGGGTCTGAGAATATTCTTATTTGGTTGCCGTTTGTGTCTGTAATCAACTGAGCGCCGCCGGCTCTCTGCCTGATATGAGTGCCGTCTGGAAGATAAACGTTCCAACTTGTTGGGGTACCGCCAAAGGCGGGATACGGTTCGATAGAGGCCCAGATAAAACTGCCATCAAAGGAATAATATCGCATCGTCGTTTGACTGGTGGCAGGAGTGTCCTTGTAGAAGCCGATGCGGTAGTTCTGAGTCGCGCCAGCCAGGGCATCCAGTGGCCGAAGTTCGTGCTGGCTGCCGTCAGGCGTAATCAAAAACATTTTGTATCGGTATGCCTTCTCTAGACAGGCGAGGCCGCCAGTGCAACCAGGGTCAGCAGGTTGAAAATCAGACTCCGCCAGATGCTGAGAGATCGTGTATGCACCGCCTACTCTCCAGCCGCCAGCAATGCTGGGGTCGATTTCCTGACCGGTCCAAAACTGATTATTGTGATTCGGGTCGGGCTCGTTTTCATACGACTTCATGTCCCAGTTCTTGGTGTTGTAATGAGCGGCAACCGTAAAGGAGAGCTTGCCTCCGGCGATTGGCGGAAGCGCAGCCAGCGGGATGGAGAGATTCACATTACCGTTCACCAGATTGATGTTCTCAATGTCGGAGATAGAATAGGAGCCGACGGGCCTTGTCCCTCGATCAGGCCGCGCCGCCGGGTCAGGCGACTGTGCGAAGGCCGCAAAGGTAAGGCAGGCAATAAGAATCACGACCGCGAGAGGTCTCAACGCTTTCCGGCTAGGAAAGACTTTGCTCGGTTGATCAATCATTCTCTCTATCATGATAGTTCTCCGGTACTAGCTTCCTCACTGCCTCGGTCCGTAGGCTACGCTGACGACACTCAATCCCATAATTGCCTGACCATTCTTGTTCCAGTTAATCCTGGTTGGAACCTTCTCGCCCAATTGGTTCTTGCCTTACTCAAGGTCGCATCAGGACCCGCGCCTTCGGGCTCACCTACTCGAACGACATCCCAGGTTGGCCCGGAGTAGGCATCCGAACCCTCAGCGCTCTTCGGCATAACGGTGCGAGCTATCGTGTAGTAACTTGCCCCCCGCAGTTGAGCGAGCACGAACTCATCGGGACTGTCAAGCGCCAGCCTTTCAATGGTTGCGCGGATGTCGCCGAGTGCTCGTCGGGCATCAACAAGCGCTCCATCCTTGGGCGTCCAAACCAAGCTAGAAGTGCCGGCTCCGATAGCGATCTCGACTCGTTCTCCATCATCGCTTTGTGTGCGGACAATTCGAACTGGACTTTGGTCTGCTCCGACGGTCAGGGTACCGATCAGGATCGCTCTCTCACGTCCGGAAGTCAGGAACCTCTGACCGAGAGAGCGCCGGAGTCTCTCGGCTTCAGGTTGATGCGAAAGCCTGCTGAAATATCTCCCGCGCTGTTGGGAAACGTTCTGGAACAACGGTAGCGACATTGATGGTCTTTTTACGGCGACGCGATCGGGCGTCGCGTGATTATAAGCGCGGACTGCAGCGGCTATCACTGCAGTACCGATTAAGACTGCAATAAACAATCTAGGCGCACGTGCGCGCGAGCCAACGATCTTTGTCGTTGCCGATTTTGCACCCGCGCTTCTTCTCATAGCTCTTTTTGTAGCTCTTTGTTCCATTGGTCCTCCGCGTGCTTCACAGACTCTTGTTACGGCGATTATTGCTTGATTAGGCTACTGCAAACTGAGCAGCACCAGAATCTCGCCGACGCCTTTATCCAGCGGTTCGAGCGCCTTGCCGATCAGAGTGCCGGGGCGGTGAATCGGAGTGCCTCCAAGATCCAAAGGCTGTGAACGCATCGCGATTCCTTCTTTGTTGCTGGTGACCAGCAAGTCTCCCACTCGAATCGGGCCGCCCGTCGCATCGACTTTGACCCTGACTCGCCCGGTGGTAGCGACCATCACTTTGCCCGCGCCGCCTTCTCCGAGTATCACCCCCGGACTGGCAGAGACGACTCCCGCCACGCGAGTGTCATATGCGCGAGAGGACGGAAGCACGTGGTTGGATCGCTCGGCGTCTAGGACGACGACACTTCCGGCAGGGATTGCGCGGCTAGCCGGAACCCATTCCGCTACGTCTTGATACTTCGCAGCGATGTTGCCTGAGACTGTTACACTTCCCTGAACATCAAGATTAGCGTTGGATGAGATTGTGCCGATGCTAACATTTCCAATTAGGTTTGTAGTTCCAGCTACGTGGAGTTTGGCTGAAGGCGCGGTTATGCCGATGCCGACGTTCCCGTTTGCCAAAAAGGTGACGAGATCACTATGTGAACTTACACCGGTCAGTTGTTTGAAACTGAAGGATGTTCCACTTGTATTATTCTGATCGGTGTTCCACAGATCGATGTCCCTTTGGCCGCCGCTGTAGTTCCAAGCCACCCCTAAAGCGTTGCCAGCAGCGGGTCTCGTCGGGGTGTTAAAACTGCCGATATAGGCATAACCGCCGCCTTGAGTCAGGGTATTTTGGATATTCGTGGTGCCTGCAACGTCGAGTCTGTAATTGGGAGCCGTCGTGCCAATACCCACGTTGCCTGATTTATCTATACGCATCCGCTCCTGCAATGAAAAGCTCTCAGCATTATAAGTTCCAAAAGCTAACCCCGATGAACCGCTTCCCGCACCAATTTGGACGTAGCTTTCCATATACGGGTACAAGTCGGTTCCGGCGAACCCATTGAATGGTCCCAGCCTGAGTCTTACCCTATCGGCGTTGTCGGCAGCGGTATTATTTAAGAAGTCTATGTTAACTCGTCCCGCAGCCTGTGTCTGATATACCGCCAAGCCGCTGCGCGGATCTGTTGTCCCGATGCCGACATTGCCTCCGGCCGTTTCGAAGATGGGCGCTACTGTATTTCCGAGAGTCCCATTACCGTCGGTATATTTGGGTAGGTAGTACTGTGTCATTGCCTCTATATGCTCTTGCCCTCCCGAAGAGCCCTTCCCCGCCTTGGATTGAATGCTTTGAACCGACGGATCAGTACCAGCCACCGCAGAACTGGCGTCTTCCTGTCCGGCGTTGCTTCTCTTGCTGGCCGTCTCATTTTGAGTTGATTTCTGATGAGCAGCGATAGCTCCGGCGGCAGAGGCCAGACCGCCGCCGATGAATTGGTTCTGAGCCTGTCCCTTGTCTGGAAGGGCGAAGACAACTGTCGACGCCGCCAAGAACACAACAATCCATGAAGCCCGTCGCATATGGGTTGCCTGTTTAGTCTTGCTCGTCATTTCTTGCTCTCCTTTCATTGCCCGATTTGATCAATCGCTATTTGGTGTCCTGTGCCTGACCCGCCTGCGTATCTCATTAAAGTGTTCCTTCATAATGACTGTTTGCTGTTTAACTAATGTAGGATCGGTATAAGCAGGCTGGTCTGGAGGATGAATTGAATTATATGCGTCAGCAAGCCTATCGCGGAGTTCTGTTATGTGTTCCGTCTTAACAGCCACACGCAACTCGGCTAGGTCCTGCTTATTGATGATGGTCACATGCTTCTGTATCGGATCCTGCGCGAAGCTTATGGTAGTAACGAGATCAAAATTGCCTGGGTTGGAAGTGCTGCCGGCTGTGTTGACCGCCTTCACCCGATAGAGATAGGTGACGACCGGAGGCGTAACCCCGCCGATGGAGCTGACACTGCCAAATTGAAGAGAGTCAGGGAACGTGGTAGAGGTGGACGTGAAGGTTACGGGGGAGCCGTTAATGGTTTGACTCCTCTCGACGATGAAATGGTCTAACGTCTCGCCAGCGGCTGGAGACCAGTTCCAGGAAAGATTGATCTGGCCGACTGTATTGGCCGTCACGTTCAAGTTTGTCGGGGCAGTGGCGCTACCGGTACTACTACCAGTTGGTTCCTCAGTCGCAACAAGACGTCCGCCAGCATACACATACTCTTTGGACGGGCTATTCGAATTGAAGCTGGCCGTCGACACCGTTCCGCCTCTCTTGCTCTTCTGTCGGAAAAAAGAATCCAGAGCGCCCGAGTAAGCAAGCATCGTCCAGGCCGCAAACAAGCCCAGCACGAGTGCAACCGCGACCACGACTTGAAGTCTTCGCCGGCGCGACAAGGTCAGACCTTTCCGCCGACTGCTTTTCTTTAGCCACATTAGTCCGAGCATCATCCCCTCTCCTCATCTGGCACACGCTAACTTGCTCAGCCCTGAGGCATCCGTCTCTCTATTTCAACTTGCCGCATCAGTATACATAATATAATTCTCGTGTCAAGCAGTATTTTTCGCTCATCAGGAAATATCTTGACTTGAAGAGGATTTGCGGCCTTCCCCGAATCGTTATCGGTCGGGACGCCGCACCGACCAAATGCGAGGCCACTGTGGTATCACACCAGGGATTTTTGATGATCGGTTTGCTGTGATAGCATCCTGGCGAGAGTCGCGGTCCGATAAGCGGCGGCGTGTTGTGTAGGTAACGGCTGCGGCAACAAATTCAGCTTCTTGACGGGCGACGATAATTACCGATGAAGCCAAAGCTCCAACGTAAGTCTGCAAGTGTTTCAATTGAGGCCGACGAGAAACAACGCGCAGCCGTCGAGCGAAGGACCAAGCTCCTGATCGCGCTGCTGTGCGTCGGGCTCTCGGCGATCGCGGTGGTGCCGTTCTTTTTCATGGGTGTATCGGAGAATGGCGGCAGCACCTTCGAGCTTCGGATGCCGACGACTCACGATATGTTTTTGCACTACGATCAGATGAGATCGTTTCACAATGGGCTCGCCGCCGGCGAGATATATCCACGATGGGAAGAGGACACCAACCGCGGATTCGGCGCGCCTACAACCAGTTATTATCCGCCGGGTGTTTACTATTTGTCCTCGGCCTGTTACTTCATCGCGCGAGATTGGGTGAGAGCCTTGTTGGATGCTCATCTTCTCATAATGATTGCGTCAGCCGCCGCGCTCTATTTGTACGCCCGTCAAGTAATGGGGCGAGGCCCATCGCTGGTAGCGATGACCGCCTACATTTTCCTTCCCTATCACCTGGTTGATCAATATCAGCGCGGCGCGATTGCCGAGTTGCTGGCGTTCGTTTGGATGCCGCTGATGTTGTTCTTTGGCGACCGGCTAATGAGAGCGTCCGAGGACGGCGTCACGAACGAAAAGAATCCTCGCTCAGTGCTGATGAGTATGGCCGGACTCGCCGCAGCTTACGGCGCGTTCTTGTGGTCGCACCCGGCGACGGCTTATCAATTCTCGTTGGTGTTCGGAGTTTACATCTTAGTCTCGAGCATCAGGAGACGAGAGTGGAAGGGACTGCTGGCGGTGGGCGTGGCGATGGCTTTGGGGATCGGACTGTCCGCGGCATACTTGCTGCCCGCGGCAATAGAACAAAACTTGATTCACAAAGAGTACGTCGCCGAGACCTGGCCCTATCACAAGACTTACGTGTTCGTTCACGACTTGTACCAAGGCTCCGACGTCCATCGCGGCTTCTTTCATTTGATCGATTGGATATGGATTTCGGGGACGGCCGTGATTGGGATGGGAGCGGTGATGCTATCCGGGAAACGCACGCGTTCGATACTGAGCGGCCCCCTGAGACAGAGATTTCTATTGTGGATAATAGTGGGGGCTCTGGCGAGTTTCATGATGACGAAGGCCTCGATGCCGATCGGTTCGCTGATACCAAAAATCGATATCGGCGTCTTCACCTGGCGGATGCTCGCAATCACCACGCTGATAGTGTCGTTGGTGTCAGGAGCAGGCGCGCAGGCGGCGGTCGAGGCAGGCGCGCAGCGATTGCGGTCCCGGCGAATCTTGTTCGCTTCACTGGCCGCCTTCGTGATCTCAGGCGCCGTGCTGTTCAGCGCGTTTGCAGTTGCGCGTCCGATGATGGATTCAGCGGTGTTTGAGCCGGAACCGGAGCACTTGAACTGGGCGACGATCCCGAGCACCGCGCCAGCCGATCCCGAGGAACTGCCTCGTGTTGTCCCCCAAGCCGAGCTCGCGGACGACAACAGCAGTGATGAATCGGATGAGACGCCTGACCGTTTGCCGCAGGCCGAACTCTCCGGCGAAAACGGCGATGTGACAGTTGAACAATGGAAACCACAGCATCGAGTAATCCAGGCTATGTTGACCGATGATGACCAGTTGTTGGTCCACACTTTCAACTTTCCCGGATGGACCGCCAAAGCGGATGGAAATCAGGCGCCGATCAAGACGGCCGAGGAGTACGGCGACATGGAGATAGAGCTTACCGAAGGAACGCACGTCGTGACGTTAGATTTCTTGGAGACGCCGCCGCGTCGAGCGGGCAGGATCACAACTCTTTCTTCATTCGCGCTCCTGCTGGCGATGGTCTGTTTTTCGTTCATCAGAAATCGCTATCAAAGTCGCGTTTCTTCTTGACACTCGGAACTGTCTGACTGACAATGCGGTCTGTCCCGATCGACCGGAGGTTGTATGCTGCCACGAAGCCACATTGATGTTGCCGCGCTTGAGGAGATGCGCGAGTCTGGAGATTACGACAAAATCGCAAACCTGTTAGGCGATGATTGGCGGCTCGGTCCCGCGTTCGACGAGCAGACGATCCGTCGAAGGTTGTTGGCCGCAGAGCTGGCCGGACGGAACGGCCGCGTTGAGGACATGGAGGCGGCGCTGAATCCTTATATTGAGAACATAGGTCATGTACCGTTTGAGTTGTCCGCCCGCGTCTTGTTGATGACGGCCATGTATCATTACCGCCGACACGAACCAACCGAGGCGCTTCGACTAGCGACCCTTTCTGCTACTGTTGCCCGAGTTCGCGACGAGGAGTTCGTAACCGGAGAGGCGGTGCAGCTCCAGGGACAGGCGCTGTGGGCGCTGGAGCGATGGGAGGAAGCCGCGCAGCGTTTCGAGGATGCGATTGCCGCATATGCGGGCGGCTCGCGTTCCTATCGTCTGGGGCTGGCTTACCTTTGTCTCGGGGCGGTGCGCAATCAAACGGGAGCCGCAGAAGCGGCGCGCGTCACATTGGAGCGCGGAATAAGGATTCTCTTGAAGAGCCAGGATGATTACAACCTGGCGGTTGGCCGGGTTAACGTCGCGCTGTCGCTCAATGTGCTTGGGGAACACGAGGCTGCCCTTAAGTACTTGACGCTCGCCCTGGAGACGTTCGAGCGCATGTCGCACGAATCGTACAGCTATCTGACGTTGAATAACATCGCAGCGACGTTAGTTTGTCTGAGAGATTATGATCGCGCGGAGAGCTACGTCATTCGCGCCATCGAGAAAGGGGCCAAGGCGCGGAGCACTCAGATTGCTTCAACGTATGAGATCAAGGCGAGAGTGCACCTTGCTCGGATGGAATGGGAAAAGGCCAGACGGGCGCTTGCGACGGCGATGGAAATAGCCGAGCAGGCTAACAGTCAATCTCAGAAGGCGGAGGTGCGTCGTACGCTTGGCAAATATTATTTATCACTGGACCGAGATGAAGAAGCGGCGGCAACGTTACTAGATGCGCTCGAGATCGCCAGCCATCTTCGCGCGTCGTTGTTGGAGCTGGAGATCAAGGCCTTGCTCGTGCAAGCTACCTGCAGTAAGAACCCCGTTGGGGCTTGCAAATTGTTGAGCGAGGTCGAAGCGGCGCTTGGCTCACGACCGCTCTCGGAGCTGAAAAAGGAAGCCAACGCGGCTCGCAGACGAATCAACGCGCTCGATCAGGAGCAATATTTCATAATCTCAGACGCGAGTATTCCGCTGCTTGCCGAGGCGAAGATATCGCTGTTGAAGTGGCTCTGGGCGCGAGCGTTGCACAAGGCGAGGGGCAACGCGAAGGACGCTGCGGCGACTCTGGGAGTGACGCCGACCTACATTCGAAAACTCACGAAGGTGATTCCGAGGGACCTGCTGCGACCAGCGAAGAAACTAGAAACGAAGAATTAACCAACCCGCCCGGTCTACCCCAATCAGCCGCGGGGGGCAGTACGCGAAAACCCGTAATCATTCCTCCGCGAAAACCGGGCGCACGTTATCGAACCTCACCGCAATTCCTGCGCCGCTGGCGGTGTCTTCTACGCGCACTACTTTCGCAGCGTACTTCATGCGGTTCCTCTTCTTGAACGGCACCGTTATTTCTATTTCTAGCGCAGCTCCAAGATCAGGCTCCATCGGCAAATTGAAGAACGCGCCGGTCGAGCTCAGGTTCACAAGCGTGCCGGCTTCGCGGAAATCGGTTCCAGTGGCTGTTATCTCCCAAGCTAACTGAAACCTTCGCGCGGTCCTGCGCTCTTTGCGGCGGCCATTTTTCATCGCTTTACAGTGGTCGGTACCTCAGGCTGAAATATTGAATTGCCGGGACGTTCCTTGAAGCTTGAATAAAATTCCGGGTTGGAGTATTCTTGCACCTCTGTGGCCAACAGCGTGGTCCGGAGTAACCGCCGTCCACTCTGTCAACCACCGATTCAACAAACAAAAAACGACAGGAGCAGCGCAATGGCAACGAGAGCCCTCACCCCTGTTGCCCAGCGCCGAAGTCCCGCGAGCGTGTCCGCGAGACAAGCCCCCGGACACGGGCGGGATTGGCGAGAAGTCTTACTCAGCCAGGACGCGGAAGCGATCTGGCACAAACTCTCTATCTTTGTCCGCGCCGCAGCGCCGGACCATACGGCTGAATACGAGCAGTTGACTCAGGAGCTATTTCTGCACCTGCTGGCGAATGACCGCATCAGCTTCTATCTGGAACAGGATTATTCAGACTCGGACATCAGAGCAGATTTGCTCTCTGTTCTTAGCGGATAACCCGAAACTTGATTTGAGAAGGGACGACGTGCGTCTTGAGAGGCGCTACGCCACGAGGCTGCTGGTGTGAGGTTGGTCATTGAATATGTCTTCCAGCGAGTTGTCGCCCAGATCCGAGAGCCTCAAAAGCATGTTCTGGCGATTAGTGGAGTAAGCCAGACCGTCGTTCGTGCTTATAATGCCGTCACGAATCATACGTTCCAGCTCGGCGTCGAACACCTGCATCCCGTCCAGGTTGCCGTCCGTGATCGCATCGTAGAGCGACTTCCCTTCCCGCTCGCCCTTCTCAATATAGTCGCGAGTGCGCGCGGTGGATTTCAGTATCTCAATCGCGGCGACACGCCCGTGACCATCTGCCCGCGGTATTAACCGCTGCGAGATTATGAACCGGAACGCTCCGGCAAGTCGCATGCGGATGACGTGCTCCTGGTTCTTGGGAAACAATCCGATCAGTCGCTCGACGGTTTTGACTGCGTCAGTAGTGTGTAGTGTGGAGAGCACAAGGTGGCCCGTTTCCGACGCCTCGAGCGCAACCTCGCAGGTCTCGAGGTCGCGAATCTCACCGACCAGGATCACCTTCGGGGCTTGGCGTAGCGCCGCCCTCAAAGCGTAGGCAAAGCTCGATGTGTCCGAGTGCAACTCGCGTTGGTGGACCGTCGAGTTCTTGTGCCGATGCACGAACTCGATAGGGTCCTCGATCGTTACGATGTGAAAGCTCTTCTTCTCGTTTATCTGGTCGATAATCGCAGCCAGAGTTGAAGACTTCCCCGAGCCGGTAGGCCCGGTTAACAAAATGATTCCGTTCTTGAGCTCTACTATTTCATGCAACACGTTCGGAAGGCCAAGCTGTTGGAATGATGGTATCTCGTTGGGCACAACTCTCATTACGATTGCATGGCTGCCGCGCTGTTTGAAGACGTTGACCCGAAACCGCGACAACCCGGTCAGGCTAAAGGAGAGGTCGGCTGAGCCGTATTTTTCCAGCGACTCCTCAGCGGTCTTGTTGCTGCCTATAAGAGCCTTCGCGATTGCAGCAGTATGCGTAGGCGTCAGCACCTCCAGTCCGGCCATTCGGACCGGGGTCAGCTTTCCAATCAGCTCCACTTGCGGCGGGCGGCCTGGCGAGAAGATTAAGTCCGATATCTTGTCCGAGACGCTCAGCATCTCCTGAACCACTTGTGAAAAATTGATTGTGGACATCGTGAGGAACCTTATGGCACGTTCTGTTCGAGAGGGGCAGAGGCCGTCTAAAGGCTAATAACGATATTAGCCTGCAGTACGACGATGTCAATACTTCTGTTGGCAAGCGGTAGGCTAGATAACCGATTTGACGCCAGGATATGGAATCACTTGGGGGTTAGCCTCTCGAAGATGTAAAACGTCTCGCCTCGCCGAAGGCTTCCCAGGTAGCGCCACTTATCCTTGATGACATCGCCCTCCTTGATGCCCTTCAGCGCGTTGGCGCCGTCTTCGATCAGCTGATCCACGTCGGTGGCCGCGACGACGTGCAACTCGGGAACTCGATCCTCACCCGTTTCTTTGACCAGGTTGAGGACGGCTTGTCTGTGAATTGTTATTTCCGCCTTCGCGCGAACGTATTCCCGTCGCGTCACCTGGTTATGCCTGTACAGAAATTCGAGCTCGTCTTCTTCGTGCCGCATCAGGTCGAGAAACGAGCTAACCTCCGGACCATAACCGTTCGATTGGTGATTTCTACCACTGACTGTTAGAGTAACAGTCAACAGGAGTGAAACAATCAAGCAGACGCGAGTCGCCGCGTTTCTTCCTTGCATCGCAATCATTGCTGGTAAGCCGCATCAAGCAACTCGATGGGATGTACCACGTCCACGTTCAATCCGTTCAGCAACGCGCCTGCGCCGATTTGCATAATGCAACCCGGGTTGGCTGTGGCAACTGTTTGGGCGCCGCTTTCCTCGATCGCTGCGATCTTGTCGCGCAAGATCTGCCTGCTCAGTTCAGGATGCTGGAGATTGTAGATGCCCGCTCCACCGCAGCAGCTCTCGAAGCCACGCAGCGGAACAAGCGCTACTCCTGGAATTGATCTCAACACGTCGGCAGGCGCCTGGGCGATTCGTTGAGCGTGTATCAAATGGCAAGGCGCATCGTAGGCCACTCGACGTTCAACGCCGCCGGCGGGACGCTGAATTCCATGCTCAGTGAGGAACTCGGAAATATCTCTAACCTTCGAGCTGAACTCGCGAGCGCGGTCTTGAAACGTCGGATCATCGGCTAGAAGCCCGGCGTATTCCTTCATTGCCGCGCTGCAACCAGCGGCGTTCACGATTATCCAATCGGCTCCGCTGTCGAGAAACGCTTGAATGTTTTTCCTCGCAAGTTCTTTTGCAGTCTCGAGCTGCCCCGCGTGAGCGTGCAACGCGCCGCAACACATCTGCCGTTCCGCTTCAACCAATCGGCAGCCGTTGCGAACCAGCACCCGCTCGGTTGCTCGATTCGTTTCGCGAAACAGTCCCTCCATCACGCACCCGCGAAGCACTGCGACACGGATGTCACCTTCGTTTTCAAATCGCTCGGTGGATCGCGGTCGCGCGACAGCGGGGCGGCTCGCAAGCAGAAGCGCCAGGGCAAATCGAATCCTTCCGCGAACGAGGTTTGACTTGAAGATGAGCTTCGCGAGCCCGCTGTCGCGGAACCATCGCGCGGGCGCTAGCATCGACCGAAGCAGCCAGCGTCGGACGAAGACTTGATTGAGGACGAAGCGAAGCATCTTTTCGGACACAAAGCCGCGATCGGATTTTGCGTTCGCTACTTCGACCCGGGCAGCTTCAAGCAGATGACCGTAGGGGACGCCGGAGGGGCAAACCGACTCGCAGCCGCGACACCCGAGACAAAGGTCGATGTGCGAAATGAACGCGTCGCCCATACTGAGCCTGCCTTCGACGACTCCTCGCATGAGATAGACTCGTCCACGCGGTGAATCGTTCTCATCGCCAAGGGCTCGATAAGTAGGGCACGCAGGCAGGCATAAGCCGCAATGCACGCAGGTCAGAAGCTTGTCGAGGTTAGCTTCCAGCAGCGAAGCAAGCTTGCCGTGAGTCTGGGTTGTTTGTGCGACTGCCGTCATAGGACTTGATTCGTGATCCGGATGCGTGATACGTGATACGTGATGCGTGATTAATGATTCGTGATCCGTGATTCGTGATTCGAGACAAGTCCTCTCACGTATCACGCATTACGCATCACGTATCACGTTTCACTCATCACTGATCATATTCCCGCGACGAACTTGCCCGGATTCAGGATCGATTGCGGATCGAACTTTTCTTTTGTCGATCGCATAAGCGACGTAGTCGCTCCGACATCGCCCCAGGCATCGGTTTCCCTTCTTATCTCCGGCGGCGCCTTTTCTACAAACAACGTGCCGCCCGACGACGCGATGTTCGCGCGAAGGCTTCGGACCTGATCGATAACCTCCCTCTTCTCGCCATCGAACGCTAATCGAATTATACCAGTGCCAACGTCGGCGCTGGCAACGCACTCGAAATGGGTAAGGAGCGCTTTTTCCAATTGCTCCGGAACACTCATTAGCGGCACGCTCAACCGCACTCCAATGGTGCGCTGGTCGAGATCGTCGAGTGAGCGCCAAACCCGTTCGGAGTCTTTATCGCCTAGTTCCGTTGCTTGCAAGCTCTCATCGATTGCGCGGTTTATCCAGTCCAACTGATACTCGACCGCCGCTTTGTTGTCGATAAATTGGATCAACAGGGCGTCATCGACACTCGGTAGTAGCCCTCTTGCGAGCACGACTGATGCGGGTTGAAGCTCTGATTCCAGGATGCGTCGAGCGAACTGGAAAAGCGGTCCTCGATACTTAGCGGTGATCAGAATCGTCGCGTCGCGTTCGGGCAACGGCCGCAGCTTGAACGTAAGCTCGGTAATGATTGCCAGCGTGCCATAGCTGCCGACGTAAAGCTTGTTCATGTCGTAGCCGGCGACATTCTTGACCACTCGCCCGCCCGACTTGCTTTGAGTCCCGTCAACATGCGCAAGCTTGAGACCGATAACGTAATCTCGCGGCGTGCCGAACCCTAGTCTGAGCGCGCCACTCGAGTTGCACGCGGCGATCGCGCCAAGCGTCGCCGACGTCAAGCCCGGCGGATCGAGCGGCAGCCATTGACGTGACTCGGATGCGAGAGTATTGAACTCCCGCAGAGTCAACCCAGCTTCAACCGTGGCCGTCAGATCAGGCGGGCTGTAATCAACTACGCGACGCATTCGCGACAGGCTCAAGACGACATCAGCGCGTCTCAACGGGTTCCCCGACTCCAGCCGCGTCATGTTCCCAACAGGCACTACGGCCAGACCAGCCTCAGCGCAAAGTTTCAAACACGCCGCTACTTCATCGGCGGAACCCGGCCGCACGACGAGCTTCGGCTTGTGACCGTCGACCCTCAACTCCCCCGGCTCGCTGACGTTCTCAGAACCAACGACGGACTCGATGCTTCGAGCGATTTCTGATTCAGCATTGTCGATCATTCGATCTTGTCTGCCTTCTTGGATCGCGGCGCGCTTTAAGTTCGAGCTTTAGCTTGCGCCCCCAATTCTGAGCCGTCACAAGCTGGAAGCTCGAACTCACAACGAAGGCTGAAGCGTGAACTCTGAACCCGCTACAAACTCCAATCCTCGTCGACCAGCACAATTTGTGGTCGCGGCGGTTCACTTGTCTGCGTTGATTGATCGGAGTCGTTCATTAACCCGGACAAGTAAGTCTTGAACTGTCTGGAGAAACCCACAAGATCGAGCGACATAAAGTCGGAAGGCAGCCGCCCGAGCTTATCAACGACGCGCTCATACATCCCGCGCGCCCCGCGAGCGTTGCCGCGATTGTGATGGTGCAGCGATACGGCCGCTTGAATCAGCATCTGATAAAACAGCTTTGTATCGCCCGAAGAGTGCAGCCATATTTCTTCCCAAATCTCGTGCGCCTCGAAGTACCGTCCGGCGTTGAAGTGCTCGATGCCCTCCACGTACTGCGCCGGATAAAAGCTGCCGGAGAGGTTGCGATCGCGCGACGCTTGCTGAGCGGCGGGCAGCTCGGCAGAGTTGGTTTGCGCATCCGGATCCTCAAACGTCAGAATAAACGGCCCGGCTTGAATCCTGTCGCCGTCCTTCAACTCGCTCCACGACACTCGCTCGCCGTTTATGAACGTGCCGTTGTCACTCGAATGGTCCACGACGAATATCTTCGCGCCGTTCCGTTCGACGCAAAAATGCTCGCGCGAAATGGTCGGGTGAGAGAGAACACAATCGCACGACTGACTTCTACCAAACGTTACCTTGTCTCTTGAAAGCGGAATCTTTTCGCCCGTTTGTGGTCCGTTGACAAAGCTCAGTGACACCATCGCGATTAGAATATTGCATGCTTCGCCAGTTTGCGGAAGGACTTGTCGTGTGTCGGCCGGGATAGAATGACAACTACGTTTGGGCACGACCTAACTGTTCAACTTGGGCGGATTGAAACGCCTCGTTGGACGCCGATATAATCGAGCCTCCGGTTCAGCCTAGCTGGTAAATTGCGTGGTGTTCGCAGCCGAGCTAGTGCTCGGGTGACTTCACCGCGCTCCGGTATGATAGCTTGAAGAACGTGGTCAAGCTCCCATGGTTATTCCATAAGGTCAAGCTGATAGGAAGGGCATCTTTCGCTCCTCCACGGGAAAGGAAATAGAATGCAAAAACGAGTCGCAACCATTCTTTTGATCGTCGCGCTGGCCTTTGCGGCTGTGTTGAAAGCAAATGGTCAAGCAGTCCAGCCCGAGCAATCCGCTGACATATCCGGTCAATGGGTATTGTCTGCGACATGGTTAGGAGAGCTGCGTGTGGAACGTGTGACTTTCAAAGTGGAGGGCGATAAGCTCGCAGGGACAGCTTTCGGAGGCCTCAAGATCATAGGCTCGCTGCGCGAACGCAAGCTCGAATTCGCGTTGTGGACCCCGGACAACAAGCCCATAGCTACCTTCAAGGGCGCGGTTGAAAACGGCAGGCTATCGGGCACCTTAACCTTTAATGGCAACCCTGGTACTTGGACAGCGCAACGGCCCGCCGCCCGCCCGCCCGACGCGCCCCGCGTTCATAATTTCGAGCCCACGAAGTTTCATCGTCTCTTCTCGGGCACAATAGAACCTGTGCTGAAGATCTATCCGGGGGACACAGTTCATACCTGGAGTGTGGATGCGGGAGGAGTCGATAATAAATCTGTCCGCCGCTCGATGGGAGGAAATCCTGAGACGGGGCCTTTCTATGTCGAAGGGGCATTACCCGGCGATACGCTCGTAGTGCGCCTCAATCGGGTGCGCTTAAATCGAGACTCCGCAGTAAGCGGCGCATCGATCGTAGGGAGCGCTCTGAATCCTGGCTACGTGCAGAGCGTCAAAGAGGTGCCAAACTTTGATAGCACCTGGAAGCTTGATCCGGAGCGAGGAGTGGCTGTGTTGGCAAAGCCGACCGACAAGCTGAAGAACTTCAGCGTGCCGCTCAGGCCTATGCTTGGGTGTGTGAGCGTAGCTCCGCCGCGCAACCAGGCATTTGCCACTGGTGATCTGGGCCCTTATGGCGGGAATATGGACTACAACCAGATTCGAGAAGGTACGACTCTTTATCTTCCGGTATTTCAGGCCGGGGCATTACTCTTCCTGGGCGATGGCCACGCTGCGCAGGGAGACGGGGAGTTGACGGGTGATGCGCTGGAGACTTCCATGGAGATCGAGTTCACTGTGGACGTATTGCAGGGGAAATCAATCGGCGGTCCGCGGGCTGAGAACGATGAGTTCCTAATGGCAATAGGCATAGGGGGATCATTGCAGGAAGCGCTGCAGCGGGCCACCACAATGCTGGCGCGCTGGATTGAAAGCGACTATAAGCTCAACGCTGCTGAAGTAGCCATCGTGCTGGGGACCTCTATCCGCTACGATGTGGCAGAGCTCGTAGACCCGCACATCAATGTTGTGGCTAAGATCAGCAAGACCGCCTTGGCTCAACTCAACAAAGAGAGCAAATGAAGCTTAGATACGACCGCAGAGAGTTCATGGGTCTCGCTGCAGCCAGCGCGGCCGGTATTCTCATGCGACCTTTGCTTGTCGAATCGCGAACCGTCGCCGC
>WNGG01038425.1_pt1 | contig 16017 bp, 12 predicted proteins | sample 5400661 | NCBI WGS metagenome assembly WNGG01 (sample SAMN13153372, study PRJNA577476) | soil metagenome | isolation source: 100 cm soil or saprolite under Garry oak tree replicate 1 | place: USA:California | collected 2016-06-15 | reverse complement strand
GTGACGATCCCACATTTGATAGCCTTGGGCCGGAACTACTTCGGAGTTTAACCTATAGTTCGAATTCTATCGACATGAGCGACGACTCTCCAAACCTAGCGCCGCAATTTGCTTTTGCAATCCGCACGGGTCTCGGCCGGTTTGTAAAGGTCCGCATCGGGGACGTCATCACCAGCGGCACCAAACGGGACCTGACCCTGGAAATCTTTGTCTACAAGTAAAGGCGGCCACGCGTGGCCGCCCGAGCGAATGCAAATACGGGATCTGCCGCAACTCCAGCTACGCGGCTCTAACAGATCCAGTTTTCATTGGTCATTGGTCATTTGTCATTTTTCATTGATCGTTTTCGATCGCTTGCTGTTTGGGTTTGCGTCAGAAAATGACAAATGACAAATGACCAATGAAAAATGACAAATGTCAGTTCGTTGTCCGGACTTGTGCGAGGGCCGTTCTTGCAGATGCGCTGCTACGAGGCGAGCAGGCGCAGGATCGAGGGGGTGAGGAGCCAGAGGAGGGTACCGCCGGGAATAGGCGAGAGGCGTTCGAGCTCGATGGCGACGGCGCCTCCCTTCTTGAGCTCGAGGTAACGGTCCGGCGAGCCCCACGCAATCTCGCCGGCTATCTCTCCCAACGAGGGCTGGTGCCCGACGAGCATTAAGCCTTCAAGTGACTCATGCGCCCTCATTTCCTTGTAGACGTCGGCCCTGTTGCCCGCAGGGGACAGAGCCCGAGTAAGCCTCAGGGACACCTTGGGCCCGAGCGCCTTCTGCACGATCTTTGCTGTCTGTTCGGCCCGAGGCAACGGGCTGCTGAGTATGAGCTCAGGGGCTACGTCCAGTTTTTTCAGCCCCGAGGCTGCCAGCTTCATCTTTTCGATCCCTTCTTCGGTGAGCGGACGCTCATCCTCGGCGACGCCGGGCGCGCCGTGAGGGACCGCGATGCCATGCCTGACAATATAGAGCCTCATGTCTGATCAGGGAGTGCCGGTTGAGGAGACCGCTTGGTTCGTACTCTTGGTGCGACCGGCTGTGGAGCTTGCTGGAGCAATGCATGCAGGGACTTTTGCAGGCGGGAAAGGGCGGGCAGGAATTTCTTTCTGAGAGCCACTCTCCGACCCTCGAACTGTTCCAACAATCTCCCCATTTGAAAAGCGAGATGCTGGGTTTCCTGTTGTGTCAGGCGGCCGATTTCTTTTTGAATCCGGTCTCGCAACACGCACCAATCGTGGTAGTGTCCACCGGCGTCCTGCAAAGCGCGGGCAAGGCGGATCTCTTTCTTCAGCCCTGCCGGCCAGATCGGGTCGAAGATCTCCATGGCATAGCGCAGTTTCTTGGCCGCAATCCGCAGTTCGTGAAGCTGCAGGTCGGTGGCCCGGCCGAAATCATCGCCGGCCTGAAAGGACAGAATCCGCGACGCAAGTTCCCCTAAGACGCGAAAGGCCCTCTCCCACGGGGGCGTGCTCAGATCGAACAAATCCGGCTGGAGAAAGTCCCTGCGTGGTAGCCTCGAGCGCGCGGACGGCCTCCGGGTGGTGGAGCCACCGCTTTCTATCGTGGCGGGGAGTTCCCCCACAAGCGAAACCATTTGAGCCTGCAGCGCTTCCGCGTCGATGAGGCGCAGCTTTTTCTTAACGCGCCGCAACCCCTTTCTCAGCTTGCGGTGGAATCGTTCCTGGAGGTATTCGCGACAGAGGTTTTCGGCCATGTCGCCGGCAGCGAGCTCCTGGAGAAGGGACAGGTCTACTGTGGCTTCGCGGGTCTTGCCCAGCAGCCTCGTGATCTGCTTCACACGGTCGTACAGCGCTTTCCAGCGACGCGCAGGAAAGAGGTCCTTGAAGGCTTCCAGCGCGGTCCGCATCCGGCGGGAGGCGACGCGGGTATCGTGGATCGAGTCCTCCCGTACCTTCGCCTGCAGTGAGCAAAGCTCCTTAAAGAGCGAAGCGGCTCGGTCTGCTATCACCTGTCTGGAGAATCCGTCTTCCATGATAGGCGCCGTCACTTAAAGAGATTTAACGCTTTTGTAACATTGTCTTGGCATACTATCAAGGTAAACGCTAGACAGGCTTGACGGTTGATAGATCCAGTAGTTCCTATGGCATCGTTCGCCAATCCTCAATTAGAATGGACGGGCACAAGTATTCACAGGAGACAAGCCAATCGCCTCTGTGAATCGCCGTGCAATTTTTCATGCGCAGTGGCGCACCTCCGGTGCATGAGGAACTCCTATGAAAAGACGGGAGGGCACGACTTCAGTCGTGCGAATTGCGCCCCAGCGGGGCGAAGGGAGATTAGCCGGGGGTGAGCGAAGCGAACCCCCGGATAGAAGAGGAATAACGATATGCACCCCGGCAGGGGTTGCAGGAGCTCCCCGCGCCCCCGCCGGGGCGCGTTGGTCACGTAGGCATGGGTTCCAGGGGTTCGCAAAAGGCGCTCACCCCTGGCTAAGGGCTCGCGCAGAAATAAATTCACATTTTGGCGCGAGCGCCGGGCGGGCAGATGCGAGGCGCCGCGACGAAGGCGATGTCGGACATCGTCGAGGAGCGGCAACAAAGCCGATACGCGCCCTTGCCGCCGCGCCCCTTCGGGCTGCGGCCCGCAGGCCCGCTGGCTTTGTTGCTCGCTCCTCACATACCGCCCCGGGTATAGCTCGTCGCTCGCGCCTCGCCAGCGGGCCTGGGGGCCAGCGGCAAAATGTGAAGTTATTTCTGCGCGAGCCCTAAGTTCCTCGCGCTCCTTCGGAGCGGACCGCATGACTGAAGTCGTGCCCTCCCGTTCCCATTTTCATTCGCTGTGGCGAGCCGCAGGATCATCGAGACTCTGTGGTGAAAGAGGGCCATTCTTACTTGCAAGCTGCCCTTTAACCGAGGGAATGCGGCGACAGGTCCCGTCCCGACTCTGAGGCGGAAACACAATTTGTGAGGACTGGAATGGCCACCAGTGCCAGCACGATCATCGCCGCGATCGACATAGGGTCCAGCGCGATTCGCATGGACGTAGCAGAGGTACGCCCGGAAGGGTCCATCCACTTGCTCGATTCGTTGAAGAAGGGGGTGCAGCTAGGAAAAGACGCCTTTACTGAAGGCTACCTGAGCGAGGAGGCGATTCGGGCTGCTTGCGCGTTGCTTCGCGACTTCAAAAAGGTGATGGACAGCTACGGCGTCTCCCGCTATCGAGCCGTGGCCACCAGTGCCGTACGGGAGTCCTCGAACAGCGACACTTTCCTGGATCGTGTCTTGATGAATACCGGCCTGGATGTGGAGGTCATCGACGGCCCGGAAGAGAACCGCCTTACCTATGCGGCGGTCTTGGAGTCGATACGGGGCATCCCGGAGTTGGATAACGGCCCGTCCCTGCTGGTGGAAATCGGGGGAGGCAGCACCGACGTGACGCTTTTGCGCGACGGGGAGCCGCTTCAGTCGGGGACCTTCCCTCTTGGTTCCGTCCGGCTGCGCCAGGAAATAAGCCTTACCGGTCGAACGCACGAACAGCAGATCCGGCTGCTTCGGCGCCAGCTCTCGAACCTGCTGACGAATATCAAAAGGTCTGTCTCGGTCAAGGAGGCGGTGAATTATGTGGCGGTTGGAGGAGACGTTCGCTTTGCGGCCAGGAGCATTCTACCGGCTGCATCCAACTCGGGCCCCTGGGTTGTCTCACGCGAAGCCTTCTCGGAGTTCGTGGATGCCGTTCTGCCTCTGCCCGTCGAGTCGCTCGTACAGAAATATTCGCTCTCGTACCTCGATGCGGAAACTCTTACCCCAGCACTGCTGGCGACGCTGCAGCTTTTCAAAGAGACTCGAGCCCAGCAGGTGATTATCACCGGGGCGAACATTCGAGCTGGAATCCTTCAGGATCTGGCGCCCGAAGAGAAAGGGAAACGCCGGAAACAGCTGACGAATCAGATTCTCTCCGCCGCGCACAGCCTGGGCAGGAAGTATCAGTACGATGAAGCGCATGCCGAGCGGGTCCGCGAGCTCTGCGAATTGCTGTTTGACGAGCTGACGGCGGAGCACGGCCTGAACGAAACCCACAGGCTCTACCTCCAGGTCGCGGCGCTGCTCCATGATATCGGCTTGTTTATCGGCACGCGCGCGCACCACAAGCACTCGTACTACCTTATTGTTACTTCTGAACTGTTCGGCCTGCGGCGGCGCGAGTTGGAGATCATCGCCAATGTGGCCCGCTATCACCGGCGGGCGATGCCGCAGCGCACCCATGCCTCCTTTGTCTCTCTCGAGAGAGATGAGCGCGTTACGGTCTCGAAGCTGGCGGCGATCCTGCGGGTCGCGAACACCCTGGCCAAGGGACAACTTCAGAAGACGGCAGACTTGAAACTCTCTCACGAGGGAGACCAAATCGTTCTGGTTGTGGAAAACGCGACGGATCTCACGATGGACAGGGTCGGTCTGGCCAGCCGGGCAGACCTCTTTGCCGAGATCTTCGGCAAGAAGATGGTCCTGAGAGAGGCGTCAAGGACCCCATGAGCACCCGGCAGCCTCCGTTTCTGAACCGCGAGTTGAGCTGGCTCGAGTTCAACCGGCGGGTGCTGGAAGAGGCGGAAGATCCCAAGAACCCCATCCTCGAACGGCTCCGGTTTTTCTGCATCTTTCATTCCAATCTGGACGAGTTCTTCATGGTAAGGGTGGCGTCCCTGCTGCGCCGCATTCATGAAGGAGACGGTACTCCGGACCCCGCAGGGCTTACACCGTACCAGCAGATGGGGCTGATTCTCGGCAGAGTAAAGGAGCTGGACGTTCTCAGGGGGGAGAATCTCAATGCAGCCCAGGAAAAATACCTGGACGATTATTTCACCAACGAAGTCTATCCGGTTCTGACGCCGCTGGCGATCGACGAAACGCATCCTTTTCCTCTTCTGTTGAACCTGTCGCTTAACCTCGCAGCGCTGCTCGCGTCGGAGAAGAGCGCAAATCCGGCGAAGCGTCTGGCCATCGTGCAAGTTCCCGGCCGCTTGCCCGCTCTGTGCCGCGTCCCTGACGGCGAAGGCCTCCAGGTATGTTGGCTGAGTGAAGTGATACGCCGGAGGATTGCGCGCCTGTTCACCGGCTACAGAGTTCTTGAAGTCGCAGAGTTTCGCCTCACGAGGGACGCGGAGCTCGAATTCGATGACGAAGGAGCCACCGACTACGTCCGGATGATCGAGTCCGAATTGAGGAAACGTCGAACCGCCCAGCCTATGCGAGTGGAGCTGGAAGACCGCATGTCTTCCGAGCTGCGGGGACTTTTGCAGGAAAGGCTCGGCGTGGAGGAATCCGCCTTACTGCCAATACGGGGGCCGCTGGATCCACGTCCGTTGTTGAGCATTGTGGACTTGCCGGGCTTTGACAACCTGCGCTATCCGCCCCAGCCGCCTCTGTTGCCCCCCGTCTTCCAGCAGGGGCGAAACATCTTTGAGATCATCTCCGAAAAAGACGTTCTCCTTCACCACCCCTATGAGTCTTTCGATCCTGTGATCGAATTTGTCGAGGCGGCTGCCCGCGACCCCGATGTGCTCGCCATCAAGCAGACGCTCTATCGCACCAGCGGAGCCGGGTCCCCGATTCTCAAGTCCCTGATCGCTGCTGCCGAGAGCGGGAAGCAGGTGACCGTTCTGGTAGAGCTCACGGCGCGATTCGACGAGGAACGGAATATCGGTTGGGCAAGAACTCTCGAAGAGGCCGGGGCGCATGTTCTGCACGGCCTCGAAGGGTTGAAGGTGCACGCGAAAATTACGCTGGTGGTGCGGCGCGAGCAAGCGGGAATTCGCCGGTACGTCCATGTGGGGACCGGAAACTATAACGAGCGGACCGTCCGCGTTTATACGGACTTCGGCATCCTGACAGCATCGGACGAGTTTGGCGCGGACGCCTCGGGATTCTTTAATGCGATTACAGGTTATTCCGAGCCCCCGGAATTCTATCGGCTGGTGATGGCTCCTCTTGGCATGCGCGAGAAAATCATCGCTCTGATACGCAGGGAGGCCGACCGCGCCCGGTCGGGCCAGGTCTGCGGGATCATGGCCAAGATGAATTCTCTGGTCGATTCCGTCATCATCCAGGAACTTTGCGCTGCGAGCGCTGCCGGTGTTCCTATACAGCTCAGCATTCGCGGCATCTGCTGCCTGCGCCCGGGCGTGCCAAAGGTCAGCGAGAACATACGCATCGTTTCCATCGTGGACCGCTACCTCGAGCACAGCCGGGCTTGCATCTTTCGAAACGGAGGGGATGAGGAGGTCTATCTCTCGAGTGCGGACTGGATGCCGCGCAACCTGGATAAACGCGTGGAGCTTATGTTCCCAGTCCTGGATGTCGAGAACAAGCAACGGGTTATTCAGTCCCTGGAGACGCAATTTGCCGATACCCAGAAGTCCCGGCTCCTGCTGCCAGACGGCAGCTACAAGCGCGCCAGTGCGGGAAAAGCGGAGCCTCTCCGGGCCCAGGAGTACCTCTATCAGCGGCTTCTGGAAGCGCAGCAGCGCGCAGCCACGGTGACTCCGGTTCGCTTCGTTCCCATTGAAGGCTCCAAATCATGACCATTGACCATTGATAGGCTGGCGGCGGAATTTCACGAAGCCTCAGAGCCGCGGCTGGGCTGCTCCGTACTACTAACCCGAGAATCCTTTGCTTTTTGGAAAGGATTTCTGCGCGTCCTGCTGGGAGCGCACGCATCCTGCGTGCTGGGATTTTAGAAGCGCTGACCACGCTGGAAGCGTGCGCTCCCAGGGACGACCTCTGCGTTCTCCGCGGTCCTGAGAAAAAATCGTAGCGCCGGCGTCTCGCCGGCATGTGGGCCTGGTTAACTCCCTTTGCGTCAACAGAACCGTTTGCCGGCTGGAAGCCGGCGCTACATTTTTTCTCACGACCCGCGTCTCTGCGGTGAAATCGCCTTTGGTTGCGGCTGGGCTGCTCCGTGTTTATCTGTGTTCATCTGTGGTTTCATTTTTACCGATTACACAATCGTCACTCGTCATTCCCAGATAAATCGCGAGGAACCGGCGAAGGCTGCGGCGCGCGGCTGTTGTATTCTCTCTCCACTGGCCGTGCCGCCGGACCCAATTTCCGGCGACCAGGATTCTCATGGCGCGCGCTGCGAGACTCAGCGAGGGTTCGTAGGAGAACGGAGCCAGAAAATCGTCTTGCACCCTGTCGCTTACGGCTCTCACGCAAGCCATAGGGATGGCGAACTGTGCGGCTACCTGCGCCAGCGCCGCTGTCTCCATGTCGACGATCGACGCATGAAACTTTTCTCGCAGCAGTAACTTCTGCTCGGCCCCTCCGATGATGAACCCAGATGTCAGGATCGCCCCTTGCTTCGCGGGCAGGCCCGCCAGGGAAGGATCGAGAGCTCCGCCGTACCCGAGCACCAGTATCCTGGCCGGCCTCTCGGTCGAGAGGAAGAGCTTCAGGCTGTTGGCTGCGCGAGCGGGTCCCATACCGGTCTTCAGTGCCACAATAGGAAGAGAGCCGCGCGCCGCTTTCCAGCCGCGCACCCCTTGAATCGCAAGGTGGCCGTTTGGGGGGCAGAGCTCCAGTACGACCTGTAACTCTTCTGCTAACGCCGCCGTGATTAGAAGCATTTGATTCAGACCTCAGACCTCAGACCTCAGACATCAGACATCAGACTTCGGGTGAACACAAGAGCAGATGTGTCTGAAGCTGGCTTCGTCCTGCGCTGAAGTCCCCGCACCGGGTGCTGTTGAGTGACGAAGACCGAAACTCCGCGGAAGGAAGCGGTCTCGCGGGCACCCCAGGGACCGCCGGTGTACGATAGAGATTCGCGGGTCTGAGGTCGAAGTCTGAGGTCGGAGGTCTGACTTGCAGGCCCGCGAGCCATCGGATATAGTCAAAACGCATGAAGAAACCTGTTCTTCTTGGTTTTCTGATACTTATAGCCTCGGTGGTGAGCCTGGGAGTGTTCTGGTCCATCGATTCGGGGAAAGCGCAGGTGGTAACGGTCACGGAGGTCAAGCTATCGGACGTGCACACCCATATCAACACCAACGGCAAGGTAGAAGCGGAGAAGGTCTTCGAGCTGCATCCGCCTCTTTCCGGGCGGTGTACCAGGATATATGTCAGGGAGGGTGCGCAATTGAAATCGGGGGATCCAGTCCTTGCCCTGGATGATTCGGCGTTAAGATCTGAACTTGCTTCGGCGCGGGCAGAACTGGCAACCGCGGAGACGGAATTGCGAAATGTCGAGCGAGGGCCGACGGCGGAGGAACTGAACCAGGCAGAGGCGGAGATCGCTCGCTACCGAATGGAAGCAGACGCGGCGCGAAAGACCTTGGAAGCCAACGAGAGGTTGCTGCAAAAAGGCGCCGTTTCGAGGTTCGAAGTGGAAGAAAGCCGGAGGGGACTGGCCCGTGCCGAGCAATCTCTGCAGTCTGCCATCACCCGGCGAGACGATATCCGAAGGAGATATGACACAGTGGACCGTCAGAGAGCCGTGGCCCGGGTGGAAGCCGCGAAATCACGCATATCCTTCCTGGAGAGCAGCATCGAGAGATCCATCTTGCGCGCCCCGGCGAGCGGAACACTCTACCAGTTCGACGTCAGGGACGGCGCGTACCTCGAGGCCGGGGCCCTGGTGGGGCTGCTGGCCGACTTGACGCGGCTTAGAGTCCGTGCCTTTGTGGATGAACCCGAGATGGGACGCGTGGCCCTGGGGAACACGGTGATCGTTCACTGGGATGCCCGGGCGCAGGAGTCTTGGAAAGGGGTGGTCGCGCATATACCTGCACAGGTCGTGGCCCGCGGCACTCGATCGGTCGCCGAGGTACTGTGCAGCATTTCAAGCCCGCAACAAACGCTCATCCCCAACATCAATGTCGATGTGGAGATTGAAACGGCGCAGGGTCCGAAAGTTCCGACTTTGCCGCGGGAGTGCGTATTTCCGGAAGGAAAAGACTACTTCGTGTGGGTGTTTCAGAATGGGCAGGCCCGGAAAAGGAAGGTGGTAACCGGAAGAGCCACCAGTACGTTTATGGAAGTAACCGGCGGTCTGTCCGTCGGAGACCGCGTGATTATTCCGGGCGACTTTTCCCTCACTGAGGGCATGAGGGTCCGCGTCGCAGAGGAATGACAAAACTGGGCACCTCGGTTCGCAGTTTATTTGGAGTGCGGCAGCGTCCTGCCGCCTTGGTCCAGCGAACCTTGCTTCGCCCAGATAAAGCGTCCTGTAAGCCGGGACGCCCTCCAAAGAGCGGTGTACTGAGCAAGAAACTCCTCTCGGTCGTTCCCCTGCTTTTTGCCGTCAGCTTGGCTCCGTCTAGCGAAACGGGTCTGAATGAGGCGGTGCGACTCTACCAGCGGGGAGAGTATCAGCAGGCGGCAGACTTGCTGGCGTCCCTCAACCGTTCTTCCCCGGACGATCCCGCCGTGCGGCTCTGGCTGGGAAAGGCTTATCTGAAAATTCACAAATGGGATGAGGCCGTGCGCGAATTGGAGCGGGCGGTGCAATTGGTTCCCTCCAGGAGCGAGTATCACCTGTGGCTGGGACGCGCATACGGTGAGAAGGCGTCCCGTGCTTTTTTTCTGAAGGCTCCGCGGTGGGCGGCAAAGGCGCGCAACGAGTTTGAAACCGCGGTGAGAATTTCTCCCGATAATATGGACGCTCGGTTCGATCTGTTGGAGTTTTATATCGACGCGCCCGGCATTATCGGCGGAGGGCGCGAACAGGCGGAGGCGCAGATTCGGGAAATCGCGCGCCTGAATCCGCGACTTGGACACACGGCCCGCGCGCGATTCTACGAGGACAAGAAGAGATGGGATCTGGCCCGGCAGGAACTTGAAAAGTCCACCCGCGAGTTTCCAGATCGACCGGAATCCTTTCTGGACCTGGCGGATTTCTGCTTAAAACAGGGAGACGCGGCCGGAGCGGAAAGCTACGCGCTGAAGGCATTGGAGCTCGATAACAAGTCGCCGCGAGGAAAATTCATACTCTCTGCGGCGCAGATACAGATGCGCAAGAGTCTGCCCGATGCGGAGAAGCGTCTCAGGGACATCGCTTCCGGACCGCTGCGCGATGACGATCCGTCTTTCGCCGAAGTGTATTACTGGCTCGGGCAGGCCCTGTTGGCACAGGGAAAACGCCCGGAGGCGCGCCACGCCTTTGAAGCGGCGCTCGGCTACGATCCGGAGCACGCCAAGGCTAAAGCCGCGCTGTCTCAGCTCGGATAGCCCTTCGTGAATTTCCGATTCAGACGGTAATTCCTGGAAGCCGCACGGAAAGGAATAAACTTAAGGCCCGAAGGCAGTACGCAGCCCGGGCCGTGAGGAAGGGAAATACTTGAAATCTCATAATTTCAAATTTGAAATGATTTGAAATTTTAAATTGCGGCCCCTGCCCTCACGGACGGACTAATTCGCTGCCGGGCCTTCGGCCATGGGTAAGCCGGACACGACAAATACTTTCGAGAAGCCACTTGTCTGAGTCCCAGTTATGAATGTAAGGGAGGCTGTCAGCTTCACGATTGACAGCCTGCGCGCGAACAAAATGCGCGCCGGCTTGACCATGCTGGGCATGGTCATCGGCACCGCTTCGATCATACTCGTCGTAACCATTGCGCTTGCCGGCCGGGATTACATTCTCCAGCAGATTCAGGGTGTGGGGTCCAATCTGATCTACCTGTATTACGAAGCCGGCGGGACGGTCTCCGGGGCCCGGTCCCTCTCCGACGACCTGACCCTTAACGACCTGGAAGCAATCCGGAGCCTGCCGAGCGTGACGACGGCCACGGCGATCCTGCAGAATCACGATCGGATCATGGTCGGCGGCGAAGAGAGGGAAGTAAATGTCATCGGGACCACTCCCGAGTATCGCAGGGTCCGCAATCTAAAGATTCTCTCGGGACGTTTCTTCGACGAAATCGACGACAGGTCTTTCAACAAGGTATGCCTGCTTACGGAAGGGCTGGCGCGAAAGCTATTCGGGAGTCTGGACGTTCGCGGCAGGAGCGTAAAGTTCTTTCAGGTGCGCTTCGCGGTAATCGGCGTGTTCAAGGAGGGTGTGGAGACCTTTGGCACATCGGAAGTCTCGGCATACTCGGCTCTGATACCCATGTCGGTGATGAGTCACTTCAACACCACAGACAAGGTCGACTTGATCTATGTCTCGGCCCGCAGCAGCGCTCTGGTTCCGGTCGCCACCGAGCAGATCAGGAGGCTGCTGGCGGAACGTCATCGATCGGGATCTTTCTATCGCGTGGAAAATCTTTCTGAGATTTTGAAGGCCGCGGAAAGGATCGCAGTGGCGATGACGATCGTGCTGTTCCTCATTGGCACGATCTCGCTCATCATCAGTGGCATTGGAATCATGAACATCATGCTGGTGACGGTCACGGAACGGACCAGAGAAATAGGCATCAAAATGGCGATCGGGGCTCGCCGCAAGGAGATCCTGTGTCAGTTCCTGGCGGAATCGATCTGCATGGCTGTAGTTGGAGGACTTGCGGGCATCCTACTCGGGGTAGCCGGACCGCTGGCGGCGAAATTCTTCACGGGATTCGATATCCCGATCTCCAGAGTCTCGATAATTCTTGCTTTTTCGCTCTCCGTGATTGTGGGCGTGATATTTGGAGTCATACCCGCGAATCGCGCTGCGAAGCTGAACCCAACGGAGGCGCTGCGTTATGAATAAAGCCAGACTCTTGCTTCTTGCTTCTGTTCTTGCCTGCGGCTCGCAGGCCCGTCCCTCCGATCGTTTTTCGCGCGCCGGAGCTGGCTGTGGCTCGGGCCCGAGCCGCCCGAGCCGGTGATGCCCTGCGGGAAGCCAGGTCGTTGAACCTGCCTCAGGTGGTTACGGGGACGGGCCTCGCTTACAATAACGGCTTCCCCCTGAGCCTGGAAGGGTCCGCTCCCTCGGTCGTTCAGGTCGGTGTCGCTCAGGCGCTGCTCAGCAAGAAGAACAAGAATCTCATCCTGGAGGCGCGGGAAAACCAGAGGGCCAGCGAAATTGGAACAGAGACGTCCCGTCAGGATCTGGCGGCCAAAACGGCGCTGGCCTACGAGGAGCTTCATCAGGGGCGCAAGCTTCTGGACTTGTGCATCGCGCGCCAGGACTCGGCCTCGAAACAGCTGCAGGTGACGGAAGCGTTGCTGGAGGCGGGCAAAATCCGCCCGGTGGATCTTACTCTTGCCCGGGCCGTCGCGGCGAATGCCTCGCAACAGTTGCTCGTCGCCCGCGAGCGGGCGCGCCTGGCCGAATCGGCGTTGAGAGACGCGCTGGGACTGGCGGGAATGCCGGAAATCAGGACCGCCGAACCTCGTATCGACGCCCAGACCCTCGAGCTTCCCCCAGAGACGCTGTACCGGCGGGCTCTCGAGACACATCCTGAAATGCAGCAGGCCGAGGCGGAGCTGAGGGCGAAAGAATTTCATGTTGCGGCCGAAAAGGGAGAATTCTTGCCGCGGCTGGATCTGGTGGGGCAATACGCCCTGTTTTCGCGCTTCAATAATTACCAGGACTTTTTCAACCGCTTCTCTCGCAGCAACTTCCTTGCCGGGCTTTCCATACAGGTCCCGGTGTTCAACGGATTCCGCACTGATGCCCGGGTGGCCCAGAGCCGGCAGGAGGTGCTGGAGGCCAGGTCCCGGCTGGAGCGCTTGAAGTCGGACCTGAAGCTGGGTGTCGAGAGAGGAGTCAGCGAGTTTCTTGTGGCCCGTGGGGCGGCGGACCTGGCTCGCCTGGAGGCCGCGGCGGCTCAAGAAAATCTTGTCGTCAATCAGGCGCAGTACGACGAAGGGCGCATTGCGACCCGAGAGCTGGAAAGCGCCCGGGCGCAGCTTCACGAGAAGGAGATCGCAGTGATCGAAGCCGAGAGGGCGCTCTGGCAACGCCAGGTCGAATTGCTTCGCCTCACCGGCATGATCTCCTCCCTCTACTGACCTTGGTGATCGATGTCCCTGAGCATGGGTACCTTCTCAAGAGGGGCTGTTCGGGTTCCCCACCAGTCTCTGACATCGTGGCGCTGGCCGCGGTGGGTGACCGCGTCATCGGGCGCAGCAAGTCCAGCGGCCCCTTCGTATTCGACACTCGCTCCAGCGAACTACACGTCTTTCGCGATCTGCCGGAAGCCCTAAGAAAGTTTTCGCCACCGCCTGAGCTGCAAAGCGCGAACAGCTTCTACATCCGTCGCCGCTGGAGGTGGCTCGATTTGGCGGCTCTGGGCATCATCGGCACGCCCGGCGCGGGGATCATATTTCTCTGGTACCGGCTTTTCATCCGTGGACCGTCCCTGATGTGATCTGCTATGAAGTACCCGGAGTTTGCGGCGTCCTGATGAAGCGGTCTTGAAAGCGGTTGCGAACATGAGCGAGAACCAGAACCGAGCGTCGCGCCCTCCCCAAGCTGCTGCCCGTGACGCAGGTTCGCGTAGTGGCGGCACGCCGAAAGCTCTTGGAGCGCGTTCGCGCTTTCAATGAAAGCGATTACTTCCTTTACAGGGTCAAGAAGGTCCTGGTCTTTGGAAGTTATCTTCAAGACCTTGACAAAGCAAATGACATTGATGTCGCGGTTGAATTTGGTACCGCGGGAGCATAATCCCGAGAGACAGGTCGTCTCAGACCGTGTTCTTATTTAAAAGGGATGAAGGAGGCGGGCCATGTTGAAAGAGTTCAAGGAATTTGCGATGCGCGGGAATGTGCTGGATATGGCCGTAGGGATTATCGTCGGCGGAGCTTTCGGCAAGATCGTCAGCTCCTTTGTGGCTGATATTCTGATGCCGCCCCTCGGGTTAGCGCTGGGAAGGGTGGATTTCGGCAGCCTGTTTCTCAATCTTTCGGGAGGCGCCTACGCTTCCCTGGAAGAGGCGAAGAAAGCCGGCGCCGCCACGCTCAATTATGGAGTGTTCATCAACACCGTCCTGGACTTTCTGATAGTGGCGTTTGCGGTCTTCTTGCTGATCAGGCAGGTCAACCGGCTCAAGAAGACGGAGCCAAAGCCCGTGGCGGCTCTCGCGACAAAAGATTGCATATACTGCTTCTCGAGCATCCCGATCAAGGCTACACGGTGCCCGCACTGCACCTCTGAGCTGAGAGCCGCGTGACCTCCTTCACCGCCGAGGCACGGAGATGGTTCCGTGTCCCCCGAGCCCCTTTGTGGCTTCGCACTTTTCGCGGTGATTTCTCTGGTGACCAAGCCCCGAGGCTCAATGGCTCAAAGAACCACCAGAGCGCAACCGGGCGATACGCTGTCGGCGCTTGAGTCCGGTGTCCATGCCGTAGAATTGTACGTCTCCCAGTTGATTGCGGACGAAATTTTCCAGTTCTTCTATTTTTGTTACCAGTATCCGCTGCAAGGAGACCGGCACGCCATTGAAGGTTTTCCACACGATCTCTTCTTCCTCGGGATCATATTCCCATACCCCGACGAGCCGGCCGCCGGCAACTATAGCATTATTGTGAATGTTCTCCATTTCGGCGATGCGTGCCGGCCGGCCGCGCCAGTCGAGCACCTCGGCGCCCAGTGCTTCCGGTCGAACAAATACAGCCAGGCCGCGGCGGAAATAAAGATAATTGTCGCGGAAGGGAAGAAAAGTGATTGCATCAGGCTTGAGGTGCCAATGGCTCCGCGAGCCCCTGGCGCTCCGCCCACACGCCTCTTAACTGCTCTACTCCGATTTCAAGCACATTCGTCATCGAGCGGAGTCCCAGGCAGTCTGATTCAGAAACAGTTCTTGTAAACCCGATCGTCGACGGTCCATTGTCAGTCGTCAATTGAAATCTTCCGCCCGGCTCGCGAGGGACCTGGGGAGGGAATTGACCCCGGAAAAACTGGCGACGGATTTCACGGTGCAGCCCAGCCGCAACCAAAAGTAAAATCACACCCCACCTCGCTCTTTGGAGTGCGGCAGCAAGCTCAGCTTGCTGCCGCTTTGGTGCAGATCGAAAAGCTCCATCCCTTAAAGCGCAAGCAAGCTAAGCAAGCTTGCGCACTCCAAAGGAGAGCCGCAAAAATCTTGTAAGGAAAACACGAATTCACAGCGTAGTAGTACGAATTACACGAAGTCTTGGCTTACGGGCGGTGTATGGTGACGAGCACAAACGGGGGTGACGGAACATGGTTCAGAGGGTAACTTTTCGAAGGTTTGTTGTAGGATCTCTGGTCGCGGCTGTCCTCATTGGTGGATGCATGACAAGCGCTCGAGCCGAGACGCATCGCTTCAAACCAACCGTAGGGTATCCTACGTTCGCAAAACGCGAACCTGTACTTCATGTCAAGCCCGGCGATATCGTGGAGACGGAGACGCTCTGGGGCGAGTGGTACGAAAGGGCGGGGGGAAAATGGCCGGGCGAGGTCGGGCCATTCCATGTCGAAGGGGCGACGCCAAACGATACGCTGGCCGTGAAGATCCTTCGACTGCGACCTAACCGCGATGTCGCCGTATCGACGCACAATCCCCAGTTCGGTGTGCTGGCGGCCGACCGATGGACGCCGATGCTCACCGACCCGATTCCTGCCAAGAGATTCATCTGGAAGCTCGACCGGGGGCGGATGGTCGGTATCCTGGATCTGCCGGAGAGCCGGATGAAACGGATCGAGGTGCAACTGTCGCCCATGCTGGGACGCGTAGCGGTTGCGCCGCAGGGAGAGGAAGCTTTCGACGGGCTCTGGCCCGGATACTTCGGCGGAAACATGGACGCTTCCGACGTGCGCGAGGGCACAACCGTCTACCTGCCGATTCTTCATGAAGGCGCGCTTTTTTACTTCGGCGACGGACACGCGCTTCAGGGGGATGGCGAGATCTGCGGGTCCGGGTTGGAGACGTCCATGGATGTCACGTTTCAGTTCGACCTGATCAAGGGGAAGAAGATCGCCTGGCCCAGGCTGGAGGATTCCGAGTACATCATGGTGGCCGGCAGCGTCCGCCCGCTCCTCGACGCTTTCCGCATTGCGCAGGTCCAATTGATCCAGTGGCTCGTGGAGGAGTATGGGTTCAACAAGTGGGAAGCCTTCCAGGTGGCATCGCAGGCCGGTGTGACGCGCGTAGCCAACGCCGTAGATCCCCTCTATACAGTCGTGGCCA
>WNGG01004851.1_pt1 | contig 16018 bp, 9 predicted proteins | sample 5400661 | NCBI WGS metagenome assembly WNGG01 (sample SAMN13153372, study PRJNA577476) | soil metagenome | isolation source: 100 cm soil or saprolite under Garry oak tree replicate 1 | place: USA:California | collected 2016-06-15 | reverse complement strand
GGCAACGTCCTCGAGGGCATTCGCGCCGAGCGCAAGGCGATGTCGCACCTGCGCGAGATCGCCGACCGGATCGTCGACACCTCGGCGCTCACCGTCCACCAGCTCAAGGAGCTCCTGATCGAACACTACGTGACACCGCGGGCGCGGGCGGGCCTCGCCACCTCGCTCGTGTCGTTCGGGTTCAAGCACGGCGTCCCGTTCGACGCCGACCTCGTCTTCGACGTGCGCTTCCTGCCGAACCCGCACTTCGTCCCGGGCCTCCGGCCGTTCGACGGACGCGACGCGCGGGTCCGGGAGTTCGTCCTTGGCAACGCGGAGGGCCGGGAGCTCCTCGAGCACCTCAAGGACTTTCTCAAGTTCCTGCTCCCGCGCTACGAGCGCGAGGGCAAGGCCTACCTGACGATCGCAATCGGCTGCACCGGCGGCCGCCACCGCTCGGTGACGCTCACGGAAGAGCTCAAAGGGTTCCTCGATGAGCTCGGCTACGCACCGACCGTCGCGCACCGTGATCTGGAGAAAGAGTAGAGGCCCGTGACGCATGACCGGCTGGCGTTCTGCTTCGGGATCCACAACCATCAGCCGATCGGGAACTTCGACCACGTGTTCGTCGAGGCGACGGAGCGCGCCTACCGTCCGTTTCTCGAGCGGCTGCAGGCGCGGCCGGAGGTCCGGCTTGCCGTCCACTGCACGGGCAGTCTCCTCGAATGGCTGCGCGAGCGCTCGCCCCGCACCTTCGACCTGCTCGCCGCGCTCGCGGAGCGGCGCCAGGTCGAGCTGCTGACGGGCGGGTTCTACGAGCCGATCCTCGCCGTCCTGCCCGACCACGACAAGTTCGGCCAGATCGAGCGTCTCACCGCGTTCCTCAAGACGCACTTCGGAGTGCGCCCGCGCGGGATGTGGCTCGCCGAGCGCGTGTGGGAGCCGCATCTGCCGCGCGTCCTCGCCGAGGCCGGTGTCGAGTACGTGCTCGTGGACGACAGCCACTTCGCCCTGGCCGGCCTCGATCCGGACACCCTCGGGGGCTACTACCTCACCGAGGACCAGGGCGTCCGGCTCCGCGTCTTCCCGATCAGCCAGCGGCTCCGCTATCTGATCCCGTTCGCGGAAGTCGAGGCGAGCCTCGAGTATCTCGCCGCCCGGCGCGGCAGGGTCCCGGCGGTGACGATGGTGGACGATGGCGAGAAGTTCGGCGTCTGGCCGGCCACGCACGCGCACGTCTACGAGAAGGGGTGGCTCGACCGGTTCTTCGACCGCCTGCTCGCGACCGACTGGCTCGCGCTCACGACGCTCTCCGACGTCGTGGATCGGGTGGAGGCGACGGACCGCGTCTACCTCCCGACGGCCTCGTACCGCGAGATGGGGGAGTGGGCGCTCCCCGTGGCCGCTCAGCGAAGGGTCGAGCGTGCCAAGCACGACCTCGAGCGGCTCGGCGGCGGTGCCGACCACGCCGACCTCTTGCGGGGCGGTTTCTGGCGCAACTTCCTCGGGAAGTATCCCGAGGTGGCGGACACCCACTGGAAGATGCTCCGCCTGTCGCGCGCCGTCCGCGCGGCCCTGGCGCGGGCGCCTCACGATACGCGCCTCGCAGACGCGCAGGTCGCGCTCTGGCGGGGCCAGGCCAACGACGCCTACTGGCACGGCGTGTTCGGCGGCTGCTACCTGCCGCACCTCCGCCGTGCCGTGAAGAGCGCGCTCCTCGAGTGCGAGCGCCGTCTGGCCGAATCGGCCGCCCTCCCCACGCCCGCGTGGACGCGCGAAGACGGCAACGGCGACGGGCGCGAGGAGGTCTACGTGAGGACGCGGGAGCTGGCGGTGACGCTCAACCCCGCGCTCGGCGGCGCGATCACCGAGCTGGGCTACCTCGCGGGCGATCTCGACGTAGCCGACGTGCTGGCGCGCCGGCCGGAGGCATACCATGCCAAGGTCCGCGGGGCGAGCCGCGAGGACAGCGCGCCGGCGGTGAGGACCATCCACGACGCGCCGGCGCCCAAGGAAGCCGGGCTCGACTCGCTGCTCGCCTACGACGACGTCCGCCGCGGCTCGCTGCTGGAAGGCTGGTTCGACGCCGGAACGTCACCGCTCGACCCCGTGTCGCCGTGGGCGCAGGCCGCGCTCACGCTCGCTGCCGAGGCGCTCGCGTCCACGGTGAGCACCGCGAGCGGAGGCGTGGCCGTCACGCTCACGCGAGAGGCCGGCGCGTCTGTGCGGGTCGAGAAGACGGTGACGATCCGCGACGCAACCGTCGAGGTGCGCTACCGCCTCGGTACGCCGGCGGGCATGACCGGGGTCAGCGGGCGGTGGGCGGTACAGTTCAACGTGGCGCTCACGGCGGGCGACGCGCCGGGGCGGTATCTGACGGCGACAGGTCGGCCGTCGCTCGGCAGTACGGGACGCGAGCGGGGCGCGGCGGGTGTGACGCTGGTCGACGAATGGGTCGGCGTCCGGGCGCGCCTCGAGTGGGCGCCCGTCGCCGAGCTCGCGTGGGGGCCGGTCCAGACCGTGTCGGTGTCCGAGGCCGGCTTCGAGCGGATCTACCAGGGGACGGCGCTTCTTATCGTCTGGCCGGTCGAGCTGCGCACCGGCGAGCCCCGTGAGCTCAGCGCCTCGATCACGCTGGAGCGGTCATGACCCTCGACGACCCGCGCGCCTTCCAGCGGGCCGACCCTCACCGTGTGGCGGAGATCCTCGCCGCCTTTCCGGCCCAGTGCCGCGAGGCGCAGGCACTTCGCTGCGAGCCGCCGGTTCCACGAGAGCGTCCGTCGCTGGTCATCATCGCCGGGATGGGGGGATCGGCGGCGGGGGCCGATCTCCTCGCGGCCTCTTGCCTGGAGCAGCTTGACGTCCCGATCCTCGTCCACCGGGGCTACGGCCTCCCGGCAGCCGCGGGCAAGCACGCCCTCGTCGTCACCGTGTCGTACTCCGGCGAGACGGCAGAGGTCTTGTCGGCCGCGGACGCGGCGCTCGAGCGCGAGATCCCCGTCGTGACGCTCAGCGCCGGCGGGCGCCTCGCGGAGCTGGCGAAGTCGCGCCGGCTCCCGCACCTGCGCCTGCCCGGCGGGCTCATGCCGCGCATGGCGCTCGGCTATCTCTTCTTCGCCCTGGCGCGGATCCTCACCGAGGTTGACCTGGCCGTCGCCACGCACGCGGAGCTCGCAGAGGCGGTGGCTCGCCTCGAGTCCCTGGCGCGCGAGCTTGGGCCGACGCGGGCGACGGCGCAGAACGAGGCCAAGCGCCTCGCGCTGGCGATCGGCGACCGCCTGCCGGCGGTCTACGGAGGACCGGCAACGGGAGCGGTCGCTTACCGCTGGAAGACCGACCTGGAGGAGAACGCGAAGCTCCTGGCGGTGGCGGGAGCCCTGCCCGAGATGACCCACAACGAGATCGAGGCGTGGCGTGGCCCGGCCGCGCGCGACCGGCACCTCGTGCTCCTTCGCGAAGAGGGCGAGCCGCGTGAGATCGCGCGACGCTTCGCCGTGCTCCACGACCTGATCGGCCCGGCGGCGGGGGGCGTCAGCGAGTGCTGGGCGCGCGGGACGGGGCGGGCGGCGCGGCTCCTGGCCCTCGCGTACGTCGGAATGTGGGTGAGCTACTACGCAGCGATCGCGCGGGGGGTGGACCCGTGGCCCGTGCCGCTGCTCGACGAGGTGAAGCGCCGGCTCGCGTGAGGCTCGGCGCGCGGCCCTGTTGAGGCGCACGGAGCCGGCGTGTTACAGTGGCACAACGCTTTGACGGTGGAGGATGCGATGGCGCGTGAGGAATACCTGTTCACGTCGGAGTCGGTGACCGAAGGTCACCCCGACAAGATCGCCGACCAGATCTCGGACGCGGTCCTGGACGCAATCATCGGCCAGGACCCGAAAGGCCGGGTGGCGTGCGAGTGCCTGCTGACGACCGGCCTCGTCGTCGTGGCGGGCGAGATCACGACCTCCTGCTACGTGGACATCCCCCGCATCGCACGCGACACGATCCGCGACGTCGGCTACACCCGTGCCAAGTTCGGCTTCGACCACGAGACGTGCGGCGTGATCGCCGCGATCGACGAGCAGTCGTCGGACATCGCGATGGGCGTCGACGCGCTCGGTGCGGGCGACCAGGGGTTGATGTTCGGCTACGCGTGCACCGAGACGCCGGAGTTGATGCCGATGCCGATCATGCTCGCTCACAAGCTGGTGATGCGCCTGAGCGAGGTGCGGAAACAAGGCCTCCTCGACTACGTGCGGCCCGACGGCAAGTCGCAGGTCACGGTCCGCTACGTCGACGGCAAGCCGCGCGCCGTCGAGACGGTCGTCATCTCGTCCCAGCACAGCCCCGACGTCGCCATCGAGCGGATCCGCCGGGACGTGGTCGAGCACGTGATCGTTCCCACCATCCCGTCCGAGCTCCTCGACCCGAAGACGTGCGTCTTCCACGTGAACCCGACGGGCCGGTTCGTGACCGGCGGGCCCATGGGTGACACCGGGCTCACCGGGCGGAAGATCATCGTCGACACCTACGGCGGGTCGTGCCCGCACGGCGGCGGCGCGTTCTCGGGGAAGGACCCGACGAAGGTCGACCGGTCGGCGTGCTATATGGCGCGGCACGTGGCCAAGAACATCGTCGCGGCAGGCCTCGCCGAGCGGGCGCAGGTGCAGCTTGCCTACGCGATCGGTGTCGCCGAGCCCGTCTCGATCATGGTCGAGACGTTCGGGACCGGTAAGGTGCCGAACGCCATCCTCGAGAAGCTGATCCGGCGCCACTTCGATTTCACCCCGGCCGGCATCATCAAGTACCTGAACCTGCGCCGGCCCATCTACAAGAAGACGGCTGCCTACGGGCATTTCGGCCGGTCGGAGTCCACGTTCACCTGGGAACGGATCGATCGCGTGAAGGACCTGCGCGACGACGCGGGCATCTGACGGCCGCGCAACGCCCGATGGTCGAGCACGACGTCAAGGACCTCTCGCAGGCCGCCGCGGGGCGGCTCAAGATCGAGTGGGCCGAGCAGTCGATGCCGGTCCTGCGGCAGGTCAGGGAGCGCTTCGCCAGGGAGCAGCCGCTCAAGGGCATCCGCCTCGGCGCGTGCCTGCACGTGACCACGGAGACCGCGGTGCTCATGCTGACGCTCAGGGCGGGTGGTGCGTTGCTCGCGTTGTGCGCCTCCAACCCGCTCTCCACGCAGGACGACACGGCGGCGGCGCTGGTGAAGGAGTACGACGTTGCCGTGTATGCGCACAAGGGCGAGGACCACGCGCGCTACTACCGGCACATCGAGGCGGTGCTGGCGACGCGCCCGCAGGTGACCATGGACGACGGCGCCGACCTGATCTCCCAGCTCCACGGCGCCCGCCGGGACCTCCTCGGCGACGTCATCGGTGGCACGGAAGAGACGACCACCGGCGTGGTCCGCCTGCGCGCCATGGAGCGCGAAGGGGTCCTCGCGTTCCCCGTCATCGCCGTCAACGACGCCGACACCAAGCACCTCTTCGACAACCGCTACGGGACGGGCCAGTCGACGATCGACGGCATCCTGCGCGCGACCAACATCCTCCTCGCCGGACGCAGCGTCGTCGTCGCCGGCTACGGGATGTGCGGCAAGGGCGTGGCCGCGCGCGCCAAGGGCATGGGCGCCCACGTGATCGTCACCGAGGTCGAGCCTCTTCGGGCGCTCGAGGCCGTCCTGGACGGGTTCCCGGTGATGCCGATGGCGAAGGCGGCGGAGGTCGGCGATGTCTTCGTGACCGTAACAGGCAATACGACGGTCATGTCGAGCGATCACTTCGGTCGCCTGAAAGACGGCGCAATCCTGGCCAACGCTGGCCATTTCAACGTGGAGCTCGACCTGGCGACACTGGGCGGGATGGCGAAGAGCCACCGGCGCGTCCGACCGTTCGTCGAGGAGTACACGCTCCAGAACGGGCGGCGGATCTTTGTCCTCGGCGAGGGCCGGCTCATCAACCTCGCGGCGGCCGAGGGACACCCGGCGGCCGTGATGGACATGAGCTTCGCCAACCAGGCCCTGGCCGCCGAGCATATGGTCACACACGGCCGGAGCCTGGCGAAGAGGGTGTACGGAGTGCCCCGCGAGATCGATCTCGAGATTGCCCGGCTCAAGCTCGCGTCGATGGGCGTGGAGATCGACGCGCTGACGCCCGCGCAGCGCGAGTACCTCGCGTCCTGGACTCACGGCACGTAAGCGTCCGCACCGGGGCGCCATGAACCGCGGCCAGCCCGTCGTCTTACTGCTGCTCCTGTTCCTGGCGCTCGGCGTCGTGGCGCAGCTCGTCCCGCTCTACACCGACTGGCTCTGGTTCCAGGAGGTCGGCTACACCGAGGTCTTCACCAAGACGCTCGCATTGCGCGGGTCGCTCTTCCTAGGCCTGGCGCTCGCCGTCCTCGTCTTCCTCTACGTCAATCTGACCTTCGCGGCGCGGACCGCCGCGCCCGACGTGATCTGGGAGCTCGAGGACCAGCTGGGCCTGCCGGGGCGGGTCGTGATCGAGCCGCTGATCCGGCGCTTCCTGCCGGTCGTGCTCTTCGCGATCTCACTCGTCGCGGGGCTGCGCGCGACCGTTCACTGGGAAACGCTGTTGAGGTACTTCAACGCCCTCGAGTTCGGCAGGACGGACCCGCTGTTCGGTCGCGACCTCTCGTTCTTCGTCTTCGTCCTGCCGTTCTGGCGGCTCCTGTACGGCTGGGCGATCACGCTGGTCGTGAGCACGATCATCCTGACGCTCGCCGTCTACGTCCTGCAGCGGAGCCTGGTCCTCACGACGCGCGGTCCGCGCCTCGCGGCCGGCGCCCGGACGCACCTCCTGGCGCTCGGGGCGCTGGCGTTGGCACTCACGGCCGTGGGCTTCTGGCTCGACCGGTTCGAGCTGGTCTTCTCGCCCCGCGGGATCGTGTTCGGCGCCTCGTACACCGACATCCACGCGTCGCTACCCGCGCTCGGCGTGCTCACGGTGGTGGGCGCCGTCGCCGCCGTGGCGTGTCTCGCGCAGATCGCGCGCCCGGGCCTTCGCCTCGTGGCGGGCGGCCTGATCGTGCTCGGTCTGGTCTGGGTGATCGCCCTCGGCATCTACCCCGCGCTGCTGCAGCGGTTCAGTGTGACACCGAACGAGCTCGTCGCCGAGCGGCCGTTCATCGAGCACAACATCCGGATGACGCGCCAGGCGTACGGGCTCGACCGGATCGTGGAGCAGAGCTTCCCCGCCGACGAAACCCTCGACGCCCGGGCGCTCGAGCGCAACGCCCCGACGATCGAGAACATCCGGCTCTGGGATCACCGCCCGCTGCTGCGGACCTTCGGCCAGCTCCAGGAGATCCGGACCTACTACAAGTTCGTGGACGTCGACAACGACCGGTACACGATCAAGGGCGAGTACAAGCAGCTCATGCTCTCGACCCGCGAGCTCTCCTACGCGCACCTCCAGTCGCGGATCTGGATCAACGAGCACCTGACCTTCACCCACGGCTACGGCGTCGTCGTCGGACCCGTCAACCGGATCACGCCAGAGGGGCTGCCCGAGTTCCTGGTGAAGGACATCCCGCCGCAGTCGACGGGAGGCTTCCCGGCGATTACACGGCCCGAGATCTATTTCGGCGAAGTGTCGAACGAGTACGCGCTGGTCCGCACGCGGCAGCAGGAGCTGAACTACCCGTCGGGCGACCAGAACGTCTACACGACCTACGCCGGCACAGGCGGAATCCCCATCGGGTCCTTTGTTCGAAAGCTCCTCTTCGCGATCCGCTTCGGCGAGATCAAGATCCTCCTCTCCAACGACCTCACGGCCGAGAGCCGGATCATGATCTATCGCGCCGTCGTCGAGCGGGTGCGCCAGGTCGCGCCGTTCTTTAGGTTTGACCGCGACCCGTACATGGTCGTCACCGACGACGGGCGTCTCGTGTGGATGCTCGACGGCTACACGACGACGACGCGGTACCCCTACTCGGACCCGGTCCCCGGCGTGGGCAACTACGTCCGGAACTCCGTGAAGGTGACGATCGACGCCTACCATGGGGCCGTGAGATTCTACCTCGCCGACGCGACGGACCCGATCGTGCGAGCCTACGCGCGCGCATTCCCCGGGCTCCTCCAGCCGTTCGACGCGATGCCCGCGGATCTGCGCGCGCACATCCGCTACCCCGAGGACTTCTTCGCCATCCAGGCGCGCAAGTACGCCACGTACCACATGGGGGACCCGCAAGTCTTCTACAACAAGGAGGACCTGTGGACGGTCCCGCGGCGAACGGTCGACGGACGCGAGCGCGAGATGGAGCCCTACTACACGATCATGCGGCTGCCGGGGGAGAAGAAGGAGGAGTTCATCCTCCTCACGCTCTACAACCCGAGCCGCCGCGACAACATGATCGCCTGGCTCGCCGCGCGCTCGGACCCGCCGAACTACGGCAAGCTGCTCGTCTACGACTTCCCCAAGCAGAAGCTGGTCTTCGGCCCGCGCCAGATCGACGCGCGGATCGACCAGGACCCCGTGATCTCACAGCAGCTCTCGCTCTGGAACCAGCGCGGCTCCACGGTGATCCGCGGATCGCTCCTGGCGATCCCGATCGATCAGTCGCTGATCTATGTCCAGCCGCTCTACCTCGCCGCGTCGGAGCAGGGGGCGCTGCCCGAGCTCCGGCGCGTGATCGTCGCCTACGGCAACCAGATCGCGATGGAGCCGACGCTCCAGCAGTCGCTCGCCCGCATCTTCGGCGGCCACGCCCCGAGCCCGGCGCGCGCTGCGGGGGCGCCGCCCCCGACGGCGCTCGACGCGGCGGCGACGCGTCAGCTCGGGCAGCGGGCGTGGGAGATCTGGAACCGTGCCCAGGACGCGCTGCGGCGCGGGGACTGGGCGGCCTACGGAACCGAGCAGAAGCGCCTGGAAGAGACGCTGCGCGCCCTCAGCGAAGCCTCCCGCTAGAACCTCGGAGAGGGCCCCGACGGCCCCCTCCGAAACCTCCCCCAGCATCGAGTGCGCCGGCGGAGCCGGCGCTCGAATCGCGGTCAGTCCGACACGGTGCGAGCCCGAGTCCCGCCGGCCTCCGCGCGAGGCTCGTAGCCCCTCTCGCACAGGCGCAGGGCGGGGCGGGCTGCCTTCCGAGACCCGTGGCTTCTGCGCGTCGCCGGGTGCGACGCAAGGGAAACGGGCTCATGGGGTCGGTGCTAGCGTGGTCGAGGAAGGCTGCCCGCCTTGCCCGGACACGACCAGCGAGAGGAGCTACGTGCGGGCACGGAGGAGGAGCGAGACGCCGATCCCGAGGAAGATGATGTTCGCGGTCCACGCGGCGAGGAGCGGCGGCAGGAGATCGGCGCGGGCGAACGCGAGCGCGACGTAGTGGACGACGAGGTAGCCGGCCATGATCGCGATCGCGAGGCCGATGCCGAAGAGCCGCCCCCCGCGCGGCGACTGGAGCGCAAAGGGAATCGCCACGAGAACCATGACCAGGTTCACGAGCGGGAACGAGAGCTTCGAGTATAGCTCGACGAGATACTTCCGGACCTGGAAGCCCGCCCCCTCGAGCTGCGCCACGTAGTCCTTGAGCTCGCGGTAGCTCATCGAGGTCACCGGCTTTTGGATTCGGATGAAGTCGTCGATCTCCTCCTTGATGTCGAGCGCGGTCCACACGAACGGCACCGTCTGCACTTGCCCGTCGGGACCGATCTCGCGGAATGCGCCCTCGCTGAGCTCCCAGCCCGCGGGGGTCCAGTGAGCGCGCCGCGCGTCGAGGCGGTTGACCAGGCGGAACTCGCGATCCACCTCGAGAATCGTGACGCCGTACAGGTCGTTGGTCCCCGGGTGCAGGAGCTCCACCCGGTAGAAGCGGCTGTCCGAGCTGCGCACCCATAAGCGGAGCCGGGACTTGAGATGGCGGGGCGCCTGACCGCGGATCTTCACGTTGTCCACCTCGTCACCGCGCTCGTTCAGCACGGGCAGCGCCAGCTCCTGGAAGAGCCCGGCGCCGACCGCTATACCGATCCCGAGGCCGAGGATTGGCAGGCTCACGCGGTAGAGACTCACGCCCGCCGCCTTCAGCGCGGTCAGCTCGTGGTGCCGCGAGAGCGTCAGGTAGAGGAAGATCGTCGCGACCAGCACGATGACCGGGAGTCCGTCGTGAAGCGCCGCCGGCAGGCGGTAGGCGAAGTGCTCGACGACGTAGAGGAGCGGCGGCTTGATCCGGAGGTACCGGTCGAGCGTCTGCAGGAGGTCGATGACCACGAACAGGACGGCCGCCACGGCGAGCCCGATCCCCATGAAGGTCAGGTACTCGCGGACGAGGTAGCGGTCGATGATGTGCGTCGAGTCACGCGTCGGGTGAGGCGCGTGGAGCTGCCCGCGGCGCTCCTGCTGGCGAGGCGCCAGGGCGGCGAGCGCTTCGAGCACTCGCCAGAGGAGCGGCCGCGCGGGCAGGTACCACTCGCGCGCGGTCGCGATGAGGAGCACCATGCCGACGAGCGTGAAGAGCACGTTCGGCGTCCAGATGGCGATGCCCGCGGGGATCTGCAGCCGGAGCGCCACGCCCTCGAGCGACGTCATGACGAAGTAGTAGGTGAGGAGGATCGCGAGGCTCCCCGCCAGGGCGACGGAACGGCCGCCGCGGTGCGAGCGGATCGCGAGCGGGAAGGCGACGAGCGTGAAGACCACCGCGGCGAGCGGGAGCGCGAAGCGCTTGTGGAGCTCGATCAGGTAGGGCGCGCGCGCGTGCCGGTCGGCCCTGAGCTCGGCGATCCGCGTCACGAGCGCGCCGAGGGTCAGGTCCTTCTCCGGCTTTTCGACGCGCGGCGCGCCCTTGAGCGGGGAGTCCACCGCCAGGCTCAGGTCGTACAGGCCGAACAGGGTGTAACGGTAGCGGGCCGCGCTCGCCGCGCCGCCCGAGGTCACGTCCTTCGACAGGCCTTTGGGGGGGTCCGCCGGCATCACGTCGGCCTCGCTCACGGCGCCGTTCAGCAGGCGGAGCGTGATCCTCTGGCTGACCTCGTCGGTCAAGAGCCGCCCCTCGCGCGCCGTGATGATGCGGGAGAGCTTGGGATCGCGCTCGTCGGAGACCAGGAGCCCGCGCAGGGCGACTTGCGACGCGCTCACGTCCTCGACGTAGATGATCACGTCTCCGAAGGTATTGTTGAAGACACGCTCCTGGAGGCTCGACACCGCACGCGACTGGAGGATCTTGAAGAGCTGACGCTGGAACTCGCGATTGGCGAGCGGGTTCGCGACGAGCGTGAGGCCGGCCGTGACTGCGGTGATGGTCAGCGCGACCGCGAGCACCGGCCGGAAGAGACGGAGCGCGCTCACGCCCGCCGCTTTGAGCGCGATGATCTCGAGGTCGCCGGCTAGGCGGCCGCCGGCCAGGAGGATCGCGACCAGCAGCGCCATAGGCAGGGTGTGGGCGAGGAAGGAGGGGAGCATGAAGACGAGGAGTTGAACGACAAGGTGGAGCGGCACGCCCTTCGTGACGGCCAGGTCGGCCAGGTGGTAGATCCGGTCGATGATGAGGAAGAACGTGAAGAGGGCGGTGCCGAGCGCGAGCGGCGGGATGAGCTCGCGCACGATGTACCGATCGAGGACGAGGAACCTCACGGCTCTGTTGTACCATAGCGACGTGCACCGACTCTCGCAGCTCCTGACGGTCGCGCTCGTCCTCGCAGCGCTCGCCGGCCTCGGCGACGCCGTCTTCGGCGCCTCGGGTGTGCCCGACCGGCTCGACCGGTTCCGCGAGCTCGCGCTCATCTGGCAGGGCCGCGTCCAGACAGGCGCCGAGCTGACGGCCGACGCCTACCGCGAGATGTACGCGCTGCTGGACGAGGAGATCGTGGAGAGCCTCACGAGCGGCGGGCCGTTCGCGTCGCCGGGATTCCTGCAGGATCGCCTCGACGCCTTCGGCGGTGTGTGGGGCGGCACGACGCTCGGCGTGGTGGGTGTCGACCACCTGGTCGTCGGCGCTTTCCAGCTCGCCGACGCGACGGACGTGAACACGGTCCGTGTCTATGGGCGCCTCCACGGCGAGGCCGCGCTGCTCGGGACGCTCCACCGCGAGGGCCGTCCCGTCGTCCATCGCGCGGCCTCCGCGCCGGGCGAGGCGCCGCAGTTCGTCGCCGCGTGGGAGGGCGCGCCATCCGGACGCGGCACGCGCGCGCTCCGCCTCGAGCTCGCCCGCCAGGTGGGCGACGGGGTCCGCGTGGTGTGGTCCACGGCGGAGCTCTTCCCCGACGGGCTGCTCGCACGGTCCTACTCGGTTCGCCCGAAGGAGATCCGCGTGCGCTATGAGCTGCGCTATCCCGGCTGGACGCCCGGATGCGAAGCGCGGACCGAGGCCGAAGACCTGTACCGGCTGGTCCCCGACACGGGCGTCTTCGCGCGGACGAGCCGTACGTACCATCAGCCCTGGCACCGCGAGCTCCACGCCACCGTCTGGCGCCTGTTCGAGGCGCTCGGCGGCGGCGATCAGGCGACGCTGGCGGAGCTCGTGCCCGACGCGACGCTGAGGCGACGCCTGCCGGCGACGCTCCGGGCAGAGTCCGCATGCGACGCGCCGGACGGCGGCCAGATCCCGCGCACGGTGTCGGTCGCGGCGTCAGAGGCGCGCGCGCCCTGGGAGCTCGTGTTCCAGCGGACGGCGCGCGGCTGGCGCCTCACCCGCGCGACGCAGGTGCTGCCATGAGCCAGCCCGAGGCGCCGATCGCCGACCGCTACGAGCCGTCGGACGTCGAGAAGCGCTGGTATCCCCTGTGGGAGGAGCACGGCTACTTCCGAGGCGATCCCGCGAAACCCGGGAAGCCGTTCTCGATCGTCATGCCACCGCCGAACGTGACCGGGTCGCTGCACTGGGGCCACGCGCTCGACATGACGCTCCAGGACGTGCTCGTGCGGATGAAGCGCATGGACGGCTTCAACACGCTGTGGCTCCCGGGGACCGACCACGCGGGCATCGCCGTTCACGTGGTCCTCGAGCGCCAACTCGCCGCCGAGGGAAAGACGCGGCAGGACATCGGCCGGGAGGCTTTCCTGGATCGCGCCTGGCAGTGGAAAGAGGAGACGGGCGGCGCAATCATCCGCCAGCTCAAGCGCCTCGGCGCCTCGTGCGACTGGTCGCGCGAGCGCTTCACGATGGACCCGGGCCTGTCGCGGGCCGTGCGCGAGGCGTTCGTCCGCCTGTGGGAAGAAGGCCTGATCTACCGCGACGACTACATCGTCAACTGGTGCCCGCGCTGCCAGACCGTCCTCTCCGACCTCGAAGTCGAGCGGGAGGAGCGCGACGCCGAGTTCGTCTACATCAAGTACGGGCCGTTGACGCTCGGCACGGTGCGCCCGGAGACGAAGCTCGGCGACACGGGTCTCGCCGTGCACCCCAAGGACAAGCGCTATGCCCAGTACGTCGGCAAGACGCTCGAGGTCCCGTCGGTCGACGGGACGATCGCGATGCGGGTGGTCGCCGACGAGGCCGTGGATCCCAAGTTCGGCACGGGCGTCATCAAAGTCACGCCGGGCCATGACCCGGTCGACTTCGAGATCGGCAAGCGCCACGGCCTGCCGATCCGCACCGTCATCGGGTTCGACGGCAGGATGACGGCGGCCGCCGGCCGCTACGCCGGGCTCGACCGCTTCGAGTGCCGGACGCGCATCGTCGAGGACATGAAGGCGCTCGGCCTGATCGAGCGGATCGAGCCCTACCGCCACACCGTGGGCGTCTGCTATCGGTGCAAGACCGTCGTCGAGCCGCTCGTGTCCAAACAGTGGTGGGTGAGCACGAAGCCGCTCGCGGAGCCTGCGATCAAAGCGGTGCGCGACGGCCGGATCAAGATCGTCCCGAGGGGCTGGACGAAGACGTACTACCACTGGATGGAGAACATCCGTCCGTGGTGCGTCTCACGCCAACTCTGGTGGGGTCACCGGATTCCCGCCTGGCACTGCGACCGATGCGCGTCGGTCCACGTCTCTCGGACGGACCTCCCGAAGTGCCCGACCTGCGGGGGTCCCGTGCGCCAGGATCCTGACGTGCTCGATACGTGGTTCTCGTCGGGCCTCTGGCCGTTCTCGACCATGGGATGGCCCGACGACACGCCGGAGCTGCGCGCGTACTATCCGACCTCGGTGCTCGTCACGGGGTTCGACATCCTCTTCTTCTGGGTCGCCCGCATGGCGATGCTGGGCCTGCATTTCACGCAGGCGGTGCCCTTCCACGACGTGTACATCCACGCCCTCGTCCGTGACGCCGAGGGTCAGAAGATGTCGAAGTCGAAGGGCAACGTCGCCGACCCGCTGGAGGTGATGGACAAGTACGGCACAGACGCCTTCCGGTTCACGCTGGCGGCGCTCGCCGGGCTCGGGCGCGACGTCCGGGTCAGCGACGAGCGGATCGAGGGGTACCGGAATTTTGCCAACAAGCTCTGGAACGCAGCACGCCTGGTGCTGTCGAACCTCGACGGCTACGACGCGGCGAAGGCCCGGAAGGTCGAGCCGGTGCTCGCCGACCGTTGGATCCAGAGCCGGCTCGCCGCGACGGTCGGCTCGGTGCGAGCGGCGCTCCGTCGCTACCGGTTCAACGATGCCGCGTCGGCCGTATACCAGTTCGTGTGGCACGAGTACTGCGACTGGTACCTGGAGATCGCGAAGCTCTCCCTCTACCGTGCCGAGGACCCCGCCGAGCGCCTCAGGACCCAGCACACGCTGGTCGAGGTGCTCGAGGCGACCGTGCGCCTGCTTCACCCGTTCATGCCGTTCATCACGGAGGAGATCTGGCAGCGGCTGCCCCACAAGGGCGAGTCGATCGTTGTCGCGCCCTATCCGAAGGCCGGGAGGAAGCAGCACAACCTGACCGCGGAGCGCGAGATGGGCGCCGTCATGGACGCCGTGACGGCGGTCCGCAACATCCGCGGGGAGATGGGGATCAGTCCCGGCGTGACCCTGACGGCCACGCTGCGCCCGGCCCGGGACGCCGCGGCGCTCTTCATCGCCGCCACTCCGCTGATCGAGACCCTGGCGCGCCCCGGCCGAGATCGTCACGCGCGAGCGCGAGCGGCTCGCCGCCGAGGAGACGCTCCGGGCGAAGCTCACCGCGAGTCTCGGCTGGGTCGATGACCGCTAGGCCGGCGCCGATCGTCCGCTTTTCCGTCGTCGAGTCCACGCAGACGACCGCATTCGAGCTCGCCGCCGGGGGCGCCGCGGACCGCACGGTCGTCGTCGCAGACCACCAGTCGGCGGGGCGGGGGCGCCGGGGTCGGACGTGGGCCGACGCCCCCGGGACGAGCCTCCTGGTCTCGATCCTGGTCCGGCCCCGGGTGGCCCCTGTGCTCCTGGCCACGTTCTCGATCGCGACAGGCGTGGCGGTCGCCGAAGCCCTCGACCGCGCAACGGGAATCGAAGCCCGGCTGAAGTGGCCGAACGACGTCCGCGTGCGTGGTCGGAAGCTGGCGGGAATCCTGGTGGAGTCGCGAATCGGCGCTCCAGCGGCGGGCGACGGTGACGCGACGGGCATTGGCGGTACGGAGCCACGCCGCACCCACAGCACGCCACCCACGCCGTGTGTCGGCCCCGCGGCCCCCGTTACAATGGTCATTGGCGTGGGCGTCAACCTCGCGCAGCGGACCTTTCCGTCGGAGCTCGCCGACCGCGCGACGTCCGTGGTGATCGAGACCGGCCGGGCGCCCGACCGCGACGCGATGCTCGAGACGTTGCTCGAGGAGTTCGACGCGTGGCGCGCGCGGCTCGAGACTCAAGGCTTCGACCCGGTGCGTGAGCGCTGGCTCGCGTGGAGCGAGACGATCGGGTGCAGAGTCACGGTCGACACCGTCAGCGGCGTCGCCGTCGGCCTCGACGCGGACGGCGCGCTCCTGGTGGACGACGGCCGCGGAGTGCAGCGGATCGTCGCGGGCGAGATCGCGCCGGAGGTGGACCATGCTGCTCGTCGCTGACGTCGGCAACACGAACACGAAGATCGGCGTCTTCGACCGCGATCGACTCCTCGTGTCCTGGGTCCTGACGAGCCGTCGAGAGCAGACCGACGACGAGTACGGGGTGTTCATCGAGACGCTCCTGCGGGCGCG
>WNGG01014360.1_pt1 | contig 16020 bp, 18 predicted proteins | sample 5400661 | NCBI WGS metagenome assembly WNGG01 (sample SAMN13153372, study PRJNA577476) | soil metagenome | isolation source: 100 cm soil or saprolite under Garry oak tree replicate 1 | place: USA:California | collected 2016-06-15 | reverse complement strand
CGTCCGCCAGCTCGAATCGCTCGGCTACAAGGTCACCCTGGAGCCCGCCGCCTAAGCCCGCAACCACGCCTGGACCCGGCTCCGCTGCGCTCCGCCGGGTGCTGCCGCCTGCCCCCTCACCGTCAATTTTCGGATTAGGGGTGTGACAAGGATGGTAGCAGGGATACCATGGGTGGTCTGGTTGGCGTGAAGGAGGAAAGCCACGGGGATGCCGACGGACCCGCCTCAGCCTGTCTACGCGAATGTAGTCCAGATGACCATTGGGCCGTTCGACATGGTCCTCGACTTCGGGTTCCGCTCACCCGAGGAAGTCACCCGTGGTCAGGAGGCAAGTTATGAGGTGGTTGCGAGAGTGGCGATGGGACTCGGTCACGCCAAGTCCATGCTCCCGCTCATGGCCAAGCTTCTCGCCGACTACGAACAGAAGTTCGGGCCGATTCCATCCCCCGGGTTCGAGGACTTCTCGAAGGGGTAACAGCAAGATGGGGGTATGGCGGCAATGACGACGGCGATCAGTACAGATGTGTGGGGTCGTGAGGCTGAGCCTATTGGTTCTCGCTCCACCGAGACCGCCCCGCAACCGGCATCAACCCCGGAAACGGCATCGTCCCCGGGTCGCACAATCTACGAGGTTCTGCGGGAGATTCTGCCGCGCTACGACCTTGCAGCGATCGGTGAACGCGCCGAAGCGCTAAGCCTGCTCTCAACGATGGACCGGATGGCTGCTGATCGAGAGCGGAGCATGTCGTCGCGGCCCGATTCCGCTGAGGAGCAAGCTGAGCGAACAGCGATGACAGAAGCGCTTGCTCCAGGTCAGCTTGAGAGCATTGCAGGCCACGACGACCAACCAGATGAGTGAACCGAGGCGACGTTTACCGGACAAAGCTCCGCCTTCCAGATAGGGCGGTTCCAGGGCAGTTCGCTGAGCGGAACAAATACGTGGTGATGCTCAGAGGAATCTCTGCGGAGACGGACATCCCCCTCGTCATTGCATCGACGCATGATCCCGCCCGCGCTCCTCGGCCATTCGAAGTGATCGTGGGGACGACAGAAGGCTTCGACCATGAGACGGTCATTGACTGCCGATGGCCGTATACGCTCCCCAAGGCTTGGTTCAAGGCCGAAGAGTTCCGGTTCGCTCTCCTGCCAGATGTGATGCGTGAGGTCAGCGTGGCGTTGCTGATCGGGCTTCAGATGAAGGTCTGATCTGCCTCAGACTTTGGTGTTGGGTTTTTTACTGGCCTTCTTCCTGCTCATCGTCCGGCCCCTCGGAAGGTTCGTATTCAAACTCTATCTGTTCAGGCAGATTCGGCTTGCCAATCACGAGCGGAGGATTTCCCAAGGCCCCAGATAGTTTGATTAGGGGTCCATCGAACGTGTCCAATTGGTCGACCCTAGAGCGCATGGCCGTAGCGACGTGGATCGCGTCCTTATGATTCAAGAACTCATAGTCCCACATGAGTTGTCGGGCGGCTTCGCCGATCCGGCGATCACACTCGATGATCACGATCCATTCATGCTTAAAGAACCCGCGAATCGCCTGTTCGGCGTCCCGTTGCAACCGTGGCTGCCCTTTGACCTTCACCACTTCGACAAGCGTTAGAGCCGAAGTGACGATGATGATCTTTCCAGCTGCCGCTGCTTTCAATACAGCCCTACAGTCAGGAACCTTATCCTGCTCTCCCAGAAGCATGCCGAGGAAGGCGTTCGAGTCCCAGTACCGCCTCGGCAATCGTCTGGGGCTCATTCGGTTTCTCCGAGTATTCCGACCATCTCGTCAATGCCTGGCAATTCACTCTCGGGCGGAAATACATCGAACGTCTCCGCCCTGACTCTAAGGCGTTTCCCCGATGCCGTTGCGAAGATTTCACCGTAGGCCGCTACTCGCTTGCCAAAGGCGCTCATCACTCGATCAAGTTGCTCGGGGGGAAAGTTGCAAATAACCCGGTTGCCCGTTAGTGGTTCGAAGATGGAGAATTCATGCTTACCGTGGATACTTACGACTTCCAGCGTCCCCTCGACAGTGCCCTCACTGGATATCTTCGGCCCGATCAACTCGTCCACGTTTGCGGATAGGCGCTTCGTCACATCGATACTCGCCTGCCCGTTGCGGACTCTAATCACTGTCAAGTTTTGATTGTGCAGCTCGGCAAGGTTCTTCGCGCTCTCAAGCGAGTGATCAGAGAAGTAAGCAGGGCGCCGAGCCTGCTGCTGGATCATCCTTAGGCCCTGGGCCACGGCGCTGACCGTCTTCTTCACCACTTCGGGCTTGACCTCGGCCCGTGCTGGCTGAGCAATCAACTCTACGAACAGCGGACTTCCCTTGTTGATGCTCTCGATCACCCACGTCACATTGGACCGTGAACCACCGGCGACTTCGCGGTCCACCGAACGCAGGAGGGCGTTCCAAGAACCAGCGGCCTTGACGAACGCGTCCCAGGGGACCTCAGGCCCATCCAGGGTCAGTGACAGCCTGAATGCCTCAGCGTCCTGCGGGTTCATCGACCATCTGCCCATGATGTCCACAGGATATCCACAGGCCCCGACAATCCTCTCACGTCTTCCCCCTACGGGGCGAGCTGCTCGGGTGGATTCTGCTCGGCGAGCCAGCGGTCAACGTCGCTGCGCCGATACCTGATGGCGCCCTCGACCCGAGTCGCGCGCGGGCCACGCCCACGGTCGCGCCACCCTCGCAGGGTTCGCACGCTCACGCGCAGCTCGTCCGCAAGCTCCTGCGGCGTCAACATCTGATCTCCGCACACCGTCGGACTCCCACGTCGCCGGTGGGCGGATTCTGCCACGCATGGCCGCTCCTACGCCCGTCCTGACCTGCGATGATGGGCGCTGGAAGACTCGATTGGACACAATAGGGCGCTATCGGGTTCAATGTGGCATGCGGTGGTTGGCCGGTTGCTGACTCCCACGTCGCCGGCCACCGCCGCCGCCACGCAGGAGGAACGATGACCGAGGACCGCCGCCTGGTACGCCTCGCCCCGCTCGCCCCACGCCCGGACGCGCTGCCCGTGCTGGTCCCTGACCCCGCTTGGTGGGCCGCCTGGGAGCGGTGGGCGCAGGCGTCCGACCGTTTGGATGCCAACCCGCCAGGATGGGGTACGCCGTCCCTGATCATGGGGTACAGCCCTGCCGTCCCTACCGGATCACGTAGCCTCAGCAGGGACGATGCGTTTCGCTGGACCCTCCTAGTACTACAACGCCGGTTGGTTAGGGCGGGCCGCCTGGATGCTCCCGCAGCCAGCGCCGCCGGTGGCACGCGGTCGCGGCGGCCTTGCGCCGCTGCTGGTCCTGGAACCAGGCGATCGCCACCGCCGGGCTCCACTGGACCCGGGGCAGCACCACCCGCAGCAGCTCACAGATCTCCGGGACGCTCGCGCGGACCTGCTTGCTGTTTTTCCCACTTGCGCTGCACGAGCTTCGCAAACGCCAGCGCGAGCAGCGCCAGGGTGATGTGGTGGTACCAGCCGCGCAGCTTGGTGACCTCGTAGTGGTCCAGGCCGACCTCGCCCTTGGCGAGCTCGAAGTCCTCCTCCACCGTCCAGCGCAGGCACCCCACCCAGGCCAGCTCCGCCAGCGCCACCGTCTCAGGCGCGTTCGACAGGTAGCACTTCACCTCGCCGCCGCCGACGGGGCGCCGTGCCAGCAGCCACCCGGCCGGCCCCGGCGCGCGGTGCCGCTTCTCCACCACGCGCACGCGGGCGAACTCGTCCTCGCGGGGGCCCTTGGCGCCCTCGGTCACGCGGTGGCGCACCCACGTCGACGCCTCCAGGCCCCCGGCCAGGTCCCCGACGGTCACCGACGGCGGCGAGCCGGGGGTGGGCCGGGGCCGGCTCGGCGGCCGGCCCCGGCCGTCGCGGCGGGCGGGGACCTGCCAGGCGGGGTCGCGCTGGTAGACCTCGGCGGTGGCCGAGACCTCCATGCAGTACCACTTGCCCAGGTCGGCCACCACTTGGCGCAGGTCGTGGCAGTCGCCGTAGGCGGCATCGGCCGTGACCCACTGCCAGGGCAGCATCCCTGCCGCGTCCACGGCAGCCAGCAGCTCGGCGGCCAGCGCCGGCTTGGTCGCAAACCCGAGCTCCTCCGCCACCCCGGCGCGGCGGCGCCTGGCAGCCGCCCCAGGCCCAGCAGCAAACCAGGGCTCCAGCAGGTACAGGCGCCGGTCGACCAGGGTGTGCCCATGCCGCGACGCATACCCAACGAAGACGCCGACCTGGCAGTTGTCGCGGCGGCCCAGCGTCCCCGAGTACTGCCGGCCCACCCCCGCCGAGCAGCGCCCCTTCTTCGCGAAGCCGGTGTCATCGATGACCAGCACCCCGTCGGGCGCGCCCAGGTGCTCTGCGACCAGCCGCTGCAGCTCGGCGACGCAGCCGGCGTCATCCCACGGCGACTCGCTGAGGAAGGCCTGCAGCTTGCGGGGTGGCGCGCCGACCTGCTCGGCGAGGTTCTCCACGTTCTTGCGCGCGATCGGCAGCAGCAGCCCGGCCAGGTACCGCCGGCCCCACCTGCGCCCCTCCGAGCGGCAGAAGAACCGCCCGAAGCGGGCGTGGAACGCCTCCAGCTCCGGGAGCAGCGCGGCCAGGTCCTCGCCGGTGATCGCCCCCGACCCTACGTCTGTTGCCTGTGTTGCCTGTGTTGCCTGTGTTGCCTGCATCCCTCGTCACCCTTCGCGGGGCCACCCCGTCGAAGACGACGACGGTGACAGGTGGCCCAGCAAAGGCAAACTACCCCCACCACCAGGCTCCTGTCGACAACCAGCGTTGTAGTACTAGGCTAGATGCAAGATCTTACCAAACCTGTCGATCCCTGACAGCCCTGTCAAGACGCCCGCGAGGAGGTCCGGTGAGGGAGGACGGTGCGCCGCTGTCACCGGCGAGCCGGCGGTCAGCCCTTGACCGCACCCATGGTGAAGCCCTTCACGAAGCGGTCGAGGAACAGGTTGTAGACGAGCGCGACGGGGACGGCGACGATCACGGCCGAGGCCATCAGGGACTGCCAGTAGAACACGTCGCCGCGGACCAGGTTCGTGGGTACCCCGACGCTGATCGTCATACGGTCGGAGCTGGCGACGAAGGCGAGCGCGTAGATGAACTCGTGCATGGTCAGGGTGAAGGTGAACACCACGACCGTGAAGATCCCGGGGAGGGTGAGCGGCAGGACCGTCCGCGCCACCGCCTGGATGCGGCTGTAGCCGTCCACCTGGGCCTGCTCCTCGACGTCCCGCGGGATCGACCTGAAGAACCCGCTCAGCAGCCAGGTCGAGAGCGGGATGGTGAAGGTCGGGTACACGATCACCAGCGACCAGATGGAGTCCTGCAGCCGCATCGACGCCACCATCCGGGAGAGCGGGATGAACAGCAGCGTCGGCGGGATCAGGTAGACCAGGAAGATCGCGACCCCGAGCCTGCCACCCCAGCGTCCGGTGAGCCGGGCCAGCGCATACGCGGCCGGAAGGCTGAACGCCAGGGTGATCAGCACCACGAGCACGCCGATCAGCACGGTGTTCCGGACGAACGTCAGGTACGGCGTCTCGTGGAGCAGGAGCCACAGGTGCGCCAGCGTGGGAGGGTCGTTGTAGAGGAACGGGTTGCTGCTGGCGTTGTAGAGGTCGGAGTCGGCCTTGAACATCGTGACGATCGCCCAGAGGAACGGGAAGGAGGCGAACAGCGCGAAGAGGCCGACGACGGTGTAGACGGCGGTGCGCGCCCCGATCCGGCGGGCGGTCGAGCCGGTCACCTCAGCTCACCTCCGCTCGATGGACGATGCGCAGGACCAGGGCGGCGAGGCCGGCGAGGACCGGGAACATGAACACGGCCACCGCGGCGCCCTGCCCGAGGCTGCCGCCCTCGATCCCCCGGAAGAACGCCCAGCTCGCGAGCATCTGGGTGGCGTTCTGGGGGCCGCCTCGGGTGAGCACGAAGACCACGGTCATGTCGGTGAAGGTGAACACGACGCCGAACAGCACGGCGACCGCGGTGATGGGCAGCAGCAGGGGCACGTCGATCTCGACCAGCCGCCGCCAGAAGCGGGCACCGTCGATCTCGGCCGCCTCCCTGATCTCGTCGGGGATGGAGCTCATGCCCGCCAGGAGGATCACGGTGGCGAGTGGCAGCATGCGCCAGGTCTGCACGGCGATCACCGACGCGATCGCGAGGTGCGGCTTGCCCAGCCAGTACATGTGGCTGCCCAGCTGGGTGAGGCCGAGGTGGGCGAGGACCCAGTCGATCGGGCTGAAGATCGAGTCGAGCATCCACAGCCAGGCGATCGTCCCGAGCGCGATGGGGGTCGTCCAGGGGAGCAGGATCAGGAAGCGGGCGAACCACTTGCCGCGGAAGTCGGCCCTGAGGGCGAAGGCGAGGACGGTCGAGAGGATCACCACCAGGAGCTGGGAGACGACCGTGAACACGATGGTGTTGCGCAGCGAGATCCGGGTGACCGGGTCGCGCAGGGCCGCGCGGAAGGTCTCGAGGCCCACGAAATGCAGCACCGGGCGCCCGGTGGTGATGTCGGTGAAGGCGTACAGGACGGCCATGACGAGGGGGAAGGCGACCAGCGCGAGCAGGTACGCGACCGACGGGAGGAGCAGGAGCGACCCGAGGACCCCTTCCCGGTCCAGCAGGTAGCGCCGCTCACGCCCGCGCGATCCGGCCGCCGCCTCCGGCCTGGCAATAGTCACGCTGTCACCCCCTTGAGCGGGCGGGGCTCGACCCGCCCGCCGGTCTCCCGGCTGAAGAAGCAGAGGCTGGACTCCGCGACCGCGAAGCGGGCGCTGGCGCGCTCCTCGACCCGCGCGGTCACCGTGAACGGGAGCCTGGCGATCACCCTGGTGCCGGCCGAGATCGCCGGGATGGTCCCGTAGAGGAGCCGGTCGGAGCCGAGGTACTCGACCCGGCCCACCCGATAGTCGAGCAGGACCCGGCCGCCCCGCTCGCTCACCAGCGCCTCGGGCAGGAAGTGCTCCGGCCGGAAGCCGAGCAGCAGCCCGTCGCGCTCGAGCAGGTTCATCGGCGGGGATCCCACGAAGGTGGCCACGAAGGTGTTGGCGGGGTCGTGGTAGATCTCCTGCGGCGTCCCGAGCTGCTGCAGCCTTCCCTTGTCGAGCACGGCGATGCGGTCGCCCAGGCCCATGGCCTCCACCTGGTCGTGGGTGACGTAGACGGTGGTGATGCCCACCCGCTGCTGGAACTCCTTCAGGTCCTCCCTGGCCGCCGCGCGCAGCTTGGCGTCGAGGTTGGACAGCGGCTCGTCGAGCAGGAACACCTGGGGCTCGCGGACCAGGGCCCTGGCCAGCGCCACCCGCTGCCGCTCGCCGCCCGAGAGCTGGCGGGGCCTGCGGCCGAGCAGGTGGTCGATGCCGAGCAGCGACGCCGCCCAGTCGACCCGTTGCGGCCGCTGCTCCTTGGGCATGCCGCGCGCGCCGAGCGGGAAGGCGATGTTCTGGTAGACCGTCTTGTGCGGATAGAGGGCGTAGCTCTGGAAGACCATGGCGATCTGCCGGGCCCTCGGGGGCAGGTCGTTCACCACCTGCCCGCCGATCAGCACCTCCCCCTCGGTGGGCCGCTCCAGCCCGGCGATCATCCGCAGCAGCGTGGTCTTCCCGGATCCCGAGGGGCCGAGCAGCACCAGGTACTCGCCCTCGCTGGTGCGCAGGTCGATGCCGTCGACCGCCGGCTCGTCCACGAAGACCTTCCGCACGCCCCTGGTCTCTACTACCGCCATGCGGGTGCCTCGCCTCCCTTCAGGAGTTGCCGCCCACCAGGCCCTGCTTGCGCCACTTCTGGAAGATCGGCTTGATCTGGGCCTCCGCCTTCGCCACCGCCTGCTTGGCCGGCATGCCGCGGGCGGCGTCGGCCATCATGTTCGGCACCACGAAGGTGGTGAACACCTCGCTGATGGCCGCGTTCGCGGGGCCCGGGTGGCCGACGTTGGTGCTCCACTGCTCGGCGGTCTTGAGCAGCGAGAGCTTGTCAGCGGGCTGGGACTTGTATGGGTCGTTGTCCAGCCAGCCCGGCAGGTCCGACCAGGCGTCACCCTTCTTGAAGGCGGGGAAGTCGTACAGCTCGGAGTTGCTGGCGACGTCCTTGGAGTGGTCGGCGAGGTACAGCAGGAACTGCTTGGCCGTGTCCACGCTCTTGGAGTGCTTGGGCACGACGTAGCTCCGCACGACGTGCTCGGACGCGAGCCCCTTGCCGGTCGGGCCCTTGAGCGCGGGGACGAAGAAGACGTCGGCTGCCACGTCCGGCTTCGACTTCTGCGCGCTCCGGTAGGCCGAGATCGAGTTTAGGATGTAGGAGAGCTGCCCGGCGACCTGCACCGAGCCCCCGAACGACCAGATGAGGGCGCGGGCGGCCATGTTCGAGTCGACCTCCTGGGACATCCCGATGCCCACCGGCACGTTCTGGCGCCGCTTGATCTCGGTGCCGCCGGTGAGCAGCTCCTCCCAGGTGGACGGGCCGTTCGGCAGGCCGACCTTCTCCCACAGGCTCTTGCGGTAGTCCCCGGGGTCGGGCGTCCAGGTGTGGCAGAACCCGTAGTACTTGTTCGTCGTCGGGTTGAAGCTCGACCGGTTGCAGAAGCTGAACTGCTCGCCGTGCTTGCCCTGCGCCTGCTGGACGATGTCGGAGAGGTCGACCACGCTCGGCTCCAGCGACGACGGCGGCACGATCCACTCGATGAGGTCGTGGCCCTGGCCGGCGTTGATCTCGGCGGCGGTCCGGGCGGGGAGGTCGGCGTTGTCGATGTGGTCGACGGTCACGGTGACCCCGTTATCGTCGCCCCACTGCTTGGCGAAGCCGTCGAACCACTTGTCGTACCTCGGCACGAAGTGGCTCCACTGCAGGATCCGGAGCTGCTTCGCGCCGCCCTTGCCCGACGGGCTCGCCGGCCCGGTGCACGCGGCGAGCAGGCCTGGGCCGGCCGCGGCGAGCGCGACCGTCCCGGTCGCCTTCAGGAACCCGCGTCGCGAGAGGCCGGTCGGCTGGGCGCCCTGCTGGTCCTCACTCCTGTCGTTCGGCATCCTGTCCGTCCTCCTCGTCGTCCTTGTCCTTGTCGTCATCTCGACAGGCCAGTCCGGTAGGGCCCGTGGCGGGCGGCGCCCGCCCGCGGCGGGCGAACCCGCCGCCGGCAGCAAGCGACCAGGCCATTTCGTCTCCTCGGCCAACCTCGGGGGGCCGAAGCGAGCGCCAGCTCGCAGCGACGCAGGATCACGCGTACAGGACGGAGAGCGCGAATCCTAGCTTCGTGGATGAAGCGTCGCACCCGGCGCCGACACGAGCAAGGGTTCGTGCCGCGCCGGCCGGTCCCTGTCGAAGAGCAGCCCGGTCAGGTGCCCGGCGGGGAGGGGCTCGGCGAAGTGGAAGCCCTGCGCGAGCCGGTAGCCCAGCTGGTGCAGCCGCTCGGCCTGCGCCTGGGTCTCGACGCCCTCGGCGACGGCGTCGACGGCGAGCGCCTGCGCGATCTGGATGACCGCGGCGGCGACGGCCGCCTGGTGGGGGGTGCCGGTGACGCCGTCGACGAAGGACTTGTCCACCTTGATCACGTCCACCGGGCAGGTGCGCAGCAGCGCGAGGGAGGACTGCCCGGTGCCGAAGTCGTCCAGCGCCAGGCGCACGCCAAGGTCGCGGAGAGCCCGCAGCGTCTCGAGGATCGACTCGCTCTCGATCACCGTGCTCTCGGTGACCTCGATGACGAGACGGTGGGGCTCGAGCCGCGCGTCGCGGAGCGCGTCGGTGACCTCGCCGACGAAGCCCTGCTCTTTGAGCTGCCGGGCCGAGACGTTCACGCTCATCGTCGCCGGCGCCCGCTCGCCGTGGGTGCGTCGCCACGCTGCCGCCTGGCGGCACGCCTCGCGCAGCATCCAGCGTCCGAGCGGGACGATCAGCCCGGTCCGCTCGGCCACGGGGATGAACTCGGCCGGCGGCACCACCCCCCGGACCGGGTGGAGCCAGCGCGCCAGCGCCTCCACGCCGGTGATGCGGCCGGCGGGCAGGGTCACGATGGGCTGGTAGAGCGGGAAGAGCTGCCGCGCGACGCCGCCGTCGCGCTGGACGCCGTCCAGTGCCTGGCGTAGCTCGGCCCCGAGCCGCGCCTGCTCGTGGATGCGTGCGGCCATGCCCTCCGCGTAGCAGGCGTAGCCTCCCTTGCCCCGCTCCTTGGCGACGTACAGGGCGATGTCGGCGTTGCGCAGCAACTCCCCGGCGCCGTCCCCGGCCTGGCCGCCGGCAACGCCGATGCTGGCCTGGACCAGCAGCTCGTGCCCGTCGGCGACGACCGGGGCCGCGAAGGCGGCGAGGATCCGCTCGGCGATGTCGACGCCCGCCCGGGCGTCTGCGCCCTCGAGCAGGACGGCGAACTCGTCGCCGCCGAGCCGGGCGGCGGTGTCGCCCGGGCGGACGCAGCGGCGGAGGCGCTCGGCCACGCCGGCCAGGAGGGCGTCCCCGACCACGTGGCCGAGCGAGTCGTTGACGGTCTTGAAGTCGTCGAGGTCGACCAGCACGACCACCAGCCGGCGCGCGCCAGCCGTGGCCAGCCCGCGCCGGATCCGCTCGCCGAACAGCGACCGGTTGGCGAGCTGGGTCAGCTCGTCGTGGGACGCCTGGTGGCCGAGCCGGTCCTGGAACTGCCTGGACTCGGTGATGTCGTGGGCGTTGCAGACGATCCCGCCGACGCTCGGGTCGTCGAGCAGGTTGGTGCCGGTCACCCGCAACCAGCGCCAGGAGCCGTCCGCGTGGCGCATGCGGACCTCATAGGTGGCGCTGCCGTGTTACTACGGGGGCAGCCAACCGGTGTGACTTGTCAGGCTGCTCACCAGCGGAAACGTGAAAATGGCATCACTCCATTTGATTACCGCGGTGATAGCACCCACCGCATGAAGCGTAGCCTAGCTCAGGCCGTCCCTATCGGGACGGCGCCGCCAGCCGCAAGGACGACGCCGTGCCATCACCGCTTAGCACCGGGCGGCCCGGGTCACCCGAGGACCTGGTCAGGGCCCTCCGCGCCGAGGGCGTCCAGGACCCCCGGGTCATCGCCGCGTTCCGCGCCGTGCCGCGAGCGCGGTTTGTGCCGCCCACGGCGGCCCACCTGGCGTACGTGGACGAGCCGATCCGCATCCCCCACGGGCAGGTGACCACCCAGCCGAGCCTGATCGCCACGATGGTGGCGGCGCTGCGCCTAACCGGTGCCGAGCGGGTGCTGGAGGTCGGCACCGGACTCGGCTTCCAGACCGCGATCCTGGCGATGCTCGCCCGCCAGGTCGTGTCGGTCGAGCGCTTCGCCGACCTCGCTGAACAGGCGCGGGCCAACCTGAAGGCGACCAGGCTCGGCCACGTCACGGTCGTGACCGGCGACGGCACCCTGGGCGCGCCCGAGTACGCCCCCTACCACGCGATCGTGGTCGCGGCCGCGTCGCCGCGCGTCCCCGCGCCACTCATCGAGCAGCTCGGCCCTGGTGGCCGGCTGGTGCACCCGGTCGGCCCGGGCGGCCGTGAGTTGGTCACCGCATTCCACAAGGAAGGTGACCGGCTCATCGCCGACGCGCACCTCACTCCTGCCTACTTCGTACCCCTCGTCGGGACTCATCGCGCGTCCAAGGGCGAGCCGCGCTAGCCTCGATATTTCACGAAGGTCGTCCAAGATGCCCGCTGACCTGGGCAGATGCGGGGTGATGGCTTGCACCCGTTGGGTGAAGCCCCTGGTGGGGCCGTAGTGCGTGGAGCCGTCGCATCTCCGCAGGCCAAGGTGGACACCTGCAAGCTCATGTCAGTTGCGTCCGGATCTTGATGAAATATCGAGGCTAGGCCCGGGCTAGGCCAACCGGGGCCAACCGTAGCAGGCGTGTGGTCGCCCAGCAGCGCGAGCGGGAACGTCGTTCGCCAACGCACCTGGGGTGCTGACCGGGAGATTGTCCGGGCCCGCGCCTGGCCCGCAGACGAGAAGAAACGCCCGGTCAGTAAGGGACAACCCCGGTAAGCGAATACCCAGCTAGCAGTACTCTGTTACGTCGGCGTGGCTGACGGGTGCAGCCACGCCGTCGACCGTGGGAGTCTGCGCAGGCACACCGGACACGCGCCGGCCCAACAGGCGAGCAGCACCTGCAGCTCGCGCACCACTTGGAAGGTGGTCAGGCCGACGCAGCCGCGTTTGGGTCCAAGCGTTCCAAGGTGACGAACGCGTGGGCGACCGACACCAAGGTCACGTGATGGTGCCAGCCCTGCCACGAGCGACCCTCGAAGTGGTCCAGCCCGAGCGCGTCCTTGAGCTCCCGGTAATCGTGCTCCACCCGCCAGCGCAGCTTGGCCCGGTGCACGAGCTGCTGCAGCGGGGTAGTCTCGGGCAGGGTGGCCAGCCAGTACTTCACCGGCTCGGGCTCGCCCTGGGGCCACTCGGCCACAAGCCAGCGCACCGGCAGCTCCCCGCCGTGGGTGGCGCGGCGCAGCCTGACCCCGGCCGGGCGCACCCGCAGCGCCACGAACCGGGAGACAAGCGGCTCGCCGTCGGCGCCTTCGCGCCAGGCGACCGTGCGGGCCGCCCGCTCGCCCGTGGCGAGCACCAGCGCACGCAGCGAGGAGCGACGCCGCCGGTAGCGCGCCACCGGCGGGCGGCCGCGGCCCGCGTACGGCACCGTCTCGGGGACAGTGTCCTCGGGGTAGGCGCTGCTCGTGCCGGGGACCTGCACGACGTAGGCGAGCGTCCGTTGCTCCAGGCCGAGCCGGAACTCGCCGACCTCGCCGTAGGCGGCGTCGGCGAGGATCACCGGCGGGGCAAGGTCCCAGGCGACCAGCTCGTCCAGCATGTCCAAGGCGAGCTGCCACTTGAGCCGGTGCCGCTCACCCTGGGGCACGTGGGCCGTGCGGCGCCGCTCGGCGTCATCGTCCCAGCTCTCGGGAAGGAACAGCCGCCAATCGATCGGGCAGGAGGCCTGGTCGGTGGCGGCGTGCACGCTCACCCCGACCTGGCAGTTGGCGACCTGCCCAGCGCCCCACAGTATTGGGGGGCGACTCCCACCGAGTGGCGGCCGAACTTCGGGAAGCCGGTGTCACAGAGCACCCACGCCGTGGGCTGGATCGCGGCGGTCATGCGCTCGGCCAGCCGCCGGCGGACCGGCAGCGGGTCCCAGGGGGATTGGTTGACGAACTGCTGCAGCGCCTGCTCGAGCGCGGAGGCGTCCGCTTCAGGATCGCCGCGGGCCAGCCGCTTGGCGATGGGCTCGATCGACTTGCGCCTGCCATCCAGCAACAAGCCCCGCAGGTAGGTCTGCCCCCAGCGGCGCTGGTCCTTGCGGATGGACGCGAAGAGGTCCTCGGCGAACGCGGCCAGGCGGGTTCGGGTGCGTCGAAGTTGTGTGGGTGTCACGGGGTGCCACCAGCGGTGGTGGCGTGCTCCTTTCGGCTCGGGGGTATCGCTTCACAGGTACACCCGAGAGTGGCACTCCCGCAAGACCTAACGAAGTACTGCTAGCTGCCGCGCAGGAGCCGAACCGCTGCCAGCGCAGCGCCGACACACCTCTTCACAGCATGGCGCCCCGGCCGCTCGGCCGGGGCGCCATAGCCTCTATGGATGCCTCAAACGGTTCCTCTATGTCAAGAGGCTGGCAAGGCGCGCTAGGATGGCGCAGGTGGACACTCAGGGGAGGGAGCGAGCGGGCCGCCATCCCCACCCGGGACCGTCCAGGGCCTGGAAGCGGTGCGTGGTCGGCAGCAGGCCACCGGGGAGCGGAACTCGACCGTGCGGGTTGTCGAAGACCAGCCACTCGATCGCGGTGTCGTGGAAGAGCACCGAGCCATTGATCACCGCGACCGCCGAGAACCGGGTGTGGTACGGCGTCTCGCCCTTCCCGATGCCGAAGAAGCCGCGGAACTTCAGCTCGTCCTGCCACAGCGGCTCTCGAGCGTCGATCAGGGCCTCCCAGTCCCGGCCGTACATGGCGATGAGGAGCTGGAGGTCATTGCAGAAGGGGTCGTGGTTGCCGACCGCAAGCACGTACGGGACGCTGGGGTCGAGGATGTAGGGCTTCTTGCGCTTGCCGTTCAACCGCTCCTTGAGCCGCTCGTGGGAGTCGACCACCCCCCCGATCGCGGGCCCCGTGCCGACGATGCGGGCGTCCGGGTCGGTCAAGGAGGCCGCGTTCGGCCTCATCGGCAGGGCCTCGAACCGCACGTAGATGCCGTTGCGCTCGAACTCGTGCCAGGGCAGCGCCTGCCCGCCCTCGTACGCGGCCGTGGCAACCTGCGGCTCCGGGAGGTCCCCGAGGAACGTCCCGGCGGCCTCGGTCACGGCCTTGAGCGGCACGTTGCGACGCTGGTCCTGAACCAGGACCTCGACGTGGAGGAAGTAACCCTGGGGCCGGAACATCTTGTTCAAACGGTCGGTCAGCTCGTGGTGGCGGCGCGCCTGCCTGGCCCATTCGGGCCGGAGGAACAACGACAGCACCTCGACGGCCAGGATCTGGCGCCCATCGCGGTAGACCCGGCAGTCGGGCCCCTGCCCGCCCTCCTCGTAGCGGATGTGCGGCTCCACCTGGCGAAGGGCGTGGTAGACGTACAGCTCGTCCCAGGCGCCGTAGTAGACCTCGTTGTTGGTGCTGGTCAGCTTGGCCGCCAGCTGGCCGTCGGAGTCCGGGAACTCCTGATACCAGGCGTTCACGCGGCTCCGCACCGCCATCGCCTGCGGCTGAGTGGACCGCTGGAGCCAGACGACGTGCGACTCCAGGTTGGCCAGCAGGCCGGTCGAAGGGGTCGCCGGCTCGGGAAACAGGGTGGATGCGCTCATGCTCTCTCGGTTGGTCTGCCTATCTCGGCCGGGGCAGGGTAGCAGACGACGACGCCCCGGCCGCCGTGCCGGGGCGTCGAACCGAGATAGCTGTCAGAAGGGTGCGGGGTCGTTGAAGTCGCCGCCGCGCTCGGCCTGCCGCTCCCGCCCGCTGGTGCGCTCGCCGGTGCCGCGGCTGGTGGCGCGTTCGACCTTGGCGGTGGCGAACTTCAGGCTGGCGCCGACCTCGTCGGCCTCGATCTCGGTGACTGAGCGCTTCTCCCCCTCCGGGGTCTCCCAGGAGCGCTGGCGCAGCCGCCCGGAGACCATCACCCGATCCCCCTTCGACAGCGAGTCGGCCAGGTGCTCGGCCTGGTCACGCCAGATGTTGACCCGCAGGAACGAGGTCTCCCCGTCCCGCCAGGTCCCGTTGTCCTGGACCCGCTGGGTGACCGCCACGCGCATGTTGGCGACGGCGGTGCCCGAGTTGGTGACGCGGAGCTCGGGGTCGTCGACCAGGTTGCCGACGATGGTGGTGTGGTTGTCGGTGGCCATCACGGTCCTCCTCGCATATCCTCCTGCTGGTGGCTGCTGGTCGGGTGGTGGCTAGTCGACCCCGGCTCCACGCACCTCCTTCCGGCGGTCGTGGTAGCGGGCGGTTAGCGTTCCGGGCCGGCCCGCTCGGGCCGGTGGCGCTGGCGGGTGGCGCGGGCGGCGTCGGCGGCCCGGTAGTCCTGCCCGGCCACGCGCACGACCGGGGGGGGTGGGGTCGTTCTCCCGGCTGGCGGCCACGGCCACGCGGGTGCCGAGGGCCAGGCCGGCCTCGCGGTCGCGCACGGCCTGGTGCCCGCGGGGGTCGCTGGTGTCGGCGGGCACGCCGAAGTCGGGGTTGAGCCGGTCGAACGCTACCTCGGCGTGTGCCTGGGCGCGCTGGGTGTCGTACCAGGTGCGCAGGCCGAGGATGCGGTCGGCTTCGGCGTGGTCGCCGGCGGCGCGCAGCTCGGCGACGGTCGGCTGCGCCCAGCGGCGTTGGGTGCGGGCGGCGGGGGTGGCGGCACGCCAGGCGGCACGGCGGTGCAGGAGTTCGGTGTCGTCGAGCAGGCCGCGGCGGAACGCCCACTCGCCGAAGGTCAGGTCCGACCATGCCTCGCTGGGGGTGGCGGGTTGCGGGGTGGTGGTGGTCATGACGGGTCCTCCTTACCGCTCGGCCGGCTGGCCGGCGCGCTCGCGGGCCAGGGGGGGGCGGGCGGCGACCGCCCGCTG
>WNGG01008899.1_pt1 | contig 16027 bp, 15 predicted proteins | sample 5400661 | NCBI WGS metagenome assembly WNGG01 (sample SAMN13153372, study PRJNA577476) | soil metagenome | isolation source: 100 cm soil or saprolite under Garry oak tree replicate 1 | place: USA:California | collected 2016-06-15 | reverse complement strand
TTTCTGCAGCGCAAGAGCAACCACAGGGGCAATGGCCACGGGACCGGGATCGATTCCTCCGACGACGAGGAGGAGTTGCTCGGCACGGACGCTCTTCCGGGAGCGATTCAGGCGAAGGTCGCGATCGGCGCGGCCGATGATCCGCTCGAGCACGAAGCGGACCGGGTTGCGCAATCCGTGACTTCGACGAGCGCTGACGACGCAGCGTCGACGATCCGGCGCCAGCCGGCCTCAGCCGCCGTGCCGCATCCCGCCCCATCGATAGCGGGTAGCGAAGGCGGTATGCCGCTGGCAAGTCATGTTCGCGAGCGCATTGAGCCCGCGCTGGGCGCGGACCTCGGCGGTGTGCGAGTGCATGCCGGGCCCTCGGCACATCGCGCCGCAGACGCCCTCAACGCGCGTGCCTTCACGCATCAAAACCATATTTGGTTGGGCGCTTCACAGAGTCCGGAGGATGTCGAGCTGATGGCGCACGAGGCGACTCACGTCGTGCAGCAGCGAGCGGTGCCGACCGGGCAGGAGCTGGTGCAGCGTCGCGTTGAGCATCCCGAGGATGGCGCGGCCGTGCAGCAGAGCATGGGGCAGCAAGTTGCCGAGGCAACGCGCGGCGATGACGAGGGGGATGCGGGCGCGGCAGCGGACAGCGCAGATGCCGGGGCCGACGCCGCAAGCTCTTCCGAGGCAACGCACGCCGCGCAAGCCGTGGATCCCGCCGAGCGCGAGGCCAGAAAGGCCGAGCTGGAGCCATATTCCAAGCCGCCTGTCGATCGCGCCGCTGCTGCCGAGCCGCTGGTCGCCCAGGCTGCGGCCGACGTACAGTCGGAGGCCGATGCGCCCGCCGAGGCCCTGGCCGAGGGGGAGGAAAAGTCGCCCGCCGGCGGTGAAGCGGGTGCGGCCGGAGAAGGCGGAGATGTGTCCGCGCTGGGGGCTGCCAGCTTTGCCCAGGCCGCCGCACAGGCGGTGCCGTCGGCACCTCCACCGGTGCAATTGCCGGTACCCGTTGCGCCGGTGAATGCCGAAGGCGAGGCATTGCCGCCCGACGTCGTCGCGGATGAGGGAGCGGCGCAGCTCGGCGGCGAGATTCAGCGCATGCGTGACGAAGCTCAGGTAGCGCGTCAGCGCGCCAGCGGCTTGCGCGCGAATGCCCATCTAATGCGGGGCAATATTCGCATTGCAAAAGGCGCTTCGGATTCTGCCGAAGAAGGTATCTCGAGGGCGCGTGAGCATGTCGAGACGCGCAAGGAGGTGGTGGCTCAGGGGCGCGAGGCGCTGGCGGTGTCGGAGGAAAAGGCCGCGGCGGTTGCCGCACAGGCGCCGGAATATTCGCAGCGCGCGACGCAGACGCACGAAGACTCCGGCCCGATGGCTACCGAAGCGCAGGAGAAGGCCGGCGCAGCCGGTTCCAATACACCGGACGATGAGGAGGCGGCTGGCAAGATGCAGGCCGCTTCCGGCCAGATGACCCAGGTCGGCTCCGACGCGACCAGCGTCGACGGCGCCGTGACGGGGACTCAGGCGAAGGGCGAAGCGCTCGTGCAGGACGCCGCGCAGGCGCAAGAGAAGAACGTCGCCACGAGCGGCAAATTGGAGGCGACCGATGCCGCCGTCCAGGAAACGGATGATCGTCTGGGAGAGCTGGAACAGCAGAATGTGGCGGCACGCGCACAGGTCGCCGCGCTTGAACACGGCCCGGCGCATCTTGATGCCGGTGCAGCCAGTACCGAAGACCAGGCGCTGGCTGTTATTGCGGCAGCGGATGATCTCGAAACGCAGATCCATGCCGCGCAGGAAGAGTTTGCAGTCGACATGCGCGCCATTCCGGGCAGCAAGGCCGTCGCGGCTGCCGCCCAGAGCGACGGCTCCGCCCCACAGGGCGTCATTCAGCGCGACGCCCATTCGGCCTACGGCTCGCGTGAGCGCGTGGATATCCTGAGTCCCTTCCGCAGTCCTCCGAGCATCGCCGAGCAACGCGAGCAGGAGGAGGCAGCGGTGCGCGCCGCCACGCGTCGTCGCGATCGTCTGCGCGAGATAAACGATCGCGCCAACGGCCACTTCGAGAACCTTAGCGCCCTGGACAAGATGGGACTCGCCCTGGACATCGTGGGTGAGAACCTGATGGGTGATCTGGGGGCCGCCAAATGGCCGAACATCCTCGGCCAGATTGCGCTCGCCTTCGTCGACCCCCGTGTTTCGCTGGAGGGAGTGGTCAGCGGCCTCAACATGACCCTGTCGGGCGCCGCCAACCTGCTCAGCTTGCAACAATGGGAGGCGGATCCGCTGGGCAATCTGCTCAAGTCGGCGGCAGACATCGCCACGGGCCTCACCATCATCCTCGGTTCCATTGCCGGGCTGTGCACGGCAATCCTGGTCATTCTTGGCGCGCTTGCGATCATCACTTTTGGCGCCATGGGCCCGGCTTTCGTCGCGGCGTCGGCATTCCTCGGCCCCATCATCACCACGGTGGGTGGTTGGGCGATCAGCTGCGCCGCCATTGCGGCCGAGCTGCAGTTCTACGTCCTCATCAAGAATCTCGTCGACGCTGCGACCGCGACGACGGCCGAAGGGCTGGAACACGAATCGGATCAGATGACCGAGGATGCCACGCAGGCAGCAAACATGGCTGCGCAGGTCGTCGTGGCCGGGGTGATGGAGGCGGGCGGCGCGGCGTTCGCCGAAACCGCCGCGGGTCAGCGGCTCGGTGCTCTCGCCACATCGGTGGGCGAACGGTTCGATATGATCCCGCCCCCGCGCGGCGCTCCGTTGCTGGAGCCCGGCGTGACGGCGCCGCCCGAGGCACTGCCTCCGGCTGTCGACGCAACGCCGCCCGCTGCACCGGCTGTCGACGTGACGCCGCCCGCTGCGCCGGCCGTCGACGCAACGCCGCCCGCTGCACCGGCTGTCGACGTGACGCCGCCCGCTGCGCCGGCCGTCGACGCGACACCGCCCGCTGCACCGGCCGTCGACGTGACGCCACCCGCTGCGCCGGCCGTCGACGCGGCGCCGGTGACACCCCCAGGCGGCCCGCCAGCCGAACCGCCAGGATCTGTACCTCCAACACCACCCAGGCCGCCGCGCATGGGTACCGTGACAGCCGACAGCACTGGCTTCGTCGAACACCCGACTTCGAACCCGGTCGTTGAGACGGTACCGCCGCGCCGTGGCGGAGCGGGTTCAGGACCCGAGCCGCTAGAGCCCGCAGGAGGCCCGGCAAGAGAGCCGGTAGGCGAGCCTGTTGTAAGAGCGGATCCCGCTGCCGCTGCGGAGGCCGCGCGCGCTCAGGTCCAGGAGCACTTGGAAAGCATGCTCGACAACAACATCACGCCGGAGGACCTCGGATTCAATCGCAGCCAATGGGAGCAACTGGAGCGCGACTTTGCCAACAGCCCGGAACGCGCGCTTGCCGAGCTCGAGGGCCGTCTGCGCAGTAGAGCGGAACGCATGGCTTCTTCGGGCACGCCGGAAGATGCTGCGGGGTATGTCGCGGCGGTGGCTGACGATGTGCGCGATCAAATAAATCCCCGAACCTCAGAACAAACTACCGGCCCCGAACGTGCTCGAGCCGCCGCCGAAGCTGCGGAGCGTGGTCCTCATCCCGACGACATGCGCACCAACGAGGCCGAGATCGGTTCTACTGTTCCGGATGAACCACCGGAAGGCGGGCCATTCGTCGAAGACCCGCCAGGTACGGGCACGTACGATCGTCCTAGCGGTTGGCCGGATGGCATGCGTGATGAGGTCTGGGAACGCGCCAGAGGTCCGGACGGACATGTCCGCGACCCGGTGACCAACGAAATCATGGATCCCAATGACCCGTGGGTGATGGGACACGAACCCGGATATGAATTCTGGAAGCATCAACAAAGTGCGGCCGAACGCGGCATCCCACGGGAGCAGTTCAGGCAGGAGTACTATGATTCTCCGTACCGGCCCGAGACACCCGAAACCAGTTCGAGCCATGTTGGCGAAGATAAAACCGACCTCTACCATGGGCCGTAAGAAGATGCCAAAAAAACCGGTATCTAAGAGGAACAAACTTGTCGGGAAGTTCGTCGCTCAAGTATTCGGCGGAGAGTTCCAGGTCAAGGAGTACCTCGATGACTCGGAATCGATGGCGGTCGATATTCTTTCGTGTGCCGATCGGCCCACCCGCGGAGTTACTTCTTACTCGACCGTCGGACTGTCCGATTCGCCGATTCCCTGGGGAGACCAGGAGTTCCCGACGCGCGTCGAGCTCGCAGGAGCTTGCCCCACGAGTGCCCAGGCATTTGCCAACGTTCTTGCGAGCGCAGCGTTCCGGATGCTGAAGGGCGGAGGCGCGTACCATCCGGGTGCTGCAATCGAGAAACATGTGAGCTTCTATTTCAAGGACACCTCCGTGCCGCATCTGTATTTAACTACGCCCTTTCTGTGGAAGGGCCTGACGAGCTTCGAAGCCGGCACTGTGCGAGTTACGTGGCTGCAGGCCATCCCCATCGCCGACACTGAACACAAGTATTTGAAGGCGCATGGCGATCGCGCACTTGAGAAATTGCTGAGAAAGCAGCGTGTCGATATCTGCGATCTGCATAGAAAATCCGTAGTTTGAGAAATTCTGCACTGATCGTCGGCCGGCCGAGGATCCAAGCGCCGAGATAGCCCAAAATGAGCTCCATGCGCAAACCTTCTGCAGCGAAGCGTCAGCGCGTCGATCTCAGACGGTTGCCCTACGGCGCGGGCTACCTGATCGCGTTGGTGGTCGTAGCGGTTGTGTTGTATCTCGCGTACCGTGCCTCTGCGGGGGAAGAGGCCCCCGCCTGGTGGGCCGGCTATGCCGTGCCGGCCATCTACTGGAGCAGCCCTTTCCTCGTGGCCATCGCAATTGCGTACCGTGTGCGCCAGCAGCGGAAGCGGCGGCAGATGGACGATTCAAGCGGCACCTGAGAGGGGACCGCTTGACACCGCTCGGCGTGCGGATGTCTCATAGCTCCGTGGAAGGAGGGTGAGGATGCAAGCGGCTTTGTCGAGAGCGCCACGCAGGAAGGCCGGACCGATCGGCCGCGGAGCGACCCTCGGCGCCGAGGGGCCGCGGCGCTCCGACGGGGATGCCGCACTTTCTGCGCGCGTCCGCCGCCCACGATCGGAGCGCCGACGCCGAGCGCCGTGCCGCGATCGAGTTCCCGCACGCTTCGTCGATCCACTCCGCGACGGGCACCTCGATCCCCGGGTCTGCGATCCACGATCCGGACGCCTGCAGGAGTCGCGGCGTCCCGGCGTTCACCGACGGGCCCGTGACCTACTTCGCCACCCCGACGCCGGGGCTCCATGTCGCCGCTCACGAGGCCGCGCACCAGCTCCAGCACTCGGGTCGCACAAACGACGCGGGGATGGGCGCCGAGGAGCACGCGCACGCGGTGGCCGATTCGATCGTCTCGGGCGCGAGCCCACGCGCGGTCCTCGGCGAGCGCGGTCAGCCCGTAGCGCCGGCGCTCCGCCATTACACCGAGATACCGGCAGCCACTCAGACGGCGACGGGCCAGTGGATCATCGGCAGCGATGCGCGCGTCGCCGATACCGGGCTCATGGTCACCTCGGTGACCGACCGCCATGTCTGCTACGCCGAGCCCGCGTTGATCGAGTCTGCCAATCTGATTCTCCGGGCGAAGCAGTCAGGGGTTCGCCTGCGCGTCGGCGCCGCCGGACCGAGTGGCTCCGCCCCCGACGGGAGCGGGGTCAAATCGACGGTCGAGGTCGTCGCGCAGGTCCAGTCGGCGACGAGCAGCGGGGAGACCTGGACGGATTGCGGGAGGATGTCCCGCGAGGTCCAGGGCGTCGCAGGTACGGACACGGACGCGAGGGGCATCTACCGAGACAGCGGCGGGACCGAGCGTGAAACCACCCCGGGTGGGCCGACGAGCATCCGCGACGAGGCCCTGGTCGGCGCCGGGCTGGGCGCCGACCCCGCCAAGGCCCCCGCTGCTCGCGACGCGTTCGACATGGCGCACGGCATCAACCGATACGCCGCGCCGAACTTGGTGAATCGTACATGTCCGTCCGCAACGACGCGCTCAGCTCGGCCGGGTTCAACTTTCACTGGGGAGGGGTCGTCATGCTGTCCGGCGGCGATCGCGTCACCTTCGAGAACTTCGCCAGACCGGGGACAGGCTACGGCACCCAGAACCTCCTCTGGTACTTCGACATGTACGGGCCCCGGTCGAAGGCCGGGCAGACCTGGCACGATCGTTGGGCGGAGGGTTCGGGCCGCGAGGGGAGCGGCGTGGGCGCGCCGGGAAAGGAGACCATGACCATCCCCACGCGCACGTCGGCCGATCCCTCCGCGTTCACCCCTGGCACGCCCGCGCTGACCACCGGCGACCTGATCACGCGTCGCGCGGCCGCGACCCAGGAAGGCGAGAAGATGGCGCTCGACGCCGAGATGCGCACGCGCTGGATCAAGGTGACCGTCGACGTCGTGAGCGCGCAGGAGGACCCCGACGAAGTCTATGTTCATGCCGAGCACGGCGGCAGGTCGCGCGAGACGGGCGAGCTGAAGATGAGCACGGGCGATCGAAATACATTCTGGATCGCGCTGAGCGCGCTCACGCCCGTGACCGGTGCGATCGACGTCAAGGTGTACGATTCGGATGTGTTCCGGGATGATGTCATCTCGGCCCTCGTCCTGCGAGACGCTCCGGCGACCGACAACCGCCCCTGGGATGACGCCGAGTATGACAGCACCGCCGAATTCGATCGCTAGTCGTGAACGCACGATTGCTGTGCGCGCTCGCCCTCGCGGCGTGTGCGCCGAGAATGCTCCCATGGACAACACGCCTCCGATTTGCACTACGCTGGCCGATTGCAACGCAAGAGACGGCGCGAGGATCGCGGTCGTCGGTGTGTATCGACACTATCCCGATCTGCCGGGCATCGATTATTCCGAAGCGCCGCGCGCGGTGCGCATCGAGCTCGACGACGGCCTCGGGCCCTTCCTCAATCCATTCTGGAGCAAGCGCGCGATCCGTCCCCAATCCGAGATCGATCAGCACCTCGGCAAGCGTGTGCCCGTGATCGGCCTCTACCACAAGAACATGCCCCGCAACCCAGACGATCCCCCCTACGCCTCGGCGATGGGTGGCCCTTGCATCGAAGTCGAGACGATCGAGCCGGCGGGTTAACGCCGCGTGCGCGGCCGCATCGGCTTCATCAAGTATGATCGAGTGTTCGTCCAAAATAGGACTGAGCCCACTGAGACAGAATAGCGGCGAAGCAGCAAGGCTACTGTTGCCGCTTTCCCTGCCTTGATATCCTTCTGGACTGCTATTGTAAAATCGGCGAGAACTCGTCCTTGGGGTGATGTTTCTTGCGTACTGCCTTTCTTCCCAGAGCCGAAACCAGATCACGCGGCCGGAGTATTTCCGCTCCTTCGCGCGCAGCGCAACACCCCCGCAAAGCCGACAATGGCGCGGCGGCCGGGATGCCGATCTTCCTGCAGCGTGTGACCGCGCGTCCCCGGCTGGACCCCGCGAACGCGACATACGAAGACGAGGCGGACCGGATCTCAGCGGCTGTCGAGTCGCAGGACCCGTCGTTCCTCTCCCACCCGGTTCATCAGACCCGCTCTACCGGCACCATCGCGGAGCCGTCTCTCGCAGGGCGCATGTTGCGCCAAAGCCTCAACCAGTCGAATGGAAGTGGAAAACCGATCCCGCAAGCAGCGCGCGAACCGATGGAGCAAAAGCTCGGTACCGATTTCAGCGCGGTGCGCGTCCACTCGGATGCGAGAGCGAGCCAGCTCTCGCATGCGCTTGGAGCCAACGCTTTCACGACCGGCAACGACATCTACTTCAATGAGCATAAGTACGATCCCGAGTCGCAGCCCGGCCGCGCTCTCCTTGCCCACGAGCTAACCCATGTGGCACAGCAGGGTGGTAGCGGAGCCGGACCCATTCAGTGCGACCTGACAATGTCCCTGCAGTCAACCGCCTTGGGCGGATTTGAGATGGGACTCGTGCTAGTACAAGCCCCAGCCACTCCCGGCATGTTCGGCACGATCGAGTTTCATCCGAACCCCACGGGGCCGTACTCGACAGAGATCACGTTGATCCAGACGGCGAACGTTGTTGACATGGCTGGAACGACAACTGGGGGTATCCCTGGCCTTCCCTTGGATTGGAGCAACGATGGAACAGGTGCAGAAGCACCTCGCAACGAAGTGCGCACTCCGGCGGGGGGCACGTTTATTGACATGCCTTATGCAACCGAGCCCCGAAGCTCATCAACCGGGCCTGAATACGCTCGGCCCTCTTACATAGCTGGCAATCCCGCACAGCAACATCATGGCTGGCTTCGTTCGCCCACCGATGTGCGGGAAGCCTCACTGCGTGACTACCCAAGTTCAACAAATAGCGATTTAGATTTCACCTTTGAAACCGTTGCCAAGGGTTCCGACAATCAGGTCGTGTATGGCGCGGTAGAGTGGGGATTCCAAATCCGCGGTGGTGTTGCGCAAAATGATTACGCGATACCCTACGGCGCCGAATCGGCCGAGTTCGACGAAGCCCTCGAACGCTTCCGCGGCTACTACACGCATGAGCCGATCGTCCTCTACTTCGACACCGACCGCGACCTTCCCATGGCTGGCGAGCTGTCCAAGTTAGGCGATGTCACAAGCTACATGTCTCGCTACCCCGACGTTCGGGTTCAAGTGGACGGCTACGCCGACGAGACCGGTCCCGCCAACGCGGCAGCACGCGCCAATTACAATCTGGACCTCTCACTGCGGCGTGCCGAGAATGCAGTGACCATTCTCGCCGGCTTGGGTGTGGATCAGTCACGAATTGACCTGGCCTTAGGCCGCGGCCAAACGACAACCTTCGCGCCCGGCAGCCCTGTCGCCGCAGCGGGCAGCCTGCGCGCTAACCGTCGCGTGGTGATCAGCTTCGTCCGCACCGCGACCTCGCTGATCAATCCGTGAAGCTTGGGCCTGGGTCCCTACGCAAGAACGGGACACGATGTCCACGTCGACGGAGCAGTTGGTCCAACGGTTAGGGGACGCGAGGCAGCGCGATGCTGCCCGCAAGGAACTCGTAAAGCTTGGGGCCGAGGCTGTGCCTGTCTTGCTGCGGGCGGCTGATCTTCCGCAGAATGTCCCCCATCGTCAGACGATTCTTCGCACGCTGTTGGCGATCGAAGATCGACGCGCCGAAGACCTGTTCCGCCGGGCGGTCGCCAGCAGCGATCCCGAGATTCGCGCCATCGGTGCGCAAGGTCTCCAACGGCTCAAAGCACCGGACGCGCTGAACGCATTGCAAGCGGCTATCAACGATACTCCCGACCCCCTTCATTTCGTCCAGACACCTGCCGTTCAATCGCTAATCGATCTCGGCATGGCAACTCTGCCCACCGTTTTTGTCTTGATGGAATCGGCTGATGAAAGCACTCGCCAGCGTGCTCAGCATGTTCTCGCCACTGTGGTGCTTCGGGATATCACGCAGCGGCTACAGCCGAGGCCTTTGACAAGCGACGCCCACACGGCATGGGAGACCCTACGGCAAGCCAACGGGTTGTATCAATGGGATGGTCCTGAAGCTGCGCGCATGGCCTCGGTTGCCCGCTGGAAACAATGGTTCAGTAAGACCCAGCGCTAGCACGCACTCAATCGAGCACGCTCCAGCGAGTCATGATGAGCTGGCCGTTGCGCAGCATGCCTTCGCATTCGATGCGCTTTCCCTCCAGGACGTCGAGCTCAGGGTCCCGGAACGGATTGCCCTCCTGGCGGCGCAGCTTGTACTCCTGCCCGTCGGGCGTCACCAGCACCAGCGCCTCGTGCTCGCTCTTGGAGCCTATCGAGAGGCGCTTGCGCACGACGCGCCCTTGGTAAGTCACCGGCTGTGGACTCTGCGCATGTGCACGATGGTACCGTCCTGGACTGTCGCGACCAAGGCGACCACGCGCTTTACCTTGTCCGAGGTGATCTTCTCGCCCAGCAGCAGATGGACGGACCTCTCGCGCCGGGCGGCGGCGAACTGCTTCAGGTCGCCGCTGGAGGCGGATTTGGGAAAGGACACGGCGTAAGACTGGCGGGTCAGCTCCTTGATGCGCGACTCCTTGGCGGCGGCGTTCAGCGCGCGCGTCACATGGGCAGGCGCCTGGGCCCGGATCGGCCGGACGGCGCCCAGGGAAAGCCCCAAGTTGGTCCCGGTGCGCGCCAGCCGCTCGCGGCGAAACGCGCGTGCGGCCGGGGTGGTCTTGGCCCCCTTGAAAACGCTCTTGAACGCCTTGGTGCGCGAGAGCGCGTGCGGTATCGCCGCGACCGGCTGTATCGAAGGGTCTCCGAGCAGGTAGAACTGGGCGAGAGTCTTGAGATCCGTCGGATCCAGATGAGTGTACAGCGCCGCGAAGCGCTGCCGCGCTTCGAGGGCCGCCCTGCCGAGCGAGGCGCCGTCCAGCACCGAGTCGAGGAAGACCTGGCAGATGAGGTCGGCCTGGCCGTTGCCCTCGCTGGGACCGTAGGCGATCGTGGTGCTGCCGAAGAACCCATAGGCGCCGTCAGCGAGGTAGGTGCTGCAGATGCCCGCCTGACCCTTGCTGTCCTTGGGGTCGTAGAGCTGAGCACCGTAGCAACACTCCGCGGCGATCACCGTGCCGTTGCTCACTTTGCGCTTGAGGCGCGCGGCATCGTGCGCCACCGGATACTCTTCCTTTCCGGCCGGCTGCCCGTAGTATTGGGGACTGCTGTCCGCGCCATGGCAGTTGATGAAGTGGGCCCGCAGCGCGAGTTGTGCATCAGGCCAATTCGGACCGCGCGGCGGCGTGGTCTGCAGAGCTTTCGAATCGCCAAAGACCTTACTCAGGCTCAGGGCCGTCGACGCCTGCCACACCTGCGCCGACATGATACTCCTCGCGGGGCCGCGTGCGGTAGCGCGAGGCTGTGCCGAGCAAGCTCACTAGGTAGGCGGGGTCGCCGCTGCCGAACAGGTCGGGCAGCCGCCCGACCACGCGGGTCGGCCCGAGAAACACCGACGGGTCGCTGCTGTAGGGCGCCGCGCAAGCGTAGGGCAGATCGCTGGGCACGTTGGCGTCACCATCGCCTTGTGCGGGATTGCGCAGGATCTGCATGGGCACGACGTCCGGGGCCCCCAGGATCATCAGGTAGTCCGGGGTGTAGGCCGTCCACACGGCGTCGATGGCGGCCTTCACCCGGATCTGATCCGAGGCCGTGGCCACCGGCGAGCCCTTCACCGACCGCATGTCTGCAGCCGAATCGATGGCCACGAGCAGCGTGGTCAATCCGCGTTTCTGGTCCGCCGCGATCAGCCGTCCGATCGCATCGTGTATGCGCCGGAAGCCGGTCGAATACTTGAGCTGTAGCGCGGAAAGGTTCGTCACGATCACTTTGTTCGCTGTCATTTTACTTCCTCCTGGTGGTGTCCCTTGTCGAATTTATGTCGCTATGTCTAATACCGCGGTCGTTCCTCAAACACGGTCGCTCTTCAGGTCGCTTCTGCGTCACGCGCAAAGGCTATGCGCTCAAGCCCGTACTTTTTCACGAGCTTTCCAAGGCGGCTGCGTTCCTTGCCGGAGATTCGAGCCGCATGGCTGATATTTCCCCCGGTACGCGAGAGCAGTTCGACGATGTACGCACGCTCGAAATGAGCTATCGCGCACGCCTTGGCATCCTGGAAGCTGGATTCCGTCAACCGGGACAACATGGTTTGCCGTGCGTCCTTCTCGCGCGCGCCCGGCGGTGCGAGACAGTGCAGGTGAATCACAGGGCCGTCCGTCATCAGGAATTCCCGGTGGATCAGATTCTCCAGCTCGCGAACATTGCCTGGCCATTCATAGCCCAGCAGCCTGGAAACTGCGTCGGGATGAAAGCTCTTCGGTGCCCCGCGGTATTGGCCTGCGAGGCGCTTCAGGAACATCTCGGCCAGGAGAACAGCGTCGCGCTGCCGTTCGCGCAGCGGCGGAAGGTCGATAGGCAGGACATTGAGCCTGAACAAGAGGTCCTGCCGAAAATGACCGCCTCTTACAAGGTCTCCAAGGTTCGCGTTGCTTGCCGCTACGATCCTGACGTCGGCGTCGCGCACCATCGCGCCGCCCACGGGGCGATATTCGAGATCCTGGAGGAAGCGCAGCAGCGCGACCTGCGCCTTCGGGGTCAGCACCTCGATCTCGTCCAGGAACAGGGTGCCCCCTTCTGCCTCCGCGATCAGGCCTCGCCTGGCGTCGCGGGCGTCGGTGAACGCTCCTCGAGCATGGCCGAAGAGCTCGCTCTCGACCAGGCTGTCGGGCAGCGCGCCGCAGTTGACGGGGATGAATGGAAAATCCCGGCGCGCGCCCAAGTAGTGGATGGCACGCGCGACCAGCTCCTTGCCGGTCCCGGTTTCGCCTTGGAGGAGAACCGTGGCGTTACAAGCGGCAAATCGCTTCGTTAATTCAAGTACGTGCAGGAACGCGGGCGAATGCCCGACGAGGTTGAGTTCGCCGAAGTCTTCCATCCCTCCCCCAATGCCCAGCCGCGATCAAGGTCCCCGGAAACGATGGCGGCGAATAAGGAAAGCCTTTTCGTTTCGCCGCGTCGAACCCGAAAATTTGCGCTTGGGGACCCGAGTCGACTTGTTTCGGTGGCCACCACGATCGCAAGACACAAGTTCTTCCTTGGATTTCGCGTGCATTAAGCGCGACGTTCAAGCATCGGGTGGCGAAACTACGTTGGTTCCTTCCGATGGACCAAGACTTGTTCCCGGTTGTGCTACCTAACGGCGTTGCACCCAGCGGCTGCCGCTGCAGACCCGGTCGCCGATCACCGTGCCTTCCGGGTATTTCTTGCCGTTGTAGAAGCACTCGGCGGTCGCGCTGCTCATCCCGGCAAAGAGCAACAGGATCGCGATTGCGGTACGGGTGGACTTGTTCACGGCTGTCTCCTCTGATCCGGTTCAGTGAAGCAGGGCGCTAGCTTGCGCGACCTGGGGGTGTGCCGGCGGCGGCGTGATCCGCGGAGGGTGCAGCCTCACCAGGACCGATTCCACTCGTGGGCCCCCCGACCTGCCAAACACCCTCTTCCAGTCTTGCGCGTGCAGCTCGACCAGATCCCGCGACAAGGAGGGCGGGCATTCCTTCTCTGTCGCCGCATGGACGGTGGTTCCTCCGCCACCCTTGTCATTCGACCAGATCGTGAGATACATGTCCTCGAAGCCCGAGTCCGAGCACACTTGGGCGATGCCTTCCGACGCCCCGTCCCGATCGTCCTTGGCAACGATCCTGGCCTGGTGCTCGGCACTTTTGAACGGTCCTTTCTCCTCGCGCGACATGTCCCGGAGCCGCGCGACCAAGGCGTGCGCGAAATGCGAATCGGCCAGGTCGGTGAGCGCCTGCGCGATCGGCTCGGACCCGGGATTGTCGGGACCGATCTCGTAGAAGTGCTTCTCCTCGAGCAAGGCGCGGACCTGCCGCAAGTCGGTCCCATTCGCGAACAGAGCTTTGACGTGGTCGTTCAAGTCGAACTTCGCGAGAGTGATAGTGAAGTAGGGAGTCGTGATGGATGTATCTCCGTCGCGCGCGATGACCGCGACGAACGCGGCATTCAGCGCCACGGAAATCAACAGCAGGACCTTCGGGTCCTTGAGCCAATCGCGCAGCGATGGCATGGCGGTCTCCTTTCTTTGGTTCGTGGTCTTCGCTCCGTCCCTTTGTTTCATGGCATTCCCCTTTTTCGCCGGCCCATGCAAACATTCACTTGCATGATGCCCAGCTTAGTCCCGGGTAGAGATGGGCACTGTTAAGCCCTCCACTGGCAAAGTGTGAGATATTCACGCCGGGTTAGAAGGCGGAAAGGACGGCGCGGGCTCTGCGCGGCGCGCGTTCGCGTTCGGGCCGCGATAGAAGGTTTAGCGGGTGGCCGCGAGTACGAGCGACCGACCGCTCGCCAATCGCGAGTGGATCAGCCGGCCGCTGGCGGATGCACGCGGACCGCGTAGCCCGACACGATCCAGCCGCGCGAGTCGGCGTTACGCATCAGGCAGGAGGAATTCGTGTGCTACTTCGCCGCTACGCCGTTGAGCTTCTCGATCGTTCGCATACCACCAATCCCGAGCAGAGCAAATAGGAGCGAGACCAGCGTGCCGGTGTCCAGAGTTGGGAAGCCCACTTTGGAACCCGCGAACATTGTTACCCAGGTAAAAAGGGGCGCGAGGATAAATTGAAATACCAGCGCCCCTACGCATGCCCAACCTACCGCAGGACGCCAGCCCGAAACGAATAGAGTGGCGCTCGCGGCCTCGACCTTGTTGATCTCCAGCTGCCCCTTGGCGAGTTCGGTGTCGGCTGTAAGCCGAGCGAGTTCCCCGGATTGCTGGAGCTCCACGAGCTTGATCTTGGCCGCATCTCGCTGAGCCGGATCGGGCCATAGGCGGTCTATGAGCTTCCCGCCGATATCAAGAGCTGAACTTATAGGATCAAAAGCCATTATGCCTCCTTCACTTCCAGATCGAATTCCTGGATGCCATCGGCGAGCGCCATGAACTCCTCGAACCCCTGCTTGGAGTCCGCGATGCCGGCAACGTTTCCGATCACGGCGAATGACTCGGCCACGAGCACGCAGGCCATTGAGTCGGTCTCGACATTGCCCTTGTGGAATAGCACCCGATCATGTCCCGCGATGTGGATTTCGTAAGTCTCGTAGCCCCCTTTTTGATACACAGTCCTCGTGCAATGGTGAACGCCGGCCGGGATCACGGGCTTGAGGTCGTCGAAGGTCCGCTCGAGGGTAACGGCGAAAGGCGTGCCGTCATGAAGCAGCGTGCCGAAGCATCCCTGCTCGAGGCGGGAGGCAACACGGACTATGGAGAATTTCATTGGCGTCTTACCGTGACGGATTGTCGAAAGTAAATCTTCCTCTCCCACCTGCCTTCACTTTACTTGGCACGCGCAAAGAACTTGCTCACGAGCGCCCCCGCGGACCGGAGGTTCCCGCTCGCACGGCTGATGAGCTCGGCCATGAGCTCCCCGCTGCGCAGGCATTCCCTCGCGAGCTCGCGGTCGCCCTCGCTGACGCGGACATGTTCGAGTAGCTGCGTCAGACTGGAGTCAACGTTGGCGTGCTCGCGAACATCCGGTTTGCGATCGGGTTCCCGGCTCTTGGTCTTCGCTCCCTGTCTCATCGCGCTCCCCGCTTTCCGCCGGCCCATGCAAGTATTTCATTTGTATTAGGGCCAGCTTAGTTTCGGGCAGAAACCGGCGCTGTTAAGCCCTCCACCGGTAAGGTGTGAAATATTCACACCGGTGTTGGAGGAAGGAGGGGCGGCAGCCGCTATCCCCAGTCCCTCGAGGCGCGAGCGACAGAAAACGCGCTGCGAATTGTTTGCGGACCTGACCTGGGCCGCCAGGGGCGTTTCAGCGGCGCGGCGCTACCAGCTCTGCGGCAGCTGCTTGCGGACGAGGATATGATGGTCGGTGTCGATCTCGATGTAGCCGCCGGTCACCAGGTCGCGCATGATCCGGCTCACCATCTCGCGCGTGCAGCCGATGCGGCTGGCGATTTCCTGGTGCGTGAGGTGCTCCTCGATGACCATCAGGTCGCCCTTGGGCTTCGCGCGTTCCGTGAGGAACGCCCTGAGCCGCCCGAACACGTCGCAGGTGGCGATCAGGTAGGCGCTGTCGGTCAGGCGCCGGACCTTGCCGGCGAGCCATTGGATGAGATGCGCGGCCAGCTCCGGGTTGCGCGCCAGGCTTTCGTGGAAGGAGGCCTTGGACAGCACCAGCAGCTTGCACGGCTCGAGCGTGGCCACCGAGGCGGAGCGCGGCTCGTCGTCCACCAGCGCGAGCTCCCCGAAGTGGTCGCCCTCGGACAGCGTGTCCAGGATGAACTCCTTGCCGTCGGCATCCGCGCGGTACACTTTGAGCCTTCCCGACAGCACGACGTAGAGCGACGTGGCCTCGTCCCCCTCGTTGATGATCACGGAATTCCTCGGATACGTGCGCCGCACCCCGCCGCTCAGCAGCTGGTCGATGCTCTCCTGGGGCAGACCTTGGAACAGCGGAATCGGTGCGG
>WNGG01004291.1_pt1 | contig 16028 bp, 12 predicted proteins | sample 5400661 | NCBI WGS metagenome assembly WNGG01 (sample SAMN13153372, study PRJNA577476) | soil metagenome | isolation source: 100 cm soil or saprolite under Garry oak tree replicate 1 | place: USA:California | collected 2016-06-15 | reverse complement strand
AGAAAGAATCTCCGTGATCTCTCGTTCGTCGTCAACGATAAGGATGCGGGATCTAATGCCCTCGTCTGGCATGTTCCGTCTAGCTCCTGATACTCCGGGGATGAAAACAACAGCAATCCGGGGACTGCTAAAAACGCTCTCCTGGTTCGCTTTGAGGAAACTCGATGCGGAAGGTCTCCCTGCTTTGCACGACAGGGCAAAAGCATTCTACAGGTTTTGTCCGCTGGTGGCAAACAAGTTTTTACGTCCTAGCTAACCTTCGTATTTCCAGTATATTAAACCTTGAGCGAGCATAAATCGGGAACGGTTTGCGTCGTCGCGCTGTGGCATGGTTGACGCTTTTAAGGTCATCAAACTATTATGACCTGACCCGATTGCCGGAGTGGCGAAATTGGTATACGCACCAGACTCAAAATCTGGCGAGGTTCACTCCTCGTGTCGGTTCGAGTCCGACCTCCGGCACCACTTCATCAACTAAGCAAGACCCACGACTGACAAAATAAAAAAGGCTGACTTCGGAGTAAGCCTTTTGGCTGGCGAAGACCGGCGGGGCCAAACCTCTTTACGGTTCCAAAGTCCTCGGAACTTATTGTTGATTCACCATGACGGTCAATGACTTTGGGATGCCTTTGCCGCCGAAGATACAGAGTCAAAGACCAGGAAACGTACCCGCTGGTTGGTGAGCAGAGACTGTGGGAGAATTCTTTTTGGGGTGAGAGCGAAGGCAAAGAGCGGGCATGCGTACTTCCCGACCATGAGGCTTCTGAACTTGAGTGATGATGCGCAGGCTGAAGAATTGCCTCGACCACTGTTGAAGTGGGCGGGAGGCAAGCGCTGGTTGATTCCCTATGTGGCGCCACTCTGGGAAAATCACAAACACCGGCGTTATGTCGAACCTTTCTGTGGCGGACTGGCGCTGCCGCTGGGGCTCAGGCCAGAACGCGCGCTGTTGAATGACCTCAATCCGCATCTGATTAACTTTTACCGACAGGTGCAGCGCGGGCTGCGACTAACGATCGAAACCGAAAACGACCAGCGGCTTTTCTACGCACACCGCGACCGCTTCAATTTTTTGATCAGAGAATCGCAGTCGGATACAGCCGAGGCAGCGCAACTTTTTTACTATCTCAATCGCACGTGCTACAACGGACTGTGTCGGTTCAATCACGGCGGCGAGTTTAATGTTCCTTTTGGCCGCTATAAGACGATCAACTATCGCGCGAGTTTCCACGGGTACCGAGAGCTATTTGCCGGCTGGTTGTTCAGCAACTGTGATCTGGAAACGCTCGCCGTGGAGCGTGACGATTTTATCTATGCCGACCCGCCGTACGATGTAGAGTTTACCAGCTACAGTGCCGGCGGATTCTCGTGGGAGGATCAAGTGCGCACGGTGGAGTGGCTGGCAAAGCATCGCGGTCCCGTGATGCTATCGAATCAAGCAACGCCGCGAATCGTAAAACTTTACGGGCAGCTCGGCTTCAAGCTGAAGTATCTCAAGGCACCGCGGCGGATTAGCTGCACAGGAGACAGAACGGCAGCGCGTGAGGTCTTGGCGGTGCGGTCTGTAAACTGATAGAGGTACGAGCAGACGTGTGTGTCCGCCCGGCTTTCCACTGGTATGCTTCATTGAAGCAGGGCACATTCGCAGGTCTGACCCCTACTAAAACCAAGAATGTGTCGGAGGCCAATATGCGTCCCACTTCAATCCGCTTCATCAGTCTTGCGCCAACGTTGATTTTGTCTGTTTGCATTACCGCCAGCGGCCAGTCAGCCGCCAAAGCGCTGCACGATCTATTCGATCGCGAGTGGGACTATCAAATGCAGCAAAGCCCGACGCGCGCGTCGACGCTCGGTGACCGGCGCTGGAACGATCGCTGGCCCGATATCAGCCTCGAGGCAATCAAGCAACGTCATGAACACGGCCTCGGCGTACTCGCGCAACTGTCGAAGATCGATCGGCGCCAACTCTCGCCTGCGGATCAGTTGAATCATGATCTGTTCAAGAGGGATTACGAAACCAACGCAGAGGAATACAAGTTTCGCTGGTATCTGATCCCTTTGAACCAGCGGGGCGGTATTCAGACTGAAAACGAGCTGGCCGATTCACTGCGCTTTGAAACTGTGAAGGATTACGAAGACTGGATTGCGCGGATGCGCTCTTTCCCAACCTACATGGATCAGACAATGGCGCTGATGCAAGAAGGCATCAAGGAAAAGTTGCTGCTGCCGAACGTGATCATGCAGCGCATACCGGCGCAGATCGACAAACAGATAGTACGCGATCCGCAGCAGAGTCTGTTTTACAAACCTTTCCAGCGCTTTCCGAAAAGTATTCCCGTCGCCGAGCAGGAACGATTGATGCGCGAAGCGCTGATCGCCGTCGCCACAAGCGTCATCCCGTCGTACAAACGATTCAAGCAGTTTTTCGTTGAACAATATCTGCCGGCCACTCCCGATCAAGTGGGCGCGTGGCAGTTGCCGCAGGGTGATGAGTTGTACGCGTTCTTCGTGCGTCGCTACACGACGACGAACATGACGCCGCGCGAGGTGCACGAGCGGGGCTTGAGCGAAGTCAAACGCATCCACGCCGAGATGCAAAAGGTGCTGGACGCGGTCGGTTTCAAAGGAAGTTTCTCCGAGTTCTTTCGATTCTTGCGCACCGACCCGCGGTTCTATTACAAGACTCCGGAAGAATTATTTGCGGCTTATAAGGTAATCGCGAAAACGATCGATCCTAATCTCGTGAAAGTTTTCCGGACGCTGCCGCGCATGCCGTACGGCGTTGAACCGATTCCGGCGGCGATTGCGCCCGACACCACGACCGCTTACTATCGCCAGCCGGCCGCGGATGGCTCGCGCGCGGGAACTTTTTTCGTGAATCTCTACAAGCCTGAGACGCGTCCGAAGTGGGAAATGATGGCGCTCAGCTTGCACGAGTCTGTGCCTGGTCATCACTTGCAGATTGCCCTGGCCCAGGAGCAGGGCGAGATTCCCAACTTTCGCCGTTACGGCGGCTATACGGCGTTTGTCGAAGGCTGGGGTTTGTACGCGGAGTCGCTCGGCGAGGACATGAGACTTTACGATGATCCCTATGCAAAGTTCGGCCAACTGACATACGAGATGTGGCGCGCGGTACGACTGGTGGTCGATACAGGCATGCACTACATGCACTGGACGCGTCAGCAGGCAATTGACTATTTCATGGAGAATGCGCCGAAGCAGGAGCTGGATATCATCAACGAGATCGATCGTTACATTGCGTGGCCTGGCCAGGCGCTGGCTTATAAGTCAGGCGAGCTAAAGATCAAGGAGTTGCGCGCCCGCGCCAATCGTGAACTCGGAAGCGGCTTTGATTTGCGCGAGTTTCATGATGTGGTGCTCCGATCAGGAGCGGTGCCGCTGGATGTCCTGGAGAGAAATGTTGATGCGTGGATCGGCGAGAAAAGAAAGGCAGTAGCCCGACCGTGAGTGAGGGCAAGGAAGATTACAGAAATGGCGAGTAGCACAGAATACGCCTGGCTTCCGGATTTGATCTACACCGGGGGCCGCTTTCAACTCGATGTTGCGCTTGTTTGCGACAATACCGGCCGAATTGTTCGGATAGCTTCCGCTGACGAAGTAGAATCCCCAGCGCGCCTCAAAAACCGCGCCCTGCTTCCCGGCCTGGTTAACGCACACTCACACGCTTTTCAGCGCGTCATTCGCGGCCGCACGGAACATCGCACAGAAGACGGACAAGATTCTTTCTGGACCTGGCGCGAAGCAATGTACAGCGCGGCAGCTCATCTCACGCCCGAAGATGTTTATGACGCGACGCGCATGGCGTTTCTCGAAATGCTCCTGGGCGGCATCACCGCAGTCGGCGAGTTTCACTACCTCCATCACGCGCCCGACGGCACGCCCTACGACGATCCAAATCTGATCGCGAAAGAAGTTGTGCGGGCGGCAGGTGACACGGGCTTGCGCATCGCGCTGCTGCGCGTGGCATACGCGCGCTCTGGCTACAATACTGAATCAAATCCGCGGCAGGCTCGCTTCATCGAGATCGACGCGGAAGACTTTCTGCGACACGTTGAGAAGTTGAAGTCCGATCTCCTTCACAGTGAAGGACGCGCGTGGGTAGGTGTTGCGCCGCATAGTGTGCGCGCTGTTCCGCTCGCGTACCTGAAGGAAGTCGTTCGCTATGCGCACGGGCAGCAGTTGCCGGTCCAGATGCATGTCGCGGAGCAGCAGGCGGAAGTTTCCGTCTGTATTCAAGAGTATGGCCGTTCGCCGGTGGCGCTGCTGGAAACTGAAGGACTGCTGAGCGACCGCTTCACCGCCGTGCACGCGATTCACGTCACTCCAAAATCGATTCATGCGTTGGCGCAGGCGCGCGCTACGGTCTGCGCGTGTCCGACCACTGAACGCAATCTCGGCGATGGCGTTGTGCCGGTCGATCTGTTTTTCAAAGACGACGTGCGGGTTGCGCTCGGCACGGACAGCCACGTGGAGATCGATCTGCTGGAAGACGCGCGCGAGTTGGAGTATCACTTGCGTCTGCAGAAGATGCAGCGCGCAGTGTTGGCGCCCGACAGAAGCCCAACCCGGGGTCCCCAGACGGGCAGCCAGGCTGGGATACGGGCAGTGAGGGGTGGCGCCCTCGCTGAAGATGGGGCATCTGCACTGGCCGCTCGGCTCTTTGATTGCGCCACCCGCAACGGCGCGGAAAGCATTGGCGCGCCGGGTGGCAGTCTGGAACCGGGACACGCGGCAGACTTCTTCACTGTGGATCTCAACGATCCATCGATCGCTGGAGCAGACCGAGACGATCTGTTGACGAACATTGTCTTTTCGCTTTCGCGCACCGCAGTGCGAGATGTTGTTGTCGGTGGAAAACAGATTGTTTCGGATGGAAGACATGCGGATCAGGAAGAGATTGTTGAGCGGTTCAGTGCGCTGCAGAAGAAATTGTGGAGTTAAAACGGGCCACAGAGGCACAGAGACACAGAGCATCAACAGAAGTCAGAAAGCAAAACCCGGAGCGCTCAAACAAGAGATAACCTGCTTACTGCCTTTTTGACTCTGCGCCTCTGTGCCTCAGTGGCTATCTGACAAACATGACTGTCAAAGAAACACTGGCCCAGCTTGTCCGGATCGATTCGGTCTCGTCACGATCGAATGCGAATATGGCTGACTATCTGACGACACGCTGCGCAGCGATGGGCCTGAATGTTCGTCGACTTCCTTGCATCGACGAAGGCGGTATCGAAAAGATCAATCTGATCGCGCTGTCCGGCGCGAATTCTTCGCATGCTGCTGAAGTTGAGCTTGCGTTGGTCGGACACACTGACACGGTGCCGTACGATCCTTTGTGGACGGCGGCGACGACGTTGACTGAACGCGACGGCAAACTCTACGCTCGCGGCGCTTGTGACACGAAGGGATTCATCGCCGCAGCGTTAACGGCCGTCGAGGGCATCGATCTGAAGAGCCTTCGTCGACCGTTGGCGCTGGTCTTCACCGCCGACGAGGAAGTTGGCTGTCTGGGTGCAAAGCGCTTGGCGGAGACCCGCGCGCTGCGTGCGCACTATGCGATTGTAGGAGAACCGACTTCGCTGCAACCGATGCGCGCCGGCAAGGGATATTGTCTTGCCGAAATCACCGTGCACGGCCGCGAGGCGCACAGCGCTTATCCGGCGCTCGGAGCGTCGGCGATCTTTCGCGCGGCGCGACTCATTGCGCAAATTGAAAAGATCGCCGAACAAGTGAAAACTGAAACTCACGAAGCGTTCGATCCGCCATACACCACGCTCAACGTAGGTTTGATTGAAGGCGGTACGGCGAAGAATGTCATCGCCGGTAAGTGTCGCTTCACGCTCGAATGGCGCAACGTCCCCGGCCAGGAACCGACGCGCGTGCTCGATGCTCTGAAGCTGGCAATCGAATCCCAGAAGCAGCTGGAGCCGGACTTCGCCTGCGAGGTTGATGCGGGGCGCGCCGACGAGGGATTCGATACGCGCGCTGATTCGCCGCTTGTTCGATTACTGGAGGAAGGCGCAGGGCAACGGGCAGGCACTGTCGCGTTCGGCACGGAAGCGCCGCAGATGATCCAGCTTGGCGCGGAGGCGGTTGTGTTTGGGCCGGGAAACATTCGGGTTGCCCATCGCACTGATGAGTTTGTGCCTTTCGAGGAGTTGCACAGATGCGTGGAGGTAATCGGCAAGGCGATTGAGAGGTTCTGCTTGTAGCGGCCGAGGCGAAACGAAAGCGCGGGATGAGTAGGTTCTCGCGGCTTTGCCGCCTGATGTGCGGAAGTGCCTATGGCCTTCCGGAAGCGAAACCATTTGCCGCTGGGCTGCGCCCACACGGGGATCGCCGGCAGGAAAATGGGGCGTAGCCCCACGCAAATAGAGGCCGGGTCGCAAGGTCAGAGACCTTCCGCACATCAGCCGGCATAGCCGATGATGCCGACATTTCTTAGCGCAATGGCGTCTCGTTCCTACTTTTCCGCTTTGCGTCTGTTTGCGTTAAGCTGGTATCCGATCACAGACAACCGCGGGCGAGTTGGTTCCATCAGAGGTTGTCGTGTCTAATTAAGATTCCTGAGAAAGCCCTACTAGAGATGTATTGCATTCATCGGCTTTTGCTTGCCATTATTGCCTTGGGACTCGTTTCGATCTTTCCGGCCAGCGCCTTCCCGCAGTCTGCCAATCCGCCAGCTAGTCCGCCACTGACCAGCCAGGAACTGGTGCACCTCGTTTATGAGCTGCCCAAACATCCGGAAAGGCATGACGAGATCGTCGAAACGATCCGCCAACGCGGGATTGGTTTTCCGTTAACCGAGGGCATGCGTTCCCTGGTCGCGGCCAAGAGCGGCAGCGACGCTGTGTTGCGCCGCACACTCGAGGAGGCCGAGCGACGCAGGCTGAATCCGAAAACTGAAAGTGCGCCATCTGAAGCTGAGTCAAACGAGTTGCTCGAGCGGACAAGGACCGCGACACTCGGCGCCGCCAACGCGATGCCGGACTTTATCGTACGCCAACTCATCAAGCGTTCGGTCGCTTACGGCAGCACCGCCAATTGGCTGCCTCAGGACACGCTGACCATCGGCGTCAGCTACCGGCAGAATGCCGGCGAGGAGTACAAGGTGCTCACCGTCAACGGCATGCCGCTCGGTCAAGAGGTGAAGGAAGGAAGTGACTACAGCAAATACGTCGGAGGGACGACTTCCAGTGGCGCTGAGTATGTTACGGGACTGGCCAGCATCTTCAAAGACGAGGCACGCGCTACTTTTAAGCCCGTGGACACGGACGTAATCCGAGGACGCCGGACCATTATCTACGAGTACACCGTGAAGAGAGAATTCTCTAACCTCCAACTCAGAGCCGGCGACAACGTGAATACGATAGCGGGTTCGCGGGGACGCGTCTGGGTCGATCGGGAAGACAATCGCGTGCTGCGCTTTGAGCAGATAGCCACCGAAATTCCGCGCGACTTTCCCATTACCGCGGCCAGCAGCTTGATTGATTTCGACTGGGTCGTGATCAATGAAAAAAGACACTTATTGCCGATTCATGCCGACATCCTGCTGACCAGCATCTACAAGGACCATCAGTTAGTCCAAAGTCGCAACGATGTGCGCTTCCGTGGTTATCAGAAGTTCGGTGCGGAGCTGAAGATCATTGATGAAGTCGATGACGCAGAAGTTCCGGCTGAAAAGCCGGAAAAACCGGCGCCTGTCAAACCTAAACCTCCCGAGAGACGCTAATATGTCTCGTCTCGCGCTTGTCCTGTCAGTTCTGATCCTGAGTACGGCCTCGCTGGCTAAGCCTCAGACAAAGCCCGACAAAGACTATCTTGTCTACGTCCTTTCCGAATCGGCCGACAAAATCGCGCTCGTTCGTTTTGGACCCAACGGCGCGGGCGTGGATCACGATCTCAAGACCGGGGCAATGCCGTCCGACCTGAATGGACCACACGGTATCGCCATTTCTTCTGACAAACAGTTCTATTACGTATCGCTGGCCCACGGCCGGCCGTTCGGCACCGTCTGGAAATATGCGGTTAATGGCGACCGGGTGCTCGGTGAAACCACGCTGGGTCTGTTTCCGGCGACGATGGATCTCAACAAAGACGGCAGCTTGCTTTTCGTCGTCAACTTTAATTTGCACGGCGACATGGTGCCGTCATCCGTCTCAGTAGTGGCTACAGAACCGATGCTTGAAGTCGCGCGCATCCAGACGTGCACCATGCCCCATGGGTCGCGCCTGAACCCACAAGGCACCAGGCAATATTCGGCGTGCATGATGGACGACATGCTGGTCGAGATCGACACGCACACTTTAAAGGTCTCGCGTCACTTCCTGCTAACCAAAGGCAAAGAGATGGGCATGAATGGGCCCCCAAATGTTTCGCACGCCGGTATGGCGAGCATGCCAGGAATGACCGGCATGGACATGGGCGGTCATGGAATGGAACCACCGAAAGTAGGCGACAACTCGTGTTCGCCGACGTGGGCGCAACCGTCAGCCGATGGCTCCGCGATTTTCGTCGCCTGCAACAAGTCGAACGAGATCGTCGAAATTGACGTGGCGAAATGGAAAGTTGCACGACGCATCGCGGCGCGCGCCGGCGTTTACAATTTAGCCGTCACCAAAGATGGCACGCGTTTGATCGGAACGAACAAGCGCGATCAGTCGGTGTCTATCTTCGACATCAAGTCCGGACGCGAATTGGCCCGACTGCCGACAAAACGCAAGGTGCTTCACGGCGTTGTGGTCTCGCCAGACAATCGTTACGCCTTTGTCACAGTCGAAGGAATCGGCTCAGAACCGGGAACGGTTGAAGTCATAGACCTTGACGCGCTGAAAACTGTCGCCACAGTGGATGTTGGACAGCAAGCGTCAGGAATCGATTTTCTGAGAACCGAAATACCTAAGTGACGTCGCTGCCCCCAACCTGCTCGGCCGTTCACATTAGTAGACACGCGGCGCGTCGTCTGTTTCCTGCTGTCTACACGTAACATTTCTTGCTGATCGGTTTTGACCTCAACGCCCCATCGTCTCAGTCTTTCCGGAGCGGACGGTACGCTCGTTGCTTGGTTCAATCCCGCCGGAGTCTAGGAAGTAAGGAGGCCGGAATCAAGATGAAGCCCAGAATCTTGATCGTCGATGATGACGAAGCGATTACTCAGCAGTTGTTCTGGACGCTGTGTGATGACTATGAGGTGATGACCGCCAACGACATGCAAACGGCCGTGCGGCGCGCCACGATCTACGAGCCCGAAGTTTCGATTCTTGATCTGCACTTGCCACCGAAGGTTGAGTCCCCCGAGGTTGGACTGCGCATATTGGAATACATCAAGGCCCACGTTCCCGATGCGAAGGTGCTGGTTATTAGTTCAGCCGACAGCATCGAGACGCACAAGGCCTGTTATGCCGCCGGCGCCGACGAGTTTCTGGACAAGCCGTTTGAGACTGAACAGCTGTTGGCGGCAATGCGGCGCATGGCGCCGCGACAGGCGCTTGATGTTGCCTGATTCCAAGTCAACAACTGAGTTCCTTTGCCGTCAGTTCTTCACGCCGCTACTGACTTCTATCTATCCCTCTGCGATAATGTGACGCACGCAAGCAGTTCGCTTTTGCGCCGGATGCCTTCAGGCTGCCCTTGGTCATCCGGCTGTGAATCTGATTTCATGAGTGATGCCATGGACAGAGTTCGGGGAGTGCGCGAGTTGCCACTCTTCCCGCTGCCGCTGGTGCTGTTCCCCGGCGTGCCGTTGCCACTGCACATTTTCGAGCCGCGCTATCGGCAAATGCTCAGCGACATCCGCGTGAATGACAATCTCTTCGGCCTCTCTTATTTCGACTCGAGCGCGTCTGAGAAAGAAATTCCGCCTGCCGGACATGTTGGTTGTGTCGCCGAGGTAACGGAAACGCAGCCGCTGCCCGACGGGCGTTCGAACGTTCTCACCGTCGGATTGATCAGGTACCGGGTGGAAGATTATGTCGAGCGCGGCGATCCCTATCTCGTCGCGCGACTCAGTTTCTTTGAGGACGAAGAAGAAGACCAGGAGGCGCTGAGCGATCGCTCGCGCGAGGTGGCAGAGACGTTCACACGAATTGCGCGCGCGGTGCGTACTCTCAATGACGAGCGCGCTTCGCTGCCGGACATATCAGATACCGAGCCCCAGCGTCTGTCTTTCCTGGTGGCGGCGGCAATGGAGATCGACGCTGAAGTGAAACAAGAGATGCTCGAGCTGCGTTCGACTTCCGAGCGGCTGCAGCGACTGCGCGACATGCTGGCGCGCGCCGTAACTAACTATGAAGAGCGCGCGCGTGTGCACGAGTTGGCGAAGGGTAATGGACACAGCGGCCGTAAAGTCGAGATCGAGTGATCGAAGGGCAAGAACCACAACTGTCGAGTAAACAAGAAGAGATCAACGTGCGCGTGCTGTTCTTTGGCGCGGCGCGCGACGCCGCCGGTCACGGCGAAGTAAACCTCACGTTGAGTGGTCCAGCCAGTGGGGCAAGCGCTTTCGAACAGGTGCTAGCGGCATACCCGGCCTTGCGGCGCTTCGGACGCTCGCTATTGTTTGCAGTCAATCAGGAGTACGCGTCCGGCGATCGCGAAGTGCACGATGGCGACGAGTTGGCGGTATTTCCGCCCGTGAGTGGCGGGGTGGCGAAGAAAGAAGCCACCGAGACACAGAGACACAGAGATCAGAAGGCGCTGAAAGCGGCAGAGAAGCCGGCTGCTGGGAGCGCAGACATCCTGTCTGCCGCAACGTCAGCAAGAGACTTCTTTGAATTAATTACTCAGGCTATCGATGTTGGCGCGGTGGCGCGCAGAGTGATACTGCCGGAATGCGGCGCCACCGTAACGCTCGATGGTTACGCGCGCGAATGGACGCGCGGGCGCAGGACGCTTTATCTGATCTACGAAGCGTATGCGCCGATGGCCCTCAGCGAAATGCATCGTTTAGGTCGCGAAGCGCATGAGCGTTTTGACATTGCGCACATCGGCATTGTGCATCGCACGGGTCGCCTGGAGATTGGCGAGACGAGCGTGGTCATTGCTGTCAGCGCCCCGCATCGGCGTGCAGCGTTTGAAGCGTGCGAATGGGCCATTCGCGAGCTGAAGCGCACTGTGCCGATCTGGAAAAAAGAAGTCTTCGCGGATGGCGAGGTCTGGGTCGAAGGCGAACGCGACGCCACCTGATGTGCGCAAGGTTTCTGCGGTCGCTCCGTTAGGAGCGAGATATTTATAGCACCGATCGTCCACTGAAGAACTATAAGCTCCTTTAGGAGCGAAATGACGGCGACCAAATGGCCACCCGTTTCGCTCCTAAAGGAGCTTTGAGTTTAGGGATGGTGGCCGGGCTAAAACATTCAGCCCCTACGGGGCTCTTAACTCATTGGCGAGTCTTCGGGGGCTCTTAACTCACTGGGCTCTCCTCAGTCTCGTCTTCCGCTGCCGCCTCAACCAACGAAGCGCTGGTGACCATGTCGTCTGTATCGGTCTTGATCAGACGCACGCCCTGAGCGCTGCGCCCTGTCTTGCGAATGTGGCCCGCCTCGAGGCGAATCAGCTTAGCCTGCTGCGTGATGATCATGATCTCCGAATCGTCTTCAACCGGAAATACGGCAACCACCTTGCCGGTCTTCGCGGTTGTTTTCATGTTGATGACGCCCTTACCGCCGCGCGCCTGCAAACGATAAGTCGTGATCGGCGTCTGCTTGCCGTAGCCCTGCTCAGACACGGACAGCATCCTCTCGTTGTCATCGGCGGAAACAGGGCAGACCGAAACCACAAAGTCATCTTTGCGCAGGTCGATGCCGCGTACGCCGCGGGTGGCGCGCCCCATTGGGCGCACATTCTTTTCGTCGAAGCGAATGGCCAAACCGTTATGCGTCGCGATGAAAATACGCTTGGTGCCGTCGGTCAAGACTACGTCCAGCAACTGATCCCCTTCATCGATGTTGATGGCGATGATGCCGTTCGAGCGAATGTTCTGAAAGTCCGCGAGCGAGGTTTTCTTGATGACGCCTTTGCGCGTCACCATCACGACGTAGCGGCCGGCCGCAAATTCGCGCACCGGCACGACGCCGGCCAGTTTGCGATCCGAAGGAATACTGATCAGATTAACGATCGCCTTGCCGCGCGCAGAAGCGGCGGCGTCCGGCACTTCGTGCACCTTGAGCTTGTAGACCATCCCGTCATCCGTGAAGATCATCAGGTAGGCGTGCGTCGAGGCGATGAAAAGATGCTCGACAAAGTCTCCGTTTTTGGCCGTCGCCCCGAAGCGTCCCTTACCGCCGCGGCCTTGTCGTGAATAAGTAGTGATCGGCGTGCGCTTGATGTAACCGCTCTTGGTAACCGTGATGGCTACGTCTTCGTCCGCGATCAAATCTTCGATGGAGAATTCGACGCCTTCGTCGACAATCTCCGTGCGCCGTCCGTCGCCAAACTCTTTCTTCACGTCTTCGAGCTCGCCCGTAATCACGCGGCGCAACGAGGCTTCGTTGGCAAGAATCTCTTCCAGCTCGGCGATCAACTTGATTATCCCTTCGTATTCGTCGACGATCTTCTGTCGCTCAAGCGCCGACAGCCGGCGCAATTGCAAATCGAGGATCGCCTGCGCCTGCAGCTCGGAAAAGGCCAGACGCTCCATTGCCTTCTTCAGTTTCGGCAGATACTTCGCCAGCGGCTCGTTCGAAGGCACGCCTTTCCAGGTCTTCACCTCGCTGGTTGTCTTCATTTCGCCGGTCAGCCACTGTCGCGCCTCGTCAACCGAGCGCGAGTTGCGAATCAATGTGACGATGAAATCGAGCGCATCGATCGCCTTGGTCAGGCCTTCAAGAATGTGCGCCCGCGCTTTTGCTTTGCGCAGGTCGTACTCGGTGCGGCGGCGCACTACCTCGCGCCTGAAGTCTACGAAGCATTCAAGCATCTGCTTGAGGTTCAAGACTCGCGGCTGGCCATTGACGATGGCAAGATTGATGACGCCGAAGGATGACTGCATCGGCGTCAGTTTGTAGAGTTTGTTCAGTATCACCTGCGGCACCGCGTCGCGCTTGAGCTCGACGACGATGCGCATGCCGGAACGGTCCGACTCGTCGCGCAGTTCCGAAATACCGTCGAGCTTCTTCTCGTTGATCAATTCGGCGATGCGTTCGATGAGGCGGGCCTTGTTTACCTGGAACGGAATCTCGGTGATGATTATCGCATCACGCTCTTGCGTCCCGCGACCTATGCGATCTATTCCTGCGCGTGCGCGCAGTTGCAAGATGCCCCGCCCCTCGAGGTACGACTTTCTGATTTCTTCGCGCCCGTAGATGAAACCGCCGGTGGGAAAGTCCGGGCCGGTGACGATCTTTGTTAGCTTGGTAATCTCGATCTCGGGATCGCGAAGCAGGGCAATCGTTGCGTCGACAATTTCAGTCAGGTTGTGCGGCGGAATCTTGGTCGCCATGCCGACGGCAATGCCGTCCGATCCGTTGATCAGCAAGGTCGGAATACGCGCGGGTAAGACAGTCGGTTCGCTCAGCGACTCGTCATAGTTGGGCTGGGTGCTGACGGTCTCCTTCTCGATGTCGGCGAGCACTTCGTTTGCCAGCCGCGCCATGCGTACCTCGGTGTAACGCATTGCGGCGGGTGCATCGCCATCCACTGAACCAAAGTTTCCCTGCCCATCAATCAGCGGATAGCGCATGGAAAAGTCTTGCGCCAGACGGACGATTGTGTCGTAGACGGGTAGGTCTCCGTGCGGGTGATACTTGCCGATGACGTCGCCGACAATGCGCGCGCTTTTTTTGTAAGGCTTATTGTAGGTGTTACCCAGCTCATGCATGGCCCAGAGCACGCGCCGGTGCACGGGTTTCAGACCGTCGCGCACATCAGGCAGCGCGCGCCCGATGATCACGGACATTGCATAATCGAGATACGAACGTCGCATCTCGTCTTCAATGTTTATGTGATGGCGTTCAGAAGTTGTTTCCATCTACGAACCTTTCCAGTACAATCCGCCAGTCGCGAGCTTTCGGATCCAGCTCGACATCAGGATTCACGGCAAAGAGGCCGAAAGCAAAATCTCCAATTCTCGAGCAGAGTTTCGCGTAACCGCTTTGTGTGAATAAAGTGAGACTCTTTCGATAGTCGCAGGACGTGTGTCGCATCGGCTTTGAAACACGCTTTATTGTATCCTTTGCGAGGGTTTTTGGCAACCGGCCACGAGCAGGCAAACCCTAATAAAATCAATAGGTTCGCCAGAATTGGAGACCTGGCGGATAATGGCTGTTCTGTGGTCGGAGCCGGGGCTCGCAGGTGATCACAGTGAGGCCCGCTCGAACAGGCTGGGGACGCGCATGACTGAAGCGGAAAAATCGAGGCGTATTCGCGAACGGCTGGAGTTGAAACTGCCGGTGCGAATCCATTGTCGCGAGACTCCGGATTTCGAGTGGACTGAAGTCACGAGACTGATCGATGTTACGCCTTTCGGCGCCGGCTTTACTCTTAAGCGACCAACCGAGCGTGGCCGTCTGTTGCACATGACGATTCCGATGCCGCGTCAATTGCGCGTCTTCGATCATGTTGAAGATCAATACAGGGTTTGGGCCATTGTGCGCCATATCAGGCCGGTTGTGTCTCCTCAAGATAAGACGCCGCATTTTGAAGTTGGCGTCGCGTTCATCGGTAAACGTCCACCTGCGAGTTATGAAGAGGACCCGGCCAAGCGATACGAAATCACCCCTACAGCTTCTCAAACCGACGCCTTGACCCTTAGCGAACAGGTTGAAGATAACGTCCAACCAATTGAGAGTAACGATAAACGGACGCGCACGCGTCATAACATCCCGGTTGATATGCTGCTCGAAACATTCAACGACAAAGGAGACGTGGAGCAAACTGAGAGCACCGTCACCGAGAACATTAGCCGCAAAGGCGCCGCGCTCTACACTGTTCAGGAAATACCCCTGGGTCGCTTCATCCGCCTGACGAGTTCACAATATGACGTGACGGTTCATGCGGCAGTGCGAGGTCATAGCAAGGGGCCCGGAGGGATCCCCAGAGTCCACGTTGAATTCATTGATCGCGAGTGGCCACTTGATTGAATAGCGAACCGATTCGGATCGAATAGCACCGATGGATGAGCGCAAAGCCATAGTTTTCCCGCGGGAGGTCTTGTTAATCGAGATCGATCGGCGCTGCTCGTTTGCCGACTGCCGCGCCAGAGTTCTTGTCGGGTTGACCAGGCAGGAAGCTTTTAGCTATTCCGGCTTTGAATGTGTCCGTTGTGGGCGTTGGAATAATGACTGCTTAAGTGAAAAAGATGTCCCCGACTGGTGGGCGGAACTTAACGACCAGAGTATTCTGCAACACTAAGTATTGGCGTTTAGTGAAACCTCGAATCCTTTATTTAGGAAACCGTTTTGAGCGAACCAGGGACACGTCGGAGGCGCAGGCGATCAAAGCCGGACCAGATCGTGCTGCCGGAACGGGTACTTGCATTCTTACGGCAATCGCTGAGAATCGCCTGGCGGGTACTGTTTAGAATTCGCTACAAAGGTACCGAGAACATTCCTCAGGACGATCGGCGCGGCCTGATCATCGCCGCAAATCATCAAACCTACATCGATCCGTTTTGGCTTTCGATCCCAATCAATCGCCCAATACGATTCCTGGCGTGGGACGCTGCTTTCAAGTGGCCGATAATCGGCAAGTCAATCCAATTTCTCGGCGCCTGGCCGCTGCAGGTCGAAGGCAGCGACCCTGCGGCAATCCGTCGCACGCTGGAGTGGCTGCGTGATGGTGGCGCAGTAGTAATCTTTCCTGAGGGTGGACGCGGGCAGCCCGATGGCTCGATGATTGAGTTCAAGGGAGGCGCCGCGCGGCTGGCGCTGGAGGCTGATGTGCCGATCCTTCCCGTGACCATTCGCGGCGCAAATCGTGTTTGGCCGGCGGGCCGTCATCTCCCCCGGCTGGCACAGGTCGAAATCACTTACCATCCTCTGTTTCGTGTCGAGCAAGGATCGCATGAAGAGAAA
>WNGG01019296.1_pt1 | contig 16033 bp, 14 predicted proteins | sample 5400661 | NCBI WGS metagenome assembly WNGG01 (sample SAMN13153372, study PRJNA577476) | soil metagenome | isolation source: 100 cm soil or saprolite under Garry oak tree replicate 1 | place: USA:California | collected 2016-06-15 | reverse complement strand
GAGCCTGTGTCGCGGGCCCGATGCGCTCGCGATCGTGGACGAGATCCAGGTCTATACCGACGATCTCGACTACCGCGGCGAGAGCGGCCTCGAGCTCCACGTCAATACCACGCCGAGCGGCAGAAAGACGCCGGATTACCCCGGCGATGTGCCGCCTTACCACGGAACCCGGATCACGCCGGAATTTTCCTGGGGCCTGGGTGACGATTTCGACTGGGGCCTGTATCTGCCGACCGCGACCGACGCGCAAGGGGACACCCATCTGGGCGGCGCGAAGCTGCGCGTGAAATGGCTGCCGGTTCACGGCGCGGAAGGCCGGGGCGGCTGGTACTTCGGGATCAACAACGAGCTCTCCGACCTGACCAAGGCCTTCTCCGACTCCCGCTGGAACGACGAGGTGCGCGTCATCGGAGGCTACCGCGGCCCCGACTGGCTGATCGGAGTGAACCCCATCTTCGAGTGGGGCCTGTCGCCGGGCTTTCGCGGCAGCCCCGAGGTCACGCTCGCCTGGAAGGCGGTGCACGATGTCGCGCAGGGGTTCGCGCTCGGTGCCGAGTATTACGACGATATCGGCACGCTCGCGGACCGGCTGCCGCGCGAGCAGCAGAACCGCACGCTGTACGCGGTGATGGAGATCGAGCGCAAATCCTGGTCGCTGAATTTCGGCGTCGGCCACGGCCTGACGCCTGCTACGGACAACTGGACCGTCAAGGCCATCGTCGGGATTTCTTTCAACTGATGCGCGGGTGATGCGGAACGACGCAAATGGACTCAGCGCTCGAGAAGCTGTCCGAAACGGTGCGAGATGCGGGACGAACGAAGCGCGGACTGCGCCTGCGCGGCGGCGGCACCAAGGATTTCTACGGCCAGGCGCTGGTCGGCGAGATCCTGCACACTCGCGACTACTCGGGAATCGTCGCCTACGAGCCCTCGGAGCTCGTGATCACCGCGCGCTGCGGCACGCCGCTCGCTGAAATCGAGGCCGCGATGCGCGAACATGGGCAGATGCTCGCCTTCGAGCCGCCGCATTTCGGCGAGGCGGCGACCCTGGGCGGCATGGTCGCGGCGGGGCTTTCCGGCCCGCGCCGCCAGGCGGCGGGCGCGCTGCGCGATTTCGTGCTCGGGGTAAAAATCATGGACGGGCGCGGCGAAGCGCTCGCCTTCGGCGGGCAGGTGATGAAGAACGTCGCCGGCTACGACGTCTCGCGCTTGATGGCGGGCTCGCTCGGCACGCTTGGGCTGATCCTGGAGGCCTCGCTCAAGGCGCTGCCGCTCGCCGCCGCCGAGGCGAGCTTGAGGCTCGAGCTACCCGAGGACAAGGCGATCGCACAACTCAACCGCTGGGGCGGCAAGCCTCTGCCGATCAGCGCGAGCGCGTGGACCGGCGGCGAGCTCGGCGTGCGCCTGTCGGGCGCGGCCGCGGCGGTGGCCGCCGCACGGGAAAAAATCGGCGGTGAGCCCATCGACGCCGCGCAGGCCGAGCGCTTCTGGGCGGGCATCCGGGAGCAGACCGATCCTTTCTTCGGAAACGACGCGCCTCTGTGGCGCATCTCGGTTCCTTCGGCCACGCCGCCGCTCAAACTCCAGGGCGAACAGATGATCGAGTGGGGCGGGGCGCTGCGCTGGCTTTTCTCGAACGCCGACGCGCGCACCGTGCGCGAGGCGGCGATGCGCGCGGGCGGCCACGCGACGCTGTTTCGCTCCAGCGACAAGTCGGTCGGCGTTTTCCAGCCGCTCGCCCCCGCGCTCATGAAGATCCATGAAGAGCTCAAGCGCGAGTTCGATCCGCGCGGCATCTTCAACCGCGGGCGGATGTATCCGGAGCTATGACGGAAATTCGCTGATGCAGACCGCGCTCGCCGATTTCATCCGCGACACGCCCGAAGGCAGGGAGGCGGACGCCATCCTGAGAAAGTGCGTGCACTGCGGCTTCTGCACCGCGACCTGCCCGACCTATCTGCTGCTCGGCGACGAGAACGACGGCCCGCGCGGCCGCATCTATCTCATGAAGCAGGCGCTCGAGGGACAGGGGATCACGGCGAAGACGCGCCTGCACCTCGACCGTTGCCTGACCTGCCGCGCCTGCGAAACCACCTGTCCGTCGGGCGTGCGCTACGGGCGCCTGCTCGATATCGGGCGGAAGCTGGTCGAGGAAAAAACGGCGCGGCCGGCATGGGAGAGCTTCAGGCGCCGCATGCTCGCGGAAATCCTGCCGCGGCGTTCGCTGTTCGCGCCGCTTCTGAAGCTCGGCAGGCTCGTCCGGCCGCTTCTTCCGGCGAAGCTCTCCGAAAAGGTGCTGGCCTCGACGCCCGCCGCCGGCGCCTGGCCCGCGCCGCGCCACGCCCGGAAAATGCTCGCGCTTGCCGGCTGCGTGCAAGCCTCCCTCGCGCCCGACATCAACGCGGCGGCGGCGCGCGCGCTCGATCGCGTCGGCGTTTCGCTGATCGAGGCGAAAGGCGCGGGCTGCTGCGGCGCGCTGCGCTACCACCTGAACTACCAGAACGGCGGTCTCGCCGACATGCGGGCGCTGGTCGACCGCTGGTGGCCGATGATCGAATCCGGCGAAGTCGAGGCCATCGTGATGACCGCGAGCGGCTGCGGCGTCACGGTGAAGGAGTATGCGCATCTGCTCGAGCGCGATCCCCGCTATGCCGCCAAGGCGGCGAGAATCAGCGCGATGACGCGCGATATCGGCGAAGTGGTCGACGCCGAGTTCGACCGACTTGAGCCGATGCTCGTCGCAAAAGAGCGCGTTCGCGTCGCCTTCCATCCGCCCTGCACGCTGCAGCACGGGCAGCACCTCATGGGCGCGGCCGAACGATTGCTCGCCGCGGCGGGCTTCGAGCTGACGCCCGTGCCGGACTCGCACCTGTGCTGCGGTTCCGCCGGGACTTACTCCATACTGCAGCCGGATCTGTCCGAGCGGCTGAAAAGGAACAAGCTTTCGGCGCTCGCCTCGGGCGGTCCCGAGCTGATCGCCACGGCCAACATCGGCTGCCTCGCGCACCTGCAGACCGGCACCGAGCTGCCGGTGAGGCACTGGATCGTGGCATTCGAGGAGCGGCTGAAGTAGTCCGGCTCAAGCCGGCAGGAGCATCGAATGGCGCGGCTGATAGACAGTATTCCCGAGCGTCCGCCTAACCGCGACATCCGCCAGCTCGCGCGGGTGCTGCGCTTTCTCTGGCCCTACCGGGCGCGCATGGCGGTCGCAGGCGTCGCGCTGGTGGTCGCGGCGGGCTGCGTGCTGGTGCTCGGGCAGGGCCTGAAGCGCGTCATCGACGCCGGCTTCTCGGGAAACGACGCGGCCTCGCTCGACACGGCCCTGTTCGCGCTGCTCGCCATGGTCTGCGTGCTCGCTCTAGCCACCTACACGCGCTTCTACTCCGTCTCCTGGATCGGGGAGCGCGTCTCGGCCGACATCCGCCGCGCGGTGTTCGGGCATCTGCTGGAGCAGTCTCCAGGGTTTTTCGAGACCATGCGCACCGGCGAGGCGATCTCGCGCCTGACCAACGACACCGCGCTGCTGGAAGTCGTGATCGGCTCCTCGGCCTCGTTCGCGTTGAGGAACACCTTGATCATGCTCGGCGCATTGGTGATGCTGGTGATCACCAGCCCCAAGCTCACCGCGCTGGTGGTGCTCGGCGTGCCGCTGGTGATCGCGCCGATCCTGCTGTTCGGCCGGCGCGTCAGACGACTCTCGCGCGCGAGCCAGGACCGGGTCGCCGACGTGAGCGCCTATATCGACGAGGCCCTGCACGAGATCCGCACGGTGCAGTCCTACGGCCACGAGGAGGAAGACCGCGAGCGCTTCGGTGCGCGCGTCGAGCAGGCCTTCGGCACCGCGGTGAGGCGCATCGGCCAACGAGCGCTCCTCATTGCGCTCGTGATGCTGCTCGCCTTCGGCGCGGTCGCCTTGATCCTCTGGATCGGCGGGCACGACGTGCTCGCGGGGCGCATCAGCGCGGGCGAGCTCTCGGCTTTCGTGTTCTACGCCGTGCTGGTCGCGGGCGCCGTCGGCGCGGTGTCCGAAGTCATCGGCGATTTGCAGCGCGCCGCGGGAGCGACCGAACGGCTGATGGAGCTGCTCGCGACCGAACCCTCGATCCGCGCGCCGACGAGGCCTCAAGCTTTGCCCGAACCTCCGCGCGGAGAAGTGCGCTTCGAGCGCGTCACCTTCCACTATCCTTCGCGGCCGGATTTAGCGGCGCTGCGTGATTTCTCTCTTTCCGTTTCGCGCGGCGAGAAGGTCGCGCTGGTGGGGCCCTCCGGGGCCGGAAAATCCACCGTGTTTCAGATCTTGCTGCGCTATTACGATTCCGATGCAGGCAGCGTCACGCTGGACGGCGTCGAGTTGAGGAACGCCGATCCCAAGGCGGTGCGAAAACGGATCGCGCTCGTGCCGCAGGATCCGGTGATCTTCGCCGCGAGCGTCGCCGAAAATGTGCGCTACGGCCGGCCCGATGCGAGCGATACCGAGGTGCGCGCCGCTTGCGAGGCGGCCTACGCCACCGAATTCATCGAGCGCCTGCCGGAGGGCATGAACTCATTTCTCGGCGAGCGCGGCGTGCGCCTCTCAGGCGGGCAGCGCCAGCGCCTGTCGATCGCCCGCGCGCTGCTCGCCGACCGCACCGTGCTGCTGCTCGACGAGGCGACGAGCTCGCTCGACGCCGAAAGCGAAAGCTATGTGCAGAAGGCGCTCGAGCACCTGATGCAAGGCCGCACCACGCTGATCGTGGCGCACCGCCTTGCCACGGTGAAGAACGCCGACCGCATCGTCGTCATGGACCAGGGCCGCGTGATCGCCGCGGGCACGCACGCGGAGCTGGTGCGGGAGCAAGGGCTGTATTCGCGCCTCGCGGCGCTGCAGTTTCTCGGCGAGATATCGCCTGCGGCGGTGCAATGAAAATCTGGCCGGCACTGCTTGTATTGCTCGCCGCGCTCCCCGCGCAGGCCGACACGCTGCGTATCGGCTCCAAGCGCTTCACCGAGTCCTACATCCTCGGCGAGGTGCTGCGACGGGCGGTCGAAAGCAAAGCCCCTGTCGAGCACAGGCCTGGACTGGGCAACACGGGAATCGTTTTCGCGGCGCTCAAGACCGGCTCGATCGACGTCTATCCCGAATACACCGGCACGATTGCAAGGGAAATCCTCAAGCTGGACGACCGCCCCGCGCTCGAGCGGTTGAACCGGGCGCTCGCACCCCAGGGGCTCGGCGTCGCAGTCCGGCTCGGCTTCAACAACACTTACGCGCTCGCCATGCGCGAGGATCGGGCGGGCGCGCTCGACATCCGCACGATTTCCGATCTGGCGAAGCATCCGGGCTTGAGGCTCGGCCTGTCGCAGGAGTTCATCGGCCGCGCCGACGGCTGGCCGGGACTCAAGGCCGCGTACAGGCTGCCGTTTGCGACCCCGACGGGGCTCGACCACGGCCTCGCCTACGAGGCGATCGCCGCCGGCAAGATCGAGGTGATGGACATCTACTCGACCGACGCCAAGATCGAGCGGTACAAACTCCGCGTGCTCGAGGACGACAGGAATTACTTCCCGCGCTACGACGCGGTGCTGCTGTACCGGCTCGATCTGCCGCGGCGGTTTCCAGAAGCCTGGCGCGCGCTCGAAAAGCTCGAAGGGAAGATCGACGAGCGCCGCATGATCCGCATGAATGCGGCGGCGGAGCTGGAAGGGAAGAGCTTCGCTGAGGCGGCGGCGCTCCTCGACTCGGACAGCAAGCCGCAGAGCGCGGCGCGGCGGAATTTTTGGGGCGCATTGTTCGGCCCGGATTTCTGGCGGCTCACTGGCGAGCACTTGCTGCTCGTGTTCGTATCGCTTGCCGCCAGCATCGTGCTCGGCGTGCCGCTGGGCGTCGCCGCCGCGAAGTTGCCGAGGGCCGAGCAAGTCATCCTCGGGCGTCGCCGCCGCGAAGTTGCCGAGGGCCGAGCAAGTCATCCTCGGCGTGGTGGGTGTGATCCAGACGATTCCGTCGCTCGCGCTCTTCGCGTTCCTCATCGCGCTCGTCGGCACGATTGGCACCTGGCCCGCGCTGATCGCTCTGTTTCTCTACGCGCTGCTGCCTATCGTACGCAATACCTGCGCGGGACTGATCGGCATCCCCCGCGGCATGCGGCAGGCGGCAATGGCGCTCGGCCTGTCGACGCGCGACCGGATGCTGCTCATCGAAGTGCCGCTCGCGCTGCCTTCCATCCTGGCGGGTGTCAATACCTCCGCCGTCATCAACGTCGGCACGGCGACCATCGCGGCGTTCATCGGCGCTGGTGGCTACGGCGAGCGCATCGCCTCGGGGCTGGCGTTGAACGACAACGTCACGCTGCTCGCGGGAGCAATCCCCGCCGCCGCGCTCGCGCTCATCGTGCAGGGCGCGTTCGAGATCGGCGAGCGGCAATTCGGCTGGATGGTGCGGGCGCAGAATCGTGTGTGATTCCGGTCTTGCCCTCTACGGGGAGCCAACTCAGTTCAACACCGGGCGGCTCGAACTAGCGTTCTTCCGCTGGGTGTTCTTGGTTGAGTACTTGGCGTTCGAGCTAAGCTGCGTTGCGCATCTACGTCGATCTCGTGCGCACACGTTTCCAGTAGGGCGCGAGGGGGCGTAGAATGGTTCGCGCCGCCATTCCGGCGGAAAAAAAGGGGAGATCATGAGAAAGTTCGCTACTGTTCTGACAGGACTGCTTGTCCCTGCGTTTTTCGTGGCGGCGGTTGTGGCGACACCCGCGATGGCGCAGGAGAAGGGGAAAGACGCCAAAGCCGTTGCGGCGAAACAGGGAGAGCCGATACAGAAGGTTTTTCTTGAGAACGAGACGGTACGGGTCTTCGAAGTTACATTCAGGCCCGGTGACGCCGGTGCGACTGTTGAGCGCCCCCAGCGCGTGATACGGGTGCTGAAGGGAGGTACGCTTACGTTGATCTATCCCGACGGCAAGAAGGAGAAATTGGGGTGGAAAACCGGCGAGGTGAAGGTACGCCAGGCTACTCCGCCCTATTCGCCCAAGAACGAGGGGAAGTCGAACATCGTCCTCTACGTCGTCTATGTGAAAAAATAATTCAGGCGGCATTGTCGGCGGATTCGCCGAACTGGTTCGCGGCCTGTCGCTCGATCCGCTCGAACCCCTCTTCCGAGGGGTTCATTTTTATGTCCGGCGCCACGACCTACCGCTCTCTTCAAGCCCCTCAGAAAAAATGTCCGCTGGAGCGAGCTTCGAACGTTCATGGGCTGAAGTTCGTCCCGTAGGAGGGTCAGTTTTTACGACGCGCACGACGCTAGCCAGGAAGGGATACCCCCTCGATAATCTGTTAGTCTCCGCGTCGGTATCAAAGCCGCATGGCCAATTCCCAGAAGTGCCCAGTTTTGCCCTGGTTGGGGAGGCAAACAGGGCTCGAACGTCCGCTACCAGATCAAAATAATTATGTGCTGGCATCCGATGTTGAATTATCTTGGCTTCGTTCTTGGCTCAGATTCGGCGGCCGATGCGATAAGCAAAGGAAAGCGTTCATGCAGATCGGCGTTCCCGCCGATACCAGTCCAGGCGAGACGCGCTTCGCTGCTGCCCGGATAGCAGGTTGTATAATTCGGGTGGACATACCATGAACTTTTGGTGCCATGGATGAACTCAAAGTTCGAAAAGACGGTCTGTTGATCCCGAGCGACTGGGTCAGGGGATTCGGTCCGCGTGTCTCGGTCGCGCGCGGGCGCGACGTTCTGATCATCGAATCGCCGCGCCGGGCCGCCGCGCGCAGGCGCTTGGCAGAGCAAATCCGGCGGCTCCGCCTTACTGCCCGCCGTCTCGGGAGCCCGACGCGCCGCGAGATCGAGGCGGAAGTCTCTGCCGCGAGGGCGCGACGTGCGTCGCAGCGAATCGGCGCGCGGAGTATATAATTCGAGCGTGCCTCCCATGAACTATCGCCACATCATCACTATCGAGCCCGGAAAGCGCGGCGGCAAGCCGTGCATCCGCGGCATGCGTATCACGGTCTACGAAGTGCTGGACTATCTGGCTTCGGGCATGTCCCGCGAGCAAATCCTGAAAGATTTCTCGTACCTCACTGCCGAGGACATTCAGGCTTGCTTGAGCTACGCCGCTGATCGCGAGCGGGGCCAGGTTGCCGTCGAAGCTTGAAGCTTCTTTTCGACCAGAACCTGTCTCCTTCGCTAGTCGAGACGCTGCGGGAAATCTTCCCGGAATCGTTCCACGTACAATCGATCGGCCTTTCCCACGCCGCCGACGAGGAAGTTTGGCGCTACGCCAAGGAACACGGGTTCGCGGTGGTCACCAAAGATTCCGATTTTCACGAGCGAACTCTCCTCGCGGGAACGCCGCCCAAGGTCGTATGGATCCGCCGCGCTAACTGTTCCACGGTGGAAATCGCTGCGATTCTGTCGCGGCACACCGAAGACATACGCTCGCTCGAGCGGGACGACCAAGCGCTGTTTCTTATTCTCGTCTAAGTTATCATTGGGCTCCTTTCGGCCGGATCGGTCGGAAGAAAAACATCGGAGAAGAAGTTGATGCAGATCGGCGTTCCCGCCGAGACCCGCTCGGGCGAGACGCGCGTCGCAGCCACCCCCGAGACCGTCAAGAAGCTCGCCGCGGGCGGGCGCCACACCATCTTAGTTCAGTCGGGTGCCGGTGTTGCAGCGAGCGTTCCGGATTCCGAATACGAGGCCGCTGGCGCGAAGATAGTGGCAGGCGCGCTGGAAGTCTGCGGCTCGAGCGATATCGTGCTGAAGGTGCGCGGCCCGCAGGACGAAGAGCTCGGCGCGTTCAAGCGCGGCGCGATCCTCGTCGGGCTGCTCAATCCCTACGACCGCGCGGCGGTCGAATCGTACGCGCGCGCAGGGCTGACCTGCTTCGCGATGTCCTCGCAGGCGAACATCGGCGGCTACAAGGCGGTGATCATCGCCGCGAACGAGTACGGCCGCTTCATGCCCATGCTGATGACCGCCGCGGGTACGGTGAAGGCCGCGCGCGTGCTCGTGCTCGGCGCGGGCGTCGCCGGGCTGCAGGCGATCGCCACCGCCAAGCGCCTGGGTGCGGCGATCGAGGCTTCCGACGTGCGCCCGGCGGTGAAAGAGCAGATCGAGTCGCTCGGCGCGAAATTCCTCGACGTGCCCTATCTGACCGATGAAGAACGCGAGATCGCGCAAGGCGTCGGCGGCTACGCGCGGCCCATGCCCGCCGACTGGATGCGCAGGCAGGCTGAGCTCGTGCACGAGCGCGCCAAGGCGGCCGACATCGTCATCACCACCGCGCTCATTCCCGGCCGGCCCGCGCCGGTGCTGCTCAAGGAGGAGACCGTCAGGGCCATGAAGCCCGGCTCGGTGATCGTCGACATGGCGATCGAGCAGGGCGGCAACTGCCCCTTGACCGAGCGCGACAAGATCGTGGTCAAGCACGGCGTGAAGCTCGTCGGCATATCCAATCTCCCCGCGCTGGTTCCCGCAGACTCGAGCGCGCTATACGCGCGCAACCTGCTCAACTTTTTGAACTTGCTCGTCGATCCGAAGACGGGGGAATTGAAGCTCGACCGCGAGGACGAGATCATCGCGGGGTCGCTCGTCTGCATCAACGGCGAGATCGTCGAGAAGGCTTGAATCCAATGACCGGAACCATCGATCCCACCGTCATCAATCTCGTCGTGTTCGTGCTGGCGGTGTTCATCGGCTATCACGTGATCTGGAACGTGACGCCCGCGCTGCATACGCCGCTCATGAGCGTGACGAACGCGATTTCCAGCGTGATCATCGTCGGCGCGATCCTCGCCGCCGGCCCCTACGAAACGGACTTCGGCGCGATCCTCGGCGCCGTGGCGGTGGGGCTCGCGGCGGTGAACGTGTTCGGCGGGTTTCTCGTCACGCAGCGCATGCTCGAGATGTTCAGGAAGAAGACGACGAAGGCGGAGAAGGAAAAAGCATGAGCGCCAACCAGCTCGCGCTCTGGTACCTCGCCGCCAGCGTCCTCTTCATCCTCGCGCTGAAAGGGCTTTCCTCGCCCGTGTCGGCTCGGCGCGGCAATCTCTTCGGCATGATCGGCATGGCGATCGCGGTGCTGGTCACGCTCGCGATCACCAAGAAAGTCGCCTTCATCCTCGCCGCCGGCGCGGTCGGCGGCATGATCGGGGCCTTCGTCGCAAGGCGCGTGCAGATGACGCAGATGCCGCAGTTGGTCGCGGCGATGCATTCGCTCGTCGGCATGGCGGCGGTGCTGATCGCCATCGCCGTGGTCAACAACCCCGCGGCCTTCGGCGAGCCCGAGCCCTTGCCGCGCGGCAATCGCTTCGAGCTTTTCATCGGCAGCTTCGTCGGCGCGATCACTTTTTCGGGCAGCGTGATTGCTTTCGGCAAGCTCGCGGGCCTCGGGAAGATGTTCCGCCTTTTCTCGAGCGCGCCCGTGGTATTCAAGGGTCAGCACCTGCTCAACCTTGTGCTTGCGATCGTGATGATCGGCTTCGGGGTCGCCTTTTTTCTCGCCGGGGGGAAGGCCTGGGAGCCGTTTGCCGCGATGCTCGCGATCGCGTTCGCGCTGGGCGTGCTCATCATCATCCCCATCGGCGGCGCCGACATGCCGGTGGTGATCTCGATGTTGAACAGCTATTCGGGCTGGGCGGCGGCGGGCATCGGCTTCTCGCTCAACAACAGCATGCTCATCATCGCCGGTTCCTTGGTCGGCTCCTCGGGCGCGATCCTCTCCTACATCATGTGCAAGGCGATGAATCGCTCGTTTTTCAGCGTGATCCTGGGCGGCTTCGGCGCGGCCGAGGGCGCGGCCGCGGCCGGCAGCGGGCAGAAGACGGTGCGCTCCGGATCTGCCGACGACGCCGCGTTCCTTATGGCGAATGCCGAGTCGGTGGTGATCGTGCCGGGCTACGGGCTTGCGGTCGCGCGCGCGCAGCACGCCGTCAAGGAGATGGCCACGAAGCTTGCGGCGAAAGGCGTCAACGTCCGCTACGCGATCCACCCGGTCGCGGGCCGCATGCCCGGCCACATGAACGTGCTTTTGGCGGAAGCCGAAGTGCCCTACGACCAGGTGTTCGAGATGGAGGATATCAACGGCGAATTCGGCACCACCGACGTGGCGCTCGTGCTGGGCGCGAACGACGTGGTGAACCCGCTCGCGCACGAGAAGGGCAGCCCCATCTACGGCATGCCGATACTGGAGGCGAACAAGGCGCGCACGGTGCTCGTCAACAAGCGCAGCATGGCCGCCGGCTACGCCGGCCTCGATAACCCGCTTTTCTACATGGACAAGACCATGATGGTGTTCGGCGATGCGAAAAAGGTCGTCGAAGACATAGTCAAGGCCCTCGAGTGAGAAGGTCCCCCCGGGGAGAGGTCCTGGAGTGAGAGATGAGCGCCCGCGAAAAAATTCTCTCCCGAATCCGCAAAGCCCAGGGGCGGGGCGGAAGCAGACCGTCCCAACCCGAACTGGAAGCGGTCGAGACCTATTTGCGCGCCCATCCTCGCGGAACGCTGCCGCCGGTCGAGGGCGATCTCGTCGCGCGCTTCCGCGCGCGCGCCGAAGCGATGCAGAGTACGACCGACGAGGTCGCTGCAAGGGTGGAAGTCCCTGCCGCAGTCGCGCGCTACTTGAAGTCGGGCAATTTGCCGCTTGCCGGCTGCGTCTGGCCGCAATTGGCCGATCTCGACTGGAGGGGTGCCGGGCTCGCACTCGAGCCGCGGGAGGCGAACGGCAGCGACGCCGTCGGCGTGAGCGGCGCGTTCGCCGCGATCGCCGAGACGGGGACGCTCGCCCTCGCTTCCGGCCCGGACACACCGGCTACCGCGAGCCTCCTGCCCGAGACGCACGTCGCCGTGGTCTCCGTGCGCCGCATCGTTGCGCACATGGAAGACGCCTGGGCCCTGGCGCGCGAGGAGTTCCGGCAGCTCCCGCGCGCGATCAATTTCGTCTCCGGGCCTTCGCGCACGGCCGACATCGATCAGACGATCGTGCTCGGCGCGCACGGACCGTATCGGGTGCATATCGTCCTGGTGCACGGGTGAGAACCGCGAAAGGCGTCACCACAGCCGGGCCGCGCCGCGCACCCCGCTCGCGTCGCCGTGGGCCGCCTTCGCGAGCCGGGTGACGACCGTGTCCGAGTAGACGTGACGGCCCCAGAGCGCGGGCACGCCGCGGTACAGGCGCTCGGCGTTCGACAGTCCGCCGCCGAGAACGATGACCTCGGGATCGAGCAGATTGATGACGGAGGCGAGCGCGCGCGCGAGGCGCTCCTCGTAGCGCTCGAGCGCGGCGGCGCAGCCGCGATCGCCCGACTCGGCGGAGACGAGGATCTCGGCCGGCTTGCGCGACTCTCCGGTCGCAAGGGAATGATCGCGGGCGAGTCCCGGACCCGAGAGGAAGGCTTCGATGCACCCGTTGCGGCCGCACGCACAGCGGGGGCCCGGCATTTCCTCGGGCACCGGCCACGGCAGCGGATTGTGCCCCCACTCGCCGCAGATCGCATTGGCGCCCTCGATCGTCCCGCCGTCCACGACGATGCCGCCGCCTACGCCGGTGCCCAGAATCACGCCGAACACGACGCGCGCTCCCTTTGCGGCACCGTCGATCGCCTCGGAGAGCGCGAAACAGTTGGCGTCGTTGGCGAAGCGCACCTCGCGGCCGAGCAGGCGCTCGAGATCGGGCTTGACCGGCATGGCATTGAGCACGCTCGCGTAGGCGTTCTTGAGAGTTCCCGATCCGCTCGAGACGGCGCCGGGGGTGCCGATACCCACGGAGCAGCGCTCACCCACCGCTCTTTCCGCCTCGAGGATGAATTCCGCGATCGCGCCGATCGCCCCCTGGTAGCCGCCTCCGGGCGCGGGCGCCCGGCGCCGCAGCAGCTCCGCACCCGATTCGTCGATCGCGGTGATTTCCATCTTGGTGCCGCCGATGTCCACGCCGATGCGGATCATGTCGGGCGGCCCGTGAAAATCAGAAAGCCTGGTCCCAGGGGATGCTGAGGCGCATCGCGGAATTGATCATGCCGACCATGCTGTAGGTCTGCGGGAAGTTCCCCCACAATTCGCCGTTGCGCGGGTCGATGTGCTCCGAGAGCAGCCCGTGACGGTTGCAGCGGGAGAGCACTCCCTGGAACAGCGCGCGGGCTTCCTCGGTGCGGCCCAGCGCGGCGAGCGCGTCGATATACCAGAACGTGCACACCAGAAAGGCGTTGTCCGGAGCGCCGAAATCATCGGGCTGGCTGTAGCGGAATACAAAATCGCCCCGGCGCAGCTCCTGCTCCACCGCCCTTACCGTGCCGGCAAAGCGCGGATCGTCGGCGCGCAGGAAATCGAGCTCGTGCAGCAGGAGCAGGCTCGCATCGAGGTGCCCGCCGCCGAAGGTCGCGGTGAAGCTCTTGCGCTTGTCGCTCCACGCCCGAGCACAGATGGCGGAATGCATCGCGTCGGCCCGCTCGCGCCAGTGCCGCGCGCGCTCGGCGAGTGCGATCCGCGCGGCGATCTTCGCGAGCCGGTCGCACGCCGCCCAGCACATGACGCTGGAAAAGGTGTGCACGTGCTTCGCGCCGCGCAGCTCCCAGAGACCGGCGTCGGGCTGGTCGAAGAGCGCCGCCGCGCGATCGCCGAGCTGCTCGAGCTGGCGGAACAGCGCCTCGTCGCTGCGCAGCGAGAACCGCGCGTCGAAGAACACGTGGGCCGCGGCGAGCACCGCCGCGCCGTAGACGTCGTGCTGGGCCTGCGAGTACGCCTGGTTGCCGATCCTCACCGGACCCATTCCGCGGTAGCCGGGCAGCGACTTGACTTCACGCTCGTCGAGGCCCGCCTTGCCGCTGATCGCATAGACCGGCTGCAGGTCGCGGCCGTTCGCGCCGGCGGCGACGTTGATGATGTAGTCGAGGTAACGCTCCATCGTGCGCGTCGCGTTCATGCGGTTCAGGGCGTTCACCACGAAGTACGCATCGCGCAGCCAGCAATAACGGTAGTCCCAGTTGCGGCCGCTGTTGGCCGATTCCGGGATCGAAGTGGTCAAAGCCGCGACGATCGCGCCGGTATCCTCGTAGGCGTTGAGCTTCAAGGTGATGGCCGCGCGGATGATGCTCTCCTGCCATTCGAACGGGATGCCCAGATCGCGCACCCAGTCGCGCCAGTAGGCGGCGGTGTCGTCGAGAAACCTGCGAAACACTTCAGCGGCCGAGCCCTGCAGCGTTTCGTCCGGACCGAGGACGACCGATACCGGCTCGCGCAGCACGACGGGCGTTTCCTCGAGGATCGCCGTGATCGAGTAGTCGGTGGTCATCCTGAGGGCCATCTCCGGCGTGACGTAGCGCACGTGGTTGCTGCCCCAGGTAATCGCCGGGCGGCGCGCGCCGTACTCGCACGCGGGCCGGAGGCGCAGCCGGATGCGCGGGCTGCCCGAGATCGGGCGCACCTGGCGCATCAGCATGACGGGGCAGAACAGCCTGCCGAACTGCTGGAACCGCGGGGCGAAATCGGTGATCTCGACCCCGCCGCCATGGCGGTCGTAAAGCCGGGTCCTGAGGATAGCCGTGTGGGTGATGTAGGCCTGCTCGGCGCGGGCGAGCTCGGCGAGCTCGACTTCGAAGAACCCGTAGTCGTCCGCCCCCCGCCCTTCGCGCAGGAGGGCGCAGAACACCGCGTCGCTGTCAAAGCGCGGCAGGCAGGACCAGACGATGGTCCCGTTCGCGTCGATCAACGCCGCGAGGCTCGAATTCCCGATCAGTGCAAGGTCGAGGCTCGTCACGGCTTTTGCGGCTGGCGCCCGATGAAGTGTCTTAGCCACGCCCGGACGGCGAGCGCGTTCGGCAGTCGCCAATGCGCGGCCGAGCTGCCCTCGCCGACCTTGACCGAGCAGCCCCCGACCCGATTGATCAGCTCGAAGCCGAACTCATCGGTCAGATCGTCGCCGATGAACACCGCGAGGCGCCCCCGGAACGGCGCCTCCTCGAGAAACTCGGCTATCGCCGTGCCCTTGTCCTTCCCGCTCGGCTTGATCTCCATCACCATCTTTCCGGCCTGCGTTCCAAAGTCGTCGCCCAGCTCCTCGGCCAGCCTGCGGACCACCTCCTGCACCGTCGCGCCGAGCTCGGGCGCCAGGCGGTAATGGACCGCGAGATTCATGCCCTTGTCCTCGAGCACGAGCGCGGGGTGCCGGGCAACCATCTCCCTCAAGCTTGTTCGTGCCTTGCGCAGTCCCGCGAGCGGGACACGGTGCCGGTGCATTTTGCCGGCGAAGTCGCGGCGCTCCGCTCCGTGCTGTCCGGCGGCGCAGAAGTTCCTCCCGAAAAGCCGGTCGATTTCCGCGACCGGGCGTCCGCTGATGAGCGCGACCGCTCCGTCCGAGGCGTCGCGTACCGTCGCGAGCAGACGGCCGAGATCGTCGTCGATCCGCACGAGCTGCGGCCTTTCGGCGATGTCGAGGAGCGTCCCGTCGATGTCCAGGAAGAATCCCGCATCCGCGGGCAGGTGCGGCACGGTTCCGAGCGGAAAACCGGCGTCCGCAGTCGTCCCGTCTTGGCGCGGTTGTCGTCCGGGCGCGACGGCGGCCGCGTCGGGGTTCCGGCTCTTGGAATTCGGCATCGGCACCCGTGATCAGGCGCTGCGCAGGGGAACGGGTTTGCGCCCGCGGTCCGCGCGGGCGAACAGGCGCGAGCGCATGCGCATCTGGCCCGCGTCGAGCAGCATGCGCCCGGCCCAGCGGTACACGTTGAATTCCTGGACTAGCCCGCGCATGCTGCGCATCCGGTCGCGCTGCTCCGCAGGCGGCATCGCAAGCGCCGCCCTGAGGGCGGCAGCGCATTGATCGATGTTGTAGGGATTGACGATCAGCGCCTCGGGCAGCTCGCGCGACGCTCCGGTGAACTGGCTGAGAATGAGCACCCCGCGCTCGTCGTCGCGCGCGGCGACGAACTCCTTGGCGACCAGGTTCATGCCGTCATGCAGACTGCTCACGAAGCACAGCTCGGAGGCCCGATAGTACTCGTAGACATCGTCGGGCTCGTGATGCTCGATCCTGAGCAGGATGGGCTCCTGACGCTTGTTGGAAAACCT
>WNGG01011271.1_pt2 | contig 16033 bp, 11 predicted proteins | sample 5400661 | NCBI WGS metagenome assembly WNGG01 (sample SAMN13153372, study PRJNA577476) | soil metagenome | isolation source: 100 cm soil or saprolite under Garry oak tree replicate 1 | place: USA:California | collected 2016-06-15 | reverse complement strand
CGTCCAGAGATGTACGCCACCGTACCCAAGGTGGCGTAGAAGAGGGCCAGCAAGGCCTTCCGACGCAAATCAGAACTCGCCTGCGCGCCAACGACTTCCACCCGTCGCAGTTCGACCGTCTGACCTGCGAGGCGCTCTTGCAACGCCTGTTGGACCTGCTTGCCAATGTCGTGCCCCGCCCCAGGCAGCTGTGCAACCCGAAGCAGGACTTCACGCTCATCGCCGTAGTACTGCACGATACCCTTGCCCATGCCAATCGTCTCTAAGGCATCGCGCACTTTACCCAGATCCACCGCCTGACTAAAGCGCAGTTGCACGAGTGTCCCACCGCTGTCCCGCCGCTGAAGTCAATCCCTTCGTTCAATCCCCCATGCAGCACAATCGAGGCCGCCCCGAGGAGAATTAGCACCAGCGACAGGGTAATGAAATACTTGGCTTTGCCTACGAAATCAATATGGAGCCCTTGTGGGATTACTTCCAGCATGGTCACACCACCCGTTCAGATACTCAGCGCAGTCACACGCCGCAGACGAAACACAGTCTCAAAAATCATCCGGCTGACGAAAATCGCCGTAAACATACTGACGGCAATACCGATGGTCAGCGTCACCGCAAAGCCTTTCACCGGGCCTGTACCGAATTGAAACAGTACAATGGCCGCCACAATGGTCGTGGCATTGGCATCCAGAATGGCCGAGAACGCCCTGGCAAAACCCGCCTCCACGGCGGCGCGGGGCGACTTGCCATTGCGCAGTTCCTCGCGCACGCGTTCGAAGATGAGCACGTTGGCATCCACCGCCATGCCGAGGGTGAGAATGATGCCGGCAATCCCTGGCAAGGTCAATGTGGCCCCCAGGCCAGGCAGTGCCAGGACACCCATGATAATGACGAAATTGAGCCCCAGAGCGACCGTCGCAACGAGGCCAGAGAGGCGGTAGTACACCAGCAGAAACACCACAACTAAGCTGCTGCCCAGCAGCGCTGCACGCACCCCTTCAATGATCGAATCACTTCCGAGAGACGGTCCCACGGCGCGGTTTTCCACAATGGTGACCGGCGCCGGGAGGGCTCCCTCACGCAGCACGATCGCCAGGTCACGGGCTTCTTCAGGGGTGAAATTCCCCGTAATACGCGCCTCACCCCCAGGAATAGGCTCTTGAATAACCGGCGCTGAGAAGATGGTGTCGTCGAGCACAATGGCCATCGCCCGGCCCACATTGTCGCGGGTGACGCGCTCGAAGATCTTCTTGCCCCGGCTATCGAGCCGCATGAGCACGTAATACTGCGCAGTGCTCTGATCTGGCACGGCGCGCGCGTCGGCCAGCATGTCGCCACTCACGGCAGCCCGGCGCTCGACAAAGTACGCCCCGGCGTCAACGAGTTGACCGCTCCGTGGGTCTTTCTTTTTCATGAACAGGAGTTGTGTGCCAGGAGGCGGGGTCGCGGTAGGAGAAGAGGCCTGCGAATGCACCATTTTGAGTTCGAGTTGGGCGGTCTTGCCGATCAGGTCAATGGCCCGTTTCGTATCCGTGAGGCCGGGCAACTGCACGACGATACGCTGTGTGCCCTCACGACTGATGCTTGGTTCGCTGACGCCAAAGGCATCAATACGGTTGCGGATTTTTTCCAGCGCCTGATCAACGGCACTGGCCCGGAAGTGTTGGATTTCTGTGGCCGACACGTTGTACAGCCACACTTCCGGGGCTTGTTGCCGCACCTCGCTGGAGGGGTCCTGGTTACGCACCACCTCCTCCACCACACTCCGCTCGGGCGGCTTACTAAACACCAGGCGCAGGCCCTGCAAACCATTGGGTTCCACCGCCACCACGGTCAGGCCTTTGGCGACCAGATCCCTGCGCAGCGCCTCGGCGCGGCGTTCGAGTGTCCGTTCGATGGCTTTGTCGACCTGCACCTCCAAGAGCAGATGGAGGCCACCTTGCAGGTCTAGACCCAGATGCACTTTCTCTCGAGGCGGTATGGCTAAGACCACGCTGGCGATCACCACCACGACGATAATACCAAGCTTGAACAGGAGAGCCCGATCCACCCCGTCTCCTTCACATCAGGACACTACTTCGTGTCTAGCCGATCCACGTACTCGCGACTCATCCACATCTTGACGCCACTCCCCACCTCGATGCGCAATCTTTTCTCTTCCACTTTATCGACCGTGGCCTCAATGCCGCCGCGTGTGATAATGCGGTCGCCTTGCTTGACATGGGCGAGCATCTGTTGGAGTTCCTTGCGTTGTTTCTGCTGCGGTCGAAAAATCAGAAAGTAAAAAATGGCAATCAGTGGGAGGAACAAAAAAAGCGAGTTAAAGATGTCTCCCATACCCCTCATTGACGATGGCCCCGCAGCATACGCGATATCAGTCCACACAGCTTCATGCCTCCATGCCCAGAGAGAACAAACGGCAAACTATAGCATTGTCCCTTAGAAAAGGCACGGGCAAAAGTCAACGGATGGGCTTGACAAGCCTACAGGTTGCCCGTACTGTGGCAGTCACGGCAACGCTGGCGGGGAGGGCAAGGCATGCACGACCTATGAGTTCCATCCACATCGTGAGCCCTCTGGCACGCATACTTGGAGAGGACGAGCCCTATGCTACACTGGGAGCGTGCACCACTGCGCCTCTGGTATACCACCACGGATTCTCCCTTCGGGCCGCTATGCCTGGTCGGCACCGAGAAGGGCCTTATCCGGGTAGATTTTCAGCGTGGCGACCGACCAGTACAGCCGGACCCAAGGTGGCAGGAGGACACTGGACAACTGGCTGTCGCGACACAGCAACTCCAAGAATATTTCCAGGGCCAGCGACGGCAGTTCCGGTTGCCTGTAGCCCCGGCTGGCACGCCGTTTCAACAGCACGTCTGGCACGCACTGCAAGGCATTCCCTTTGGCACCACACTGACCTACCGGGAGTTGGCACAGCGTCTTGGGATGCCTGGGGCAGCGCGTGCCGTGGGGCACGCCAACGGCCGCAACCCCATCGCTATCGTGATCCCCTGCCACCGTCTCATCGCTAGCGATGGCCAGCTGCGTGGCTATGCCGGTGGCATTGCCCTCAAGCGGCGCCTCTTACAGCACGAAGGGGTGCAGTTGCATGACCCAACACACACTGCCCATTTACGACATTGCTGATACCCTGACTGCGACGTTGGCGACAGTGTCGCGCCTCATTCTCACCGCCCCAACGGGGTCTGGGAAATCCACCCAGGTGCCGCAGATCCTGCTCGACCGTGGTCTGCTGGGCAATGGCGAGGTGGTGGTACTGCAACCTCGTCGGCTCGCCGCCCGCCTCCTGGCAGCCCGGGTGGCCGAGGAGCGTGGGGAAGCTCTGGGGGCGACCGTGGGCTATCAGGTACGGCTCGACGGGAAGAGCTCGGCGGCGACCAAGATCCGCTATGTGACCGAAGGTATTTTATTACGTCGTCTGCTGACGTCGCCTGCTCTTGACGGCGTCTCGGCCATCCTGTTCGACGAATTTCACGAACGCCACGTCTATGGCGACATCACTCTGGCGCGCGCTCGCATGCTCCAGGCCAGCACGCGGCCGGATCTGAAGCTTGTAGTGATGTCCGCCACGCTCGACACCGGGCTGGTACGTGACTACCTCGCACCGTGTCCCATGCTGTCGACCGCGGGACGCCTGTACCCGGTCGACGTGGAGTATCTCCCGCGCCCTGTCGATATACGGCGTCAGCCGCTATGGGACACCGCTGCAGAGGGCTTTGAGCGGCTCGTGCGTGCTGGTGTGGAGGGCGACGTGCTCGTGTTTATGCCAGGTGCGTATGAAATTACGCGGACCATCGATGCCATAGGCGACCTGGCGTGTGCACGTGGCTGGACGCTCCTGCCGCTGTACGGGGAACTGCCGCCAGCGGAGCAAGACCGTGCTGTACGCCCGACAGCCGGGCGCAAGGTCGTCGTCGCCACCAATGTGGCCGAGACGTCTATCACAATTGACGGTGTGCGTGCGGTCATTGATTCTGGGTTGGCGCGCGTGGCGCGCTTCGACCCACACCGTGGCATCAATACGCTGTATATCGAGCCGATTAGCCAGGCCTCGGCAGAGCAGCGGGCTGGCCGGGCCGGGCGTACGGCGCCTGGGCGCTGTCTGCGCCTGTGGACCGAGCAGGAGCACCGCGGGCGTGTAGCCCATACGGTCCCAGAAATCCGGCGCATCGACCTGGCCGAAATGCTGTTGGTCCTGAAGGCGCAGGGGATTGATGATGCGCTGGCGTTCCCGTGGCTGGAAGCGCCTGAAGAGGTCTCCATTGCCCGTGCCGAGCAGCTCCTGCGCGACCTGGGGGCGGTTGACCCTGCGACCGGGCGGATCACCGCCATGGGGCAGCGCATGGTATCGTTCCCGGTACATCCGCGCTACGCCCGTATGCTGATGGCCGGCCATACCTACGGTTGCACGCGCGAGGCAGCGCTGATCGCCGCCCTGACGCAAACCCAGGACCTGCTTCTACGCCGCCCACCCAGGCCAGTCCAAGAGGCGCGTGAGGACCTGTTGGGCACACGTAGCGACTCGGATTTTTTCATCCTCATGCTGGCCTGGCGCTATGCCCAGCAGCACGGCTTCAGGCTGGACGCCTGCCAGAGGCTGGGGATTCATGCCCGCGCCGCGCGGCAAGTTGCTCCACTCGTGCAGCAATTCCTGCGCGTGGCGGAAGCCGAAAGGCTCGCGCTCAACGAGCGCAGCGCCAGTCAAGAGGCGATCCGCCAATGCGTCCTGACGGCATTTATCGATCAACTGGCCCTGCGACGCGACGAAGGCACCCTACGCTGTGATCTGATACACGGACGACGCGGCGAACTGGCCCGCAACAGCGCCGTGCGGCACAGCCGCTTATTTGTGGCGGCGGAGATTGACGAGATCGAGCATGGCAATCATGAGTTCAACGTCATCCTGCGCCTCGCCACTGCAGTAGAGGAAGCCTGGCTGAGGGAGCTGTTCCCCGAGGCGTTGAGCGAGCGCACGGACGTGACGTTCGATGCGTCCGGGAAGCGCGTGATCAGCAAACAGGTCACGCTCTTTCGCGACCTCGTCCTCAAGACTAAACTGGCCGGTACACCTCCGGAGGAAGCTGCCGCTGCCCTCCTGGCTCGTGCCGTGCTTACCGGTCGGTTCACCCTCAAGCACTGGACGCCTGCGGTTGAGCAATGGATCGCTCGGCTCAACGGCCTGGCCCGCTGCTGCCCTGAGTTTGGATTATCGGCCATTGGTGAGGAGGAGCGCCTCTTTCTCCTGCAACAGGTCTGCCTCGGCAGTTTTAGCGCTAAGGAGATCGAGGCCAAGCCCATCTGGCCTGTACTCAAGGCCTGGTTGTCCCCAGGGCAGGAAGATCTGCTCGACACCTACGCCCCTGAACGGTTGCCACTGCCGTGTGGACGCAGTGCCCGTATTCGCTACGCTGCGGATGCACCGCCCGTGCTGTCGGCCCGCATCCAGGATCTCTACGGCCTCACGCAGACACCCACCATTGCCATGGGACGGCAGCCACTGGTGGTCGAGATCCTGGCCCCCAACCAGCGGCCAGTCCAGGTCACACAGGATCTCGCCGGTTTCTGGACTACTACCTATCCCAACCTGAAGCAAGAACTCCAGAAGCGCTACCCGAAACATGAGTGGCGCTGAACACCGAAGCAAGGTTGAAACATCGCCCTTTTCTGCTTGCGGTCAAGGCCCGTCGTCGGCATACTGTGCCAACACCACACCGCATCTTGACCGCACGCGACAGCGTGCGTTACTAGGACAGCTCGGCAGAAATATGTGCCCAGTTACCAGAACGAGAGCGCACGCAAAAACAAGCGCTTTCCCCGCGCCAAACTGGCGCGGTAATTGCGGTACGCAGTACCAGGAGAGGGACCGGAGAGATATGGCCTACGAATTCGCCACGTATGAAAAACAGGGCCGCATTGCCATCGTGACGCTCAATCGTCCGGAGCGCATGAACGCCCTGCACCCACCGGCGCACTTTGAACTGCACGAGATCTGGAACGATTTTGAGCGTGACCCCGAGGTCTGGGTCGGCATCCTGACCGGAGCTGGCGACAAGGCGTTTTCGGCTGGCAATGACCTGAAATATACGGCTGAGCACGGCAGGAATATGGTGCGCTCGGCGGAGAGTGGCTTTGGTGGCATTACGAACCGTACCACCTGTTGGAAGCCGATCATCGCAGCGGTGAACGGTTATGCCCTGGGCGGTGGTTTTGAAATGGCCCTGGCCTGCGACATCATCATCGCCGCTGACCACGCCCGTCTGGGGCTGCCCGAAGTGCGGGTGGGGCTAATGGCTGGCGCTGGAGGCGTGCATCGCCTGTCCCGCATGATCCCCCACAAAATCGCCATGGGCCAGCCCAGGAGGCACATCGCTGGGGCATCGTGAATGAAGTAGTGCCTCTGGCCGAACTCATGCCCACGGTCTTCACATGGGCCAACGAGATCCTGGCCTGTGCCCCGCTCTCAGTCCGCGCCAGTAAGCAGGCAGCCCTCGTGGGTCTCGGCTACCCGCTCGACATTGCCCTCAGTATGAACTACACTGAAGTATTACGAATGCAGCGCTCTGAGGATACGGTCGAGGGACCACGGGCCTTTGCGGAGAAGCGTCAACCCAACTGGCAGGCGCGGTAATGCCACAACGTGATGCCAGTGTAAAAAGGTTAGCTCACACACGGCAAGCGACGTATAATGGATCATAGTATCACCCATGCTGGGAGGGGAGAGGAGGTCGTATGTTTGGCTTAGGTGTGCAGGAGTTACTGCTCATCCTCATTATTGCCATGTTCTTCTTTGGCGGTAAGAAGCTCCCGGAGATTGCCAAAGGGCTCGGGAAGGGCATTCGGGAATTCAAGCGCGCCAGCGAAGGTGGGGCGGACAACGAGGACGAGCCGCACGAAGAGCCCAAAAAGATTGACAGCAAGAAGATCGAGAGCAAACCATAGTTGCTGGCCAAAGGAGGCAGGCGTGCCCATCCCGTTGCAATGGGACGGCCAACCTGGCCCGGCACACGTTGCTACCGTAGAGACCGCCAATCGCCTCTTTGACTTTGTACCCCAGGCACTGCATCGGGTCCAGGGCGCTGCCGGAGCGCCTCTTACCCCGCACGCAGCCATCCTCACGCCGCTAGCAACGGGTGGAGGCATGGCTGTCTATAAGCTCACGGCGCTTTTCCCACAGCAGCAGACGCAACAGCTGGTTTGCAAGATCCCCCATCAACGCCGCATTGTCTATACGCCTGCCACCGACCATCAGAGCACCGAAGACGCCACACGACAACTGCTTGACCGTCTCGTGACCCTGGCCGATCATCTCGCCCAACGCACGCCGGGCCTCTTCCCGCGCAGTGGTGGTGTGTGGCACTGGTACGCTGCCGATGGTACGCCACAGCACCTGCTCGTCGAGGAGTTTATTCCGGGGCTCTCGGTCGAGCGCTTGAAACTCATATATGAGCAGGCGTGGTTGACACAACAGATGAGCCCGCAAGTCTATCACCAGTCGCGTACCGCCGTAGAACGGCTGGCCGTGGCGACCTTCCTGCGGCTGTGGCAGGCGCTCGATCGTCGGCTCTTCACCTCCGACCCCAGTCCCTGGAATGTGCTGGTCCAACAGCCCGATGCGGCACTGACGAGCCAGTCCGCGGCCACCATCATCGACCTGCACGGTCTGGAAGACGACGCCGGGCTGGCCTATGTGGTGCAGCGCCTGGCAGCCGTCTACGGCATGCGTCAGGACATGCTGGAGGAGGTCCTCATCCCCGGCATGCTCGATGCGCTAGGGGAAGCAGAAGGGCGAGCGCTGTTACTGGCAGAGCTGCCGCGCCTCGAAGTCGAGGCCGAGCGCGTGCGCCAGAATCTGGGGGTGGATCTCCAGCGACCGCTGCTACGCCTGATCCGTAGTCTCGCCTGAGGATTTTACGCTTTATTTCGACGTCAACGTCCACACACCGTCCCAGTCCTGGGGCGGATGCTCAAGCAGGTATCTACACCGTTCCTGGTACAGACGAGACGGATTGAGCGCGCCCGCTTCGGTGAGCTTTTCCAGGGGGTCCGTAGCTTGGAAAATCGCCAAGGCCAACGCAAAGTCGCCGTTGCGGTATGCCTCGATGCCGCGGGAAAATGTGGCGATGAGCTGGTCGTCTTGTGGTGAGAGTTGGTCTTTTTCGTCAAACAGCTCATAACAGGCTACCGGCTGGTTTTTGCCCCTGACCTTCACGCGGTCGATCAGCCGGGCGGCAAACGTGTCGAGCAGGGGCGCGAGGGTGAACTCGCTGACGAGATTATCGACCCCATACTGCTTGGACGCAGACTCCAAACGGGCCGCTGTATTGACCGTATCGCCGATCATGGTCAGGTCGATCCGGGCGTCGGCGGCGCCCAGATCGCAGAGGATAACCTCCCCGGTGTTGAGGCCCATGCGGATATGGATCGGATCCGCAGCGAGCACCGGGTTTTCTTTGTTCATGACCTCAATCGCTTCGCGCAGACGCAGTGTGACGCGGATGGCGCGTTCGGCCGAGACCATGGGGTTCTTGTCGAGCCAGAAGGCCATACACGCATCGCCGATGAATTTGTCGATGTCGCCCTCGTGCTCCATGATGATGCGGGTCATGATCTCAAACAGCGTGTTGACCTGGGCGACAACCTCGGCCGGCGTGTATGTTTCACAACGCGTCGTAAAGTTGGCAATGTCGCTGAAAAAGACGGTGGCGTGTTGCTTGTAGGCGCGGGCCGTGGCCGTCTTGCCCGAGAGGATGGCTTTTTGTAGGGCCATGTGTATTGACGCTTTGGAGACATACTTCTCCAGTTGGGCTTTTTCCTGATAGGCGCGGCGGTCGGCGAGGGTCCGTTCGACCGAGGCCAGGAGACTGTCCATAGTGAACGGCTTGCTGATCACGCCCGCGGCCCCAGCGTTCATGACCATCTTCTCGTCGGCCTGATGGTCACGTGAGGTAATGATCAGCACGTCGGGCTGGCGGCCTTGCGGTAGTAGTCTGAGCGCGGTAAACAGGTCGATGACACTGCCGTCGGCAAGATAGATGGGCGAAATCACCAGGTCGGGATTGAGGCGCTTGAGGACGCGCAGCGCTTCTTTGATCGTCCCGCTTATGCACGTGGCAAAACCCTGCTTGGCCAGTGACTTGGTGATATTCTTGGCGACCCGCTCGTCGTCTGCGAGGATCAGGATGTTTTCCCGGCCGGTGCGCACCGCCGTGAACACTTTCTTGATGCGGTCGAGCAATTCGGAGACGACGACCGGCTTGGTGACGTATTCATCAACGCCCGACTCAAAGCCCTTTTGCTGATCGGCCGCCGCCCCCAACGTGCTCGACATGATGATGTAGGTGTCGGCGATCCCTGGCATGCGACGAATGGCCGCGCAGACCTCAAAGCCATTCATACGGGGCATCTCAATATCGCAGATGAGCAAATCGGGCTGGCACTCCTTGGCCTTTGCCAAGCCCTCTGCGCCGTCGAAGGCGTCAAATACCTCGTAGCCCTGCTCCCGCAGCGGTGGCCCCAGCTGATTGTGCACCAGCCTGGAATCATCGATGAGCAGGATGTGCCGGGTGGTGCCTCCTAGACCGTGTATGGTGGCCTGCACCTGCTCGAACGGCGCGGGATACTGTAAAAACGCGTCGACCGCAGTGCCCGCTGCGTCGGCGGTGAGATAATCCGCTGACAGCAGCAGGGTGTGGATCGCCTCGCCGAAGAGGCGCTTCAGCTTTGATGACAGTTCGATCAGGCCATACTCCGCGGTATCTGACTGGAGCAACAGCACGCCGGCAGGGTGCTCAGCGATGGCCTGGGCCAGGTCTGCTTGGTCCACAGAGGTGACGGTCACATCGGCATTGGTGAACTCCGCCTCCATGTACTGACGGTACAAGGGGTCCTCGATGCAGAGAATGACGTTGCCGTTTGGGGTTATCATAGCCAAAACCTCACACATGATACTGCCACACACCTTGCCGGTTTCATACGGCGGGGGGGCATCTGCTACACCGTGGTGTCCGCGCTTGCCGCGGCGGCGCACAAGCAGTAGGTATCCAGCGTCTCGACGAGCACGTCCGCGTCCACAGGCTTGGCAAAGAACTCATTCACCCCGAGGCGCGCGGCGCGGTCGCGCTCCTGGTGTGCCGTGTAACTGGTGATCAAGAAGACCGGCGTGTCCTGATGACCTGGTGTGTGTCGCAGGCGCTCTACGAACTCGAAGCCGTCCATCAACGGCATGGCGATGTCGACACAGAACGCCGTGTAGCGCTTGTAGCGCATCCGTTTGAGTCCCTCGAAGCCGTTGTGCGCCGTCTCCACCCTGTAGCCGGCATGACTGAGAATTGCGCTCAGGTTCTTGCGCTGGATCGCCGAGTCTTCAACGATGAGGATCGTCAGTGCGTGGCGGGCGCTGCGCCGCTGATCGATCTTTTCCAACGACGTCAGCAACGGCCTCTCCGCCCTGGTGTTGACGATCTCCCAGGTATTGAGGATCAGCACCAGCCGACTGTCACTGAGGATCGTGCACCCCATCACGAACGGCACTTTCTTGATCAAGCTGCCCAAATCCTTGATGAGCACCTCCTGGCGGTCCGGGACCCTGTCCACCAGCACGCCAATCTTCTTCTCACCTTCCGCCAGGATCACCAGCAGCACCGTGTCGTCAGCAAAAGCACTCGGTGGAAAATCCAGGATATGTGAGAGGGTAGTGACCGGCAGCGTCTGGCCACGATGGTTGTAGACGGTGTTGTGGCTGAACCCCTGGAGGTGCTGTTTCTCGATGGTGAGGATTTCCTCCACGTACAGGATGGGGAAGGCGAACTGGTTGAAGCCCTCCTCGGCGAGCAGAATGCCCATCACCGCCAGTGTCAGTGGCAGCTTCATACGCATCGTCGTCCCCTGGTGCGGGACGCTCTCGATGGTAATAGTGCCCTGCACTTGACTGATGGCAGTCTGGACCACATCCATGCCGACGCCGCGTCCTGACAGCATAGACACCTGGTCAGCCGTCGAAAAGCCCGGCGCGAAGATAAACTCCAGGATCTCCTGCTGGCTCAGCGATGTAGCGCGCTCTGCCTCGACCAGGCCACGCTCCAGGGCCTTGGCGAGTACCTTGTCAAGGTTGATCCCGCGGCCATCGTCGGCCACCTCGATGACCGCGTGGGAGCCATGGTAGTAAGCCCGCAGCGCAATACGCCCGGTCTCCGGTTTGCCACAGGCCTGGCGCTCTTCGGGCGGCTCGATGCCATGGTCTACGGCGTTGCGGAGGAGGTGGAGGAGTGGGTCGGCCAGCTGGTTGACCAGCATCTTGTCAAGTTCTGTCTCCGCACCGCTCACCTCGAGCCTGACCTTCTTGCCTACCTGCCGACCCATGTCGCGGACCTGCGTCGGGAAGTGGTCGAACAGGTGGGCGATCGGGACCATGCGGAAGTTCATGGCGCCGGTCTGCAGACGCACGCTGAGCTGCTCGAGGTGCTCCACGTCTTTCTGCAGGCGCTGGTCAATGTCTTCGAGGGAGAGCAGGTTGAGCGTGATTTCTTCCTGTGTGGGGTAGCCCTCTCCAGCCATCTCAGCACCCAGCTCGTCGTGGAAGCGGTTGACCAGGGCGTCGAGGCGATCGGGCCTCAGGTGGCCGTTGTGCCGTGTCATCAGTATCCGCAGGTCCTCACGCAGGCGGTGGTTCGACTCGGCCAGGCGGTTGAGGAGCGTCCGCGCGTCCAACGCGTGCAGCTGATGCAAGGTTTGCTTGAACTGATACAGCACACTGCTGAGCGCGGCCACGTCATTCTGCAGACGAATACGGGTAATGAAGACTTCCGACGCGGTGTTCAGCACATTATCAAGCTTTTCGGTGGGGACGCGAATGCTTTCCGTGACGAGCGTCGCCCTGGGCTGGGACGCGACCGCCGTGGGTTGCACGAGGGCGCCCGCCGGGGCTGGAAGCTGCCTGGGGGGCGCCGCTGCCAGCGTCGGTTCCAGCCCCGTAGACGACTCTGGAGGTACAAGCGGGGTGCCGTTCTGCAGCGCCACCAGGGCCTGCAAACCGGGGACAATGCGCGTGCGGATCGGGCCGCGTGAAGCGACTTCGTCCACCATGCTTTCCAGCAGCTTCTTGCCCTCGAGCAACACGTCGATGAGGTCTGCGCTCACCGGCCGGATGCCGTTGCGTACCTGGTCGAGCAGCGACTCCAGCTGGTGTGTGAGCGTCTCCATCTTGCGAATCTTCAGCAGCCGCGCCCCACCCTTAACCGTATGCACGGCACGGAACAGGTCGTGCACCAAGGTGAGGGGATCGTCACTGTCCTCTAGTGCAATAAGCTGGTACCCGATCTGCCCCAGGTTCTCGCGGCACTCTTCGCAAAAATCGCTCACCAGGCCGACGTTATCCACAGGGATGTCGAGGTCTTCTGGCTCGTCGTCGACGCCGATGTCGGCCATGACTGCAACGGGCAGCAGTTGAGCAGACGCAGCCATAGGCACAACCGTCTCGGCGGAATCGGGGGGCGCCACGGTCAACGGCGTCTCGGCAGCCATATCCGCACTTGCACTGGGAGGCGGCGCTTGACCTGCCAAGGGTGCGAGGCACTGCTGAAATGGGGCGTCCAGATACGTCCGGCACTCCTCAAGCACATCGGCAAGCTCGCGCTGGCAGCGACCTGCCGCGTTGAAGTCATCGAACACGCCCTGCGTTGTGTCGATCAGGAGTTGCACCACATAGTCCATCGAGTGACGCGCGAACGTCTCGCTTTCCCGCGCATAATCGAAGGCGAAGTCGAGGAGAGCCAGGAGATGGACGACCTTGGGCAGCCCGAGCATTGCCGCCAACCCGTACAGGATATGGTTACGGCGGTACAACTGGTCGAAGATGTTCTCATCTTCTTGCTGTTTGATACTCTTGACGGTGGCGGCCAGCCACGCCAACTCGTGGCACGTGCGGTCGTACAGTCCGCGAAACAGCGAAGCAACATGCGGACCAGCAGGGAGCTGGGTGGGCGTCTGATCACCAGGCCAGATGTCAAACAGGTTGGGTGGATACGTGTTCATCCCTCTTGCCTCTGGTAGGGTTGGAGGTGTGGCGAGTCGAAAAGATGCGGTACCGACAAGAGCATGATGATGCCCTCTGCGGTTTCGATGACCCCGTGGACGTACCGGATAATCTCGCCAGAGAGCACCGTTTCCGCCTTCTGGATCCTGGTCTGCGGTAGCCGCCAAATGGCCAGGACTTCATCCACACAGAGCGCCAGTTCCGCGCCGTCTCCTTGCAGCACGATAAACTGGCTATGCTCTTCCAGTTTCCGCAGTGAGAGGCCAAACTCCTGAGAGAGGTCGAGGCATGCCAGCACCTGGCCGCGCAGATTGATCAACCCACGCAGACAGGGAGTCACCTTAAAGAGCGGGGTGACGTCGTAATCTTCGATGACCTCAATGACTTGCTCAACCGGAATGCCTAACGTCACACGCTCGAGGCGCGCACACAGAAAGCCGTGCTGGACGACCTCAGCGGCCAAAGCGCCATGTGCCTGTGCGCTTTCGCTGTCCTCCGAGATGATCGTCTGAACGCCGAACAGACGCTGCACAGCATGGCTAATGGCCGGTATGGAGAATGTGATCAGGGTGTTATTGCGGTACGCGTGGATCGCTTCGACACAGGGCTTGCCGCCTGACACCGCCGGGGCATTGCCAGCGCTACCCCTATCGAGCGGGATCATGGTCACGTAGCGGTCGATGGCGAGGCCGAAGACGATCTCGTTGTGCTTGACGACGATGACGGTTGCCGGCGGGGTCAGCGTGCCAGCCACATCGGTGCCCAGCACCGTGGGATCAAACACCGGCAGCACGATGTTACGATGCACAATATTGCCGAAGCAACCGGGCAGGTCGCCGTGGAACGGCAGCCACTCGGACACCTGGACGATCTCGAGAATATGCAGCACCGGCAAGGCGTACTGCAGCCCGCGATACATGTAGACAAAATATTGGACTGGCTCGTCAGACGTCACGGTTGCGGCCTCGAGTGCGAGACGAGAACCCAGCCTCCGTGTTTGGCACAGCGTCTTGCACGGATTACTCCAGGATGAGCGGCTGGCGTGCTGTGTCCCCCAGGTCTACAGTAGCGCCCCGGCTCAGGCAAGACGGCGGCGCTAGATGTCCTTCTCTCTAGCACCCTTTGCTCCCGCTGTCAATGCCAAAGGAGGGGCAGCCCCTGCCCCTCCTTTCCTGCCTTGACAGGGCTATGAGGCAAAGCGTATGGTGTCAGCCGAGAAGCATTCCTACTCGTCAAGATCGCTGCGTGAGTGTACGCATCTTATGCACTCTGATTTCGTGGGTTTTTCGGGGCAGACCTGTCGCCCGGAGAGGAAGACATGAACGACCGTCAGGGAATGACCGTCACCATGCGCATGGGACTCGGCTTTGCTGCCGTCATCCTGTTCACGGTGGTATGCGTGCTCGTCGCACTCCACGGCTTCCGCCTCGTGCACCAGGATCTCAACCGCATCGTCAACACCAACGACATAGAGGCGCGACTCGCAGCGAACATGGTCGAAGCCTTGCAGGAAATGCGGATAACCTATCGCTCTCTGATCATTCTGACCCAGGCCTCGGAGACGGCTCACGAAATGGAACTCTTCAACGAGGCCAAGCAGCGTTATCTGGCCAGCGAAAAGCAGCTGGCCGACTTGTTCCAAAGTGCACCCGAAACCATCCAGCGAGAAAAAGACCTGATGGCTCTGGTCCAGAGCATGCGGCCGCAGGCGCTGTCGCTGGCCGAGCAGCTGGCCAACCTTGGTCTCCAGAACCGGGCCGATGAAGCCAAAGAGCTGATGCTGACTCAGGTTACCCCGGTCATGCGCAAGCTGATCGACGTCCTGAAGGCTGTCCGTGATATAGAAGACCAGCTTAACCAGGAGGCCGCCAAGTCCGCAGAAGTACACCACATCGCCGCGCGCAACCGGATGTTCCTCGCGGCCGGGCTCGCTATCGTGGCGGCCGTGATCATTGCCACCCTGATCATTCGCAGCCTCACCCGTACCCTGGGAGGCGAACCGCCTTACGTGGCGTCGCTGATGCGCGAGCTGGCCAACGGCAACCTGATGGTACAGCTCACCTTGCGCCAGGGGGATAGCACCAGCCTCACCGCCGCTATCGCACAGATGATCGAGCACCTACGCGGGGTCATCACCGACGTGCACAACGTCGCCGACACGGTTGCTGCCGCCTCGGAACAGATCAACGCCTTGGCCCAGACGCTCGCCCAGTCCGCGATGGAGCAAGCCTCCAGCGTCGAGCAGTCTTCGGCCTCGCTGGAGAAGATGACGGCGACCGTGGCGCAGAATGCGGACCATGCCCGAGTGACCGAGGGCATCGCCAACAAGGCGGCCGGCGAGGCCGGCGAGGGGGGGCGTGCGGTCCAGGAAACGGTGGCGGCCATGCGCCAGATCGCGACTAAGATCGGCATCATCGATGCTATCGCCCACCAGACCAACCTCCTGGCCTTGAACGCGGCCATCGAGGCGGCGCGGGCCGGGGAACACGGCAAGGGCTTCGCCGTGGTCGCGGCGGAAGTGCGCAAGCTGGCTGAACGCAGCCAGGTCGCGGCGCAGGAGATCGGGACGCTGGCCAGCACTAGCCTGGCCGTCTCGGAGCGCGCCGGCGGCTTGCTCGACGAGATGGTGCCGGCGATCCGCAAGACGTCCGAACTGGTCCAGGAAATCGTTGCCGCTTGCGGTGAACAGTTGGCGGGCGTGGACCAGGTCAACCGCGCCATCAGCCAGGTGAGTCAGGCCATGCAGACGGCGGCGGCAGCGGCGGAGGAGCTGTCGTCCACGGCCGAGGAGATGAGTGCCTCGGCGCTCGAGATGCAGGCATTGATGGCCCGCTTCAATACCGACACGTCCGGCCGGGCCCAGCGCCCGGGGCGGACCGGTGTCACGACCCGACGTGTTGTCGCGCCAGTCGCTGCCCCGCTGCACAAGCCCGTGGACGAAAGCAAGTTCCAGCCGTTTCGGAGCGCGGATAAGAGGATGAAGGA
>WNGG01006116.1_pt1 | contig 16038 bp, 15 predicted proteins | sample 5400661 | NCBI WGS metagenome assembly WNGG01 (sample SAMN13153372, study PRJNA577476) | soil metagenome | isolation source: 100 cm soil or saprolite under Garry oak tree replicate 1 | place: USA:California | collected 2016-06-15 | reverse complement strand
AGATACAACGGGTCATCGGCTCGTTCGCCCGAGAGCACCTCGGTGGGAAGCTTCATGCCCAGCGGGTCCAGGGTGGCCAGCATGACCTTGAGTTGCCCCAAGTCCGGTCGATGATCCGAACTGTGTCCCAACTGCAACAAGCCGTCCTCGGTTACGGCTCCATAACTGCTGGCCGTCGTAGAGTCCAGGCGCACACACTCGGCGTGCAGGTCATACACCCGTACCAACTGCCCCGTCAGTTCTCCCTCGAACGCCCGCCAGTGCTCATCGTTGCTCAAGTGCCGCAACACATCGGCCAGTCGGTCATCCAAGAGATCGCGCACCTCGAGCGAGGCGTCGCTACAGCCTCGCAACGTTTCCACGCGACGCTCTGCCCAGGGCTGCACCCGATTCATCCGATGGTCAGCTTGCGAGAGAATATGCGTCAGCCAGATCGTCGTCACCACACCCAGACTCAATCCCTCGCGGTTGCCATGCGTCGGGAAGTGGGCATCCAGCAAGCGGGCTATCCCCATCCGTTGCATGTGGGTCAGCAACAGCGGGATGTCATCTACCCGCTCCGTCGTAATCGTCAATGGTTCATTCATCTCATCAGTGTATCAGAATCTTTGGATTGCGTCCAAATTTACGCGAACCATGAGTACAAGAGCGACATTATCATGAAATGGTGGGTTTCGCAAGGGACTGTATGGTGGTAAACCACCCCACAAGGCAGTAACCCGTAGAGGTCCTTGTGGCTGCCCGATGTAGCCTTACTGTGGGTGAGCCAGGAAAGGCATTTCGGATGAGCCTATACGCGGGCGGCCACAAGGGCTCCTACTCAACCCAACTCCCTCAGGCTTCCAGATAAGCCCTCACCCGAATATCGACGTTGTTGCGCAGCGCGTTTGAAACCGGGCAACCCTCTCCGGCCTGCCGGGCAGCCGCCTCAAAACCCGCCTGATCCAATCCTGGCACCTTGCCTTGGACATCAAGATTCATGGTCGTAATCCTGAATCCACCTTCAACCTGTTCAAAAGTGGAGACCGCACTGACATGTAACCTTTCAGGAGGTGTGCCTCCCTGAGCCAGACCATGTGAGAGCGCCATTGCGAAGCACGATGCATGGGCTCTTCCACTTCCTTGAACCAGGTTCCCCTGCCAGGTAACTTCAGCTCGTCGTTCTGCTTTTGCCATAGTTTCCTCCTCTTGATGACGTTGAAAGCCCCTCAAATCGAGGGAGCAACGATATAGAACGAACGTTGAATATATGACGTGACAGATAGAAGAAAGCACAGAAGGATTGTATCACCCGAAACGAGTGCCAACAAGTTCTGTCATATTCGAAGGTCTTGCCCTTGTCGTAGGCCCCGACTAACACTTACCCAATAGCGCGCCCGAAAGCCCCTGTCCTTCAGGCATGGGGATGAAGAGCGCGTTCCCTTTTTTGGGCAGGGGAAGGGGGCAGCCCGAGACGAACAGACGAACACGGGTGCGTTTCATTTTTTTGCACAAGGGAGAGAGGTGGTAGAATACAGGAAAAAAGAGCAGGAGAGAGGCGAGAGCATGAAAACCAAGAAGAACAAACGGGAGAGAAGTCCGCAGATGCGAACCTCGTGAGCGCGGGACTGCGCGACGTACTGGGGATGACCCAGTGGCGCAAAGAGCACCCCAAAGCGACGTGGGCAGAGATCGAAGCGGAGGTGGATGAACGGATCAACCAACTGCGAGCGCAGATGCTCCAGGACCTGGTGCAGATGGGTGAGAGCGAGGACTGGAGTGAGATGCCGCAGGAGGAGCGCCCCAGATGTGCGACGTGTGGCAAGCCGTTGTGGGCGCGTGGGGAACAGACCCGTTGGATTCAAACGACGGGAGGGCAAGCCGTCAAGCTGACGCGCACCTATGGCACCTGCCCCGCCTGTGGGGTAGGCTTTTTTCCCGCCTTTATGAGCAGTTAGGACTGCTGGCGGGAGGATTGACGCCGCGCGGGGAGGAAACGCTCGTGCGGCTCTCGAGTTGGATGCCCTACGCACAAGCCGAGGAACTGCTCCAGGACCTCCTGGGGATGCAGGTGAGCCTCGCGACAGCGCGACGCGCGACGCTGCACACAGGTGAGGCGGCCCTGGCAGTCGATGAGAAGGAGGAGGAGCGCCTCAAACAGGAGGTCCCCCAGGCGCCAGGGGGAGCCGACAAGCAAAGGCTCGCGTGCGGATGGAGCGATGGTCCACCTGACCGGGGGCGAGTGGGTCGAAGTCAAAACGCTCGTGCTGGGGGAGGTCACCCGCAATAAGCGCGGGGAGGTCTCGACGCAGCAGATTTCCACTTTTTCGCGGCTGGCTTCCGCCGAGCGCTTTGCGGAAGCGTCCCTGGTCGAAACGCATCGGCGCGGGGTGGAACGGGCGGCAGAGGTGTGCGCCGTGCAAGATGGGGCGGAGTGGAGGCCTCGACTGGTCGACTACCAGCGTGCCGATGCCGTGCGCATCCTGGATTTTGCCCATGCCGCCGAATACATCAATGAGATTGGGCAAGCCGTGCAGGCAGCAGGAGGCAGACTGCCCGCCCCCTGGCTGGAGGGCGTGCTGCACCGGCTCAAGCATCAGGGACCAGAGCGCGTGCTCACACACCTGAGCTGGTTGGCCGCTCGCTCTCCCAGTCCCACCATCCAGGGGAACCTGGCGGGTGCGCAGCGACGAGCACAGCGCACCAGTCAGCGGCAAACACACAGCCAACAGCGGCTGAGCAACGCCTTTTGGACCCTCGTCTTCTGGGGAGCACGGGTGGCTCGGCTCTCCCAGCCACTTGTTCACGCTGCCACCGAACCTCCGGCTCAGGCCCTCGCGGAGCACCCAGTTCGTCGTCCTGGCTCTGGCTATTCCTGGCGCCAACCCTTTCTCAGACGTCCTCCTTCCAGCCCTGCGGTTTCAGGAGAGGCTTAGGCAAAAAAATGAAACGCACCCGACGAACACAAGTTCTTGACAATAGATAGCTCTCTGCTGTATAGTGGATGCTATGGGCGAGACATACAAGAGCAATCGGAATGTGTTCTATAGTTGCCACTACCACGTGGTCTGGTGTCCCAAGTACCGGAGAAAGGTGCTCGTGCAGGCGATCGAAACGCGCTTAAAAGAAATCATCGCGCAGGTGTGCCAGGAACATCAGGCGGAGATCGAGGAACTGGAAGTGATGCCAGATCAGGTCCATCTGCTTGTCAGCGTTGATCCTCAGTTTGGTATTCATCGGCTGGTGAAATTGATCAAGGGGCGTTCCTCCCGTTTCTTGCGTCAGGAATTTCCTGTGCTCAAGCAAAAATTGCCCACGTTGTGGACCAATTCGTATTTTGTGGGAACCACAGGCGGTGCTCCCTTGGGCATCATTCAGCAGTACATTGAGCAGCAAAAACATGTCTAAGAAGACCTATCAGTATCGCATCTATCCGACAAAGAAGCAAACCACGATCCTCACGGGGTGGCTTGCCCTGTGCTGCGAGACCTACAATGCGGCTGTGCAAGAACGCCGGGACGCCTACCGCATGGCAGGGAAGTCCATCAGCTACGCGCAGCAGTGTGCAGAACTTCCTGAGTGCCGCGAGGTGCGCCCGGATCTGGCCGAGGTGCCTGCACAAGTCCTGCAAGATGCGGTCAAACGCGTGGATCTCGCCTTCGATGGGTTTTTCCGCAGATGTCTGGCAGGAGAGAAGCCAGGATATCCAAGATTTAAGTCGCGTTTTCGCTATGATAGTCTGACCTTTAAACAGTACGGGAACAGCTTTTCGGTTGAACAGGGCAAAAAGAACAGAGGGACGCTGATTCTCGCCAAATTGGGACAGGTGAAGATGGTGATGCACCGGACGCTCTCCGGAACCCCGAAAACAGCCGTTGTGAAGCGCACGCCGACAGGCAAATGGTATGTTTCCATCTCGTGTGATGAAGTCGAGCCGGAGGCTGTTCCCGCCTCAGACAAAGAGGTCGGCATCGACGTAGGACTGAAGACCTTTGCCTATCTCTCCGATGGCGCCACGATTGAGAATCCGCGCTTCTTCCGTCAAGAAGAGAAGAAGCTCGCCAAAGCGCAACGCAAGCGGGATAAAGCCCCCAAAAAATCGAAGGAGCGACACAAACTGAACAAGCGCGTCGCGCGTATCCACGAGCGAACAAAAAACCGAAGAAAAAACTTTGCCCACCAGGAATCGCGCAAGCTGGTCAAGCAGCATGGCTTGATTGTGGTAGAGTCCCTGGTGGTGCGCAACCTGGTCAAGAATCCCACCCTCGCGAAAAGTATCGCAGATGCGGCCTGGTCGCAGTTCTTTGAGCTGCTGTGTGTCAAAGCGGAAGATGCTGGGCGCACGGTGGTCAAAGTCAATCCGGCGTATACCAGCATGCGATGCTCCTGCTGTGGAAAGGTGCAGGAGATGCCCCTATCTGTGCGGGTCTACGAATGCCCTGTCTGTGGCCTGGTCATCGATCGAGACCACAATTCCAGCAAAAATATCTTAGCAGATGGTTTAAAAGCTGTTGGACGAGACAGCCGTGTCATTCCAGAAGCCCCCGGCTTGGAGCCGTGGGGAGTCGTCACAATGTGATGAGAAAGCAGAATAGACCATGCCCTGAGGCACAGGAAGTCATGAAAGACAAATACGAGGCTACCAGACCTGATAGGAGGCATGATGGATTCTCTCAATCCTGATCAGAACATACCTGGCTCGACTTCAACCCAATCAACTCAGCCAACACCTGGCAAACCCTTGCGACTGACTTACGGCTCAGAAAGAGAGGAATTGCAATTTGGAGACTTGCATTTACCTGATAGTCCTGGTCCACACCCAACAGTAATCCTCATTCACGGTGGGTTCTGGAGAGCGCGGCATGGGTTAGATCTGATGACAGCCTTAGCCGATGACCTCTCTGGTCGTGGCATTGCAGCCTGGAATATCGAGTATCGCCGCGTTGGTGACTCCGATGGTGGTTGGCCGACCACATTGCTGGATGTTGCTCAGGCTGCCGACCACCTGCGCACTCTGGCACCCACCTATAACCTGGACCTGAACCGGGTTGTAACAATTGGTCACTCTGCCGGTGGGCACCTGGCTTTCTGGCTTGCAGGCCGTCCACATATACCAAAGGACAGTCCTCTCGCCAGCGCTGATACGCCATTGCCTCTGGCAGGAGCAATCAGTCTCGCAGGAGTTGTCGATCTGCACCTGACCTGGCAACTTAATCTCAGCAATGGAGCAGTAGCAGAACTACTCGGTGGTAGCCCTGACGAAGTGTCCGAACGCTATGAAGCAGCCTCACCTACCGCCCTGCTGCCCTTGGGAATACCACAGGTACTTATCCATGGGACAGAAGACGATAGCGTTCCGCTTCAGGTGAGCCAGGTATATGCTGCCGCAGCCGGAGTGGCTGGTGATAAGGTCACACTGATCGAACTGCAAGGGGCCGATCACTTTGTCCTGATTGACATCAAATCAGCAGCATGGGCCAGAACGGTTGAGGAGTTACAAAAGTTGCTGGCTTTGTAGGCATGCCTACGAAGCGAGCAACTTTTGTAGGACACCTATTTCGCAGGTGTTGCAAACAATCCCGTCTGCGATACAAACACATTGTAGGTCTTCCCATCCGCCGCCAGGAAGACAGCATTTCCATACGCTGCCTGCACAATAGGGGAAGTCCAGGCTTGCTGTTGCACCGTCTTAAAGAACTGGTCGTCGCCCCCGTTCAGGACAATCACGGTATGTTGGGAGTGACGTTCAAGGTCGGGATCGTCGTAGCGTCCTTCCATGCGAGTCAGCTTGTAGCCTGTGTGCAGTCCCATAATATTCAGCCATTCGGGGAACTTGATAAAGTCGCCTTGAAGCATCCACTCGTCACCCTGCACAATGTACGTTTTGTCGGAGACCTCGCGCCCATCATTGCCGTAAAGGACCAACTCGACACTCATCAGATGCGGTATCTGCGTTGGAGTTGCATGCACGGTCGCCACTTTAATGTTCCCTGTCAGGCCAAGGTAGGTCTGGGTCAGGAAGATCAACCACAATAATGAAGTGGCGAGCAATATGAGCACAATACCAGTGGTACCACGTCTCCACCTGACAGGGCGGCTATGGCTATGGGCATAGGGATGCCCACGCCTATGCCCGCTAGAATAGCCATGTTTATGTGGGATTTCATTATCCTCTTCTGGTGTATGCTCGTGCCAGTATTCACGCCGGATGAGTGTTGCACCCATTGAGAGCAGTAATCCCACGCCTATGAAGCCGATAATGTAAAGAATAATCTGCGGCCAACTGACGATAAGTGGCGTATTCATAGCACACTCCCTGCCTTTCCTTTCGTTCTCACCTCTCTCGCATTATGTCAATCAGAAACATCATCTTCTACTAACACGCACTATTCAGCCTTCTGGTTTTGTTGGCGAGGAGAGATATAAAGTAGCGGCCTTATTGCCTGAAAGGCCACCAGCTTTGTACTATTCTTAACATACAATGGATGCCGCGGATGCCCCTCCTTCGTCACCCCCAGACAACTTACATTGTCCCATTGAGCAAGCAAGCGAATAACCTGGCGATCTCTGCCGAGTAACACTCCCTTTGTTCCCCATGCCACAACTATATTCGTAGCTCGCTTCATAGCTTGAATGATATAACGATCATTCTCAGCACCAACAGGATCATCTACCTTGAGGAGTTCTCTCGCATCGGTTGCCCTATAGGCAAACAAATTGACAACTTCCAGAGACCCGAATCTCCAGGCGTGGGCGAACTGAATGCAGCGCCGAATGGTGGGATCATCCTTCTGAGCATCTGCAGTACTTGGATTGAGCATGACGAACGCAAGTCGTGGGGAGTCAGCGCACCATGCACGCCATAAGGAATAGCGATACTTGCCCGTTAGATCAAAGATGGCTCCACTGTTCCAGGGCAACCTCTCTTCCTCGATCATTGCCCCTTCCTTGCAGCAAGACGCTCAATCTCTGAAACCACTCGGTCTAACTCCTCGACCAAAGGAGTCGTACCAGCCGCTCGGAATGCATTAACCATGGAGCGATAATACCAGAGTGTTCCCTCTTTGCCCCCATTGAAGCGTTGCCAGAGCGAGTCGCCCAATTGACGATAGTCGGCAAGGATGGTGCGGGCGTTGTGTAGTTTGTCGGCAGCTGAGACCAGGCGGACGGATGCAGGAGCTTCGCGGACATGGGCGATATATGCCTCCTTGCGCGCCCTCCAGGGAGGCTTGGGGATAACTTCAGCATCGGTACAGCCATCCACAATCGCTACGACGGTATCGCCGAAGCGACGACGGATGTCTTCGCGGGTTGCCGCGCCTCCCTGGTCTTCGATGGCATCGTGAAGTAGGGCGGCGATGGCTTCGTCCTCATTGGCACCATGTTCAAGCACGATGCTGGTCACTGCAAGGAGGTGGGCAATATAGGGGATGGATGTTCCCTTGCGCGTCTGCTTTGCATGCAGTTGTGTCGCAAAGACCAATGCTTCCTCGAAGCGTGCTGAGAGCATGGTGGGACTACCTCTTTTTCATTTTCAATTCTGGCGGAATTATATCACCTGGAAACGAGATGGTATAATCACCGCTTCGTTCCTGGCGGGGCCAGCAGTGAAGCGCGAAACAATTGATTGAGATCCCATATTTGTTATCTCTCATCCCTGCTACTTTCTCTGATGTTAGCTCGTTTAGTGAAGTAGGGCAAGGATAACGAAAGAGCTTGCCCCATAGCTCCTATAATATAGAGAAAATGATGACCGTTATCCAACTATGGAGAGTTCGCGATGATACAAAGACCAAAGGCTATTATTTTCGACCTCGATGGCGTCTTAACTGATACCTCGGAATACCACTACCTGGCCTGGAAGCATCTGGCAGATGATGAGGGTATTCCATTCACTCGCCAGGAGAACGACGAACACCTGAGAGGCGTCAGTCGTCGTGAGTCCTTGATGTATATCATTCGAGGTCGTACCTACTCTGAAGCGCAGATCCAGGAGATGATGGACCGCAAGAATCGTTATTACAATGAGATGATTAAGACGATGACCCCCAATGACCTGGTGCCGGGGGGGCGAGAACTGTTGCAGGAGATACGCCAGGCAGGGATCAAAGTTGCGGTTGCCTCCGGCAGTAAGAATTGCCGCCTGGTGCTGGAACACCTGGAGATCATGAACTCCCTCGATGGTGTTGCTGATGGCTATAGTGTCTCCAATAGCAAACCCGCACCGGATATCTTTGTGTTTGCAGCCGGGCTTGTGAACACTCCCACCTCGCAATGCCTGGTGGTCGAAGATGCTGATGCAGGTATCGAGAGTGCAAAGACCGGGGGGATGATGGCCCTGGGAATTGGGCCAAATGAGCGTTTTCACCGGGCAGATAAAGTGCTGCCTTCGCTCGCCAACAAACATTTGTCCGATTTACTCGACAACTAAATAGAGTACCGCAGGGGCCCGATTATGGATGTTGACAAAAGAAACGGACAACCCATAGGCCGATCAATCGGCAGTGGGCGGCGAAGGAATTGATACGCGCTCCGCAAGCTCCGCTCAGGCCCCTACGATTTGGCCGGTTTATTTTGTCAATGGGCATTATCGCACCCCCTAAGTTCTACGCGTTAGGGAGGGTATACCGTGAACCTCTGGCACATTAACGAAGATACATTTGATCCTAAGAAGCTGCATAGTCAAGAAACTGTCTATACTATTGGCAACGGTTATTTCGGTACACGCGGTACCTTTGAGGAAGAGTATCCCAGGGTAACGCCCGCAACTCTGCTCGCTGGTGTTTTCGACCGTATCTCCATCGGGAAAGAGGAGTTAGCCAACGCTCCCGATTGGTTGCCCATTAAGCTATTTGTCAATGATGAACGTTTTCGGCTGGATAGGGGCAAAATTCTCGAATACCACCGCACCCTGGATATGCAGAACGCTACACTCAGTCGGGTTGTACGCTGGGAAAGTCCAGGTGGCATACGTCTCTCAGTTAAGACTGAGCGCTTCGCCAGCCTGGCAGACGAGCATGTTGGAGCCATTCGCTATAGCGTGACTATCGACGAGGAACAGCCTGCCGGGGCAAAAGACTTCGACATCATTTTGCGGGCGGAGCTCAACAGCGCGGTAGGCAATGATAAGCTGATGCACTGGGAGACCGTTGACCAGGGGCACGAGAATAGTGTGAGCTGGTTGTATAGCCAGACCTGGAGTAAATCAGTACAACTGGTGCAGACAATGAGCTTCACTACCGAGACTGCGGGTTTCACCAGAGCGATCATGGATTCGGATGTTGCACCGAGCATCAGATTCTATGGGAAACTCGCGCCTGGAGCAACCTTAACAACCGAAAAGATCGTGGTGATGTACACCTCGCGTGACGTAGAAGATCCACTCTCCGCCGCACTTGAACATCACGGGAAAATACTTTCCTCCGAGCAGTCCTCTGCCTACGATGCACTGCTCACGAAGCATGCAGAAGTATGGCAACGTTACTGGGATATCTCGGATATCCTGATTGAGGGTGATGACAAGGCACAGCAGGCTACCCGCTACAACCTCTACCAGTTGCGTCTCAACGCTCCCTCGCACGACAGCCGCTATAGTATAGCAGCCAAGGGACTGACAGGCTTCGGCTATCATGGACACATCTTCCACGATACCGAAATCTTTATGCTTCCCTACTTCATCTATGTCCACCCTGATATTGCCCGCAATCTGCTGCTCTACCGCTACTGGCTTCTGCCAGGAGCACGGGAGAAAGCAAGACACAATGGCTATGAGGGCGCACAGTACCCCTGGGAGAGTACACTGGATGGAGCAGAAGCTACTCCAGAAGCCATCATCCATCCTGAGACTGGCGAAATAATCCCTGTGCTGAATGGCCATATTGAACTGCATATTACCGCCAGTGTCGCTCACGGTGTCTGGCAGTATTGGGACGTTAGCGGCGATGATGAGTTCATGCGTAACTATGGTGCAGAGATACTTTTGAGTACAGCCATGTTCTGGGCCAGTCGTGCCGAATACCATCCTGAACGTGTTGATTATGAAATCACTAACGTGATTGGCCCCGACGAATTGCATGAACATGTCAACAACAATGCCTACACCAACTATATGGCTCGCTGGAATATTCAAACCGCCATCAATGTCCTGAACTGGCTCCGCGAGAACTTTCCAGAGAAGGCAGAAGAGCTGACGCAACAACTTGATCTGACGACCAGGCGTCTGGATGCCTGGCGCGATGTGATGGCCCGCCTGCGTATTCCACAGGATAAGGAGACGGGCTTGATCGAGCAGTTTGATGGATTCTTCAAACTTGAGCCAGTCGATCAAGAGAAGTATGAGGGTCGCACCACTTCATACCAGGCCATTCTCGGTATGCAGGAAGTGCAGAGGCATCAAATCATCAAGCAGGCTGATGTGCTGATGCTGCTCACCGTGCTGGACCAGGATTTCGATCTGAAGACCAAACGAGTGAACTGGGACTATTACTACCCCATCACAGATCATGATTATGGTTCATCACTCACTCCAGCGCTGCATGTGATCCTGGCATGCGAGCTGGGCCTGGTCGAGACAGCGTATAAGCAATACATGAAGGGGGCGCTCGTCGACCTGGAGGATCTGCGCAGGAATACAGCGGATGGTATTCACACTGCCTGTGCAGGCGCAGTCTGGCAGGCAGCAATACTGGGTTTCGCAGGTCTCCGCCTGACCGATGATGGCCACACTACTGCTCCCTCCTGGCCCGATGGTTGGACACGCCTGGCATTCAACTTCTTCCATAAGGGGAAACACATCCAGGTTGATTTGCGCAAGGAGTAGGTATAGGGAAAGGGGGAGTGCAGAGGGGGCTTGGCCCCCTCTGCCGGGGTCTGGGGTGTCCCCAGTCTCTCTCTTTTTGGATCGTAGAGTGCGGATTTATCCAGCACGTGGGTGGGGGAAAAACGACTTGTAAATCGCCCTGAACCCACCAAAAGCGCTATTGACAAATGCCCAACAGAGAGGTTATGATATAGCCCGTAGCAAGCTACGCAAGGCGCATTCGTCTAGCGGCCTAGGACATCGCCCTCTCAAGGCGGAGATCACGGGTTCGAATCCCGTATGCGCTACCTATGACCCACCTTGTTGTGTTTATGAACCACGATCATTTTACCCCTTCAATAAGCCAACCAGACGTAATGAGCATTTTCGTCAGAGGGAGGTATACCAAAAATGAAGATAGCTGAATAGAGCGTGTACTTGGCTCAAATTCAGCTATCTTCTCAGTTGCCTATTTTAGTGGTGCAAGACTAAGGCCACTTATATAGGTCCGCACTGAAGTCCTTCCGCCCCTGGCCTTGACGTTAACCCTAGATTCGGGAGCGTACACCCCTCCAATGGCCTACCCAATAAGAAGCGCCTCTCATTGGAGACAATATTTTATATACCACAAATATCCGAAGCTGTCAATACTTTTTGTGGGAAATTTTCAGCATCTCCTGATTTCTCATTATTACAGTATGCTTGCTATCCTTCAACACTGTATATAGAAATCTATGGAATAAATCTAGCTGTACAATGAGAACGTGGAGAGACTACGTCGGTCTCTTTGCGACCTTCCAGGGTCAACCAGCTGTACCGCAATCTTTTTAGGGCGTTTGCCCGCTCTCTTTTTGAGTACTCTGATCCCTGAGTTGTGCAAATATTTGGTTCGTCGCCTCCCTGAGTCTCCTGTTGGCCTCCTCCAACTCGAGAGCAGACTGGACAAAATGGGTATGTACCCGCATGAACAGCCAGAGCATGATTCCCAGAGTCGCAATCCACCAGACCGTCTCAATCACCATGAGGAGAGGGAAGGGAACATTGCTGCCAAACGGAGACAAGGTAAAGAACGATTGTACCAGAATCCAGCCTACGAGAGCGATAAACTGCACAATGACGAAGCGTGTGACCCGCTGCGCTTTTTGGCGCATGCTTAACTGTTGCATCATCGATGTCTGTCCTCCTCTTAGAACTATATGCCTCTAGAACTATATGCCTCTCCTTTTAGAACGTTTCACAGGAGCTTATTGTACACACCCACGACAAATTGGTTTTTGAACATATCCTTGCTCTAGAGGCAATGTCTGTGCTCAAGCGAGCGTTCTCAGAAGGTATTTTGCCAACGGTGTAGATGTGGACTGTCACCCTCACTTTTGATGATCTACGCTCCCACAAAAAGAGAGACAAGGCATTGGCCTTGCCTCTTCTCTTCATGCTGCATGTTTTGCTATAGTTAGTAGTGATGGCACCACCAGAACACTCTTCAAAAGCTGGTGCCCTCAACTCACAAAACATAGGAAGACTCTATCCAGGAAAGTCGAAAGTAATACTTATGCATAAAAAAATTCTCGGCGGATTAGTAATATTCGCTTTGCTTAGCGTTCTCGTTGCCGCTTGTGGCATTTATGATACTGCCAACGTGAAAACAGGACCCACAGCCCATATGTCGAATGCTTCCTTCGTGCCCGATACAGTCACCGTCCCGAAGGGGCAGATGCTTACCCTGATTGACGATGTAGCAGTACCCCATATCATTAAAAATGGCAGTTGGGTGAACGGACAGGCCAAGCCTGCTAATGAAGGTGGCGCACCAACTGTGAATCAGAGCTTCAATGGGAATGATAGCGCCACAATAGGGCCATTCAACACGGCCGGCACGTTCCACCTGTATTGTACGATTCATCCAGGTATGAACCTGACGGTGAAGGTACAGTAGACCCGAAGCACACGATACATCAGGTTCTCTGCACCTGTTTGCAGATGTGATCGTATTGTAGGAGCATCCCTTGCTTCCTTACCGCAAGGGATGCTCCTGGTCTTCTCAGGCTTCCCAGCCTGGCTGGGTCTCTTCCCTGCTAAGATTCCTCTGCTCTAACTGCTCCTCGTCCTTGACACAACGTGCTGCCCAGGGAAGAGCTTCCAGGCGTTTTTCTGGAATGGGCTGTCCGCAATTCACGCAGCGCCCATAGGTTCCCTGCTTAATCCGCTCGAGGGCCTGTTCCACTTCAGTCAGGAGAGCTTGCTCGTTAACAAGGATGGATTGTTCTTGCTGCGTCTCTAGAAAGTCAACGGCAATCTCTTCGAAATCCTGAGGTCCTTCACTGGCCTCGTTGGGATCAACCGGGCGGGGGTGTGCCATAGTGAGATTTGCTATCTCAGCCCGCAATTCGTCGCGTTTGGCTTCTAATCGAGCTTTTATTTTGTTCAGGTCAAGGGCCATTCTGTCTGTCCTTTTCTTTACTGTATTGTCGGCTATCGCATGGCTGTCGATGATGGTTGTATTCTAGCGCAAAATGGCGTTGAAGGATAGGTTTTGGGGGGAGTTGTGTGGGGTTTGTGAGGGTGAAACTTGCAGAGTCAATAGTGAGTGTATGTATATTGGCGAGTGTTTCGCCAGGTTGTGGTAGACCAATTGGGTGAAGATGGCACACAAGCAGGGCGATGTAAAAGTCGCCAGGAAGCAGGAGTGCAGAGGGCGGCAGCCCTTTGCCGGAGCGCGAGGTGTCCTCGCTACTCTCCTTCTTTCCCTTTATCTGTAGAGTGCGGATTTATCCCGCACGTGCGGCAAAAGAGGACTTGTAAATCACCCTGGCACGCAAGTGTCGCTTATTGTCATAATGTTTGCAGCATGATACGATATAGCAGGGGAAGAAGATACATACAAGGAGACACCCACGGATGGAATAGAAGCATTCCGGGGTCCCGCTAAGTGACAACTCCCCACGGCTAGAAGCCGGGGGCTTCTCAGAAAACGCTTAGCCTATTGGCTTACGTTGGCTTCTGAAGGCGGTGCCCCCGCCTTGAACAAGATATTCTTGGCAGCGTTCACATCCCGATCTGCCACATAGCCACAGGAGGTACAAATGTGAGTGCGCACAGAGAGGCTCTTTTGAATGAGTGCGCCACACTTGCTGCATGCCTGGGTGGTGAAGCGGGGATTCACTCGAATGACTTGATGTCCAGCACTTGCAGCCTTGGCAGAAAGTACATCGAGGAACGCGCCCCAGGAGGCGTCCATGATAGATTTGGCCAGGTGATGGTTCTTGACCATCCCATTAATGTTGAGGTTCTCAACCGCAATATGATGGTACCGCTCAGTGTAGTGGTTGGCGGTTTTGAAGTGGAAATCACGGCGCTGACGTTTGATCTTCAAATGGGTTTGTGCCGTGCTTTTGGCAGCCTTGCGGCGGCGTTTGCTTCCCTGCTTGCGACGAGCAATCATGCGCTGCTTGCGACGGAGGGTCGCCTGACTTTTGCGATAGTACCGAGGATTGTCTATCGTCTTTCCTTCCGAATCCGTCAAGAAGGACTTCAATCCGACATCCAAGCCGATATCAGGATGGGAACATTCAGAGGAAACGTGTTCTGTTTTGGGGTCAGTTTCGCAGACAATAAGGGCATACCAATGTCCATCGGCCCGATAGACCAGGTGACAGGTTTGGGGAGTGCCTTCGATCGGGCGATGCAGTTTGATTTTGAGAGAACTGCCCAACTTCTTGGGAACAGACAAATGCCTGCCATCCGAAGCAAGCTGGAAATCGGTTTTGTACTGGCGCAACTGAATGGAATGCCAACGGTTGGGAGCCTTAAAGCGGGGGAACCCACCCGTTTCGCCAAGTTCTTTCCTGGCAAAGAAGCGTTTGAAGGCCTTATCCAGCCGATCTGCCAGCATCTGGACCGTCGAGGCAGGCACATGGTCGCCGCCCCGTCCTTTGAACTGAGCGGTCAGGTCATATTTCAGCAGGAACTTGCCGGTTTGTTCATAGTGTTGCTTGGAAGCCGCCAGCATCTCGTTGTAGAGTTTGCGCGACTCGATCAAGCAGCCCATCAGCAAACGAGCTTGTTTCTTGGTGGGATACAGACGATATTCAAACGTTCTCATGTGTTCAATTTTAATGCAAACAAATTAATTTGTCAAGAGTCCGCTCCGCCCCTGCCCCGAACAAGGAACGCCGCTTTCATCCCCGGGGATGAATCGCAGGGATTTTCAGCGGCGGACGTTAGGTAAAACTGCGAAATTACCCCTCTTCCCACGTATGCTATTCTTAGAGGGCATCACAGCAGTGGTGCCTTATGATGTTTGGTAAGGATTTGGGTTATGACTGTATCAGAACAGCACGATGATGTGCAGAAGCAGACGCCGACGATAGAGCAGGGCATACCCTCAGTTTTTAGTGACTTCGATCTTTACTTGTTTGGGCAGGGCAAGGATTATTATATCTACGAAAAAATGGGGGCACATCCACGGGTTGTGGACGGTGTGGCGGGGGTCAACTTCGCGGTATGGGCACCGAATGCACGCGCAGTTTCCGTCATTGGGGATTTCAATGGCTGGAATCACGAGGCAAACCTGATGTACCGCCGCCATGACGACCTGGGAGTCTGGGAATGCTTTATACCAGGAGTCCGGGTTGGCGATGTCTACAAGTATGCCGTCTATTCCCGTTACAACAACTACTCCTCTGAACGAAGCGATCCCTATGGCTTTGCTACTGAACTGCGCCCGCTTAATGCCAGCATCGTGGCCGATATTCACCAGCATCAGTGGCAAGATGATGAGTGGATGCAGCAGCGTGCCCAACACCAGCAGTTAAGCTCCCCTATCTCGATCTACGAGGTGCATCTTGGCTCGTGGAGACATATTCCAGAACGTCACCAGGAAGGAGCTGTTGAAGAAGACCGCTTCATGACCTACCGTGAACTTGCGCATGCGCTGGCCCCCTATGTCAAAGAAACGGGTTTTACGCACGTTGAATTGCTCCCTGTCATGGAGCATCCTTTCGATGGCTCGTGGGGCTACCAGGTCACCGGCTACTATGCACCAACCAGTCGCTTCGGCACGCCCAAAGATTTCCAATATTTTGTTGATTATATGCATCAGCAGGGTATTGGTGTCTTCCTCGATTGGGTTCCCGGACACTTTCCCAAGGATGGTCATGCTCTCAACTACTTTGACGGCACCCACCTCTACGAGTATGCCGATCCCCGAAAGGGGGAGCATAAACAATGGGGAACCCTGGTCTTTGACTATGGTCGAAGCG
>WNGG01004289.1_pt1 | contig 16040 bp, 10 predicted proteins | sample 5400661 | NCBI WGS metagenome assembly WNGG01 (sample SAMN13153372, study PRJNA577476) | soil metagenome | isolation source: 100 cm soil or saprolite under Garry oak tree replicate 1 | place: USA:California | collected 2016-06-15 | reverse complement strand
TCATCCGTTCCTTCGAGTACGTCGTGGCGGCTCAACTCGACGAATTCCGCCGTCTCTACGGGGCGGACCCGGACCGCCTCGACGGCCATCATCACATGCACCTCTGCGCGAACGTGCTTCTCGGGGGCCTGTTACCATCCGGAACTCTCGTCCGGCGAAACTTCTCGTTCCAGGCCGGTGAGAAGAGCCTGTGGAACCGCCTTTACCGACGATTAGTTGACGACATGCTGGCCCGGCGCCACCGCCTCGTCGACTTCTTCTTCTCGCTGGCGCCGCTCGAACCTCCGATCCGCCTGCAACGGATCTTCTCCCTCGCTCGCCGGTACGTCGTTGAGGTGGAGACACATCCGGTCCACCCGGAGGAATATCGCTTCCTCACTGGAGGTGAAATTTTCCGTTGGGCTAGGGACGTCCGGATCGTGGCGCCGTCGTCAGTACCGCGGCACGGGCGCACCCGGAAAGGAGTGGACCCATGAGGAGTCCGGACGCCAAGTGCGCAGCCATGGCAGCCAATGATCTTGAAATCAGCGTGAGGGGGAAGTGGATCAAGGTGCCGGCTTTGGATATCGATGGTAAGACCGTGGTTCTTACGGGCAGATGGATCAAGATGGCGGCCATCCATGACGGCGAGTGGCTAGAGAGTGAGCTTGAAGATCCTGAGGGATGCATCTGCAGGTTAAAGGAGTGCGAGTCGCACGGCGTGAGGGCCGATATCTTCACTTTCGCGCAGAAACTGCCTGCGACGAGACCAAAGTATCCTTATCCCTTCGAGTGGGATAACGTTGCTGCAATTCGCCTTCCCAGCTTTAAGGACTGGTGGGAGAGATTGCCGCATGAGACTCGAAAGAATGTGAGAAGATCGGCACGGCGAGGCGTAGTCGTTAGAATACAGCAGCTTGATGACGCCTTGATTCGAGGGATAGTGGAGATAAACAACGAGTCGCTAATAAGACAGAACAAGCCTTTTGCTCACTACGGGAAGAATTATGACGAGGTAAAGAAGGATTACTTGTCATTTACTGATCGAAGCGACTTCATTTGTGCGTATCTTGGTGATGAATTGATTGGCTTTATGAAGATAGTGTACGGCGCCAAAGTGGCTGCAATAATGCAACTGCTCTCAAAGACTATTCATTACGATAAGAGACCGTCCAACGTTCTGATTGCAAAGGCAGTTGAGTGCTGTGAACAGAAAGGAATTTCCTACCTAACGTATGGCAAATATAGTTACGGCAACAAAGCAAATAGCTCATTAACGGAATTCAAGATGCGAAATGGGTTTGAAGAAATATTCGTGCCGCGATTTTATATTCCCTTAACACCAAAAGGCAAGATATGCATGACGCTAAAGCTCCATCGCGGTCTTGTCGGAATACTCCCTGAGTGCGCAATACGCTTTGGCGTTAATGTTCGTGCGAAGTGGTACAAACTGAATCTGTCAGCGAGCCGGTGTAGCTCAATGTAAGAGCGGCCGAATTGTGATCGGCAGATGGAGTGTACAAATCCTCTCGCCGGCTCCAATTATCACTCCTGAGATATCACTGGATTGATACGGAAGCCTTCGGCGTACAGCGTCCAGACTCTATGGGGAGGTACTAGTCTGCTCACAGTTATAGTTGAAGAGCTCAGCCTCATGCCGCGCCAAGGAATGAGGGATGAGTACGTTTATTGCGCGCCCGCCCTCGCTTCTTGAGCGGTCGCATTCCTAGCAATACGCTTCTGGTCCTTCTGGTCTGAGGGTTGATGAGTCGTTGGGGGTGTACGTCGCGTGCGTTGTGAGTCTGCCAGCGCCGCCTGTTCACGGATTTCCCCTTAGCTGATTCAGGATTCTGCCTGATTTCCTTCCCCGCTCAATACTGCCAGGATCGTAGTGAGGATGACCGTACCGATCGCGGATGGTAGTCGAGGAGCTTCTGGGTCCCAAGGAGCAGGTCCCGAACGTAGAGCGGAGAGGTCGGAGATGAACAGAAAGGCAAACTTCCTCGTAGTCGTATCTGTCTTTACCCTTGTCTGCGCTCTGGCCAAAGACGAGGCGGCTGCGCAGGCCATTACCGTCACTCCGGCCAATCCCACCATTTCCGTCGGTCAGACCCAGCAGTTCACGGCGACCGGAGTCGACATTGCCACCGCCGGCGCCGCCGGCGACTATCACACCTGCGCCCTTCTTCAGAATGGCGCGGCGCGCTGCTGGGGGCTGAACAGTACAGGCCAGCTCGGCGACGGGAATACGACCAATTCCGCCACCCCGGTGGCGGTCGTCGGAATCGCCGGCGCCGCTGCCGTCACGAGCGGCGGCGGCCACACCTGCGCGCGCTTTCCCGACGGCACGGTGGAATGCTGGGGACAGAACGACGTCGGCCAGCTCGGCAACGGGAGTACGACCAACTCCGCCACCCCAGTGACAGTCAGCGGAATCACCACCGCGACCGTCGTCTCATCGGGCTACTTTCATACCTGCGCGGTCCTTCAGGACGGCACGGTGCGATGCTGGGGAGACAACACCTACGGTCAGCTCGGCGATGGGACTACGATCATTCCTCCCGCCGTGAGAGGCGGACCCAGCACCGCCCATTCCGCCACCCCGGTGACAGTCAGCGGAATTAGCACCGCCGTGACCGTCTCGGCCGCCGACGGCTTCCACACCTGCGCGGTCCTTCAGGACGGCACGGTGCGATGCTGGGGAGACAACAGCACCGGCCAGCTCGGCAACGGGAGCACGACCAATTCCTCCACCCCGGTGACAGTCAGCGGAATCACCACTGCCACCGCCGTCACGGGCGGCGACTACCACACGTGCGCGCTCCTTCAGGACGGCACCGTGCGCTGCTGGGGGCTGAACTACTCCGGCCAGCTCGGCAACGGGAGTACGACCGATTCCGCCACCCCGGTGACAGTCAGCGGAATCAGCACCGCCGTGGCCGTCTCGATCGGCGTCATCCACACCTGCGCGTCCCTTCAGGACGGCACGGTGCGATGCTGGGGAGACAACAGCACCGGCCAGCTCGGCAACGGGAGCACGACCAATTCCTCCACCCCGGTGACAGTGAGCGGAATCACCACCGCCACCGTCGTCACATCGGGCTACAACGACGCCTGCGCCCTCCTTCAGGGTGGCTCGCTGCAGTGCTGGGGGATAAACAGTTACGGCCAGCTGGGCAACGGGACGACCACCGATGCTCACACCCCCGTAGCGGTCGCCGGGATCGGCGTGACGTGGACTAGCAGCGACTCGACGGTGGCCACTATCAATGCGACCGGGTTGACCACGGGGGTCAGCCCGGGATCGACCACAATCACCGCCACCTCTGGCGGCCGCAGTGGGAACACCACTCTCACAGTCGTGGGCCGCCCCACCCTCTCGGTGGTCAGAGCGGGCAGCGGCAGCGGCACCGTGACCTCCAGCCCCCCCGGGATCGACTGCGGGACCACCTGCTCAGCCGCCTATGATAGCGGCACGGTGGTGACCCTCACGGCGACGCCTGCCACCGGGTCGACCTTCACCGGCTGGAGCGGATGCGATACGGTCTCTGGCACGACCTGTTCCGTGACCATGAATGCATCGAGGTCGGTCACCGCCACCTTTTCCCTGCAGCGCTTCACCCTCACGGTCAACAAGGCGGGCACGGGCAGCGGCACCGTGACTTCCAGTCCCTCCGGGATCAACTGCGGGGCCACCTGCTCAGCCGCCTATGATAGCGGCACGGTGGTGACCCTCACGGCGACGCCTGCCACCGGGTCCATCTTCACCGGCTGGAGCGGATGCAATGCGGTCTCGGGCACGACCTGTACCGTGGCCATGAGTGCGGCAACGTCGGTCACCGTCACCTTTACCCTGCAGCGCTTCACACTCACGGTCAACAAGGCGGGCATAGGCAGCGGCACCGTGACCTCCAGCCCCCCTGGGATCGACTGCGGGGCCACCTGCTCAGCCGCCTATGATAGCGGCACGGTGGTGACCCTCACGGCGACGCCCGCCACCGGGTCCATCTTCACCGGCTGGAGCGGATGCGATACGGTCTCGGGCACGACCTGTACCGTGGCCATGAGTGCGGCCAGGTCGGTCACCGCCAGCTTCCTGGGAATGCCGCTACCATGACCATCCCTCTTGTAGCTTTCGGGCGCTAGCGTGGCTCAGGCCACCAGCGCGGGGTGACCTGCACCGCCCCCTGTGTGTTGATTCAGGATCCTGCCTGATTTCCTTCCCCGCTCAATACTACCACGATCGTAGTGAGGATGACCGTACCGATCGCAGAAGGCGAACGAGGAGCTTCTGGAGACCAGGAGCAGATCCCGCACGTAGAGCGGAGAGGTCGGAGATGAACAGAAAGGTGAACCTCCTTGCTGCGCGCAACGAACTTGCGGCCGCCGCGCCGGGTCGGCCCACGTTTGGCGACGCGCCGACGTTCGGTCCTGCAATTATGAGGCCGTGCGTTCCTCTCACTCCCTAAAGGAAACTCTGTAGCAAAGCCATGCCAGGAATCGTCGGTCTTGTCACGAGAATGCCACGCGAACTGGCGGAGCCCGAGCTGTTACGGATGGTCGCGGCGCTGTGCCATGAGCCTTTTTACTCGACAGGAACCTGGGTGGACGAATCGCGTGGGGTGTACGTCGGCTGGATCGTGCGGAAGGATTCCTTTTCCGACGGAATGCCGCTGCGGAACGAAGAGGGGGACGTCGTTCTCGTCTTTTCCGGGGAGGAGTTCCCCGAGCCGGGGACGGCGCACCGCCTCAAGGAGCGGGGACACCGGCTCGACATGGCGGGGCCCTCCTATCTGGTCCACCTCTACGAGGAGGATCGCTCTTTTCCGGCGGGACTGAACGGAAGGTTCCACGGACTCCTGACTGACGGAACCCGTGGAACTACGACGCTCTTCAACGACCGGTACGGGATGCACCGGATCTACTATCACGAGTCGAAGGAAGCCTTTTACTTCGCCGCCGAAGCCAAGGCGATCCTCGCGGTGCGTCCTGAACTCCGCCGGGCGGACCCCCGGGCGTTGGGGGAGTTCGTCGCCTGCGGCTGCGTTCTAGAAGGCCGATCGCTCTTCCAGGGCGTCCACGTACTACCCGGCGGCGTGGCGTGGGTCTTTCGGAACGGCTCCGTCGAGCGGAAAGGAACGTACTTCCAGCCCCGGGAGTGGGAGGACCAGGCCCTCCTGGAGCCCGAGCCATATTACCAGGAGATCCGGCAGATCTTTTCGCGGAACCTCCCTCGGTATTTCGAAGCGCGGGAGCGGATCGGGATGTCCCTGACCGGGGGACTCGACACCCGGATGATCATGGCCTGGCAGAAGTCTCCCCCGGGATCTCTTCCCTGCTACACCTTCGGGGGGATGTTCCGCGACAGTCAGGATGTCCTCGTGGCGCGGCAAGTGGCCCGCGTGTACGAACAGTCCCATGAAGTGATCTCGGTGGGAGAGGAGTTCCTCTCCCGCTTTCCCCACTACGTCGAGCGTACGGTGTACCTGACCGATGGATGCGCCGACGTGAGCCGTTCCCCCGACCTCTACGTCAACGAGAGGGCCCGCGAGATCGCCCCCGTGCGGATGACGGGAAACTATGGTGGGGAGGTACTCCGCCGGGTCCGGACGTTCAAACCGGTGGAGCCCCTACCCGGGTTGTTCCGTCCGGAACTTCTTCCCTACGTTCGGCAGGCAGGAGAGACGTACACCGGGCTCCTTCAGGGGCACCCACTCTCCTTTGCCGTCTTTCAGCAGGCGCCCTGGTACCACTACGGGATTCTCGCGTTGGAGCAGACCCAGATCTCCCTGCGATCCCCGTATCTCGACAACGACTTCGTCCGAACGGTCTTCCGCGCGCCGCAGTCGGCCCTCGCGGGCAGCGACGTTTCCCTGCGGTTGATTGCCGATGGAAACGCGGCTCTTCGGGAAATCAGGACCGACCGCGGGGTTGGCGGAGACTCCGGACGTCTGTCCGCGGCTGCCTCTCGAGGCCTCCTCGAGCTCCTGTTCAAGGCGGAATATGCCTACGACTACGGGATGCCCCAGTGGGTAGTCCGGATCGATCGTCTCTTCTCGCGTTTCCACCCCGAACGTCTCTTCCTCGGGAGGCACAAGTGCTACCACTTCCGGGTCTGGTACCGGGACGCCCTCTCTGGGTACGTTCGGGAAGTGCTGCTGGATCCGCGCACTCTTTCCCGGCCGTACCTCGAACGCAACAGGCTCGAGGCCGTGGTGCGGGGCCACCTCACGGGAGATCGGAACTACACCACCGAGATCCACAAGGTGCTGACCCTGGAGCTCCTCCACCGTCTTTTCCTGGACCCGAAATGATCTCCGGCTTGTGTAAGACCTGCTTAGGAGGGCGGTGAATGTCTCCGGAAATCGCGACGGTCGTTTATGGTTTTGTCATCGTAGCGCTCTTTCTGTTGGACCGCGACCGCAAATCGCGGGTGTCATCGGCTCTTTGGATTCCCGTCGCATGGGTGTCGATCGGGGCGTCCCGGATGGTCTCACAATGGTTCGGAGTTGCGCCCGCGATGGAGTCACCCGACCAGTATCTGGAAGGGAGCCCGCTTGATCGGCTCATCCTGACCGGGCTTCTGGCGGCCGGTTTGATGGTGCTCGTCGCGAGAGGACAGCGCGCTGGAATGTTCTTGCGAGCGAATGGACCGATTCTCCTGTTCTTCCTTTACGGCGCCGTAAGCGTCCTCTGGTCCGACTATCCCGACGTGGCCTTCAAACGGTGGACCAAGGCCGTGGGGGACATCGTGATGGTCCTGGTCGTCCTGACCGATCCCGACCCGTCCGCCGCCGTGAAGCGGCTTCTCGCGCGGACGGGTTTTCTGCTGATCCCGCTATCCGTCCTGTTCGTTAAGTACTACCCCGAGTTGGGGCGTGGGTACCACCCCTGGGACTGGATCCCGTACTACACCGGCGTCTCCACCGAAAAGAACGGTCTCGGCCTCGTCTGCCTGGTCTTTGGACTCGGATCCCTGTGGCGTTTTCTCGAGGCGTTCTACAGCGAAGAGCGTCCCCGCAGGGCCGGAACGCTGGTCGCCCACGGCGCCGTTCTGGCGATGGTGATGTGGCTCTTCCAGCACGCCAATTCCGCCACCTCCCTAGGCTGTTTCCTCATAGGCGGCGGCCTGATTGTGCTCACAAGGCGGCGCGGGTCCGCTTTCCGGCCAGCGGCCGTGCACATCCTCGCAGTGGGGATCGTCTCCCTCTGCTTGTTCGGCCTCTTCCTCGATTCCGATGTGGGCCTCGTCCAGGCGATGGGAAGGGACGCGACGCTCACCGGTCGGACTGCGCTCTGGGATGAACTCCTCCGCATGACCGTGGACCCGTGGTTCGGGGCTGGCTTTGAGAGCTTCTGGCTTGGGCAGCGAGTCGAGACGATGTGGAGGAAGTACTATTGGCACCCGAACCAGGCTCACAACGGCTACCTTGAGGTTTTCCTGAACCTGGGATGGACCGGGGTGGCCCTACTCGGCTTCCTCATTGTCTGGGGATACCGGCAAGTCATCGGCGCGTTCCGCCGTGATCAGGAGGCAGGCAGGCTCAGACTGGCGTATTTCGTTGTTGCGCTGGTCTACAACCTGACGGAGGCGGCGTTTCAAGTGTTGCATCCTATGTGGATCGCCTTCCTGCTGGCCGTAACCGTCATTCCGGAACCCTCGCGTCGGGAGGACGGGTGAAGCCCTTCGACGAGAATGGCGCCTTCCGGCCCGCCGCGGACGGCGACGGGCTCCGGCGGCTCGCCGAGCGGTGCTCTGAGATTCTGGCTGGGGAACGTGGACGTCCGGTGCAATGAGCGTGCTGCGTGGGGAGGCTGTCGCACAGCGTCAACAATGCTGCCCCGTTGAGTCTATTCGAAGAAGCGGGATTCGACTGTGTTGTGGGCCAAGGAAGGCCCTTCATTAGTCATGCTTGACAACGTCGTCCTCGTGATGAAGGAGTACAATCACGACCGGGCTCACCGCAGAGTGGAAAATCGAACCCCGCGCGAGGTATTGCTGGCTTTCACCGCTGTACTAAAAAACACGCGCCCAACTGTACGAATTTGAAAGGTCCACTACACATGGACATCCAAACCATCATCGACAAGAAGAATGAAGTTATCGCCAAATACGGGCCCTGGACTGCTCACAACATATATTTGCAAGACGATATCTACACCATCGCTCCCAGGATCGTTGGTGACGAGGTCAAGTTGAGGCGCATTGTGCAATGCGTCTTTGACCTCACAGGAGGAACAGTAGAAGGCCTACGCATCCTTGACCTGGCGTGTCTTGAGGGCCTTTACGCGGTCGAGTTTGCACGCCACAAAGCGAAGTGCCTGGGAATCGAAGGACGCGAGGCAAACATCGAAAAGGCGCGATTTGCCAAACTGGCGCTGTCACTTGACAATTTGGAGTTCGTGCAGGATGACGCGCGTAACCTCAGTGCTGAGAGGTATGGCCGCTTCGACGTCGTGCTGTGCTTGGGGCTCCTGTATCATTTTGACGTGCCTGATGTGTTCTCCTTTGTAGAAAGGCTTAGCGAGGTCTGTCGAAAGATATGCATAGTTGATACGCGAATTACGCTGAACCCGAGGATCCGCTATACCTATAATGATAAGACCTATTGGGGGACTAAGAGCGAGGAGCATGATCCCGGGGACCCGAGAGAAAGAAAGATGGCTAGGCTTTGGGCCTCGTTGGATAATAACCAAGCTTTTTGGCTCAGTCGTGCGACACTTTACAACGTTCTGTCGCATGCAGGTTTTACAACGGTGTATGAGTGTAATGTTCCCGCAGAACCTGAGAAGCCGGTTGATAGGATCACGCTCGTAGCGATAAAAGGGGAAGCTTGCCGCCTTCTCAACGCGCCTCTAATGGCGGCGAGGCCTGGCGATGACATACCGGAACGCGCTCGTCGTGAGAATTCCGTGGCATTTGACTCGCTGAGAAAGATCAGCACTCTTCTGCCTCCCAAAATCAGGAAATTCGGCAAGACATTGATGGGCAGAGACAACAAGCTGACGTAGTGCGTCTTTCAGTTTTGCACCATCCTGACCTCCTACATGAGATGGTCTCAGGCATGGATGCTTCTGGCAATAGGAGAGCGGACCGAAATGGTCTCTAGTTATCTTTGGGCGAGAGTTCAGGGCCGCTACCGAAGGAGTGCCGCCGCTTTCTTTTTCAGACGCCCCTTTGCGATCAACAGCCCGACGCCTTTCATTTCCTTTACGTTTGATGATTTTCCGCGATCAGCATTGCTCGAGGGCGGTGCCATTCTGAAGCGGTTCGGGCTATCAGGAACCTATTATGCCTCTCTCGGCCTCATGGGTAAGAATGCGCTAAGCGGCCCTATTTTCGTGCCGGAAGATTTGAAAGCGCTTGTAGAAGAAGGTCACGAACTTGGATGTCATACGTTTGACCACTGCCATTCGTGGGAAACAAAGACGACTGTGTTCGAGAACTCGATCGTCGAAAACGAGGCGGCACTACAGGAGCTTCTCCCTGAGGCTTCTTTCAGAACCTTTTCTTATCCAATAAGCCCGCCTCGGCCGCAGATAAAGCAGAAAGCAGCCAAGCATTTTGTATGCTGTCGAGGCGGAGGTCAGACTTTCAATGTTGGAACGACGGATCTCAATTATCTTCGTGCTTACTTCCTGGAAAAGGGCAGGGACCACCCTGAGACCGTGAGAAATCTGATTGAGCAGAATCGACGGGCCCGGGGATGGCTTATTCTTGCGACTCATGACGTCTGTGCTGACCCGAGTCCCTTTGGATGCACTCCTGACTTCTTTGAAGATATAGTGAGGTGCGCCGTAAGCTCAGGCGCACGGATCTTGCCAGTTGTTCAAGCCTGGGAAGCGCTTCGCGCTTCAGACCCTCGTAATCTCAACGTCAACGTGCAAATCGGATGAAGCCCTTCGATGAGAATGGCGCCTTCCGGCCCGCCACGGACGGCGACGGGCTCCGGCGGCTCGCCGTGCGGGGTGCCGGGGTCACGATGCTCTCCCAGAGCCTGGTGGTCGCCATCCAGATGATCGCCACCGTCGTCCTAGCTCGGCTCCTGACACCCGAGGATTTCGGGCTGGTGGCCATGGTCACCACCTTCAGCCTGTTTCTCCAGAACGTCGGCTTTAACGGGTTTACGGAGGCTGTCCTCCAGCGGGAGGAGATCGATCACGGTCTGGCTAGCAACCTTTTCTGGGTCAACGCGGGCCTGAGCCTTCTTCTGGCGATCGGGTTCGCCGCCGTGGGGCCTCTGCTAGCGGGATTTTATGGGGACCCGCGGGTGGCCGATCTCTCTGCCACCGTGGCCGTCACGATTTTCTTCACCGGACTTTCGGTCCAGCATCTGGCCCTCCTCACGCGGGCGATGCGGTTCTCCGAAGTCGCTTTTAACGACATCCTCGCCCGTGCTGTTTCGGTGGCCGTGTCGATCTTCCTCGCCCAGATGGGGTGGAGATACTGGGCGCTGGCCGCGGGAACCGTCGCGCTACCGCTGGCCACAGCCGCGGGGGCGTGGGTGCTGTGTCAATGGATCCCGGGTCTCCCCCGGCGCGGTGTCGGGACGGGTCAGACGGTCCGGTTCGCGATGAACACCTACGGGCAGTTTGCGATGAACTACTTCACCCGGAACCTGGACAACCTCCTGGTGGGATGGCGCTTTGGCTCACAGCCTCTGGGGTTCTACAAGAAAGCGTACGACCTGTTCGCCCTTCCGGCCGGCCAACTGTCGGCCCTCACAGGGGTCGCGGTGTCCACTCTGAGCCGGCTGGCTGGCGATCCCGCGCGGCACGAACGATATTTCCTGAGCGCGTTGTCGACCCTCGCGTTTGTGGGCATGGGGCTGGGGGCGGACCTCACCCTGGTTGGCAGGGATCTAGTTCTTCTGCTGCTGGGACCCGGGTGGGAGGTGTCGGGTCAGATCTTCACGTTCTTCGGGCCCGGAATCGGGATGATGCTCCTCTACGGCACCCACGGCTGGATCCACCTTTCCATCGGAAGGGCGGACCGGTGGTTCCGCTGGGGCGTCGTGGAGTTCGCCGTGACCGGCCTGCTGTTTCTCGCAGGGCTCCGCTGGGGTCCCGTGGGAATCGCCGTAGCCTGGGTTGCGTCTTTCTGGGTTCTCACGATCCCCGCGCTCTGGTACGCGGGGAGGCCAATACACCTTGAGATTGCCACGGTGATCGGCGCCGTCTGGAAGTACGTTCTTGCCTCCGCGCTGGCGGGCTACGCATCCGCCCTGATCATCCGGGGGATCCCGTCTTTGACCGGGGCGTCGGGATGGAGTGGGGCAATCGGCCGAATCGTTGTCGTTTCTTTCTTGTTCGGAGCGCTGTACCTGTGTGCGGTCATCCTTTTCCACCGGGGATGCGACCCCATCCGTCATGTCGCGGCGCTCTTGCACGACATGGTCCATTGGGGCAGCTTCTCAAGGTCATCCCCGGCTGTCGCTGCGATCCCGCGTTACCAGCATGAGCGCGGCGTTCGCCCCGACCAGCGCAAAGGCAACGAGCTAGTGCCCTGAGTCCCAGACCCTAATGATGTGGAATAGTCAGAGGAGCCGTAACTCACCTGGCGGCCGACATCGGGACGAGAAGTCCAGAGCCTTCGGCCGAGAGCTCAACGTCTGCAAACGGCTCCGCGGGCGGCGGCGCGAGGTGACATGCTGAGGGTCCAGGTCAACGGAACCGTTCCTAGGGGGAACGCAACCATTTAAGTGCCACCAGCGACAACACGGACAAGAATGGGCCAAGGATCAAACTGGCAGCGCCATTTCCTCTATAGGAAGGAGTCGATCAAGACGACGTGGAAGTTCCGCCTGGCAATGCCCGTTGTAATCATTCTTATAGGGTCTTTGACACGGGGGTTCTGGGTCCCGACGATAGGCCAGAGCCTTGTGTGTGCGGCGGCGGTTGGTCCAAGCGACATCATCGTTGTGGAGAACTTCAATCCGAACTACCTCCTCTTCGAACGCGCGGCGGCACTGCAAAGGGGGGGATTTTCTGCTAGAGTACTCGTCCTCACTCAGGCCTCGCGTGATCCTGAGGTGGCCAACACCGTCTCCAAAGGCATTGCGGAATTGATGGCCCGGCTGGCGCGGGTGCAAAACTTGGAGATCATTCCAATACGGGAAATCGAACCAGTTAGTCTCAACGCCACCTATCAGATCCGCGACTATCTTACCAAGGAGCATCTCAGATCCGTCATCGTTGTGACGGCCGGCCTCCGCAGTAGGCGCTCGTCTCTCGTCTACCATGCTGTGCTGAAGCCTGCTGGCATCCAGGTCTACTGCACACCGGTTTTCGGACAGCACACTCCAGAGAACTGGATGGACAGTTGGCATGGTATCCAGGACGTCACCCAGCAGTTTCTCAAGCTCCAATTCTATCGATTCTATGTCCTGCCGCTCTCCACTAGAGGCGATGCACAACAGTATGACGGCAGTCCGTCCACCGCTCACCGGGCGCGGCCCAGCTCCTCCTCGATCACGCGGGCGAAGCTCTCCAGCGACTGAGCCCCCGTCAGCGGGCGGCCGTAGATAAAGAAGGTCGGCGTCCGGTGATGCCGGCCCGGATCCCCTCGTCGACGTCCTTCTGCACCACAGCCTAGTGCGTTCCACCGTTCAGGCAGCGGTCGAAGGCCGCGAGGTCAAGCCCCACCTCCCGCGTGCCCTCAGTGGCGTCATCCCATTGTGGAATATCAACGGCCGCAAGCTCTTTGAGAGCCTCGAGGATCGCTACGGTACTCTAGCAGTTGTTATGGCACGATCCTGAGGTTCTTCGGAGGGGCGGGGCTTGATCCGGAATTTAGGTAGCAGTTATTCGCGTTGAAGAGCAGCATGCCACGATCGGCAGCGCCTAGATAGTTTAAGTCGATGGACGAATTCAGGTAACAGAGCTGCGCAGGAACAATGTAAGCGAAGCCGCCAACGCCCAAGATGTTGCCGCCCGTCACATCAGGACCGATCGCGGGCCACCGGGGCGTGCCCCACGGTGTCCCCCACCAAGACGGCCTCGCAGAGAGATAGAATGAGGCCGGCAGCGTGTGACTCGCCGGCACCGGGTTCGCATACTGGCTCAGCCCGCTCGGAACTTCAGCGGCGTTCCAACGAACAGCCGCGTTTACTGTGTCGTAGTTGCCCCAGCGCATGAGGGTGGAGGCGAGCGTCGTGTCGTTGTTGAAGCCGCCGTAGGTCCCCTGGTTGCCGGAAAACCCAAGGCTGTAGATTGAGACGTTCGATGTGCCAGTGTTTCCGGAATCAGTTGCCGACAACGGGTAGACCTGGTAATTTGTGTGATACCCCAATGTTCCTAAGACATTGCCGATGATATTGAAGTAACGGTTGTACGCCTCCAGAATAATGGCGTTGGTCTGCTGGCTTTTAGGTGGACTGGCTGCGGTATCAAGGCCGCTCAGATAGTTGCGGAATGCCGTGATGAAGTGGTGGCTTCCGTGGATATCGTCACCCACCAAGCCTACTCCCTGGTTGCCTTCCCACAGAATATAAGCGTCGCCTACAGAGTGTTCATACAACGGAAATTGCTGCCATTGAGGAGCGCTCCCGTTTGCCGTGTAATAGTCGTCAATCGCATAATTGTAAGCGAACACGCAGCCCACGCAACCTTCGTTTATCATTCCGGTGGCGATGTGCTGGAAAATGTTGTTCTCGATAAGGTTATCAGCGCCGTTGTAGGTATCCACGCCGTAGCTTTCGGACGCGGCGTACCACGAGCCATAAAAATAGCTGTCCCGCACAACATTTGCAGCGGACTGGTAGAACCATATGTGCTTGTGCTGGCTGTTGATGTCACGGATGTTCTTGAACCAGATGTTGTATCCATTGTAGACAAAAGAGCCGGCCGCGATGTTGCTGCCCGTGTTGGTATGATCCATCGAGAGGTCCTCGACGCCATCATTTGAAATTGGCAAGCTGTTCGACCACCACGCCTGGGGGGTCTGGCTGGAGCGCCAGTTTGGCATGCGTATGCCCGGAGAGATGCCCACCGTGTAGGGTCCGGCGCCGGCAACGGAAGTCACTTTTACGGGCTGCTGCTGCCCACGGCCTGGACGCCCGTTTCCAGAGCCGTTCGCCTGCGCGCACACATTTGCGGTTTGACAGACCCAGATTTGCCCGGTATCGGTGTTGCCGTCGTCAGTCTGGTCCAAGAAGATCAATTGGCCGACCGCTGGAGGCGTACTGCCATGAGTCAAAGCGCTTAAAGTGATTGAAGTTGTGCCTTTCGAATATCCTGCTGTCCAGTTTGCCACGTTGCTGGCACCGCCGCAGCCACCGCAATCGGGGGCGCTGTTTATCATGCACAGGTCCCCGCCCAAACCGCCGCAGGAATTTCCGCCGCTGAATATAAGAAACGTCTTATCCGGTCCGGCCCCTCGGAGCGTGACATTGCTTTTGTTGTTGAAGATAATACCGCTTGAGAGGTTATATGTACCGGCATTCAGTTTTACGACTTGTCCACTAGGACAGCTCGCAATGGCACTGTTGATCTGCGCGGCCGTCGCCCCCGGATTGAGCGTGCTGCAGATCGTGGTCCGATTCGGAATACCCCCGACGATACCGGGACTGGACCAATCAACTGCACGCGACGGATCGATGATCCCGGACCATAGCTGGGCATGGGCTGGCGTAGAAAGGCAAAGCAAGATGAGGGAAAACAGTAGTAACTTCTTTCGTCTCATTTTACCCCCTCCTTAACGCCCCGATGAATACAGAACCAGCGTCGTCGCCCAATCGCATTTTAACACGGAAGAAATATAGCACGACGTCCGCTTCCTCACGGGACGGCAGGCCGTTATATGGAAGTAAGCATCGCACCACGCATCATCCTTTATTGGTCCTAGTCCACCTGCGAGTCGCTGGGTTCGTTGGTGGTCCAGGACATGGCGGCGCTAAAACGCAAAGACGGTGACAGTGACGGTGACGCTGCTCGACGTGGCGGTATTCCCGGCCGCATCGCGGGCCACGGCGGTCAAGATATGAGCTCCGCTCGTGGCTAAGGTGGCATTCCAGGAGACGGAATAAGGTGCTGCGGTATCTTCCGCCCCCAGGTTGACCCCATCTAGCGAAAACTGCACGCCTGCTACCCCTACGTTATCGGAGGCTGAGGCTGAAACCGTGACTGCGGTTCCGGAAACTGTGGAGCCGTTGGCCGGAGCCGTCATCAAGACCGTAGGTGGCGTGACGTCTGCTATGGCCTTGCTCACCTCATTAGAAAAACCACTCTCATTCTGGCTGACATTATAGGCCGTTGCGGCAAAATAATAGATTTGCCCTTCTAGGAGACCGGAGAGCGTATAGCTGGTGACGTTACCCACATCCACACTAAATTGATAAGACCCGCTGGAATTACCGTAGTAGAGCTTATACCCAGCAAGGTCCGGATCGGTGTTTGCATCCCAGGCCAATGTGACTTGAGCGGCGCTCGATAAGGCAGGCGCAAGAGAGCAGAGCACAGTGAGCACTCACGCGACAAACAAGGCCCGGCGGAGTTGGCCGGCAAGCGTGCGGCTTCCTGATAACTTTCCTGATAACACAGTGGCCTCCCTGAGTCGGGGGCCGAAGACCACCATGTTCCCGTGGAGCTCTGGGGTACCCCCCTTCGGCAGCCAAGCTATCAGGCGCGTGACCTGATCCAAGGCTTTGCGCCCCCACCTCACAGTGGGTTTGCCTTTATCGGGAAAGGGTCCTCGGCAATGTATGCTCCAGAGACTAATGAGCGTGTGTAAGAGTCGGGGGAGAGGCTGGTTAGGAGCAGGTAAATAGATGGTGTAAAGGAGTGTTCAATCTGCGTCGCGAAGACGCGGTTTGTGAGAGGAAGCGAAAGGTTTCGGGAGCGGGAATAGTCTGCGAGTCGAGCCGTCTCGACGAGGACCTACTCTAATGCCGGGGCTTGCTCGTCCTGTGATCCAGGATTCACATGTGGCGAGGTGGTGTCCAGCCGGTACCCGACATTCCGTACGGTGAGGATCCGAGTCCCTTCAGAGCCGAGCTTCTTTCTGAGGCTTCTGATGTGCACGTCCACGGTGCGGGTTTCGATCTCAAGCTCCTCGCCATACT
>WNGG01004285.1_pt1 | contig 16044 bp, 16 predicted proteins | sample 5400661 | NCBI WGS metagenome assembly WNGG01 (sample SAMN13153372, study PRJNA577476) | soil metagenome | isolation source: 100 cm soil or saprolite under Garry oak tree replicate 1 | place: USA:California | collected 2016-06-15 | reverse complement strand
CCGGATGCTGCGCGCCATCAAGGCGCTGATGGAAAAGGGCACGACACCGCCCGGCGTCGATCCGGCGCACCATCACGTGCGCTCGGCCGCGATCGTGCTGCCGCCCGACCAGGCGTTCAAGGACGCGGCCAAGGAGGCGCTCTCGGTGCGCGCCGGCCGCGCCCACGCGTCGGTGTGAGGCCTTGTCCCGGATGCGGCGCAGCGTGGAGCGAAGCGGAACGGTGCGCTGCTGATCCGGGACCCGGTTTGTTCGAATGTCTGGCTCCCGGGTCTGCAGCGCACCACTTCGTGCTGCGCTGCGCCCGGGACACGCCGAGGGTTAGGTGCTTGACATGACACGCAGCGAAAGCGCGCGCGTGACCACGGCGGCGGAAGGCCGCTTCCGCATCGATGCGGCCAACTCGCAGCCGCGCGCCGTCAAGGTGATCGCGCTCGACCCGGCGAGCGAGCGGGTGGTCAAGCGCATCGCGCAGGGCGCGTGGAGCCGCGCCACCTTCCTCACCTCGGTCGAGAGCGCGCCGGACGGCGACACGACCTGGTCGATGCGCGCGTGGCTCGCCGATCTCGCCGGCCGCGCCAAAAGTCTGGTCGACGAGATCGACAGCGCCGACCTCGTGGTCATGGTGGCGGCGGCGGGCGGCAGCCCGCCGGCGGCCTCGGTCATCGGCGAAGCGGCAAGCCTGAAGAACGTGATGACCACCGCGCTGATCGTCGACGCCAAGGCACAGCCGGACGAGGCGTTGTCGCGCACGCTCGCCTGCCTGCGCCCGCACGCGGCGATGCTCGTCGTCGCCGACGGGGAGGACTATATCGAGGCGATGCTGAGCGCGCTCAGGGCGTGACGATAGCGAATAGCGAATAGCGAAAGAGAGCATTGCTTACTATTCGCTACCCACTATTCGCTATTCGCCCGTCTTCCCGCGATACCCCAGCCGCGCGGAGATCGCCGCGGCGGTGCCGATCACGTGCGGGATCAGGCCGGCGATCACCTTCTTGCTCAGCCGGCCGACCGGGCCGCCGAGGCCTATTGCCGCGACGACCTCGCCGGCGTCGTTGCGGATCGGCGCGGCGACGCAGCGCATGCCGACCTCGCTCTCCTCGTCCTCCACGGCGCAGCCGCGGCTGCGCACCGCGTCGAGCGCCTTGGCGAGTTTCCTTGCATTGGTGATGGTCTGCGGCGTGCGCGCGACGAGGCCGTGGCGGATCACCGCGGCGATGCGCTCGGGCGGCTGGAACGCGAGGATCGCCTGCCCCTCGGCGGTGCAGTAGGCGGGCTTGCGCACGCCGATGTCGGCGCGCATGCGGATCGCCTGGCGGCTCTCGAAATTATAGACGTACATGATGTCGGGACCGTCGAGGATGGCGAGGTGCACCGTCTCGTTGGTCTTCTCGCGCAGCTCGAGCAGATGGGGCCGCGCCTCGGTCGAGACCTCCATGCGCCGGCGCACCAGCGCGCCGAGGCGAAAGAGGCCGATGCCGAGGCGGTACTTGCCGTTGTCCCCGTCCTGCTCCAGCAGCCCCTCGGACACCAGCGTGACCGCCAGCCGATGCACGGTGCTCTTGGCGACGCCGAGGCGTTTCGACAGGCTCGAAATGCCGATCTCGACCTCGTCCTCGGAGAACGCCTTGAGCAGGCGCATCGCCATCGCCACCGAGGAGAGGCGCCCGCGCGGCCGCGCGCCCGCTCTGCGCTCCTCGATTCTCGCGTCCATGCGTTGTTCCGCCATGTGGACCGGCGTTCCGTAGACTAGCGAGGTGGCGCCGCCAGTCAACGATTGCGCTGCGCTCCATCCGGGCTACGATCCGGCATGACCCGACATGTTGCGGCGGTTTAGCGATGCGCCTGTGCCGCTTCGCCGAGGATCGCATCGGCCTGGTTTACGGCGAGGAGGTGCGCGACGCCACGGCGGCGCTCGCCGCCTTGCCGGGCCATCGCTATCCGCTGCCGCACCACGATCCGCTGATCGCCAACCTGCCCGACCTGCGGGTCAGTCTCGAGGCCGCGGCGAAGAGCGCGCCGCCGATCCCGCTCGATGCCGTTCATCTCATCAGCCCGATCGCCAATCCGGGGAAAATCGTCGCCGCGCCGGTGAACTACAAGAAACATCTCGAGGAGGCGCGGGCGGACGCCGCGATCCATCATCAGAAACAGGTCGAGGAGATCCAGAAGATCGGGCTGTTCCTCAAGGCGCCAAGCTCGGTGGTGGGGCCGAGCGAGGGAATCCCGCTGCGCCACGCCGACCGGCGCACCGACCACGAGATCGAGCTGGCGGTGGTGATCGGCAGGCGCGCCGACCGGGTGGCGAAGGAGCACGCGGCCGCGCACGTCGCCGGCTACTGCATCGGCCTCGACATCACCGTGCGCGGGCCGGAGGAGCGCAGCCTGCGCAAATCGATCGACGGCTACACCGTGCTCGGTCCGTGGCTGGTCACCGCCGACGAGGTGCCGCACCCGGACGACCTCGACCTCACGCTGACGGTCAACGGCGAGACGCGGCAGCAGGCGAACACGCGCGACCTGCTCATCGGCATTGCCGAGCTGATCGCCTTTGCGTCCTCGTTCTACACCCTGCTGCCCGGCGACGTGCTGCTCACCGGAACGCCCGCCGGGGTCGGCCCGATCCAGCCGGGCGACGTGCTCGACGCGGCCATCTCCGGGATCGGCCGCATGCAGGTGCGCGTGCGCTCCCTCTCCCCGCTTGCGGGGAGAGGGTTGGGGTGAGGGGGCCTCTGTGAATGCGCGGTTCCCTCAGACGCCCCCTCACCCGACGCGCTTCGCGCGTCGACCTCTCCCCGCAAGCGGGGAGAGGTGAATGGCGCCAAGCTGACCTGGGAACGCCGCGCCGCCGCGGCGCGTTAGCATGGCGCATGGCTACGCGCGACATCACCACGCTTGCGGCGCTGCGCGAGGCGGAGGCGGCGTGCACGCGCTGCCCGCTCTACCGCGACGCCACCCAGGTGGTGCCGGGCGAAGGACCGGCGCCGGCCAAGGTGATGTTCGTCGGCGAGCAGCCCGGCAACGACGAGGACCTCGCGGGCAAGCCGTTCGTCGGCCCGGCCGGCCGCGTGCTCGACCGCGCCATCCACGACGCCAAGCTCGACCGCACCACCATCTTCGTCACCAATGCGGTCAAGCATTTCAAGTTCGAGCCGCGCGGAAAGCGCCGGCTGCACAAGCGGCCGAACGCGTACGAGATCGAGCGCTGCCGCTGGTGGCTGGACATCGAACGCGCCATCGTCAAGCCCGAGCTGATCGTCGCGCTCGGCGCCACGGCGGCGCGCAGCCTGTTCGGCCGCCCGGTGACCATCAGCAAAATGCGCGGCAACATCGTCGACGGCGAGGACGGCGCGCGCCTGCTCGTCACCATCCATCCGTCCTATCTGCTGCGCATCGAGGACGAGCGCGACAAGGCGGCGGAATATCGCCGCTTCGTCGCCGACCTGCGCCTGTGCGCGCAGGTGCGGCGCGTCGCGGCGTGATTTGAAATATCCGTAAACCTCATGCTGAGGAGCGAGGCCGCAGGCCTCGCGTCTCGAAGCATCGAAGCAGGTGCGCTGCTTTCCATCCTTCGAGACGCCCGCACGCAAGTCGGCTGCAGCCGACTTGCGCATCATAATGCCGATCTCGGGTAAACCCGAGATCGGTGCGGGCTCCTCAGGATGAGGTCGGAGTTGATTGGGCTACTTCGGCACGACGTTGGGATTGCCGCCGGGAGTGCCGGGCGGGGGAATGACCGGCGTCCGCGCGAGCGGGGGAACCAATTGGAATGTCGAGCGTTTCAGCCCCGGTCTGTTTGCTGGAGAACGCTGCGGGTGGCGGTGCAGGAGACGAAACAGGAAGCGGCGCGCCCCAAACGCCGCGGTGTGAAGGTTCTCGGCCCGGGCCTCATCACCGGCGCATCGGACGACGACCCGAGCGGGATCGGCACCTATTCGCAGGCCGGCGCGCAATTCGGCTTCGCCATCTGCTGGACGATGCTGTTCAGCTATCCGCTGATGGTGGCGATCCAGGAAATCAGCGCGCGCATCGGCCGGACCACCGGCCACGGCATCGCCGGCAACATCCGCAGGAACTATCCGAACTGGATGCTGCAGGGCGTCGTCGCGCTCGTGCTCGCCGCCAACACGATCAATATCGGCGCGGACCTTGGCGCCATGGCGGACGCGGTCAACCTGCTGGTCGGCGGGCCGCAGCACCTCTACGTGGTCGTCATCGGCGCGGCCTGCGCCGTGCTGGAGATATTCCTTTGCTACAAACGCTACGCCTCGTTCCTGCGATGGCTCACGCTCGTGCTGTTTGCCTATTTCGGCACGGTGATGGTGGTGCGGGTGCCGTGGGGCGAATTGGCGTACGGCCTGCTGGTGCCGACCGTCTCGGCCGACCCGGCCTTCTGGACGACGGTGGTCGCGGTGCTCGGCACGACCATCAGCCCCTACCTGTTCTTCTGGCAGGCGTCGCAGGAGGTCGAGGATCTGCGCGCGGATTCGCACGCCCGTCCGCTCGTCAAGGCGCCGCTGCAGGCGCCGGCCGAGCTCGAGCGCATCCGGCTCGACACCTATCTGGGCATGGCGTTCTCCAACCTGGTGGCGCTGGCGATCATCGTCACCACCGCCGCCACCCTCCACGCCAACGGCCTCACCAAGATCGAGACGTCGGCGCAGGCCGCCTCCGCGCTGCGCCCGGTCGCCGGCGAGTTCGCCTTCGTGGTGTTCGCGCTCGGCGTCATCGGAACCGGCCTGCTGGCGGTGCCGGTGCTGGCCGGGTCGGCCGCCTATGCGCTCGCCGAGGCGCGCAAATGGCCCAACGGCCTCGCGCGCGCGCCGCGCAAGGCCAAGGCGTTCTACGCGACCATCGCGGTCGCGACCTTGATCGGCGTGCTGATCAACTTCTCGCCGGTCAACCCGATCGGCGCGCTCTACTGGAGCGCCGTCATCAACGGCGTCGCCGCGGTGCCGATCATGGCGATGATGATGCACATGACCAACAACAACAAGATGATGGGCAAATTCCCGGTGCACCATGGCCTGCGCTACGTCGGCTGGCTGGCGACCGGCGCGATGGCCGTCGCGGCGCTCGCGATGGTGGTGGAGATGGTGAAGTAGGGCAATAGCGAATAGCGAATAGCGAATAGTGAGCAGCGAATAGCAAATAGAACGAAGCCCTCATCCTGAGGAGCGAGCGCGTAGCGCGAGCGTCTCGAAGGATGGAAACGAACGCGCCTTTGTCCGTCCTTCGAGACGCCCGCCTTCGGCGGGCTCCTCAGGATGAGGGCTTTGTTTGCTTCGCTATTCGCTTCTTTCCCGCAGGCAGCCGCTGCTTCACCTTGAAGAAGCCGCTCCATGGATCGGCGTCGAGATGGGCAAGCCGGTTCATCAGGTTGGCGAGGCGGAAATGATCGCCGCGCACGTCGGGACCGAGTTCCTCCCAGGCGAGGGGCGTCGACACCGGCGCGCCGGGCCGCGCGCGGGTCGCGTAGGGGGCGATCGCGGTGGCGCCGCGGCCGTTGCGCAGGTAGTCGATGAAGATGTGCCCGGCGCGCAGCTTCTTCGCCATCTTGGCGACGTAGCGGTCGGGACCGTCCGCCGCCATGCTCTCGGCGATGCGGCGCGCGAACGCCTTGGCGGCATCCCAGTCGGCATGCGGCTCGAGCGGCGCAACGACGTGCAGCCCCTTGCCGCCGGTGGTCTTGAGGAAGCCGGTCAGCCCGGCCTCCTTCAGGCGGTCGCGCACCTCGCCGGTCGCCTTCACCATCTCGGGCCACGGGACATCGGGCCCCGGGTCGAGATCGAAGATCAGCCGGTCGGGATGCTCGAGATCGCCGACCGTCGAGCCCCACGGATGGATCTCCAGCACGCCGCCCTGAACGAGGGCGATCAGCCCGTTGAGATCCTGAATGGCCAGCACCTCGTCGCCGCCCGGGCCCTTGTTGGCAACGACGATGACGCTCTTGTGGATGCCCTTCCACGGCGCCTTCTGGAAGAAGCATTTGGCGCCGATGCCGTCCGGGCAGCGCACCAGCGCCAGCGGCCGCGCGACCACGTGCGGGGCCATCCACTTCCACACGTCGGAGTAATACTCGGCGAGCCCCTGCTTGGTGACGCCGGCGTCCGGCCAGTACACCCGGTCCGGATGGGTGAGCTTCACGCTCGACATGCGGCGCGCGGCCGAGGTGGGCGGTAGACCGGCCGCGGCGTCCTCGCGCACGATCTCCTGCGCCGGCTTGTCCTCGCGCAGCCCGCGGAAGGCGGCGTGGCGCAGGCGCGCCGCGGTCCAGCCGCGGAACTCCACCTCGGCGACCAATTCGGGCCGCGCCCAGCGCACGTCGCGTACTTCTTCCGACGTCAGCTTCTGCTCGACCGGCTGGCGATCGATGCGGCGCTTTTCCAGCAGCGACCACAGCTCGCGCGCGACCTTGGCGGAAAAGCCGGTGCCCACGCGCCCGACGTGGATGAGCTTGCCGTTGTCGTAAAGCCCGAGCACGAGCGAGCCGATCGCCTTGGCGCCGGTGGAGGAGGGGACATAGCCGATGATGACGAACTCCTGACGGTCCGAGCATTTCGACTTGATCCAGTCGTGGCCGCGCCCGGAGCGGTAGGGCGCGTCGCGCAGCTTCGACACGATGCCTTCGAGGCTCAGGCGGCAGGCGTTCTCCAGCACGATGTCGCCTTCGGTGGCGAAGTGCTCGCTCAGGCGCAGCGGGCCGCTGCGGTCAAGGCCGGCGAGGGCCGCCTGCAGCGCCGCCTTACGGTCGACGAGCGCGGTGCCTCGCAGGTCGTAGCCGTCCGCATGGAGCAGATCGAACGCATGGAAGATGAAGCGCTCGCTGCGGCCTTCGCTCAGCGCGGCCTGCAGCGCGGCGAAGTCCGACGCGCCCGCCTCGTTCTCGACCACCACCTCGCCGTCGATCAGCGCCTGACGGACGGGCAATTGCTTGAATGCCGCGGGGATCGCCTTGCCGAATTTTTCCGTCCAATCAAGACCGCGCCGCGTCAGCAGCCGCACCTCGCCACGATTGATGCGCGCCTGCAGGCGATAGCCGTCGAACTTGATCTCGTGCACCCAGCCGCCGCCCTTGGGCGGCTTGCGCTCGAGGGTGGCGAGGCACGGCTCGACGAAGTCCGGCAGCGGCGCCTTGCGCGCGCCCTTCATTGCTTTGAGATCGAGCGGTTCGCTCGGCATGGCGCGCGGCTCTTCCCGGGTGGGGGCTTCGCGGGTCTTCTCGGCTGCCGGTTTGTCCGACCGCTTGTTGCTCGACCAGACGCGCCCTTTCCCCTTTGCGACCTCCTCGATCGCCCGCCCGGAGACGACGGATTCCGGATGCTCGTCGAGAATGTCCGGATCCCCGGGCGCCCGCGCCGCCTCGTCGCGCCCCTTGATCAGCAGCCAGTTGTTGCGCTTCCCGTTGCGGCGCATGCGCACCAGGTGCCAGGCGCCGTGCAGCTTCTCGCCGTCGAGCTCGAAATCGAGATGCCCCTTGGCGAGGCCTTTGTGCGGATCGCCTTTCGGCGTCCAGGTGCCGCGGTCCCATACCAGCACGGCGCCGCCGCCATATTCGCCCTCCGGGATCGTTCCCTCGAAGTCCTGATAATCGATCGGATGGTCCTCGACCTCGACCGCGAGCCGCTTCTCGCCCGGCACCAGGCTCGGCCCCTTGGTGACCGCCCAGCTCTTGAGCACGCCGTCGAGTTCGAGGCGGAAGTCGTAGTGCAGGCGGCGGGCGGCGTGCTTCTGCACCACGAAGGCATTGCCGCCGCGCTTGCCGGCTTTGCCGCGCGGCTCGCGCGTCTTGGCGAAATCGCGCTTTGCCTGATAGGTCTGCAGGCCGGCCAAGGGTCGGTCCTCTCGAGGTCAGTCCCTGGCCGACGGACGGCTGAACCAGATGCCGGCGGCGAGCGCGCCCACAAGCGCGAGGGAGGCGGCGCGCCGCGTGCCCAGCGCCTTGATCAGCTCGACGCCGGTCGCGATCAGCATGGGGTTGGCGAACAGCTGAGCGCGCGCGCGCCGGCGCGCCGCTTCGGCCGCGCGGCGCCGGGCCACCAGCATAATCGCGAGCGCGACGGCGGCGATCACCACGAACAGGACCGCAAGCACGATCGCGGCGGTGACGGTGTCGTAGGCCTGTTGCGTCCACACGAAGATCGCCACGCAGACGAAGAATAACGCCGCCACGCCGGCGGCGGCGGCGACCGCCCCCAGCACGGCGGTGGTGAGCGCGCGGTCGATCCTCTCCTGCAGCTCGCCGAACAGCCCGGCAATCACGCCGGTGCGTCCTACCGCCGCCAGACGGCGCCGAACACGAAGCCGATCCCGACGGCCATGGCGAGCGTGGTCAAAGGGCGCGAGCGCAGCGACTCCTCGACCGCTTCGGCGAAATTGTCGGTGACGTCGCGCACCGCTTCGCTCGCTTCGCGGCCCTTTTCGCCGGCGCCGGAGATCATGGCGTCGACGTTGTCCTTGATCCGGCGCAGCTGCGCCTTGGCCTCGTTCAACGCGGTGTCGCCGGTCTCCGCCACCGAGTCGCCGACCTGATCGGCGAGATGCGCGATGTCCTCGCGCAAGGCCTGCAGGTCGTCGCGGATATCTTCGACCGTCGCGAGCGCGTCCTTCTTCTTCCTGGATGGCATGGAGGTCTCCACGGAAAAGTCGCTCCGAACAGGGAAAATCGGACCCGGAACAACGCCGCGGGCGGCAAAAGGTTTCAGTAGGCGGCGCCGCAACCCCGCACCGGAACGATTCGCGCGCGCCCCGCGTTTCTTCGCGGGCCGGACACCGGCGCGACATCCGACGCATAGCCAGCGTTGCAGCGGCCTGATCGAAGCAGGAGCACGGCGGTGCGCGACCCGGAAACGGCGCCCGCGAGTTTCGCCTATTTGGGACCGTTGCGGCCGTGGTTCGCGCGCGCGCCGGCGCTCGTGCGCATTCCGCTCGACGCCTACCTGTGCTTCCTCGTCGCCGACGGATGGGCGATCGCGAGTCACATCGCGCTCTCCACGCTGATGTCGCTGTTCCCGTTCATGATCGTGGTCACCGCGCTGGCCCAGGTGATCGGGTCGCGGTCGCTGGGGGACGAGGCCGGGCGCCTGCTGCTCGAATTCTGGCCGCAGGAGGTCGCCGCCCCGATCGCCAGCGACGTCCAGCAGGTCATGACGACCGTGCAGGGCGGCGCGTTGACGTTCGGCGCCCTGTTCGCGGTCTATTTCGCGTCGAGCGGCATCGAGAGCCTGCGCATCGGCCTCAACCGCGCCTACGACGTGAACGAGACCCGCGGCTGGTGGCTGCTGCGCCTGGAGTCGATCTTCTACGTGCTGGTCAGCGCGATCGCGCTGCTGGTGATGTCGGTTTCCGTGGTGCTCGGCCCGCTGATCATCGCCAAGGCCATGCCCTATATCGAATGGCTCGAGCCGTTCGAGCGGACCGTCACGTTCGCGCGCTTTGCCCTCGCCACCGGGGTTCTGGTGGTGGCGCTCGTGCTGGTGCACCTCTGGCTGCCGGCGGGGCGGCGCCGGCTCGGCGAGATCCTGCCCGGCGTGGCGGTGACGATCGTGCTGTGGCTGGCGGCCGGCGCGGCGTTCGGCCTCTACCTCGCGCAATACGCCAACCGCTACGTGTCGACCTATGCGGGCCTCGCCTCGGCGATGATCGCGCTCGTCTTCCTTTATTTCTCGGCTACGATCTTCCTGTATGGCGGCGAGCTGAACGCGGCGATTTTGCGCGCGCGGCGCCGGCATCCGCAGGAGGGATCCGCGCCGCGTCTCGTCGTCAGAACGGAAACGCGGTGAGCGAGCGCAGCAGCGACAGCACGCCGATGATGATGACGATGACGCGGATGATCTGCTTGGCCCGCCCGTCGATCGGCAGCAGGTTCACCAGATAGAGCACGAGAATGACCACCAGGAAGGTGATCAGCACGCTGATGAGGGCAGACATCGGCAAGAACTCCCGGTCACGGACGGGTCACGGCAAGGCGTCGCGGGCAGATCGAGCCGTCGACGGCGTCAGTGCAGCAGGCGCGGCCACAGGCCGGTCACGCCGACGATGATCAGATAGATCGCCACGATGAAGTTGAGCAGGCGCGGCATGAGCAGGATGAGGATGCCGGCGATCAGGGCGACGAGCGGCTGCAGGTGGGCGAAGGTGATGGTCATGGCAGGTCCCTCAGGTACCATGGTAACGCCGGAAGGCGGGGCCGGTTCCGCGGATTTTCTCCAGTTTGTGCGCCAGGGCACATCGGCGCGTGGCAGGGGATTTGGCCCGCCAGCGCAATGACTTGCCCGGCTGCCGGGCCGCGCAAGCGGCCGCTTCGCGCGGCGCGTTCACCATTCGTCAACCATTCGTCCCCGATGTTGTCGTCAATGTGCCTTGTTCCTGCACGATTCCTCGCTCAAAACGCCGTCTGTCCAACCGGTACCAAAGCAATGATCCTGCGCGCTGCGGCTGCCGCCCTTGGCCTGTTGGCCGGCTCTCTTGGTTCCGCCGGCCTCGCCGGGGCGCAATATTATCCGCCCTCCTCGTATCCGCCCTCGTCCTACCCGCCCTCCTCGCGTCCGTATTATCCGGCGCCCTATCGACTGGTTCCGCCGGCGGATATCGACGAGGACGACCCGCCGCTCGGCAGCCTGCCGAGCGATTATGAGCGGCCGGCCGGCCGGCCGATGCCGAACGCGGGCCTGCCGCCCGACGCCTACCCGGCGTACGGGCCGCCGCCGTACGGTCCGCCGCCGTATCCGCCCGGCGCCCGCGCAACGCCGGGCGCGATCGAGCGGGAAGCTTTGCCGCCGCCGGGGTTCGACCCCTATCAACGTCCGATCGAGCGCGCGGGCCCCGGCCAGCCGCCGGCGCAGCCCGGCTACGGCGCGCCGGTCGTCATCCGGCCGCCGGCCGAGATCAGCCCCGGCCAGCAGCAGAACCTCGCTCCCGGCCAGCCGCAGAATCTCGCATCGCTGCCGCCCGACGTGCGGCCCGAGGTGGGCGAGGTCAAAGAACTGCCGGCGCATCTGCGCCGCCAGGCCGTCGACCATCCGAGCCGGGAGCCGGCCGGCACGATCATCATCGATACGCCCAACACCTATCTTTATCTCGTGCTCGGCGGCGGCAAGGCGATGCGCTACGGCATCGGCGTCGGCCGCGAAGGGTTCACCTGGTCGGGCACCCAGCGCGTCGCCCGCATGGCCGAATGGCCGGACTGGATCCCGCCGCAGGAGATGATCGAGCGCCAGCCGTACCTGCCGCGCTTCATGGCCGGCGGCCCCGGCAATCCGCTCGGCGCGCGCGCGCTCTATCTCGGCAACACGCTCTACCGCATCCATGGCACCAACCAGCCCTCGACCATCGGCTCGTTCGTGTCGTCCGGCTGCATCCGCCTGCTCAACGAGGACATCGAGGACCTGTACGGCCGCGTCACCGTGGGTAGCCGCGTGGTCGTGCTGCCCAAGCCCGACACCGCCTCGGCCGGCGATCCGCGCGAGCCCTTGCGGATAAGGTAGGCGCGGCGCTGCTGCGCCATTCCCAAGTTTGTTTGGTCAAGCCGTCCGTCATTCCGGGGCGCCGCGCAGCGGCGAGCCCGGAATCCATGAACACCGGACGGCGTTGAATTGCGGTATTATGGCGCAAACGGTGTTGTTGGAGGAGATTTAGGTTGAAATCATTTTAATTTTTCCATCGTGGTGCTCAAATTCCGCTCGTACAGTCAGCACATCTCGTGCCCGAGCTTCTAAGAAAAAGCGATGTGGTCGATTATAAAAAGCCATCCTGCCGATGTTGGAATCGTCGGGAGAACCTACCATTACCTCGAAAAGCTCCGTCGCATCTGGGTCGAGCGCGCCACGCTCAAACAGGATGGATTCCATTGCGGCGGGTGAACCCTGGACCTGCGTTTCATTGAAAATCCTGGCATATTTTGCCTCTAGCACCCTCACCGAGACCCAGAATACAGTTTTTGGTCCACGATTATGAATACCAACAAAGCGTTGAAGTCTATTTTTCTCCATTGAAAAGCGAACAAAGCGTTCGCTCGTTTCGTCGAACACAAATTCAAGATCGCTTTTCGGCCCAACGTTTTCTAAACTGGCTTGCTTGCGGCGCACAATCGTGTCTAGCCACATACCCGCCGCAAAACCCGCCAATACTGCGACGCTGATTTTGAATCCAGGCAAATCCGCGATTGCGAGAAGCCAATTCACGGTTCTCTCTAATCGCTCTGAGGGATGCTGATAGAGACCTTTTTCTTTTGCGAGTTCGATAAAAAATTCTCCGATGACCGGAAGCAACGCTGCGGCAACGATTGCCGAAATAAAAATTCGGAATACCGCGTAATACCGAGGCATGCCGAGGTTGTACCATGCGGCTTCATAGCGAGGAGTCCTCGTCGCTATGATCTAAGCGGTCGTTTCGCTGTGCGGAACTGGTGGCTTGTGGCGTTTGCGCCTTAATACCGTTGAATTGGGTTGATCTGTGTTCCTGGATTCTGGCTCTCGCGCTTCGCGCTTGGCCGGAATGACGATTCAGTATTCACATCAATGCGCGTGGGCGTGCGGGCCGACGCGGCGCTCGATGGCGGGCGTGTCGCGCAGCTCGTCGATGACCGCGTCGAACGCGGCGGGGTCGTTCCAGTTGGGCGCGCGGCCGGGATGCCACAGGAAGCGCAGCCGGCCGTCGTCGTCGATGAGGGATTGCGTGCCGGCGGCGCCCGCGACGGCGGTGCCGCGATAGATGGCGAGCGCCTTGACGGCGTCGGGGTCGCGCACGACGCAGGCGCCGCTGCCGACGGCAAAATCAGGATCGGCCGACACGACGATGGTGGCGACGTCCTCGCGCGCGCTGGCGGGGACCGATGCGTTCGGTGCGAGGACGACAATGCGGACGAAGCGCTCGCGCAGGTCTTCATTCGAGACGGTCGAACCGTCCGGGCACTCGGCGGTGAGAGTGGGGGCCGGAAACGCGTTGCTCAGCTCGGCGCCGGCCTCCCGCAGGCGCACGGCGTCGGCGTTGGCGTGAATGAAATCGATCAGGCTCCAGCGCGCGTTGTCGTCGAGCGCCGACGCCAAGCCCGGCATGCTCTCCTCGATGCCGTGGCCGATCCACCAGAACAAATCGCCGTCGAGATGCGCGTAGATGTGCTCGGCGGTGAGGTCGGAGGCCTCCATGTCGAGCGCCTTGGCATTGGGGCCGTCGCCGCGCGCGTCGCTGCCGTGGCAGCCGGCGCAATGGGCGGCGAACAAATCCTTCCCCTGCACGATCGAGCCGACGGTGAAGCCGGTCGTCGAGCGATAGAAGCTGGTGGGAAAGGCCGGGACGATCGCGGGCCGCGCGGTCCAGGCAAAGCCCATGAGCGCGACGCCGCCGAGGACGATGGCCGGAAGGCGCATCGGGCGCGCCAGGAGCGCGGCCGTCGCCGCGGCGACCATGATCATGGCGGCGACGATCATCACCAGCGCGCTCGAGCGCATCTCCGGCGCGGCGAACACCGCATCGTTGAGGCGGAACGGGAACGGCCACCACGGCTGCAGGTGCGCCGCCGGCGGGGTGGTGCCGAGCGCACCGACGATGCCGAGGATGCCGAGGCCGAGCGCCGCCTCGGCGAGGCTGTTGCGCTGCAGCCGGCGGGCGGCGCCGGCGGCGACAGGCGCGGCAAGCTGCGGCGTCAGGCGCAGGCGGTTGACGGCGGCCAGCGCGAGCATGCCGGCGAGCAGCGCGAGCTTCATCAGCAGCAGATGGCCGTACGTCGTCCCCACCAGGGCCGGCACGCTGCCGACCAGAAAATACGCGTTGATGATCCCGCCCACGAGCAGGGTCGCGACGCTGACGACGCCGAGGGTCGAGAACCGCTGCGTCACCGCGGCCATGGCGCCGGCTTCGCCCGCGCGGCGCGCGGCCGCGAAGGCCAAGGCAAGCGGGACGAGGCCGCCGACCCAGGCGCCCGCGCCCAGCGCATGGGCGATGTCGCTCACGAGATGAACGTCGCCGTCCGATCCCGGCGTCGCGCCGGCATGGCCGGCGAACGCCACGCTGCCGATCAGCGCCGCCGCGAGCATGACCGCCGCCCATCCGCGCCAGCCGGCACGCGGCGGCGCTTGCAGGAGAAGGCCGCCGAGCAGCAGGGCGACGACGAGGCGCGCGATCCAAACGGTTCCGAATTGCGTGTCGGCGAGCACCGTGCCGATGATGGTCCCGGACAGCGCGTCGGCGAGGGGGCGGTCGCTCATGCGGGCGGCGACCAGCGGCAGCCAAGCCGCGGCGGAGACGATCGACAGAGCGAGGCTGCCGAGGGCCAGCCGGTTGAGGCGCAGCTCGAGCGCCGGGCCGAACGGCAAGGCGGCGGGCCGGCCAAACATCGGCGCGGCCACCAGGAAACGGAAGAACACGGCGCCGGCGACCAGGACGGTCGCGGCAAAGTGAATCGTCCGCGCTGCGATCAATAGCTCGGCCGGCATGGGTCCTGTGCCGTATTGCGCCGAGCCGTCCTCTATCAGGATTACTCGCCGACGCGGAAGCTGAAGCTGCCCTCGGTCGTGTGGGTGTCGACGGAGAGCACGCGCCAGTGCACCCGATAGGTCCCGGGCGGCAGCGGCCGCACCGACACGTGCATCACCGCGCGGTTGCCGCCGTCGACGCGGGCGCGGCCCTGGTCCACCCGGTTGCCCGCCGAATCCTGGATGGTCGCCGAGCTGAACGCGGGCTCGAGGTTTTGCGTGAACCACAGGGAGACGACGCGCGGCGCAGCGCGCACCGCGCTGCCGACCCGCGGGTTCGCCCGGTCGAGATAGGCGTGCGCGTGCGCTGCCGCGCTTCCCAGCAGGACCGCGGGCAGCAGAAGGGGGATGAAGGTGCGGCGCATGGTCAATTCCCCAATGGCTTCATCGCGGGGGCGGACGAGCCGAACAGCGGCTTCCCGATCGTGGTCGGGAACAGGTCGTCGAGATAGATATGCAATTGCGCGACGGCGCCAACGCCGGTGCCGCTGGCGCGATTGATCGGGATGATCGCCTCGATGCCGACCTGGACGTAATTGCCGACCCAGATCACGCCGGGATTGATGGTCCCGGTGGTGACGAAACTGTTGCCGGCATTGTTGGCGACCGGGGTGCGGAAGCTCGCCTCCACCAGCGGGATCAGGTGATTGATGAAGTCGGGCAGGCCGAGGTCGACGACGCTCGATTTGAGATAGGGCATGCTGTATTGCAGCGAGCCGCCATAGACCAGGACCTGGGGATGGAACTCGATGCCGAGGTCCCCGGGATCCGGATCGATGGTGATGGTCGACGATGAGGTCGGGATCGCATAGCCGACCTGGGCGGTCGCCGCGAAGGCGCGCAGCCATCCGGCGCTGTCCGGCAGGTCGCCGAACCCCTTGCCGATCCACAGCGTCGGCGTGAGCGTGCTGAAGCGTTCGGCGCCGACGTCGGGCGAGCCGGTGCTGCCCCATTCGACCGCGAGCCCGGCCGAGATCACCAGCTCGTGCTGCGCATCGGTGAGGAACTGGTGCTTGAACGTCGTCTCCCAGTTCTGCCATCCGCTCACGTCCGGCATGCCGGGCTGGCTCAGGTGCGTCCAGGTGCGGCCGACCGAGATGGCGAAGGTGTCGGTGATCCGCTTGGAATACTCGAAGGAAATGTCGGTCTGGCGCGCCGACGGATCATCGCCGGTGTTGAACCGGGCGATGGTGGGGAGCGAAAGCTCGTCGGCGACGCACGGATCGTCGACGGTCAGCGTCGCGGGAAGGAAGCACCCGCCGACGAAGCAGTGGGCGGTCGCGCCGGTCAGGGGCACGGACGAGATCAAGCCGGCCAGAACGGCCGTTCGCGGCATGAGACGAGACATGGAGAATTCCTCGCGCCGGTGACATGAAGCGTCGATGGCGGCGTATCGCCGCCCGCGTCATGCCGGCGGAGGTCCGCGCGGGCGCGCGCTCGCGTGCTGGAATACGGAGGGGATGAACCAGTCGGTCGCCAGCCGCGGCGCGTTGTCGGGCGCGGCGATGACGGCGTGCGGCGCGATGGCCGGCGCAACGCGCAGCGGATAGCCGCCGAGCGTGCACAGCTTGCAAT
>WNGG01004281.1_pt1 | contig 16049 bp, 13 predicted proteins | sample 5400661 | NCBI WGS metagenome assembly WNGG01 (sample SAMN13153372, study PRJNA577476) | soil metagenome | isolation source: 100 cm soil or saprolite under Garry oak tree replicate 1 | place: USA:California | collected 2016-06-15 | reverse complement strand
TCATCGCTGAGATCGTAGGCATCTTGCCTGCTGTTTGTTGTGGTGAACCTTGACGGAAGAGCAGACAAGATGCCTGCGCTCCCAGATCATTTCTTTGCTTGCGTCATCTGATCGCGCGCGCGCTCGAGTGTATCCAGCACTCGACCCGGCACGATTCCAAGATACAAGGTCCCGAGCAGGGCAAGCACTATCGCAGCCGCGGTGGACCGCGCCACCGCAGGCGGTTTGAAAGCGGTTGCAGGCTCGGCGAAGAACATCGCGACTATGACTCGCAAGTAGTAATACCACGAAACCGCGCTGTTGATGACGCCTATTACCACCAGCGCGTGAAAGCCAGCCGACCACGCTGACTTGAACACCAACAGCTTGGCCATGAACCCGCCGGTCAATGGAAGGCCCGCGAGACTCAACAAAAAGAGCGATAGCGCGCTCGCCAACCCGAGCGTCTGAAATCCGATTCCGGAATAATCTGAAATCTCGACGCGTTTGTCGCCGCGCCTCGCAATGACTTCGATAATGCCAAACGCGCCGAGGTTGATCATCACGTAGCACAAGAGATAAAACGCGACTGCCCGCCAATCGTTTGCGACCATTCCAACAAGTGCGTAGCCGGCATGAGCGATCGACGAATAGGCCAGCATTCGCTTGATGTTGCTCTGGACGATTGCAGCAAGATTGCCGATCGTCATCGTGAGGATAGCCATCACTACAAGAGCGGTGGTGGTGGCAGATTGCAAAGAGTGCAACGCGCTGCTGCCGAGTCCAAACGAAGTCGCCGCAAAGGTCAGGATGAACACACGCGCGAAGGAAGCAAACGCCGCAGCCTTCGAGCCGGTCGACAGAAACGCAGTGACCGGGGTTGGCGCGCCCTCATAGACATCCGGCGACCACACGTGAAACGGCGCCGTTGCCACTTTGAATCCAAAGCCGACGATCATCATCGCCGCTCCAACCAGCAGCATCTTCTGTGAAAATAATTGACCAGATTCGATGCGCTCCCTGATCAGTTGTAGATTTGTCGTTGCAAGCGGCTGGGCCATTGGATTGTAGCTTGCCCCGTAAACCAGCGCGATTCCATAAAGCAGAAATGCGGTCGAGAATGAACCGAGAATGAAATACTTCATTGCCGACTCGTTTGAGCGAAGGTCGCGCCGTCGATAGCCGCACAATACATAGGTCGATATGGACGTGATCTCCAGTCCCAGGAAAATCATAACCAGATCGTTTGCCGCCGCCATGAAAAGCATTCCGGTGGTTGCGAACATCAGTAACGCGAAGTACTCGCCTGTCGGGAGCGCTTCGTCCTCGATCCAACGAATTGATATCAATACGGTCAGGAAGGCCACTAGCAAAAAGATCATTGCGAAGAAGGTTCTGAAATCATCGGTGATGATCATTCCTCTAAAAGAAGTTTCGCCGTTTCGGCCCCAAAGGCTGAGAACGGCGCCGGCAGCCGCCAGGGTTCCCAACAAGCACACCACACCCGCGACGCGCCGTTCGATCTTGCGGGCCACGGCGTCGATCAACATTATGAGGATTGCCGCCGATGCGGTGATCGTCTCAGGCAGAATCGCGTGATAGTTGATTCCTATCGTTTCCATCAGCGTTCACCTGGGAGCGCAGGCACCTCTGCCTGCTCGTTCGTTGCGCGAGAAGAGGCGGGCAAGGATGCCTGCGCTCCCAGGGCAGATTTAATCGTTTCAATCGTCCGGCTGCTGCGTGAGAGGAACGGGCTTGGATAAACACCCATCACTAAAACCAATGCGGCGACCGGCGCAAGGACGAGCTTCTCTCTGAAGTTCAGGTCGGCAAGCTTCAGGTTCGAAGGATTCCGCACTTCGCCGAAGATGACTCGCTGATACATCCACAGCATATAGATTGCCGACAGAATCATCCCGAGCGCGGCGAGTGAGGTGAACAGCCTCGCGTGCGGCAGCAGAGTCGAGGTGAATGTTCCGATGAGGATCAGGAACTCACCGACGAACCCATTGAGCAACGGCAATGCGATCGACGACAGCGTCACGATCATGAAGAAGGTCGAGAAGACAGGCATAACGTTGGCGAGGCCGCCGAACTCGGCTATCAACCGCGTATGACGGCGGTCGTAGATCATACCGACGATGATGAACAGCGCACCGGTCGAGACTCCGTGGTTGAGCATCTGATACAGCGCGCCCTGCATGCCTTGATCGGTGAAGGAGAATATTCCTAGAACAACGAAGCCGAGATGACTCACAGATGAATAGGCAACAAGCTTTTTCAGGTCGGGTTGCACCATCGCCACAAGCGCACCGTAGATGATTCCGATCACCGCGAGCGTACAGATCACAGTCGCAAACTGATGTGAGGCGTCGGGAAAAATCGGCAGATTGAATCGCATTAACCCATAAGTGCCCATCTTGAGCAGCACACCCGCAAGCAGAACCGAGCCTGCGGTTGGCGCTTCAACGTGCGCGTCAGGCAGCCAGGTGTGAAATGGAAAGAGCGGGACCTTGATCACGAACGCGATCGCGAATGACAAGAAAAGAAAGGTTTGAGTTGTCGGGTCGATGACCAGCGCGCCGCTTCTCACATCGTTTGTAATAGTTGCGATATCGAAGGTGAAGTTACCGAGCGTTGCGTTGCCATGCACGTAATAAAGCGCGATAATTCCGGCAAGCATAAGCAGCGACCCGACGACGGTGTAAATGACAAACTTAATCGCCGCGTAGATGCGCCGCTCGCCACCCCAGACTCCTATCAGGAAGTACATCGGCACGAGCATGACTTCCCAGAATATGTAAAACAGGAACATATCCATCGCGACGAACACGCCGAGCATGCCGGTCTCGAGCGCAAGCATCGAAATCAGAAATTCCCGCAAGCGTTTGTGGATCGAGTTCCACGATGAGAGCAATGCTAGCGGAACCAGAAACGTCGTGAGGACCACAAGCCACAAGCTCAAGCCGTCAACCGCGACGTGATAGCGGGCACCGAGGTTGAATGCATTGATCCATTCAACGTTGGTCTCGAATTGAAGACCTTCGCCCTTGTCGAACTCAATCGGAAGCGCAAGCGAAACGGCGAACGTCGCAAGCGCGAAAAGAAACGCCGTCCACTTGAGGGCGCGTTCGTCGGGCTTCCTGCCACGCCCGATCAGGAGAAGCACGACGACTCCAGCGAGGGGAAGAAAGACTGTGATCGTTAGAATGTGCTGCGACATTTAAACGCCTTGTATGGGCGGCCCTCCGTGGCCGCCCCTCGGTCGCTTTCGGTCAACGTCTGGCCGCAAAGAGGGGCGGCCACAGAGTGCCGCCCTTACATGAAAGTTTGCGGCTCACTTCATCACAAAGTATCCGATGATTAGCAACGCGCCGAGCACCAAGACGGCCACGTAACTTCGAGCCAATCCCGATTGCAAGTACCGAATTGTCCCTCCTAGCAGGCTTGCCAGATGTCCCGCGCCATTCACCGCCCCATCGATCAAATGAACGTCAATCATTTTCCAAAGCACGTTGGTCGAGCCCTGTTTGATCGGCTGCACGACGGCTGCATCATAAACTTCATCGACATAGTATTTCTGCTCGAGAAGTTTCGGCGGCTCCCACAGAGGTTTGCGTTTGAACCAAACCCAACCGATGGCGATGCCAGCGATCGCAATCGCCGACGAGATCGCCGTAAGGACGAGTTCAATCTGATGTCTTTCATCCGCTTCGCCGACGGCTCCGTTAAGGTTATCGTAGGGAAGGTTGGGTGTATCAGCGATGGATGGTTCGAGGAGTCGCTCGAAATAGTTTGGCACCTTACCGCCTGACAGTACTTCAGGCATACCGAGGTAACCAGCGAACACCGCTCCGATCGAAAGGACGACGAGAGGTATTAGCATCGAAGGCGGTGACTCTCGCGGTGGACCCGAGTGATGCTCATAGTCGCCTGACGCGGAACTGGTTACTGGAGCCGATTCTGGGGCACTGAATCTTTCATTGCCCCAAAAGGTGAGCACCATCAGGCGAGTCATGTAGATTGCCGTGAGCAACGCTGTCACCGCTCCTACTAACCACAACGCCCTTGCCCATGAGTCCGGTAATCCCTCGGCAACGAAAGAGCGATACAGAATCTCATCCTTGCTGAAGAAGCCTGACAGCAGCGGGACGCCCGAGATCGCCAGCCACCCGACGAGCATCGTCGCGAAGGTTACGGGCATGAACTTTTTCAGCCCGCCCATCAATCTGGTGTCCTGTTCGTGGTGCAGTGCGACGATCACCGAACCGGCCCCCAGAAAGAGCAGCGCCTTGAAGAACGCATGAGTGAAGACGTGGAAAATCCCTGCCGCAAAAGCGCCGACTCCGCAAGCCAGAAACATGTAACCAAGCTGCGAGATCGTCGAATAGGCAAGAATCTTTTTTAGATCCCACTGCGCCAGGCCGATCGTCGCGGCGAACAGCGCGGTGGCCGCTCCGATGATCGCCACGATAAACATCGCTGCCGGCGCGTGAGTGTAGATCGAGCTTGCCCGCGAGATCATGTAGACGCCTGCGGTCACCATCGTCGCAGCGTGGATCAATGCGCTGACCGGCGTGGGGCCCGCCATCGCGTCGGGCAGCCAAACGTAGAGCGGAAGCTGCGCGCTCTTTCCAGTCGCGCCGACAAAAAGCAGCACGGCGATCGTCGTTACTCCTCCCGCAAAAATGGCCGACCACGCGAGCGGGTCAGGCGCTTGCCCCATCGCCCAGTTGAAAGCGCCGTGAACGCCGCGCGATGGATCGTCGAAGTAAAAGATCGTTCCGGCTTTCCAGAACAGCAACATCACTCCCAGCGCAAACCCGAAATCGCCGATGCGATTAACTATGAACGCTTTCTTCGCGGCGTCGTTGGCGAAGTCTTCAAGGAAGTAATACCCGATCAGCAAATACGAGCAGAGTCCAACGCCTTCCCAACCAACAAACATCATCAAGAAGTTGTCGGCGAGCACTAAGGTCAACATCGAAAACATGAAAAGATTCATGTACGCGAAGAACCGCCAGTAGCCTTTGTCGCCGCTCATGTATCCGGTGGCGAAGACGTGAATCCAGAAGCCGACGAAGGTGACGAAGAGGATGTAGATTCCCGACAGCGAATCGAGCAGCAACGAAGCATCTGCGCGAAACGAACCTACACTGATCCAGGTAAAGAGGTGTTGATAGAACTTCTCGCCGTGCTCGAGGCCGGCGCGATGCTGAAAGAAAACGTAAAACGAAACGACTGCTGAAACGGCGATGGTCGAACAGGCGATAAACGCGATGAGCCGCTCGCCCATCCGCTTGCCAAACAAGCCGAGGACAGTAGCGCCAGCCAGCGGCGCGAATATGATGATGGCTAGTAACGGTTCTATGTGAGCTCCTGTGAAAACTGTTAGAGGCCGTTCAGTTCTTACTTCGCCTCTGCGCCCGTGTTTCTCTCTTTTTTGTAACTGAACCTGTCACGTATAGAACACAGATAGCATCTTTCGAGGTTACCTTTAGCTTAATATCTAACGTGGTAGTCTTACCTGCCTCTACTCGCACCCTGTCCCGTTTGAATGGTATAAATCCGGGTCTCTTCCGAGTGGTGACTTTGTAAACTCCCGCCGGTATTTCTAGATCGTACTCACCATTCTCATTTGCTATTGCTTCTACCTTTTCTGGTGGGCTTTCAACAATGATCCTGGTCTTCTCAATAGCCGCTCCAAGCTGATCCGATATACGCCCTTTGAGTCGCCCCTTCTCGTCGGCCATCGTCACTAACGAGTTCAGCATAATCGCGGCGACAACCGTGAGTATCTTTTTCGTAGTTGCTGCCTTTCTCATAAAATCGGCCCTCTTGGCCCAGCTGGCGTTTGGCTGCTTCCTCCGCCAGTTCTTACAGCTTGAGCGCATCCACCTCGTCAACGTTGAGCGACTCGCGATTGCGAAAGATGGAAATTATGATCGCGAGTCCGACTGCCGCTTCAGCCGCCGCCACTGTGATGACGATGAATACAAATAACTGACCGCCGATGTCGCCGAAAAACCCCGACAGCGAAACCAGCGTGAGGTTGACCGCATTTAACATCAGCTCGATGCACAAGAAGATTGTAATAGCGTTGCGCTTGATGAATACGCCTACTGCTCCGATGGTGAACAGCAGCGCTGACAGTCCCAGATACCAAGACAATGGAACCATGATGAATTGCGAATCTGCGAATTCCGGATCGCGGATCGAGGATTCTGAAATCCGGAATCCAAAACCCGCAATCCCGTCAATTCCTAATCTCCTTCACGTCGCGCCAGCACCATCGCTCCAACGATCGCCATCAATATCAGCACCGATGTGACCTCAAACGGAAGCAAGTAGTCGGTGAACAGTTTCGTTCCTATGCTCCAAGTCGTGCCGACTGCTTGCTCGGCGTTGCCTGTCGGCACTGCCGGCAACGTGCGAGGTTGTATCTGCCAAAAAACATAAAAGGTTTCTGCTATGAGCAGCCCTGCAAAAGGGATCGCCAGGTAGCGCAGGCCTTTCTGCTTCTCAATTTGTGGCTGCTCCTTCGGCGCGTTCAAAAGCATTATGACGAATACGAACAGCACCATTATCGCGCCGGCGTACACGACTATTTGAATCGCTGCGATGAACTGCGCGCGCACGGTCAAGTAGAGCGCGGAGAGCGACAGCATTGTCCCGATCAACGACAGCGCGCTGTAGAGCGGGTTTCGCTGAAGGACAATGTTCAGCGCGCTCAAGAGGGCGACCAGCGCCAGGATTATGAACAATGCTTTTTCCGCTGTCATAAGCTAGCGCGTAAACAAAATGACGGTTGAAGTGATGACGATGTTGACAATCGACGCCGGCAGCAAGACCTTCCATCCGAACCGCATCAGTTGATCGTAACGAAAGCGAGGAACCGTGTAACGAATCCACATCGCGATGAAGATCAGTACCAGCACTTTGAGAGCGAAGTAAACCGGCCCAAGTATAGGCAGCCTCCCGACGAACGGGCCGTTCCAGCCCCCGAAAAACAACGAAGTAGCTATTGAAGCCGCAGTTATGAGATTCAGATACTCAGCCATCTGAAACATCACGAACTTCATCGACGAATACTCAGTGTGATAGCCGGCGACAAGCTCCGAATCCGCCTCCGGCAAGTCGAACGGCGTTCGATTCGTTTCGGCAAGCGAAGCGATGTAGAAGATGATGAACACGAACATCAGCGGAAACCGGAAGACATTCCAGCCCAAATGCCCTACCCAAACGCTTTGCTTATCGACGATCTCGACCAGATCGAGTGTGCCGGCGTACAGCAAAACGCTGACGATTGAGAGGCCCAATGCAAGCTCATAGCTGATCATCTGCGCGCTCGATCTCAACGCACCCATCAACGAGTACTTGTTGTTGGACGCCCAACCGGCCAGCACGATGCCGTACACTCCTACCGACGTAAGCGCGAGGACATAAAGCAAGCCGACATTCATTCGCGTTACGTGCAGTTGGACGCGATGCCCAAACGGCGCAATCTCGCCGCCGTAGGGAATAACGATGAACGTCATCAGCGCGGGAATCAGAGAAAGCGCAGGAGCGAGCAAGAAGAGCCATTGGTTTGCCTGCAGCGGGATGATGTCCTCCTTGAAAATCATCTTCAGCCCATCGGCGGCAGGTTGCAGTAGTCCCCAAGGCCCCACCCGGTTCGGTCCGACGCGCAGTTGGATGAAGCCCATCACCTTACGTTCCATTAGCGTCAAGTACGCGACCGCGGTGACTAGTATGAACAGGATGACGACGGTTTTGATTGCCCACTCAAGCAGGTTAGCCATGGTGATTTTGGATTTTCGATTTTAGATTTTGGATTTCGGACTTGAGCGTTTGAGAAGTTGCGCCCCAATCCAAAATCCAAAGCCCAAAATCCAAATCCGTCATTTGTTCCACTCGAGGACACCCTTGCGCCAGACGAAAATCAGCCCGACAAACAAAATAAAGACAAACAGCATCATCTCGCCGTAGAAAACATACTTAAGATTACGGAACTCCTCTCTCTCAAGCACTCCTCTGAAGACTACAGCCCAGGGGACGAGGAACACAGCTTCGATGTCGAACAACAAAAAAGCCATCGCCACGAGGTAAAACTTAACCGACTGTCGCTCGCGAGCCGTGCCGACCGGTTCGACTCCGCATTCGTAAGGCATGAGCTTCTCGCGAGTTGGTCGCTGTTTTGCCGCCAGCCGCGAGAGGATGATGATGGCTGCGGCCATGCCGATGGCAATGACTAGAATCAGAAGGACGGGGACGTAATTAGTCGGAACGTCGTTGACCATTGTCTAGCCTGCGCGTCTCAAAGCGCCCACGGCAACGACGCGCGCTTGCACAGCTAAGAATTCGCTGCCCACGAGAACTAGGGATGTTATCGCCCGCCGAATTTAGGTGTCAACTGATGATCAATGAAAAAGTATTGTCGTCTTGCGGAGACTAGATTACCATCCGGGCAGAAGGGTCGCTCGCTTAGAGGATGAATGGGCTCAACGTGCGAATATTGCAGCGCCTTGATGGGTGAAGGAGAGACAAGGTGTGCGAGTTGCGGGGCTCCTGTCACGCGAGACTCTGATTCCAGGGATTTTAGAACTTGCCCGTTTTGCCATCGAAGGCTTCTTGCGTTGGGCAGCCCCGCTTGCAACTATTGCGGGCGGCGCTTGCCTGAGGAGTATGTCAAAACGCGTGAAGCTGACTTGAGGCGGGTCGTCGAAGTTCAAGGCGGCTCAGAAACTACCGAGACTGATCGCAAAGTAGATCGATTGATCTGTCAAGCCGCGGGTCGTCAACTGAAGAAGCAGCCGCCATCAAGCGAGCTCATCGATATAACGAGTTTAATAGATCTTCTCAGTTAACGCAGGCTTTTCAGTGCTGAGATTGTCCAACATACCGCAGTGGATCGACCGCCTGATCGTTCTCTCTTATCTCATAATGCACATGCGGTCCGGTCGAACGCCCGGTGCTCCCGGCGTTTCCGATCTGATCGCCGCGCTTTATTCGCTGCCCGGCTTCGACTGAGATTCGCGAGAGGTGTCCATAGCGAGTTGTAATCCCATTGCTGTGATAGATGGTGACCAGGTTTCCATATCCCGCGTGTGGAGCGGCATAGATCACTAATCCGTCGGCCGTGGTGGTTACCGGGGCGCCGAAATCGATTGCAATATCGAGTCCTTCATGAACCTCGTGCCCTTCGCCGTTGAACGGATTTCGCCGCATTCCAAAGCCGTCCGTCACATATCCATTTACCGGCAGTCCTCTCGGTATCGAGGCCAGCCGCAAGATATCTGAGCGCAATCGATCGTTGATGTGACGTACTTCACGCTCGAGATGATCGGCCGCTTTGTCGAGAGCGGCGACCGTCTCGGGTCCGCCAATGCCCACCAACTCATCGGTTTCAGGAGCGTGCTCCATTCGGGCCTTTCTAGCCAACTCTTTTGACATGTCCTCGACGTAAGAGATCTGGCCCTTCAACCTCGCATAGGAATTCTGATAGGCGTCGTTTGTCTGCTTAAGACTCTCGTTCTCGGCCTTGACCGAGAGGTACCTGAGATTGAGCGCTTCGTGCCCGGCGAGCCGAACTACGCCGTAGATTAGGCCCAGGATTAGGAAAACGGTCAGGGAGGCAGCGGCGTAAATGACGTTCTTATGAATGCTAAGTTGCCTGACTTTGGATGTGCGGCTTGGAGAGATCAGAAAGGTATAGACTCGATTGTCCTTCGACATTCGGCACTCCTTGGCTTTTCTCAGTGCGTGATGCCTTCCCAGCAAACCGAATACGGACTGCTTGTTAGCCTGCGAGGGGGTTAATCCGCTTAGAATGAACGCGCAGACTATCACATCACAACTGGCATGGCAACAATAACGGTAACGGTCAGGGAAGATTTAAGAAAATCGCAACAAATAGGGCGAGTATCACCACTAGGGCACAAAGATTCATAGAACATCGAATGCTGCTCCGAGTCTTTATGTTCAATAAGTGTTTGATAGGAACCCAGTTTCAACAACTCGGCGTGGTAGACCGATCGAGTCTTGGTCGTGTAGAGACCGTCACAAAGCCGTGGTCGCCGCGCCGTCCTAAGAGGAACCCGAACAGTTGCTTGGGTCTGCAGAACCCGTATTTTGCAAGAGCGGGAACTTGATAGGAGGTGGTTCATGGCTAACGTTGTTCCAAGTTGCACTGTTGGCATCGATGTATCCAAAGACTCACTGGACTTAGCAATTCGTCCATCTGGCGAACACTGGTCTATCGATCATGATCCGCAGCAGTTTCCAGCGTTGATTGAGAAGCTCATCCAACTTGGTCCTGCTCGGATCGTACTGGAAGCAACTGGCGGTTTGGAAACGCTGGTTGTTACCAACTTGGCTGCCGCCGGCTTGCCGGTGTGTGTGATCAATCCACGCCAGGCTCGCGACTTCGCAAAAGCCACCGGCCAACTCGCTAAGACCGACCAGGTTGATGCACATCTGTTGGCTCACTTCGGCGAAGCTTTGCAGCCCAAACTGCGCGAGCTTCCTTCAAAACAGGCTCAGTTGTTTGAGGCGCTTTTGACTCGGCGACGCCAGCTTATTCAGATGCGCACCGCTGAGAAGAATCGCCTCGCCATGACTGGTCATCCTCGGAAGGTTTCCAAGGATCTGGAAGCTCACATCGCCTGGCTCACCAAGCGCATTAGCCAATGCGACGACGAGTTAAAGACCGCCCTCCAATCCAGCCCTGTCTGGCTTGCTAACGATCGACTCCTTCGCAGCGTACCGGGAATCGGTGAAGTTGTTTCACGGACGCTGCTAGCCGAGTTGCCCGAACTCGGCCGATTAACCGACAAGCAGATCGCCGCACTAGTCGGAGTAGCTCCATTCGCTTGCGACAGTGGAGGCCGACACGGCAAACGCCACATTCGAGGCGGTCGGAGCTCTGTGCGATCAGTCTTATACATGGCAACACTCAGCGCCATCCGACGTAACTATAGAATTCGCAGTTTCTACGAACGACTCCTGGTAGCCGGAAAGCTCAAGAGAGTTGCCCTAACAGCGTGCATGCGCAAGCTGCTAGTGATTCTCAATGCGATCATCAAACAACAAAAGCCTTGGCGCGACTACACGCTTGTCAACGCTTGACTTTCAACACAGTTGCTTCGTGGCCGTGCTGTTCCCAGTAGGGTTTAACCTCCCGGGTAACGAATTCTTCCGCCAATCGCCGCAGTTGTTCCTGATCTTCGGTTAGAGTGTGGTCCATCCGAGTCTCCCTTCGGCGCTACTCTTGTCGCCGAAAAACGGCGTGACATCATACTTTGTGAGGACGAAAGCAATCAAGCGGAGCATGCGCGCCCACAGGTACCCCTTTCAGGGGATGACGGAAGTGTCGTCCGTCCCGATTCTGCTCAATAGCCGCGACATAAAAAAAATCTTTGATGGTGATCAATTTTCTTGTTGACATCATCCGAGAATTGTAATATGCTCGCGCACCTATCGCAGAGAATTAGTGTCTCAGCGATGATGCTTGAATTTTTGGATGGACAATCGCGCCGAGGACGAAGAAGTAACTCTCGCCAGAATGGTTGAGGGATTACTCGAGAGCGCGATGAGTTCAATGCTGGTAATCTCTCGGGTCGAACAGTGGGTTTCAATTTGAGCTTTTGTGAAGGGAAGCTTGTCAGCTATTTACCTCTCAGTTGGTGTCTCCTGGGTCCCTGAGAGCCGGTAAAGCGCGATCCCGATGGATGCGAAGGAGGATCTAATAATGAAACGACGGAACAACACTACGTGTGTCCGAACTCTTGCGAATACGCCTAAAGGAGCGACTTTCTTGATGAAATATACAGATGCAAAGAACCGAATTGTCAAAAGACTACCAATCTTCAGCACTTATTTTATCGGCATAGCTTTGAGCTTGCTGCTGGTTTCTCTGACCCTCGCTCCTTCGATGCTTGTAAGGCGCGGTGGTTCGGTTACAGCGTTTTCAGAGAGTATTGCCACTTATTCAAATACAGATTGCTCAACGTCGAAAACATCCTGGAATCTGGGTGAGACGGCCTGCGCAGTAGCAACAGGAGCGACCGGTCCGCGGGCCATCGTTTGGTACGCGCCTAACGGGCTTGTTGCACAGCGAAGCAATTTCTTCACCGGCACCGGCTCGGATTCTTATACATTCCAGACCACAGGTTCCTATGCGCAGGTGGGAACCTGGTTGGTGCGGACCGTCAATCCCGATGGTGATGCCATCAGCAGCGCGGCATTCACGGTGCACGATCCGGTTCTAGCGAGCGCCGACCTTTCAATCGTCAAGTCCGGCCCTGGCACGGTCCCGGCTGGCAGCAGCATCTCCTATTCAGTTACGGTATACAATCTCGGCCCGGACGCCGCTCAGAATGTGACGTTCACGGATACAACGCCCGCGAATACCACCTTTGTTGCCGCTACTCCGGCTTCAGGTTTTACGTGTGCTACGGTCGGCGGAGTGACGACGTGTACTAATGGACCCACAGGATCGCTTGCTGCCAACAGTTCGGTGTCCTTCACATTGGTCTACACTGTGGACGGCGCCGCGCCGGCCGGCACAGTTATCACTAATACAGCGAGTGTAACAAGCAGCACAAACGAACCACAGAGCCAGAGGTCCGACAACAGTTCGACTACGGAGGCTGTTGTCTCTACTGCACCTTCTGCGAGCCCGTGCACTATCAACTGTCCGGCTGATATTTCCGCGAATAACGACCCGCAATCCGCAAACCCATGTGTAGCTGTCGTTAATTATACGACGCCTACCGCCTCCGGCAACTGTACAGATCCTGATACCGGTCGGCCTGCGGATCCGGTGTCGTGCAGTCCACCGTCCGGGACAGCCTTCCCGGTAGGCACTACTCCGGTGACTTGCACTAACGGGGTGTTTGCATGCAGTTTCAGCGTGACGGTTCACGAGACACGCACGGGAACGACGCCTACGATCACCTGTCCGAGCAACATGACGGTGCCAGAGAGTTCCCCGGGATCCGGATCGGCGACGGTTACGTTTAATGCAACCGCGACGGGGAACTGTCCGAACGTCTCCTGCAGCCCGCCTTCTGGTTCGAGCTTCCCGGTTGGGACTACAACAGTCAACTGCACAGCTACCGACGACGCGAACAATACCGCTTCGTGCAGCTTCACGATAACGGTTACCACCTCTACCGGTGCTTGCACACTCACTTGTTCTGACGACGTGACGCAAGCGGCGCCATCGGGCCAATGCAGTGCAGTGGTCAACTACCCCGCGCCATCGACTAGTGGCAACTGCGGCACGGTGACTTGCAGCCCGCCATCCGGGTCAACATTCCAGACAGGAACGACTACTGTAACCTGTACCAGCGATCAGGGGCCTAGCTGTACATTCACCGTGACGGTTACCACGTCGCCCCCGACAATCACCGCTTGCGCCGCCAACAGGACCATCTCCGTAAACGCAAATTGTGAGGCAGCGATCCCCAATATGACTGGAGAGGTCCAAACAACCGGCTGTTCGGTAACCGTCAGCCAATCTCCCGCGGCGGGAACGATCGTGGGTCCGGGCACTTACACGGTTACTTTCACAGCGGAAAACTCGGGCTGTGACGCCGGTTCTAGCTGTCCGACCTGCACGGCCACGGTGACAGTTGTGGACACCACTCCGCCGGTAATCGGCACCTGCCCGGCGCCGACAAGCGCTAATGCAGATAGCCATTGTCAGGCGCCTGTGCCGGATGTAACGGGCGGCGTAACAGCTTCGGACAACTGCACACCGGCGAGCTCGTTAACGATAACGCAAAGTCCAGCGGCTGGAACGCTGGTGAGCGCCGGCACGACCACCATCACCATTACAGTGAAGGATGCGTCGAACAATGCAGCCACTTGCACTACGACTTTCACGGTCAATGACACGACTCCGCCGACTGCCGTTTGCAAGGACGCCACCGTGGCGCTGGACGCGAACGGCAATGCATCGATCACTGGTTCAGACGTGGATGGAGGTAGCACAGATAATTGCGGGATTACCTCGCGAACTGTGACACCCAACACGTTCACCTGTGCTAATAAAGGACCAAACACGGTGACGCTGACGGTGAAAGACGCAGCTAACAATTCGGCTTCATGCCAGGCAACGGTGACAGTGGTAGACAATATGCCGCCCACGATCACTTGCCCGGCTAATCAGACCAGGAACACCGACCCGAATCAGTGCTCGGCCGTGGTGACCTACCCGAATGCGACTGCCAGCGATAACTGTCCCGGAGTTGGTACGCCATCTTGCACACCACCATCAGGATCGACGTTCCAGAAGGGCACGACGACAGTCACTTGTACGGTGAGCGATGCATCAAGCAACTCCGCCAGTTGCACGTTCACTGTGACGGTCAACGATACGCAGCCGCCGGCGATCACCTGCCCTGCTAACCAGGTCAGGAGCACAGATCCGAATCAGTGCTCGGCGGTGGTGGCATATCCCGCCCCTTCGGCGAGTGACAACTGTCCGGGCGTGGTTGCGGTTTGTAGTCCAGCGAGCGGTTCAACGTTCCCGAAAGGGACAACGACCGTGACCTGCACGGCGACCGATACCTCGAATAACTCGAGCAGTTGCTCCTTCACTGTGACGGTGAATGACACGCAACCCCCGGCCATTACGTGCCCCGCGAATATCGTCGTCGAGCCGACGTGTCCGAGCGGCGCTGTGGTGAGTTACACGACACCAGTCGGCACTGACAACTGTCCGGGTGCCGTGACAACTCAGACGGCGGGGCTTGCCAGCGGTTCGATTTTCCCGATCGGTACGACAACCAATACCTTTAAGGTTACCGACACGTCGGGCAATTTCACGACCTGCAGCTTCACCGTGAAGGTGAAGTCACCCGCAGAGGTTATCCAGGATTTGATGAATCGGGTCCAGGCGCTGATGGATCAGGGCGTCCTGAGCCAATCGAACGGCAATGCGTTGCAACAAAGATTGCAACAGGCCTTGGATTACATTAACAGTGGAGACACCGGTCACGCATGTGACAGGTTGGATTCGTTCATAGACAAAGTAACGGATTACATCCAGCACGGGACGCTGACGTCGGCACAGGGGCAACCGTTAATCGATTCGGCTAAGAACGCGCAGAATGGGCTTGGCTGTAAGCCCGTCACGTGTACGTAGCGGCAACGCCCGACTGGAGATCCAAGTCGAGTGAGAGACGATGCGGTTAGTTGAACAAGATATTCGGCCAAGCGCGGTTTTACACGAAGTGCCGCGAGTTGGTCTGGTCGCAGCGATGAGTCGGGCGGCAAGAGCTGGGCCTTGACCCAGGCCCTGGCTTCATTGGAGAATTACGAGACTTCGAAGTCTCAGGCATTAAACAGGAGTTACGTTAAACTCAAGAGGAGAATTTATCATGAGTAAGTTTCGCTTCGCGCTCAATATTCTGGCTATTGCAGTTTTCAGCCTGGTGGTTTCGTCGGTGGCAAACGCCCAGGCGTGCCGGACCTGGGTGTCGGGGGTTGGGGACGACGTCAATCCGTGCAGCCGCACCGCGCCCTGCAAGACATTTGCCGGCGCCATTTCGAAGACCGCGGAATGCGGTGAAATCGACGCGCTCGATCCGGGCGGATTCGGCGCGGTCACCATCACCAAATGCATCACCCTTGACGGCACTTACGGAACAGGGTTCGCATCAATTCTGGCGTCAGCTAGCATCAACGGTGTCAACGTCAACGTCACCACGAACCCGTCAACCGCTAAGGTCACTCTGAGAAGAATCGCCATTAATGGAGGATGCAATGGAAGCTTCGGCGTAAACGGCATAAATTATACCGCTGGAGCCTCTTTGCATGTCCAGCAGTGCGACATTTTTAATTTTACGACCAATGGCGTTAACATAAACCTGGCAGGGAGCGGCAACGCCACCATCCAGGACACGACAATCCGCGAAGTCGGCGGTTCTGGCATCAGCGCTACCACCAGTGCCGGAAATGCGGCTGTAGTCGTCACCAACAACGAGATAGATAAGTGCACAAACGGGATTTCGGCTGCGGCCAACAGTGTGGTGACTGTTCGTAACACTAACATTGCCCTG
>WNGG01004278.1_pt1 | contig 16051 bp, 18 predicted proteins | sample 5400661 | NCBI WGS metagenome assembly WNGG01 (sample SAMN13153372, study PRJNA577476) | soil metagenome | isolation source: 100 cm soil or saprolite under Garry oak tree replicate 1 | place: USA:California | collected 2016-06-15 | reverse complement strand
ACATTCCGTTTCTCGCCAGCGCCCTGGCGTTCGACCTCCTGTTGACGGCCATCCCGTTCTTCGCCTTGCTCCTCGCCCTGGTCGGCTATCTCGTCCAGCATCAGCTCGCCGCCCATCAGCTCCAGCTCTCCGAGCTGCTCGAGCGCTTCCTGCCGCCGGGCGGGGCCTTCGAGCAGGTGGAAAGCGTGCTGACCGGCATCGTCGCCCAGCGGGCGCGGCTGACCTTGTTCGGCGTGCCGCTCTTTCTCTGGTTTTCCACGCGGCTGTTCGGCGGGCTGCGGGCCGCGCTGAACGAGGTGTTCGACACCGAGGAGAACCGCCCCTGGCCGATCGCGAAGGGTGTCGACCTCGGGATGGTGTTCACGACCGCGGCGCTGCTGGTCGCGAGCACGCTGCTGCCGGCCGTCGAGGCGCGGCGGGCGACCCACTGGGGCACGCGATTCGGCCTGGAGATCTTGGCCTTCGCGTTCAGCACGCTGCTGTTCTTCCTCGTGTTCAAGATCCTGCCCAGCCGCCGGATTTACTGGCGCACCGCGCTCGTCGCGGCGGCGTTCTGCGCGCTCGCGTTCGAGGTGGCGAAGCGCCTCTACACGCTGTACCTGACCCGGTTCGTGACGTTCGATCGCGTGGCGTCCGACGCCAATGCGCTGGCGTTCCTGCTGTTCTTCCTCTGGACCTACTACACGGCCTACGTCTTCCTGCTGGGGGGCGAGGTGGCGGAGACGTACGACTTGATCCGCATGCGGCGCGCCCAGCGGGTCGTGCTGGGATGAGCGCGATCGACCTGCGCAGCGACACGGTCACGCGGCCCTCGCCGGCGATGCGCCGGGCCATCGCGGACGCGGAGGTGGGCGACGACGTCCTCGACGGCGACCCCACCGTGCGGCGGCTCGAGCAGCGGGTCGCCGAGCTGCTCGGCATGGAGGACGCCCTGTTCTTCCCGTCGGGCACGCAGGCGAACCAAACCGGCGTCGCCCTGTGCGCGGAGCGGGGCACGGAGCTGGTCCTCGAAGCCAACGCCCACCTCGTCCACTACGAGCTGGCCGGCGTCGCGCTGATCGCGGGCGTGCAGATCCGCCCCGTGACGACCCCGGACGGCGTGCTGACGGCGGCGCTCGCGCGCGAGGCGGGGCTGCGCCTCCACCTGGACGGCGCGCGCCTCTGGAACGCCGCGGCCGCGCTCGCGACGCCGCCCGCGACGCTGACGCGCGGCGCCACGACCGTGATGGTCAGTCTCTCGAAGGGGCTGGGCTGCCCCGTCGGCTCGTGTCTCGCGTTCGCGCGCGAGCTGCGGCCCCGCGCCTGGGAGATGCGCAAGCGCCTGGGCGGGGGGATGCGGCAGTCGGGGATGCTGGCGGCGGCCGGGCTGTACGCGCTGGAGCACAACCTGCAGCGGATCGGCGACGACCACGCCAATGCCAAGCGCTTCGCCGAGCTGTTGTCCGGCTGTCCAGCGGTCCGACCGTCCGCCCCGGAGACGAACATCGTCATGCTCGATCTGGTGCGCGACGACGATACCGCCGACCGCGTGATTCCCCGGCTCGCCGAGCGCGGCGTGCTGGTCGTCCCGTTCGCCGCGAAGCGACTGCGCGCGGTGACCCATCTGGACGTGAGCCGCGCCGACGTCGAGCGCGCCGCGGGCGTGATCGCGGAGGTCTTACAGTGACGGGCGCGCCGCACCTCAAGCAGGTGATCCCCACGGCACGGGCGATCCTCTGGAACCCCAACGGCCGGCGCAATCCGGGAGGCCGCTACCCCCTGTTCATCGAACAGAAGGCCCTCGACGCCCTGAACGAGCACATGCTCGCGGTGAAGGGCCAGGCCTTGATCGGCTTTCTCGTCGGCGACCTGTTCGAGTGCCCGACGTCGCGCGTGCGGTACGCCGTGGTGGATTCCACGATCCGCCTCAATCAGCCGATTTACGGCGACAAGACGCAGGTCGTGGTGTCCCGCCTCTGGGACCGCATTCAGGAGGAGCTGACGCGGGTCGGCGGCCAGCTCATCGGGTGGTACCACAGTCATCCACCGCACCCTATCGAGCTCGCGCCGGGCGACGTGCAGACGCACGAGCAGTACTTCACCCAGCCCTGGCACCTGGCCCTGGTGCTTGGCACCAACCGCGACGGCCGGCCCGTGGCCGGAGTATTCCGCCCGGGGCCGGGCGCCGATTGGCATAGCGCGTCGCAGTCGTTCTACGAGCTGATCGGGGAGGAGGAACGGCTCGCAGGCGGCCATAAAGCATCGTGCCTCCCGTGGATGAACTTCGAGAGCGACGATCCGCTCGTCACGCGCGCCGGCGAGGCGCCGGTCCCGGCGCCGGCGGGGTCGGCGCCCCCTGCGGAGCCTCGGTCGACCCTGGAGGTGTTCGGCAGTCACGCGGGACCACCGGCACCGCCGCGCAAGCCCGCGCCTCGCGCGACCAAGCCGACCCCGCCGCCGCAGCCGCCAGCCGCCGGCACGCCCACCGCGCCGCGGCCAAAGGCAGCGGCGCCCGCCCCGCCGCCGACACCGGTTGAACCCCCGCCGCCCCCGCCGCCCCCTCCTGAGCCGCCACCGCTGCGGCCATCACGGCCGGCGAAGCCGTCGCCGTCGATTGCCGATCTGCCCCTGCTCGACGTCGGGCACTTACCGGAGGAGGCACCACCGCCGGCGGCCCCAATGCGCCACCCGCCCCCGGTAGTGCCACGTCCCGCCGTGCGCCGGCCCGGTCCGGTTGGCCCGCGGGTGGTTGAGCCGGAGCCGCGGCGGCGGCGGCGCGGGAGGGGCGGGGTCCTGACGGCGCTCGGACTGCTCCTGATGGCGGCTGCGGGGGGCTATTGGTACTTCGTGTACCGCCCGGCGCATGCCGCCCCTCCTCCCGCGCCGGTGGCGGCGAGGCCTCCCACGGGAGCGAGGCCGGCCCCTTCCGGAGACACGCTGCTCCCGATCTTCGACCGTCTCGGCGACACGCTCGGCCTCACGATTCGCGCGTACAACGACCGCGCCAAGCTGTACGACGGCCGGCAGCTGGACTGCGCGGGATTGGCGCGCGGGCTCACGACGCTCGAGGATGAGTGGACGGCGTATAACGTGCGGGGCAAGTCCAAGGTCGGCGTGCTCGACGCCGTGCGCGCAGGGCGTGACCGCGCCCTCTATGCCGGCGTCGACAGCGTGGAGCGGCACTTTGACCGGTCGGGATGCACGCGTTCGTGAGGGGGGCGCTGGTGGGGCTCCTCCTCCTGGGGACGGATCCCCGGGTGGACGCTCAGACTTCCGAGCCGCTGCGCAAGACCGATCTCATCCGTCTGCTGAGCGGGGGCGCGCTCTCGCATCGCGAGATCGCCGACTTGATCGGCCGCAACTGCGTCTCCTTCACGCCCACCGCGCGCGACCGTACCGATCTCGCTGCGCTCGGCGCCGATTCGCTGATCCTGAGCCGGATCGCGACGTGCCGGCGGAGCCAGGCCGCCCGGCCCGCCGCGCCGCCGCCGCCTGCGTCCCCCGCCGCGGCCGTCGTCGTGCCGCTGCAATCTCGCGTCACGGTGGAGGCGGGGAGCGAGGCGATCATCGCCGTCGCCGTGCGACAGGGGGTGCAGCCAGCGCCGGGCGTCCGGCTCGTGCTCCGCCGCAGCGGCGGGATGGCTGGAACAGTGGAGGCGGGACCGGATGCCGTCGCCGTGACGGACGCCCGGGGCATCGCCTCGTTCCGGGTGCGGGCGGCGTCCGCGCCGATCACCCGCTCGCTCACGGTCGAGGCCACGGACGGGACGATGCTTGCCGGGCAGACCACCGTGGAGTTCATCACGCTCCCGGCCGCCGTGTCGCGGCCTGTGCCGGTGGCCGCGCCTCGACCCCGGCACACGCCCCGGCCGTCGCCGACCGGCACGGGTTGGGTGGCGGGTAACGGCCAGCGGGGCGTCGTGGGCCGGCGCGCGGCCGTGCCGCTGATCTTCGAGGCGCGGGACTCGACGGGCCGGCCGATCCCCGGCCTCGCCGTCACCCTCGGCGTCGCCAACGGCCGCTTGCTGTCGCCGCCCGACCACACCGATTCCGCGGGCGCGGTGTGGGTGGACCTGGAGTTCGGCCCGCGTGCCGCGGCCACGACGGTCACGGCGACGCTCGGCGCGCTCGTGCGTCAGGCCACGTTGTATCCGGTGGCGGGCCCGCCGGCGAGGTTGCTGGTGCTGCGCGGGCGGGACACGGTCACGCGGCGGCTCGAACTCGACCCCGACGTGCTGTCCAGCCTGCTGGTCATCCCGACCGATGCGTTCGGCAATTCGCTCCCGGTCCGCGGGCTGCTGGCCGCGGTCGGCGACGGCGGCGTGCTCATGGTGGCCGGGGTCACCACCGACAGTCTGGGCGGCCATGTGACGTTGCGCCCCGGTCGCGCCGGCGGGAGCGCTACGAACCTCGCCGTTCAGGCCTCGGGGCTGCGGACGGATGTCACCGCTTCGGTGCGCGCCCGCCGTCCCTAGCTAGGCGCGGCGGCGCTGCCCTGCTATGTTCCGCGTGCATCGATGATCGCTCTCGCCCGCAAATACCGTCCCCGGAAGTTTTCCGAGCTGATCGTGCAGGATCACGTGGCCGCGGCCCTGCGGGGGGCCGTAGCCCAGGGCCGGACCGCGCACGGCTACCTGTTCGCGGGCCCCCGCGGCGTGGGCAAAACCACGGCGGCGCGGATCCTCGCCATGGCGTTGAACTGCCCCAACCAGCGCGACGGTGAGCCGTGCGGCACCTGCGACTCCTGCACCCGCATCTGGACCGGCCAGGCGAACCTCGACGTCGTCGAGCTGGACGCGGCGTCGAATCGCGGCGTCGACGACGCCCGCGACCTGCGCGAGCGCGCGATGTACGCGGCGAGCGTCGAGCACGGCCACAAGGTCTACATCGTTGATGAAGCGCACATGCTCACGCGGGAGGCGTGGAACGCCCTCCTCAGGATTCTCGAGGAGCCGCCGCCGCGAGTCGTGTTCGTCTTCGCCACCACCGAACCGCAGAAGATTGCCCAGACCGCCGCGCCGATTCTGTCGCGCCTGCAGCGCTTCGACTTCCGGCGCATCGGGCCGCACGCGATCGTGGAGCGGCTGCAGCAGGTGTGCGCCACGGAGAAAATTGCCGTCGACGAAGATGCCCTGCGCCTCATCGCCCGGAGCGCGGACGGCGGGATGCGCGACGCGCTGTCGCTGCTCGACCAGGTGGGCTCCTTCGGCGAAGGGCCGATCACCGCGGAGCGGGTGCGGGAGGTGCTCGGGCTCATCGCCGACGATCTCTACGGCGAGACGCTGCGCCTCGTGGCCGAACGCGATGCGGCGGCGGTGTTCCCGCTCGTGGACCGCCTCGTCGAGGCGGGCGCGGACCTGGGGGAATTCGTCGGGGGCGCCGGCGAGGTGCTCCGGGCCGTCCTGCTCGTCGGCATGGGCGGCCAGCCCGAGGGCCTGACCGAGGGCCTGGGGCAGCTCGTGCGGGCCGCCGCCCCACGACTGCCGCCGGCGGACGTCGTGCGCCTGCTGGCCCTCCTGGCCGACATCGAGCCGCAGGTGCGCCGCAGCGGCAATCCCCGGCTCGTCGTCGAACTGCTGCTGCTGCGCTGGGCGATGATGGATCGGACCGTCGAGCTCGAGGCGGTGATCCGCGCGCTGGGTAACGAGCCGGGGAAGGGGGAACGGCCGGGGAAGGGTAACCCACCGGTCGTCCTCCGGGATGCCGCTACGGGCTCCATTCCCCCTTCCCCGGCTGTTCCCCCCGCCGTCACCCCGGCAGTTCCCCCGGAGCGAGGACCGCTGTCGCTCGAGCGGCTCCGCTCCCTTTGGCCGAGCGTCGTCGCCCACGCGCGCGTGACGAGTCCGATGCTCGGGACGCTGTTGGGAGAGACGGCCGTCGTCGCTGCCGAGCGCGGTGTCGTCGCCGTCCGCGTGCTCGACGGCAACGCCGGTCACGTGACGGGCATCGACCACAAGCGCGACGCGCTCGCCAAGCTCGTGGGGGAGTATCTCACCGAGCCGGTGCGGATCCGCGTGGAGGGGGTCGGGCAGGCTGCGGCCGGGCGTGGCGAGCGGCCGGCGCGCCTCACGACGGAGACCGCCAACGCGGAGCGGTTGAAGTTGCTGCGCGGCAAGGATCAGACGTTGGGCGCAGCGATCGACGCCCTGGATCTGGAGCTGCTCGAGTAGCTTGCGACACCCATAGGCCAGGGGTAACTTTCGACGTATGGCGGATTTATCCAGCCTGCTCCAGTTGGGGCAGCAGATGCAGGGGCGGCTGACCGAGATCCAGTCTCAGCTGGCGCAGCAGACGGTGACGGTGTCGGCCGGCGGGGGAATGGTGCAGGCGACGGCGGACGGCCGGGGCCAGATCCGCGCCATCACCATTGCCCCGGAGGTGGTGCGCCAGGGCGACGTGGAAATGCTCGAGGACCTGGTGCTGGCCGCGGTGGCGGAGGCGCAGAAGCGGGCCGCCGAGCTGCAGCAGGCCGAAGTGCGCAAGCTCGCCGGGGGTATGCCGTTCCCGTTCCAGCTGCCATTGTAACACGACGTGTCGGCCATTGAAGATCTCGTGACGGAGCTGGCCAAGCTCCCCGGGATCGGATCCAAGACCGCGCAGCGGCTCGCGTTCCACCTGCTCAAGCAGCCGGCGGACGCCGCCGAGCGGCTGGCGGAGGCGATCCGGCGCGTGCGCGCGCAGGTGACCCCGTGCGGCGCCTGCGGGAATCTCTCCGACGAGGATCCGTGCGCGATCTGCCGTGACCCGCGGCGCGATCCCACGCTGCTGTGCGTGGTGGAGGAGGCGAAGGACGTCGCCGCCATCGAGCGCGCGGGCCGCTACCGGGGGCGCTACCATGTGCTCGGCGGCCGCGTGTCGCCGCTGGACGGCGTGGGTCCCGAGGCCCTGCGCATCGCCCCGCTGATCGAGCGGGTGCGAAACGGGGCCGGGGTGCGCGAGGTGATCGTCGCGACCAACCCGTCGATGGAGGGTGAGGTGACCGCGACGTACCTGCAGCAGGTGCTGCGTCCCACGGGCGTGCGCGTGACCCGGATCGCGCGCGGTCTGCCCGTCGGGGGCGATCTCGAGTATGCCGACGGCGTGACGATCGCGCAGGCGCTGGCCGCGCGGCGCGAGATGGGGGAGGAGTGAGCCGAGGAGCGCGATGACGGGTGCCGCCAGCTGGTCGTTCAGCGAGAACGACTTCAAACAGATCCAACAACACCTGCAGGCGTTTCTGCGGGACTCGAACGCGCGCTGCGCGCTGCTCGTGGACCGCACGGGCCAGCTCGTGGCCACCGTGGGCGAGACGCCGCAATTCGACCCCACGGCCTTCGCTTCCCTCACCGCCGCCGACTTCAGCGCCAACGACCAGCTCGCGAAAATGATCGGCGAGCCCGAGTTCGCTTCGCTCGTGCATCAGGGCGAGCGGGAGTCCATGTATCTGGCCGACGTGGCCAAGCGGGTGATCCTCGTCGTGCTCTTCGACAGCCGGGCCACCCTGGGCCTCGTCAAATTGAAGGCCAAGGCGGTCGTCGAAAACTTGAACAAGGTGTTCGAGGAGATGTTCAACCGGGTGCGGACGGGCCCGGCCGAACAGAAGCCGGGCCTCCTCGAAGGGGCGGAAGACGAAATTGACAAACTCTTCGGGTAAGGGGACGCGCGATCTATGTCGATGATTAACTACGCGTCCCGCGAGATCAACTGCAAGCTCGTCTATTACGGCCCCGGCCTGGGCGGCAAGACGACGAACTTGGAGCACATCTACGGCAAGGTGTCGCCCAACACCCGGGGCAAGATGATCTCGCTGGCCACCGAGACCGAGCGCACCCTGTTCTTCGACTTCCTCCCGGTGGACCTGGGGACGATCCGCGGCTTCAAGACCCGCTTCCACCTCTACACCGTGCCTGGCCAGGTGTATTACAACGCGAGCCGCAAGCTCATCCTCAAGGGCGTGGACGGCATCGTATTCGTCGCCGACAGCCAGGTGGAGCGCATGGAAGCCAACGTCGAATCCATGCAGAACCTCTACGACAACATGGCCGAATACGGGTACGACCTGACGAAGATCCCGTTCATCATCCAGTACAACAAGCGCGATCTGCCCAACGCGGCGCCGATCAAGGACCTCCAGGCGGCGCTCAATCCCGGCTGGCCCGTCGAGGAAGCCGCGCAGCAGAAGGTCACCCCTGATCCCGCGCACCAGGGGGAGTTCCTCGTCGAGAACGCAAGCGGGCAGTGGGTCGGCCGCGCGGGGTACTACGAAGCCGTCGCGGTCCGCGGCGACGGCGTGTTCGACACGCTCAAGGCCGTCAGCAAGATGGTGCTGAAGACGCTGAGCTGACCGAGGCGGGATCCCCCATGCGGTGGACATTGCCGAACATCCTCACGCTGGCCCGGATCTGCCTCACGCCGGTCATCGCCCTGCTGCCGTTCATTTCCGGGTATTGGCCCAAGGTCATCGCGTTTCTCGTCTTCCTCGCCGCGGCGATTTCCGACGCGGTGGACGGCTACCTCGCGCGCCGCTATCACCAGGTCAGCGAGCTGGGCCAGCTCCTCGATCCCATCGCCGACAAGTGGCTGCTGTTCGCCACCTTGATACCCATCTTCTGGATCACCCGGCACCCGACCATCCTGGTCGACTACCGCATCCCCTGGTGGGGCAGCCTGCCGCTCTGGGTCGCGCTGCTGCTGGTGGGGCGCGAGGTGCTGATGACCGCCTTCCGCTTCTTCGCGAAGCGGCGCGGCATCCTGATTCCGGCAGCGGGCCCCGGGAAGGCCAAGGCGGTCGTGCAGAACGTCTTCATCGGCGCGACGATCGCATGGTTCGCCTGGAAGGACGCGCTGGCGGCGCACCGCTGGGCGGGCTCGTTCCGGAACTTCTGGGATCGCTTCCACGGGTATTTTGTCTCCGTCACCCTCGCCGGCGCCGTGCTCCTGACTGTGTACTCGCTGATCGTCTACCTCTACCGGTATCGCGCGCTCCTGAAAGGGCGCGGGTGAAACTCGAGCTCCTGACCGTCGGCACCGAGCTGCTGCTCGGCCACACCGTCGATACCAACGCCGCCGATCTGGGTCGGGCCCTCGCGGCGGCCGGCGTGGAGATCGACCGCCACACCACCGTCGCCGACCGCGCCGACGCCATCCGCGGCGCCGTCGCGGAGGCCCTCGCGCGCACCGGCGCGGTGCTCACCACCGGCGGCCTCGGCCCCACGCGCGACGACGTGACCAAGACCGTCGTGGCGGAGCTCCTGGGCCGCCCCCTCGTGCTCGACGACGCCCTGCTGCGCGGCCTCGAAGAGCGCTTCCGCCGTCTCGGCCGCTGGCCCATGCCCGACGTGAACCGCTCCCAGGCGATGATCCCCGAGGGGGCCTCCGTGCTCCCCAACCCGCGCGGCACCGCGCCGGGCCTCTGGATCGACGGCGAGCGCGGGCTCGTCGTCATGCTGCCCGGCGTACCGCGCGAGATGCGCGGGCTCCTGGTCGAGGAAGTAGTGCCCCGGCTCGTCGCCCGGCAGACGCGGACGGGGGACGCGACGGCGGTCGTGCTGTCCCGCTCCGTGCGCACCACCGGCATCCCCGAATCGGCCCTCGCGGAGCGGTTGACGGGGGTCGAGGAGGAGATCGCACCTCTGACGCTCGCGTACCTGCCCTCCGAAGACGGCGTGGACCTGCGCCTGACCGCGTGGGCGCTGCCGCGCGAGGAGGCCGAGCGCCGGCTCGAGGCGGCGGCGGCGCTCGTCCGCAGCCGCGGCGGCGACCATTGTTACGGCGAGAACGGCGCGGACCTCGCGGCGGTCGTCCTCGACGCCGTGAGGGCTCGCCGCGGCCGCCTCGCCGTGGCGGAATCGTGCACCGGTGGCCTGCTAGGCGAGCGGCTCACGGCCGTCCCCGGCGCCTCGGACGTGTTCGTCGGGGACGTGGTTGCTTACGCGAACGGAGTGAAAACCGATCTCCTCGGGGTTCCGTCCGACATCGTCGAGCAGCACGGGGCGGTGTCCGAGGAGACCGTCCGCGCGATGGCCGCGGGAGCGCAACGCGTCTTCAACGCCTATTGCGCCCTCGCGGTCACGGGCATCGCCGGGCCGTCCGGTGGGACGCCGGAGAAGCCGGTGGGAACGGTGTGGCTCGCCGCGGCCGCGGGCGAGAACGTCCGCGCGCTCAAGCGCATATTCCCGGGCGACCGCGAGGAGATCCGCCGCCGCGGCGCCCAGGCGGCGCTCGATCTCTTGCGGCGATTGCTCGGAGCGGTCTGATGCCCTCACTGGTCGCGCCGGACGGGCTGCCCCTGCACTACGAGGCCGTCGAGCCGGAGTCCCCCCGCGCGGCGATCCTCGTGCTGCACGGCTGGTCGGATCACGCCGGTCGCTGGGCCGCCGTCGCCGAGCGCCTGCGGCGCGAAGGCTTCGCCGTCTATGCGCTCGACTGGCGCGGCCACGGGCGATCGAGCGGGCGGCGGGGCCACCTCTCGCGCTTCAGCCAGCTCATGGGCGACCTGCAGGCGTTCCGGCGCGTCGTTCGCAAGCGCACCGCCGCCCCACAGGTGCTCCTCGGGCTGTCGTTCGGTGGCCTCGTCGCGCTGCGCTACCTCGAGACCCAGCCCGGGGACGCGCTCGCCGGGGCTGTGCTCGTCTCCCCGTGGCTCGGCCTGGCCTTCCAGCCCCGGTGGTGGAAAGTGCTGTTGGGCCGGGTGCTTGCCGACTTGTGGCCGACGCTGGCGCTGCCGATCGACCTGGCCAGCGCGCGCCTGAGCCGCGATCCCGCCGTCGCGCCGGCGTACGATGCCGATCCGCTGGTGCACCGCGTGATGACCGCGGGCGCGTGGCGGGAGATTCAGTGGGCGCATCGCGCGGTCCCGGCCGACGCCCATCGCATCGAGACGCCGGCGCTGTTCCTCCTGGCCGGGGAGGACCGGATCACGGACGCGCATCAAGCCCGCGCGTTCGCCGACAGCATCCACGCGCCGGCGCAGGTGCGCTGGTACGCCGAACGCTATCACGAGCTGCTCCACGATCCCGAGCCGGAGAAGCCGCTCGACGACGCAGTGGCGTTTCTGCAGTCGCTCGGTCTCGGCTGACCTCCTCGACAGTGTTGGTGCCAGCGGCTATCTTGTTGTGAAACTTCATTTTCCGATGATCGTACACGCTGTGGGCCGCCAAAACGACCGAACGCGGCGGCACGCGGGTTGCCCGTCACCGGGAAGGCTATGAGCAAGAAAGACAAAGAGACGGAGACGCCCCGGCAGCCAGGCCAATTGCCGGAGGGGGCGGCGGTGGTCGAGCCGGCCGCCGAGGCTTTGGCTCGCCTGGAGGACCGCTACCTGCGGCTCGCCGCCGAATTCGACAACTACAAGAAGCGCATGAGCCGGGAGCGGACCGAGACCTGGGGGAAGGCGCAGGCGGACGTGGTGCAGCGGCTGGTGGATGCCCTCGACGACCTGGCTCGGTTTGCCCACGTCGACCCCGCGGCCACGGACGCGAAGACGATTCACGACGGGGTGGACCTGGTGGAGCGCAAGATCTGGAAAGAGCTGGAAGCCCTCGGCGTGCGACGGCTCGATGAGTCGGGCGTGCGGTTCGATCCCGCCGTGCACGAGGCGGTGACCGTGGCGCCCGCGCCGTCAGCGGAGCAGGACAACACAGTGGGCCAGGTGCTGCAGGCGGGCTACCGGCTCGGCGGGCAGCTCGTCAGGCCGGCGCGCGTGCTGGTGCTCAAATGGTCGGGGGAGGGGGAAACTGGGGAAGGGGGAAGGGGGATGGGGGAAGGGTAAGATGGCCACACAGCGCGACTATTATCAGGTCCTGGGCGTTTCCGAGACGGCGACGACGGACGAGATCAAGAAGGCGTTCCGCCGGCTCGCGAAGCAGCACCATCCCGACCGCAACCCCAACAACCCGCAGTCGGCCGAGCGCTTCAAGGAAATCAGCGAAGCGCACGATGTCCTGAGCGATCCCGAGAAACGCAAGAAGTACGACCAGCTGCGTCGCTACGGCGCGTTCGCCGGGTACGGCGGCCCCGGGTCGCGCACCGGACCGGGGGGGACTCCACCGGGAGGAGCGGGCCTCGACTTCGATCTGTCCGATCTCGGCTCGTTCGGCGGCCTCGGAGACCTGTTCTCGTCCATCTTCGGTCGCCGCGGCACTCGCGAGGAGGAGGAGGCGGACGAGTCGATCGAGGTCACGGTCTCGATCCCGTTCAAGGTCGCCGCGCTCGGCGGGAAGGTCCCCATCACGCTCCCGATGCCAGAAGTGTGCCCCACCTGCGGTGGGAAGGGAGCGGCGCCCGGCGCGACGATCAAGACGTGCCCCGAGTGCAAGGGCCGCGGCACGGTGTCGTTCGGGCAGGGAGGATTCGCCGTGAACCGGCCGTGCCCGATGTGCCGCGGCAAAGGGCACATCCCCTCGGAGCGCTGCCCCACGTGCCAGGGAGCGGGGGAGGTGCGGGTCGAGAAGCGCCTGATGCTCAGCGTTCAGCCGGGGACGGAAGACGGCACGCGGGTGCGGCTGCGCGGCCAGGGGGCAAAGGGCAAAGGAGATGTGGTGGCGGTTTTCAAGGTCGAGCCCGACCACTTCTTCCGCCGCGAGGGGCTCGACGTGCTGTGCACCGTGCCGATCAACCTCGTCCAGGCGATGCTCGGCACGCGCATCCGCGTGCGCACGCTGGACGATCGGCGTGTCGTGCTGCGCGTGCCGCCCGGCACCCAGCACGGTCAGAAGTTCAGAATCCCGGGACAGGGAATCGAGAAGAACGGCCGGCGCGGGGACCAGTTCGTCGAAGTCCACGTGCAGATCCCCGAGAAACTCAGTCCCGAGCAGGAAGCGGCGGTGAAGGCGTTTGCGGAGAAGACGGGGCTCAAATACTGACGTCAGACGTCTGAGGTCAGTCAAACGTCAGCACGACTTTCCCCACATTGCGCCGCTCGTGGATGTAGCGGTGCGCCGCGGCCGCCTCGGCGAGCGGAAAGGCGCGGTCCACCCGCGGTGTGAGCTTTCCTTCGCGCGCGTAGCTGATGAGGGCCGCGATCTGCGGCTCGAGCAGCGCCCGCTCCTTCCAGAGGTGTCCCAGATTCACGCCCGCGACGCTGCGGTTGTCGCCCATCAGCGCGAGCGGGCCGAACCGCGGGAAGCGCAGCAGGTGCCACAGCGTTCTCACCAGATTGCGCCGCGAGCCCTGGGACAGCACCGACGCCCCGTAGCAGACCAGCCGGCCGGCGGGCGCGAGCAGGCGGTAGCCGTGCCGCCAGGAGTCGCCGCCGACGGCGTCGAGCACCACGTCCACGCCATCCGGGGCGGCGGCGCGGACCGCGTCGAACCAGCGGGGGTTGCGGCCGTCGAGCGGCTCGACGCCGTATTCGCGCAGGACCTCGTGTTTCGCGGCGGAGGCGAGCCCCAGCACGCGGAGGCCGAGGATACGCCCCAGCTCGGCGACGGCGAGCCCCACCCCGCCGGCCGCGGCGTGCACCAGCACCGTCTCCCCGCGTTGCACCGCGGCCACGCGCACCAGCATGTGATGCGCGGTGAGATACACGACCGGAAAGGCGGCGCCCTGCTCGAAGGTCCAACCGGTGGGGAGAGGAAACACCGAACTCGTGGGGACGACGACCAGCTCGCTTTGACCGCCGAACCGCGTTGTCGCGATGACCAGGTCTCCACGGCGGATCGTGGTGACCCCCTCGCTCACGGCATCCACCGCGCCGGCCACTTCGTAGCCGATGGTGCACGGGGGCTTCGGGGCGTCGGGGTACAAGCCCTGCCGGGCGAGCAGGTCCGAAAAGTTGATGCCCGCGGCGTGCACGCGGATCCGCGCCGTGCCCGGCTCGACGGGCGGCTCCGGTGCCTCCCGTACTTCCAGGACCTCGGGCGGCCCGAAGCGGGGGATGACCAGCTGTCTCACACGAGCTCGGCGCGCATCGCCTGGGCGCTCGTTGGGCAGGCCTTCGCAAACTCCACCGATTGCTGCACGGCGGGGTCCACTTCCTCGCGGCGGATGGAGCGGAACCCGAAGCGCGGGAAAAACGCCGCCGCCGTCTCGGTCAGCAGGTAGACGGTCTTGAGCCCGCGGGAGCGCGCGACGGCGAGGATCGCTTCGGTGAGCTGGATGCCGAGGCCCAGGCCGCGATGCGGAAGGTCCACGGCGATCGAACGCACCAGCCCGGCGCTGCCGTAGAGCTCGACTCCGGCGCATCCGATGATCCGCTGGCCCTCGCGGGCGACGAGCAGCGTACCCAGGTGCCGCTCGACGTCGGCGCGCGGCAGCTTGTTGTGATCCAGCAGCTCCAGCACCTCCTGGAGGTCGGCCGGGCCCGCGGGACGGATGGATACGTTCATGCGAAGAAACGTAGCTGCAAGAATGCAAGAGTGCAGAAAAGTTCCCGGACGCCAAGCGAACAGTGGTTGCCCGGTGGCGGTAATCAGGTTTGCTTGTGGCTTGACCTCCTATTGGGGTGTAGCTCAATTGGCGGAGCACCCGGCTGTTAACCGGGAGGTTGGAGGTTCGAATCCTCCCGCCCCAGCTCACTCTAGGCACAAGCGAACAGGGAGCAAGCGGGCAGAAGAGTTCCCAGACGCCAAGCGAACAGTGGCTACAAGCTGGCCGCTGCCAGTTTGCGAATAAGGCCGTAGACGGTTTTGGCGCACTCGTCGCGGATGGCCTCCACCTTCGCCAGCTCTTCCGCCCGGAAGTAGCCAAGACTGACGACCAGATCGAGAATCGCCTCGATCTCATCCAGCGACGCCCGCGCGATATCGAGGTGTCGCCGGAAGTCTTTCGCTCCTCTCCGACTTGCCCCCTCCGCGATGTTCAGCGCGACGGAATAGGTGGCCCGCTGCCACTGCGTAGCGAGGGCGTCCCGCTCAGAAACCGGTAGCCGCTCGATCGCTGGCTTCGACAACACGGCGAGCGTCCGCGCGTGTTGCCACGCTTTGAGCTGCTTGAAATGCCCCATGGCGTGCAAGTTCGCCGCGCTGGTTTCTCCCACATAACCAAATCTCCGCCCGCAGGAGCATTTTCTTGCCTCTCGCGCTGGCGTCTTGAGACCACTGTTCGCTTGGCGTCTGGGAACTACTCTGATGCCTTGTGGCTGGGAACCTCGCGCCTATTCCTTAAGCGCCGGGTGCATCTCGAGAAACTTGGTGACGGCTGGGGCTCCAATCACCGCGCGCACGTGCTCGAGCACCATGCGGCCAAGACGCGGCACGTCGGTTTTGTTGATGCCGGCGGCGGCGAGGGCGGCGAGCAGTCCCGATGGGCCGGTGGCGACGGCCAGCTCCCCGGTGCGCGAGCCGCTCATCAGCGCGTGCCCCATCATGCTCTCGCTGTTGGGAATCGCCTTCTTGACCTGCTCGAACGTGTCCTTGGGAAGGGCCATGCGCAGCGCCATGAGCATGGCGCCGATGCCCTTCTCCGCCGTCCCTTCTTCGATCTCGAGGTTCGCTGCGACCTGGTGGAGGAGATCCATGGGGGAATAAACATAGAGGCTTAGAGGCCGAGTCGCTAAGCCCCTAAGCCTCCACGCCGCGACGCAACTTTACTGTCCGACCGTGAAATCGACCCGCTTCAGCACGGCGCCGCTCGCATCGCGCACCTCCACGTGCCAGGCGCCCGTCCAATCGGCGGGGACGGTCTTGCGGCTCCAGGTCCGCCACGGAGAACCCGCGATGTGCAGCTCCACATCGGCGACCTGCGTGTCCCCGTGATACCACACGTGATGCACGACGGTCTCGGCCCCCGCCGGGGCACCGGAAATCTTCGTGAAGAAGACCAGCGAGCCCACCGAATCCGGGAAGACCGCGCCGGTATCCTGCGGCGCCCGGTCCACCACCGTGCGCGCCACCGCCGCGTCGGCGACGCTCAATGCCGGGGCGGCGGGCGCCGGGGCCGGCGCGGCGGCCTTCGTGGTGTCCTGCGCGGCGAGGGGAGCGATCGCCGCGGCCAGCAGCATCAGCGGGAAAGCAGTGCGAATCATAACGCGCCTCCTGTCGAAGTCGCTCGTTGTACGGCGCGCCGGCGGCGAAGTTCCATGCTCGCCCCCAGCGTGGCCGCCAGCAGGCAGCCGAAGGCGACGCCGGCCATATGGAATTGGATCTGATACTCG
>WNGG01005919.1_pt1 | contig 16056 bp, 12 predicted proteins | sample 5400661 | NCBI WGS metagenome assembly WNGG01 (sample SAMN13153372, study PRJNA577476) | soil metagenome | isolation source: 100 cm soil or saprolite under Garry oak tree replicate 1 | place: USA:California | collected 2016-06-15 | reverse complement strand
GCCTCGAGCTCCGCCGATGCGGCCGCGAGCGGCGCGATCGTGGCGACATGCGCGCGGCGATGCGCGCGCGCCGACGGCGCGGGCGTCGGCCTGGCAGTCGCCTGCACGGCAGTCGCGACGGCGAGCAAGAGGGAAAGAGAAGACAACATCAGAGCGCTCCTTGTGTGCGTACCGGCACCGGCCCTGCGGGGATCGCGGAGCGCAGCTTGGGCAACACGTTCGATTGGTTCATGCCTTGCGTGATGAGATCGGTGTCGTGCCCGTTGTGGGCGTCGCCGAGCTGCGAGATTTGCACGAGCACGAGCTCCAGGTCCTCGAGCAGCGACCGTAACCGTTGGTCGTTTCCCGCGGGCGAGTCGAGCATCAAGCGGGTTGTCGTGAGGAGGTCACGCGCCTGCCGCGCGAACCGCGCGCCATCGGCGCTATTCGCTCTCTGGTCCTCTCGGAAAGCAGTCAGGAACGCCTCCGTGCGGGACAGATATTGCGTCGCGGCGATTTGATAGACGACGTCGGACTGTCCGGAGTCGGTCGTGGCGACCGTGGTGGTGCCGTTCGTCGCACCCGGTTGCAGCGCGGTCCAGCGCCCGATGCCGATCCCGAGGATCAACGCGGCCGCGGCCGCCACCGCCCACTTCATCCACGGACGCAACTCGATGATATGGCGACGCTGGCGCGCGGCTTGGATCCGAGTCCACATCTCCTCGCGAGGCGGCGTGCGTGGTGCGTGGTACGTGGTACGGGCCGCGTCCTTCAGCCACTGCTCGAACTTGGGATCTTCGTGCTGGTCCATCATCTCACCCATTCTCCTGCGAAGTCAGACAGCGCCACGCGCAGCTTTGCCCGCGCGCGCGACAGCTGTGCCTTCGACGTGCCGGTCTCGACGCCCAATGCGGCGCCGATCTCTTCGTGTGTGTAGCCCTCGACATCGTGCATCAGAAACACCGTTCGGTAACCCTCCGGCAGATCATCGATCGCCTGCTTGAGCCGCGCTTTCAGATCCGGTTCGGCGTGCCGTTGCACTACGCCGATCTCGTGCGCGTCGTCGATGTCCGCTTCCCGCTGCCGAAATCGCTTCACCTTCCGTAAGCCGTTCAGCACGACCGTGGTCGTGATCGTGTGCAGCCAGGTCGAAAACGCGGCATCGCCACGGAACGAGCCGAGCCGGTCGAACGCGCGAATGAACGTTTCCTGGGTGAAATCCTGCGCGAGGGCATCATCGCCCGCGAGCCGGAAGGCCAGGCGGTACACGCGGTCCACATGCGCGTTATACAGCGCGCGCTCTGCGGCGCTATCCCCGGCGCGGACGCGGGCAATGAGCTGTGATTCGTCCACGACGCTCCGAGGTGACGAGCAGGTCTCGTAACTACTGATGGGACACGGGGGACGACAAAAGGGTTACGTGGGAAGGCTCCCTAGAGTGTCTTGAGGAAGGCCACCAGCGCCGCCCGTTCTCCAGGCGACAGGGCGCGGAAGAGGTCCCGGGCCCTGGCGGCCTCACCCCCGTGCTGCTCGATCGCCTCCTCGGGCGTCTTGGCCCGGCCGTCGTGCAGGAAGCGGGACCTGAGGTGAAGCGCCATTAACGGCTCAGTGCGGAATTCGGTCGGCGTCGCAAGCCCGAGGCAGATGTCGCCCAGGTCGGGTCCCATGTCGTGCAGCAGAAGGTCCGTGTAAGCGGCGACCTGCTTATGTCGCAGGGCCGCGATGGGACTGTCGCCGGTTGTGAGGGTCGGAATGTGGCACTTTGCGCACCCTACCCGCTTGAAGACATCGCTCCCTTCGCGCGCCTCGCGCGACATCTTGAGCGGTGCTGGCGGCGCGAGCAGCCGCACAAAGGCGTCGGCCAGCTCGACTTGCTGCGCGTTCAGCTCGGGATCCGGCGCCGGATCGGTGCCGGCTGGAATCGGAGTCCCCGCGACCGTTTCCTCCGTCGGCAGCGCGGGCGTCGTGATGCCTTGTTCCGCGCTGAATGCACCTTCGTTGAACTCGAGTAACGTCGGGACCAGGGCTTTGCGTCCGAACCGTCCCAGGCGGCCGTCGAAAAATCGGTTGGGGCGGCCGGAAATGCCGTCGTGATCGCGGTCGTCGGGATCGGCATACGCGAGGATCTCGGAGTCGGGGACGGCATCGAGCAGACCGAAGCCGAAGACATCGGGAATGGTGCGCCTCGCGACCGCCGTCGCTGCGGCGGGAACGGGCTCGCTGTCGATGCCGAGCGCGGTGTGGAGAGCCGGTGTGACGTGATTCTGATATACCGGGCCGCCCAGCGCCGCCAGTTCGTCGCACTGGCGTCCTCCGCTCGGTGCGACCTCATGAAAGACGCTCGCGTGCCGCTCGACCTCGTCGCCAGTCCCGCCCGCCACCGGGTCCTCGTGACACTCCGCGCACCCGTTCGCGTTGAACAAGGGCCCCAGCCCCGTCTCCGGTGTGAACACGCTGTCGAAGACGGCCTTGCCCTGATCGAACCGGGCGCGCTCGGCGGCAGACAGGCCGCGCACGGGATCGCCGGGCTTGGGTGGGCGGCGACACGCCTGCCCCGCCAGCATGATCGCGGCGGAGCAAGCGCAGACCAGCGCGCGGCGCGTCATGGCGAGCGTTGCACCCCGCTTGCCATGCGGCCGATCCGCTCGATCGTGTACGCGACGAGTCCACCGGTCCGATTGCCGAACGTCACGCGGACCACGTCCCCAGCTTTCAGGTCGCTGAGCGCGAGCTGATCCCGGCCGGGGGTCGCCGTGACGGGCACTGTGGCGGGGACCTGAAGACGCACGACGCGTAGCGTCATCCCCACGCCCGTCATGACCTCGAGCGCGTGATTGCGGGCGTCCACGAGGCGAACGGCGCCACGGACGCTGTCGTGCGGCGCTCCCCCCCCTCCCTGTTGCGAGGCCGCTAGTGTCGGAGAGACAACCACCAGCAGGGACGACAAAACCAAGCGAAGCATAGAGCCCCCCTAACCACGACCGGGCTAGTATACAGGGATATCATCCGGCGGCGCTACCGAGTTCCAAATAGGCGGTCGCCGGCATCCCCCAGCCCGGGGAGAATGTACCCCTTGGCGTTGAGCTCACGGTCCAGCGAAGCAGTGTATACCGGCACCTTGGGGTGGGCGTCCAGCATCGCCTTCACGCCTTCTGGTGCCGCAACAAGGCACAAGAAGCGAATCTTCTGCGCTCCGGCGCGGGACAGCGCGCTGACCGCTGCGACTGCCGACCCCCCGGTTGCCAGCATGGGGTCGAGCAAGAAGAACGCGCGGTCGGCTTCTCCCGATGGAATCTTGAAGTAGTAATCGACGGGTTGCAGCGTCGCATGATCCCGGTACAAGCCGATATGCCCCACACGCGCGGACGGGATCAGTTGGGAAATGCCCTCCACCATGCCCAACCCCGCACGCAGGATCGGGACGAGCGTCAGCTTCTTCCCCGCTACTTGGCTTCCGGACGTCTTCTCGAGCGGCGTTTCGATCTCCACCGGCTCGAGCGGCAAGTCTTTCGTCACTTCATACGCCATGAGCATCGCGATCTCGTTGACGAGCTGCTTGAAGTCACGCGTGCTCGTGCGCTTGTCGCGCAGGATGGTGAGCTTGTGCTGGATCAACGGATGCGACAGCACGGTGAGGTTGGGGAACTGTTGGGCTGGCACACGCGCCATGGGCGGAGAAGCTACGCGTTCGGTTGCGAGCGCGCGACCAGTGGCTATTTTCTCCGTCCCCTCGTTGGAGCGTTGGAGGAACCATGCGTAGCATCCTGTTTAAGCTCGCGGCATTCACGCTGTGCGCGACGCCGCTCTCCGCGCAGTCCGTCGACAGTCTCATCGCGAAATACGTCCAGGCGTCGGGCGGCATGGCGCGCATGCAAGCGCTGCAGTCGCTGCGCCGCGCTGGCAAATTCACCGGGAGCGGCGGATTCGAGGCGGTGGTCGTGCAGGAGAACAAGCGTCCCAACAGCGTGCGGGAAGAGTTTTCGATCCAGGGCATGACCGGCATCAACGCCTACGATGGGCACAGCGGCTGGAAGATCGAGCCATGGAACGGCAAGCGGGATCCGGAGGCGCTCGGGGAGGATGAGATGCACGGCATTCTCGACGACGCCGACTTCGACGGGCCGCTCGTGAACTACCAGGCCAAAGGCAATCGCGTGGAGTATCAGGGCGTGGAGCAGATCGAAGGAAGCGACGCCTACAAGCTCAAAGTCACGCGTCCCAACGGAGACGTCAGCTTCTACTACCTGGACACCGAGTACTACGTCCCGATCAGGATCGACACGCAACGCATGATCCGCGGCGCGCCGCAGGAATTCGAAACATCGCTCGGCGATTACAAGCAGGTGGCCGGCGTCTATCTGCCGTTCTCGTATGAATCCGGGCCGAAAGGCTCGAGCAGCGCAGACCGTTCGAAGGTCACATATGACAAGATCGAGGCCAACGTTCCGCTCGACGACCAGCGGTTCGCGCGGCCGGGAGCTCGTCCATGAACGCCCTCCTCCTGCTGCTGATCGTGCAGCAACCTGCCGTAACCGTCGATTCCGAGGCGATCTCGGGGCTCGGCGCGCGCAATATCGGTTCGGCGGCGATGAGCGGGCGCATCGCGGCGCTCGCGGCCGTGCACGAGGGCGCGCGGCTCACGATCTACGTCGGATCGGCGAGCGGCGGCGTGTGGAAGTCGATGAACGGCGGCACGACGTTCAAGCCGGTCTTCGACAAGCAGCCCGTGCAATCGATTGGCGCGGTGACCATCGATCCGAAAAACGCAAAGGTGGTCTGGGTGGGCACCGGTGAGTCGTGGATGCGCAACAGCGTGTCCATCGGCGACGGGATCTACCGCTCGGACGATGCCGGTGAGAACTGGACCAACATGGGGCTGCGCGAGTCCGAGCACATCGTCAAGATCCTCGTGGACCCAAACGAGACGAACACGGTGTACGTCTGTGTCCCCGGGAAGCTCTGGAGCGACAGTGAGACCCGAGGCGTCTACAAGACGACCGACGGCGGCAAGACCTGGGCGCAGGTGCTGAAAGGCGGCAACGCCTCCACTGGCTGCTCGATGCTGGCGATGGACCCGTCGCGCCCGAGGACGCTGTATGCGGGGATGTGGGATTTCCGCCGCCGCGGCTGGACGTTCCGCTCCGGTGGCGACAGCGCAACCGTGCCGAGCGCCTCGAGCCTCTTTAAGAGCAGCGATGGCGGCGCGACGTGGACCGATTTGACAGCAACGGCCGGCTCCGGGTTGCCGCCCAAGCCATGGGGTCGCGTCGCGGTCGCCGTTGCGCCGTCGAAACCGGACATCGTGTACGCGTTTATCGAGGCGGTGCCGCCGCTCAACGCGCTGTATCGGTCCGAAAACGGCGGCAGGACGTGGCAGATGCTCGATCGCAGCCAGAATATGATCTGGCGGCCGTTTTACTTCGCAAACCTGATCGTCGACCCTGCGAATCCGGACCGCGTCTACAAGCCCGACGGCGGTCTCATCGTCAGCACCGACGGCGGCAAGAGCTTCAGCGGCATCTCGGGCGGCGCGCACGGTGACTTCCATGATGTGTGGGTCGACCCTAATGACACCGATCATCTGATCACCGGCGACGACGGCGGCCTGTGGTTCTCCTACGATGCCGGAAACAAATGGGTGAAGAACGAGAACCTGCCGGTGTCGCAGTTCTATCACGTCAGCGTCGACATGGCACGGCCGTACAACGTGTACGGGGGCCTGCAGGACAACAGCTCGTGGGTGGGTCCGTCGGAGTACCCCGGCGGCATCACGAACCACCAGTGGGAGAACATGTACGGGGGCGACGGCTTCTGGATGTTCGCCGACCCAACCGACCCCGATTACCTGTACGCCGAGTACCAGGGCGGGGAAATCGGGCGCGTCAACCGCAAGACGCACGAGTCGCGCAACATCCGGCCGCTGCCGCACTATCAGGAGAAGAAGCTCCGCTTCAACTGGAACACGCCGATTCATATCAGTGCCACACAGCGGGGGACGACCTACATCGGCGCGGAGGTACTGTTCCGCTCGAAGGACTTCGGCCAAACGTGGGAGCGCATCTCTCCCGACCTGACGACCAACGATCCGCTGAAGCAGCGGCAGGAGCAGTCGGGCGGCGTGACGGTTGACAATTCCGCCGCCGAGATGCACACGACGATCTTCGCGATTGCGGAGTCGCCCAAGAATCCCGATCTGATCTGGGTCGGGACGGACGACGGCAACCTGCAGGTGACGCGCGATGGCGGGAAAACGTGGACGAACGTGGTGACCAGGATCGCCGGGCTGCCCCAGAACGCGTGGGTGACGTCGGTCGAGCCTGGACATTTCGATGCGGGGACGATCTACGCGACGTTCGACCTGCATACGTTCGGAGACATGCGGCCGTACGCCTACAAGTCCACCGATTTCGGCGCGACCTGGACGCCACTGATCACTTCCGGGAGCCCGGTACGCGGCTATGCGCACGTCATCAAGGAAGATCTCGTCAACCCCAATCTGCTGTTCCTGGGCACCGAATTCGGTCTGTGGGTGTCCGTGGACGGTGGGAGGCAGTGGGCGCACTACAAGGGCGGGGATCTACCGGCGGTCGCCGTACGCGATCTCGCGATCCATCCGCGCGATCACGATCTCGTGATCGCGACGCACGGCCGGGGCATCTGGATCATCGACGACATCTCGCCGCTGCGGGCGTTGACGCCGCAGGTGCTCGCGAGCTCGGTGGCCTTCCTGCCCGGCCGTCCGACGGTCCAGCGGCTGCAAGCCGGTGGCGGTTGGGCGAACGGCGACGCCATGTATGTTGGCCCCAATCCGCCGAGCGATGCGGTGATCACGTATTACCAGCGGCGGCGTCACATTTTTGGCGACATGAAGCTCGAGGTGTTCGACGCGAGCGGGAAGCTCCTCGGCACGCTGCCGACGAGCAAACGGCGTGGCCTGAATCGAGCGACGTGGTCCATGCGCCTGACTGCGCCGCGCGTGCCGCCGGCGGCGAGTGCGGCCTTCGGCGCGGCCTTCGGCCCGCGGGTCCTGCCCGGCACTTACACGATGAAGCTGACGAAGGACACCGCGACGTACACGACGCAGCTCGCGCTCGTCCCCGACCCGCGCAGTACGCACACGGCGCAGGAGCGTCAGGCGGCGCTCGATCTGGCACTCAAGGTGTCCGGCACGCTGAACGACATGACGTTCGCCGTCGAGCGTGTGAACGGCGTCCGCCAGGCGCTCGATGACCGGGCCGGGAGGCTGGCGGCGGGCGATGCCGTCGCGAAACGCCTGCGTGCCGCGTCGGCGGCGGTCGATGCGATGCGGAAGAAGATCGTCGCGACGAAGGAAGGCGGCATGATCACTGGCGAAGAGCGCCTCCGCGAGAACCTCACCGACCTGTACGGCAACATCGTCTTCTACGATGGCGGGCCGTCGCAGACGCAGGTGGAGCGCGCCGACGCGATCGCGCGCGAGCTGACGGATGTGGTGCGGGACTTCGATGCCTGGACGACGCGTGACTTGGCGGGCATCAACGCGGCGCTGCGGAACAAGAAGCTCGAGCCGATTGTGGTGATGAGCCGGCAGCAGTGGGAGGCAGCGGCGCAGTAGGGTGACCACCGTCACACGTGGCCTTACGGCCTCGTGTGTAATACTCGTCTGCATGAGGCTTCCTCACTGGGCTTGGCTGGCAGCTGGCCTGCTGTGTGGGTGTAACGCCAGCCCCACCGAGAGTTCAAGTGGATCGCCGGGGCCTGCCCCGGCGGTCCACGTCCAGGGCAATCACCTCGTCGACTCAGCGGGACGAGTGGTGCGGCTGCGCGGCGTGAACCGGTCCGGCGCCGAGTACGCGTGCGCGCAGGGCTGGGGATTTTTCGATGGCCCGTCGGATTCCGCTTCCGTCGCCGCGATCGCGTCGTGGAAAGCCAACGCGGTGCGCGTGCCGCTCAATGAGACCTGCTGGCTCGCCATCAACGGCGTGAAGCCTGCGTACTCGGGCGACAATTACTCCCGAGTGATCAGCGATTATGTCAGGCTCCTCAATCGTGCCGGTCTGATCGTCATCCTCGATCTGCACTGGAGCGCTCCGGACACGGTGGTGGCGCTCCGCCAGGCGCCCATGCCGGATCGCGACCACACACCGGAGTTCTGGCGCGAGGTCGCTGCCGCCTTTGGCAGCAACAATCGTGTCATCTTCGATTTGTTCAACGAGCCGTTTCCCGACAGCAACCGCGATACGCCTGAGGCGTGGCGTTGCTGGCGTGAGGGCGGAACCTGCGCCGGCATGAGCTACCAGGCGGCCGGCATGCAGGAGCTTGTGACCGCAGTCCGCGGTGCGGGCGCGACGAACGTCATCATGGTGGGCGGCGTCCAGTATGCCGCTGGCCTTTCGAGCTGGCTCGCGAACAAGCCTGTCGACCCGCTCAACAACCTCGCGGCATCATGGCACATCTACAATTTCAGCTGGTGCTCGACCACAGCGTGTTGGGACAGCACCGCGGTCCCCGTTGCGCTGCAGGTTCCACTGGTGCTCGGTGAGCTGGGGCAAAACGATCACGGCAGCGCTTTCGTGACGGCGCTGATGGATTGGATGGACGCGCGCCCGGGTGGCAGCGGCTATCTCGGGTGGTCGTGGGATGTTTGGGGCGATCCGCTCGACTTGATCTCGAGCTACGACGGCACACCGACCACCTACGGTCAGACGTTCAAAAGCCGGTTCTCGCGCTAGCGTCCCTCGCTACGCGGATCTGGGCGCACCGTGAAGGTCTGGGTATTTGCCCGGCCGTTGACGGTCAACCGCGCCGTGAACGTACCGGTGAGCCGCGCCCCGCCCCCGCGCCGCGGTCCACCGCCACCACCACCACCCGGTCCGGCCGGCTCAGCCGGTGCGACCGGCCGCCAGACGACGCGGTGCATCCCGACCACCGTGGAGAGCACCTCCGGCACAGGCTGCCACAGCGGCGACACCCGTGGGAGTCCGTTCGTCCCTCGGCCGCCTCGCGGCCCCTCCGCCGCGTCGCCGGGCCACTTCCTCAACACTTTGCCCGTGGCGTCGAGGATCTCTAGAGTCACAGCGCCCGGGGCTGCCGCTTTGAGATAGAAGTCTAGAACCACGCCGTCGGGGGGGTTCTGAGCCTGCGGCTCGTCGCGCTGGAGCGGTGTGCCGTCATCGTCGCCCGGCACGACATTGATGGCGTCCGCGGGCCGGAAGAGCCAGGCGTCGGCCTGGAGCACCTCGGCCGTGACCTGCCGCAGCGCGCTGATGTCGTCCATCACCCAGAACCCGCGGCCGTGCGTGGCGACGATGAGATCGTTGCCGTACACCACGAAGTCGCGCACGGACGTCACCGGCAGGTTGCGCTGCAGCGGCTGCCAGTGGTCGCCGTCGTCGAACGACACGAACGCCCCGCGCTCGGTCCCGGCGAATAACAGCCCGCGACGCACCAGGTCTTCCTTGACCACGTGGACGTACACGCCATCCGGAAGACCCGCCGTGATGAGCTGCCAGGTCCGGCCCCGATCGCGCGTGCGGTAGATGTACGGCACGAAGTCCTGGAGCTGGTGCCGGTCGACGCTCGCGTACGCCGTGTCCGCGTCGAAGTGCGACGCTTCGATGCCGGTGACGCGGCTCCATGCGGTCATGGCGGAGGGCGTGACGTCGCGCCACGTCGTGCCATCATCGGTCGTGAGCTGGATGAGCCCGTCGTCGGTGCCGATCCAGATCATAGGCGCGCGCAGTGGCGACGGAGCCACCGCGTAGATGACGCCGCGCTTGCCGGTGCGATCGGTGGCCGCGGCTGCGGTCGCATCGAGGTTGGGCGGGATGCCGGGATCGGGTCGAGTCAGGTCCTTGCTGATCTGGGTCCACGTGCGCGCGCCGTCGGTCGTCTTGAACAGGAATTGGCTGGCATAATAGAGCGCGTGCGGATCGGCCGGAGACAGCACCAGCGGCTGGGTCCAGTCGGCCCGGTCGGTCTCGGTGCCCTTGGGCGCCGCGGTGTTCGGGACCGACAGGTTGTTCTCGAGGTCCCAGCGACTGCCCTCGCCGCCGTAGATGATGCCGGGGTGCAGCGGGTCGCCCATCGCGTAGCCGCTCTCGCCGGCGGCGCCGATCGGCTCCCAGTCACGCTGCGAAATTTGCGCGAACTTGCCCCGCGAGCGCACCGCCACCGCGCCGCTATCCTGTTGCGCGCCGACGACCCAGTACGGGAAGCGATAGTCGACCGATGCGTGGTAGATCTGGGCGGTGGGCTGATTGAGCCACGAGCTCCAGGTCATGGCGCGTGGATCGGCGGTGCGCGCGTTGCGCGTGATGATCGTGCCTTGATCGCTCGCGACGATCAGGAGGTCCGGGTTGTCGGGGGCGATCCACACCTGGTGGTAATCGTCGCCGCCCGGTGAGCCCCGGATCACGTCCCACGTGGCGCCGCCGTCGCGGCTGCGATTCACCGCCACGTTCGGCACGTACACGATGTCGGGGTCCTTCGGATCGACGGCGATTTTCTCGAAATACCAGCCGCGGCCCCACAGCGCCTGGTCGGCGCCGACGCGCCGCCAGGTCGCACCGGCGTCGTCCGAGCGGAATACGCCGCCCTGCCCGGGCGGCGGTTGCGCGGGGCGTCCCGGCTCCGGCGGCGGCGGCGGTGGCGCGGCCGGGTCGCGCACCAGGCAGTCCACCACGGCGTACACCCGCTGCGGATTGGACGGCGCCACGGCGATGCCGGTCCGTCCGATCCCAGCGGCGGGCAGGCCGACCGTCAGCTGGTGCCAGGTCGATCCGCCGTCGGTGGACTTGTGGATGCCGCCACCGGGACCGTTGGTGGTCGCGTAAACGAACCAGGGCGGGCGGCGGGTATTCCACAGTCCCGCGTACACGACGCGCGAATCGGTGGGATCGATGACGACCTCGACCGCGCCGACGTTCTCGTCCTTGTAGAGGACTTTCTGCCAGGTGCGGCCGCCGTCGCGCGAGCGGAACACTCCGCGCTCGGCGTTTGCGGCATAGAGGTGGCCAATCGCGGCGACGAAGACAACGTCGGGGTTCTTGGGATCCACGGCGATCTTGCCGATGTGCTGTGTGTCGCTCAGGCCGAGGTGGGTCCACGTGCGGCCGGCGTCGGTGGACTTGTAGACGCCGTTTCCGAAGCCCGTGGAGTCGCGCAGCGTGGACTCGCCGCTGCCGACATAAATGACGTCGGGTGCGGACGGCGCGACCGCCAGGGCGCCGATCGACGCGACGGGCTGGTCGTCGAATATCGGCGACCATGTTCTCCCGGCGTCGATGGTTTTCCAGACGCCGCCATTCACGTGGCCGAAGTAGAACTCGTCTGGGCGGCCGGGCACGCCGCACACGGCGTCGACGCGGCCGCCACGGAACGGGCCGAGCATGCGCCAGTCGGGGCCGATCGGCACGTCGAGAAGGTTCGGGGAGTCCGGACGCGCCCACAGGACCGATGGATGCTCGAGCCGTAGCGCCGAGAGCGCGACGCTGGCCTGAGCGACGCTGACGAGGAAGTCGCGGCGAGTCGTCATCGGCTTAGGGAGTGACGCTGCCGAAGAAGACCTCGAGATTCGTCGGGTAGGTGCCGAACGTCTTGCCCGGCCCCGTCCACGTCATCGCGGCGCTGCCCGGCAAGGAAATGATGCCGTCGTAGTCGCCGATGAAGGGGCGGACGCCGCTGGCGCAGGAACCACACGGGACGCCGTACGCCGAGGGGTCCCAGCTCGTCTTTGTCACGCGTGTGGTCGACCAGGTGCTGCCGCCGTCCGAGCTGGTGATATACGCAACGTCAAACAACGTGTTGCCGGTGTAACTGCGGTCGTTGGTCATGAGATCGAGCCGGCCAGTGCCCGGCTCGACACTCAACTCCACGTTGATCCGATCACCGGATGCCGGCGCGACCACGACCGGTGTCGACCATTTCGTGATGTCGCTGACGTCGGCATAGGTGAGGAACACCTGTGCCTTATTGGCGACGATGTCGGTGTAGGCGACGTATAGGCGATGCGTAGTCGGATCGAATGCGGGAGCGGGATACGAGCCAGGAGCGCGGAACTGCCCGCCGGAGATGTTGAAGCAGTATGGTGGATACAGGCAGACCGGGTTTTGGAATGTGGCGAACTTGAACGAATTACTCCACGTCGCACCGCGGTCGGTGGACACACTTACGAACATCGCGGTGCCTTTGCCGCCCTGCACCGAATTGTCGAACGTCAGATAGGCATACCCGGTCGCGTTGTCGATCACGATACGCGCATCCTGATCGCTGCGGACCGACCCGCTGGAGACTTTTACCGGGAGCGCGAAGCTGTTGCCGCCGTCGCGCGACACCCCGATGAAGATGGGCGAGTGCCCGCTGAATCCCGTAAAGTGCGCCCACGGCACAAAGATCGTGCCGTCATTCGCGACCGTGATGGACTCGTGGTCGGGGAATTGCCCATTCGATCCTCTCGCTTTCCCCTCGCCCTGGAATGCGCTGACGAGCGTGAGCGGATGATCGGGGCCGCCCGCGGTCCAGGTGCGGCCACCGTCGCTCGAGCGGCTGAGCCAGAGCGCGACGTTCTTTCCCTTGTAGCCGAAGCAGGTGAAATAGGCGGTGCCGCCGTCGGGGCTGAACGCGACCGCCGGATCGCCGCCAAAATCGTACGTGCCGGTGCCCGGCACGGAGGGATCATTCGTGAACGCGGTGATGCCGGGGATGAAGCCGCTCGGCAGCGTCGGCGTCCAAGTCTTGCCGCCGTCGAAGGTGGCGTTGACGCCGCAGCCGTCGTTGTAGTTCCAGTCGTTGTTGCCGGTGATCATGTTGCTCGGGTTCGCCGGATTGAAGGCCAGGGGGGTCTCGTTCTGGGCCGTCGTATCGCGGCTGACGTCGACGACGACCGCGCCCCCAGCGCCAAACGTGCTGAAACTCGGCGCAGGGGTGCGGGTGATAGTTGGTGCGTCTTGGCAGGCGGCGAGCAACAGGCTCGCGCCGATGGCGGCGGTCAATGAGGGTGAGAATCGCATGCAGGGTCTCCGAGTGAAGCGGTTCATCTGGGGGCGCTAACGAGCGTTAAAATAGGCGGCGTATGCCGATCAGTCGCAACCCCATGAGTTTCGCCAACCTCGTGGGTGAAGCTCGCCATTCGCGGCCGGCTCGAAACGCAGCGAGGCTCTGCTCGTAGGACGAGACACATGACCGCGTCGATCAGCGCAGAGTTCCTGGGGCTCCAGGAGCTGCTCGCCGGCCGCTATTCGATCGAGCGCGAGCTCGGACGAGGCGGTATGGGGATCGTGCTGCTCGCCCGTGATGTGGCGCTCGACCGCCCGGTCGCGATCAAGCTGCTCCCGCCGCACCTCGCGACGCGCCCCGACGAACGGGACCGCTTCCTACAAGAGGCGCGGACCGCCGCCGGCCTCGCGCATCCCAACATCGTGCCCATTCACCTGGTCGAGGCACGCGGTGACCTCGTGTTTTGGAGCGAGCCGGCCCGCTCCCGCCGCGCTTGGCGACGAAGCTGCTGCAGGAAGTGGCGTGGGCGCTGGGCGCCGCGCATCAGCGCGGCGTGATTCACCGCGACGTGAAGCCCGACAACATCATGATCGAGCGCGCGACCGAGCGCGCGGTCGTCACCGACTTCGGAATCGCGCTCGGGAGCCGGGCAGGGAAGGCGGAAAGCCCGGGCTCGGTCACCGGGACCGCGCGCTACATGAGCCCCGAGCAAGCGTGCGGCGAGCCGGTGGATGCGCGCAGCGACCTCTACTCCCTCGGCGCGACGTTCTTCTACGCCCTCACCGGCCGGGCACCCTTCGAGGCTGCAAACGCGCCCGCGATCATCACGAAACACGTCTACGAGATCGCGCCACGGGTCCAGCAGCTCCGGCCCGAGGTGCCCGTCAAACTTGGCGGCGTGGTCGACCGGCTGCTCCGCAAAGCGCCGTCGGAGCGGTTTCAGACCGCGGACGATCTCGCGCGGGTCGCGGGCGAATTGCGGGGCCGAGACCGGGCGGCCCTGCTTGCCGAACGGCAGGTGCAGCAGGAGGAGGACGAAGTCATCAAGCGGCGCCGCTGGTTCCTGCGGCTGGACTCGTTGTGGTACCGGATCTGGGCCGGAAGAGCCGGACGCTCGTTCTTCTGGCTCGCTGGGTGGGGCCTCAAGGCGACTGCACGCGCGGCCCTGCCCTCGATCGAGCGGACCGAGCTCGTGCTGGGACGCTCGGCGCTCTCCGCTTATCAGGCGCTGCCGGATGCGGAGCGGCGCCAGGCACGAGACCTCCCGGCCGTGATCGAGCGATTGGAGACCGGGGCAGAGGCGCTGCGGGCACGGGGCGACACGGGTGAATCGCTCACCGAAGCCGTGGCCGCGCTCGAACACCTGCGCCTCGCCCTCGTGAAGCGGCAATCCGGCGTGGGGTCGCCCTCCGATCTTACGCTCGTCCTCGAGCGCGCCAGAGCGATCGGGGACCACGTCGACCGCCGGATTGCGGCGGCGGCTGAAGTGCAAGCGCTCCTCGAGTAGAACGCGCGCTCGAGGGCTCGCGTGAAGCCCCACGCCCGTTAAGTTCTTCTCCTGCCTAGGCCAGGTAGGTCAGTTGAAGGCACAGGGCGACGATTTTCACGGCACGGATCGGTTTGTAATCCGCCGGCGGCTTGGCACCGGCGGCATGGGCGCGGTATACGAGGCGTACGATCAGGAGCGCCACGAAACCGTCGCGCTGAAGACCCTGCGGTGGCAGGACCCCTCCGCCATCTACCGCCTGAAAAAAGAGTTTCGTGTGCTCAGCGACATCGCCCACGCCAATCTCGCGTCGCTGTACGAGCTCGTGGCGGACGGGGACGACTGGTTCTACACGATGGAACTGGTCGACGGCGTCGAGTTCTTCGCCTACGTCCGACCCGCACCTCGGAGCCAGTCCGAAACGCGAGCGCCTCCGGATGTTCCCCGGCTCCGCGCCGCACTGGCGCAGCTGATCAAAGGGGTGGTGGCGTTGCATCGCGCGGGCATCGTGCACCGCGATCTCAAACCGTCCAACGTCCTGGTGACGCCCGCTGGGCGGGTGGTCATTCTGGACTTCGGCTTGGCTGACGTGGTCGCGCCCCCGTCGCCACTGCAGACTCGTGAAGAAGGCCTGTGGGGTACGGTGGCCTACATGTCCCCGGAACAAGTTGAAGGACAGCGGAGCCCCGCGAGCGACTGGTACGCGGTGGGCGTGATGCTGTACGAAGCGCTGACCGGGCGGCTCCCGTTTCAGGGCAGTGCGTTGAGAGTCCTCGCCGATAAGGGCCGGCAGGATCCGCCGAGATTGAGCGAGCTCGTGCCGGAGCTTCCCCAGGATCTCGTCACGCTGTGCGGTGATCTCATGGCTCGCGACCCGGCGGCTCGCCCGGAGGACGGGGAAATCCTGCGCCGCACCGGCGTGTCCGAGCACACGACGTCAGGAGCGGAGGCACACGACGCCGGGCGACCGCCGTCCCTCATCGGGCGCGAGGCGGAGCTCGCCCAGCTCCGAGACGCCTTCGGCACCGTGGGGTTCGGTCAGGCAGTCACCTTCTACGTGCATGGCGTCTCCGGGATCGGCAAGAGTGCGCTGATCGGTCATTTCGCAGACGCCGTCGAGCGAGAAGCCGCGGCCCTGGTGCTGAGGGGTCGCTGTTATGAGCGCGAGTCGGTGCCGTACAAGGCAGTCGACGGCGTCATCGACAGCTTGAGTCGCTACCTCAAGACGCTGGCGGGTCCGCAGGTAAAGGCGCTGCTACCGGAGGGAGTATCCGCGCTCGCCCGGCTGTTCCCGGTCCTGCTCAGGATCGAGGCCGTGGCAGACGCCCGCATTGGTGAGCGTGAGCCGGCCGATCCGTTGGCGTTGCGGCAGCGCGGATTCGCGTGCCTCCGGCAGCTGCTCGTGCGACTCTCCGCGCAGCAACCGGTTCTCGTGTTCATCGACGACCTGCAGTGGGCGGACCGCGACAGCATGGTGTTGCTCGAGGACCTGCTGCGCCCTCCCGATCCGCCCCACGTGCTGCTGATTGCATCCTTCCGCACCGAAGATCTCGCCTCGCAGCCCTTCCTGCGCGCCCTGCTCGAGCACGCCGACACCCCGGCCTGTCGCGCCTGCC
>WNGG01013764.1_pt1 | contig 16057 bp, 10 predicted proteins | sample 5400661 | NCBI WGS metagenome assembly WNGG01 (sample SAMN13153372, study PRJNA577476) | soil metagenome | isolation source: 100 cm soil or saprolite under Garry oak tree replicate 1 | place: USA:California | collected 2016-06-15 | reverse complement strand
ACAAGTTCACGCGTGAACGAGCCATCCCGAACCTCCGCGAGGATCCGGCGCATCTCCTCACGCGTCTGCTCATTGATCAAGCGCGGCCCGCGAGTGTACCCGCCGTACTCGGCGGTGTCCGAGACCGACCAGTACATCTTCGAGATGCCGCCCTCATACATCAGGTCCACGATCAGCTTCATCTCGTGCAGGCACTCGAAGTAGGCGACCTCTGGCTGGTAGCCGGCCTCGACCAGCGTGGCGAACCCGGCCTTGATCAACTCGGAGATACCGCCGCAGAGCACCGCCTGCTCGCCGAACAGGTCGGTCTCGGTCTCCTCGGCGAACGTGGTCTTGAGCGCGCCGGCCCGGGTGCCGCCGATCGCCTTCGCGTAGGCCAGCGCGAGCGGCCAGGCGCCGCCGGTAGCGTCACGTTCGACTGCGACCAGAACGGGCACGCCCCTGCCCTCGCTGAACTGGCGGCGCACCAGATGCCCCGGGCCCTTTGGCGCCACCATGCACACGTCGACGGCCGGCGGCGGGGTGATGAGACCGTAGCGGATGTTCAGGCCATGGGCGAAGAACAGCGCGTCCCCGTCGGCAAGGCTCGGCGCAATCGACTCGGCGTACAAGCCACGCTGGACCGTGTCGGGCACCAGCATCATGATCACGTCTGCTTCCGCGCACGCCTGTGCCGGCTCGGCCACACGCAGCCCATCGTTCCTGGCCTTCTCCCGGCTGGCCGAGCCTTCAGGAAGGCCGACCCGCACATCGACACCGGAGTCGCGCAGCGACAGTGCATGCGCGTGCCCCTGGCTCCCGTACCCGAGCACCGCCACGCTGCGGCGCTGCAGCACTTTGAGGTCGGCGCCATTGTCGTAAATGATCTCTGCCACTGCAGGCTTCTCCTTGGTTGTCTCGTTGTTACGGCGAAGGGCGTGTCACTGTGCGCAGCCGTTAAGAAAAATGATCCAGAACGGCTGCCGCAAGCTGTCAGCCGACCCGTTCGCTGCCACGGTCCACGGGGCGCAGCGAGCGGTCCGTGATCGATCGCGGGCCGCGGCCGATGCCGACCATGCCCGACTGCACGAGTTCCTTGATCCCAAAGGGTTCGAGCACCCGGACCAGCGCGTCCAGCTTGTCGCTGTTGCCGGTGGCCTCGATCGTGACCGCGTCAGGTGAGACGTCCACCGCCTTGGCACGAAACAGCCTGATCGTCTCGAGCAGGTGCGTTCGTGCCTCGATGTCTGCGCGCACTTTGACAAGCAGCAGTTCGCGCTGCACCGAGGCGGCTGGGTCAAGCTCCACGATCTTCAAGACGTTCACCAGCTTGTTGAGCTGCTTGGTGACCTGCTCGAGCGGGTGCTCGGCGCAGTTGACAACGATCGTCATGCGGGAGATCTCGTCATGCTCGGTCGGCCCGACGGCGAGCGAGTCAATGTTGAAGCCGCGGCGCGCGAACAAGCCCGCGATCCGGTCCCAATCCGGTGCCATGTCCCTCGCCACCTGGATGTCGTCGTTGCTGGTGCCGGCCGGGACCATCGGCCACACCATCGCGTCGTGATGGACGACGAAGTCGATGACGACGGGCCGGTCATCGGTCTTGACTGCGGTCTCGATCACGTGATCCACGTCCTCGGTCCGCTCGCAGCGCAGGCCGGCGCAGCCGTATGCCTCGGCGAGCTTAACGAGGTCGGGGATGCGGGTGCCGCGTTCTGCCGCAGACGCGGGAGAACGCGCGCCGAGATCGGTGTTGGAGTAGCGCTCGTTGTAGAACAGCGTCTGCCACTGGCGGACCATCCCCAGGTTGCCGTTGTTGATCACGGCGACCTTGATCGGTATTCGCTCCAGTGCGCAGGTCGCCAGCTCCTGGTTGGTCATCTGGAAGCAGCCGTCGCCGTCGATCGCCCACACCTGCGCGTCGGGGCGGCCGACCTTTGCCCCCATCGCGGCAGGCACTGCGTATCCCATCGTGCCGAGGCCGCCGGAGTTGAGCCAGGTACCCGGGCGCTCGTAAGAGATGAACTGGGCGGCCCACATCTGGTGCTGGCCGACACCGGCGACGTATATCGCCTCCGGCCCGGCGAGCCTGCCGATGCGCTCTATCACGTACTGCGGCGCCAGCGAGCCGTCATTGGGCTGCTCGTAACCGAGCGGATAAGTCCTCTTCAGCGTGTTGAGCTGCGCCCACCAAGCCGCATAGTCGCCTGTACGCCCGGCGGCGTGCTCACTGGCAACGGCCGCGATCAGATCGGTGATCACCTCGCGGCAGTCGCCGACGATCGGCACGTCCGCGTGCCGGTTCTTGGAGATCTCGGCTGGGTCGATGTCGGCGTGCACGATCGCGGCATCGGGCGCGAACGAGGTGAGCTTGCCGGTAACCCGGTCGTCGAACCGCGCGCCGAGCGCGACGATGAGGTCGGCCCTCTGCAGCGCACCCACGGCTGCGACGGTGCCGTGCATGCCGGGCATGCCGAGGTGCTGGCGGTGGCTGTCAGGGAACGCGCCGCGCGCCATCAAGGTGGTGACCACCGGCGCGCCGGTGCGTTCAGCGAGTTCGGCAAGCTGGGCGGCGGCGCGCGCCTTCAGCACGCCGCCCCCCACGAGCAGCACAGGCCGACGCGCTTCGACAATCATTCGAGCGGCTTCACGTACCTGTTTGGAGTGCGGGCGGCTCACGGGCCGATAGCCGGGCAGATCGAACGGAACCGGCCAGTCGTACTCGGTCAGGGCCTGCAGTGCGTCCTTGGCGATGTCCACAAGGACCGGTCCGGGGCGGCCGGTCGAGGCAAGATGAAAGGCCTCGCCGATCGTCCTTGCGATGTCGCGGGCGTTGGTGACCAGGAAGTTGTGCTTTGTGATCGGAAGCGTTATCCCGGAGATATCCGCCTCCTGGAAACCGTCCGTGCCGATCAGAGCGGTCGGAACCTGCCCGGTGATGGCCACGACAGGCACCGAGTCCATGTAGGCATCTGCGATCGGGGTCACCAGGTTGGTCGCGCCAGGGCCGGATGTCACCATGCACACACCCGGGCGGCCGGTGGCAAGCGCGTACCCCGATGCGGCGTGGCCGGCGCCCTGCTCGTGGCGAACCAGCACGTGCCGCAGCTTCTGCGAGTCGAGCAGCGGGTCATAGGCCGGCAAGATCGCGCCGCCAGGCAGGCCGAATACCACGTCGACGCCGACATTCTCCAGCGAGCGGATGAGTGCCTGTGCCCCGGTTATCCGGTGACGTGGGCGTGGACCCGGTGTGGGTGTCATTTGCTCGGTCATAGGCTGGGCCTTCTTTGTCTGGGTGGCTTCTGCATGGAGCGGCGGGCGGCGGGTGGAGCGGCGGGCGGCAACAAAAAACCCCTCGCGCCGTTGGCGACCGAGGGGAGCGCGCAAGCCTGACGAGATCAGCGGCCTGCGCGCCGACCAAGTACGAGTATCAGCCTGCGTTGCACGCCCCAACGATGGCGGATATTCGGCCGCTGCGTCAACTTGGCGAGCACACCGTCTCGCATGCTGAGATGTAACCACCTTCTCTTCATGATCGCGGAACCTTCTCCGGTCATATGCCGGAAAAGGTTCCGCGATCATGAAGCCGGGACGGGTTTGGCCCGGGCAAGCACCCTCACGACCTTCACGAGGCGGGGGCCGGCGTCTTGCCTTGCTCGGACAGGTCAGGGCCTTGCCCTCCGGAACTGGCCGCCAGCAAGGACTCGACGTCGCGCGCCGACATCGGCCGGGCGATGAGGTAACCCTGGCCGCGTGCGCACCCCATCTCCCTAAGGAGTTCGAGCTGGCGCGGATGCTCGACTCCCTCCGCCACAACCGTGACCCCCAGGTCGTGCCCCAGCCTGACGATCGCACCGGTCAGCAAGGTGAGCGTGTCATCGGTGCCCATGCTTGACACGAACGAGGGATCGATCTTGATGATGTCCACCGGGAGTTTGCGCAGGCTGCCGAGCGAGGCGTAGCCGGTGCCGAAGTCGTCGACAGCGATCTGTACGCCGTGCCTTCGCAGTTCGGAGAGCCGCCGAGCTGTTTCTCCGCGCTGCGCCACGAGCACCTGCTCGGCGATCTCGATCGTGAGTGCACTGGCCGGAAGACCGCTGCTGGTGAGCGCGGCGATCACAGAGTCCACGAAGCCGGGCGCGCTGATCTGGCGCAGCGAGAAGTTAACCGACACGCCGATATCGCAGGATCCTCGGCGCCAGCGCACGAGCTGCCCGCACGATTCACGTAGCACCCAGTCGCCGAGCGCCACGATGAGCCCGGACTCCTCTGCGAGCCTGAGGAACTCGCCCTGCGGCACCCGCTCGCCACCGCGCCACCAGCGGACAAGAGCCTCAACCCCGCTCACCCGCGCGGTAGCCAGCTCGACGATCGGCTGGAATTCAAGGGTCAGCCGCTCTTCGGCGATGGCCTGTTGCAGATCGCTTGTGAGTTCGAGCCGGCGGACGATGTCGGCATGCATGTGCGCGGCGAAGATCTCGACACCGCCTCCGCCTGCGGCCCTCGCGCGCGACAGCGCGACGTCAGCGTTACGCATGACGTCCCCGGCCGGACTATCTCCTGCGAAGGCGACACCGACGCTGGCGGTCACTGCAACATCTCGCCCAGACACCCTGAACGGCTGCGCGGCGATGCACCGGCCGAGCTGTTCGGCGAGATCAACTGCCTCCTTGGCGCCGGCGTGAGCTTCGACAAGGACGGCGAACTCAGCCCCGCCCCAGCGGGCGAGCGTGTGCTGTGCTGGGACAGCAACCCGCAGCCGCCTCGCGGCCTGGGTGAGCAGCAGATCCCCGGCCGTGTGACCGGCGGAGTCTTTCACGGCGCTGAAGCCGTCAAGATGCAGGAAGACCGCCGCGACCTGAAGGCCGGTTAGCTCCGCAGAAAGGTCGTCGCCCGGCCGTGTGCCTTCCGCCTCGTGGCCTGCGGTGGCACGGTCACCCCGGCGGCCGAGAAGGTCGGCGACCCGCTCCGCGAAGTATGCGCGGTTCGGCAGGCCAGTCAGCCGGTCGTGGAAAATGAGGTGCGTCACCTGCTGCCGCAGCGCAATCTGGTCGCTCAGGTCCCGCGCGGTGATGAGCAACTGCCCATGCTCGCCTGGCTGCTGATAGCGGGACACGGTGCATTCGATGTGACGCCAGGTGCCGTCGGCGGCTAGGACCCGGCACGGAAAACGCGCCACCCGCGCCCGCGTGTCCGGCGCCTCATCTCCGCTGGCCGCAGCGCGCGAGGCGTCGCCTTCGCCTTTGGCACCACCTTCGTCTTTAGCGCCGCTTCCGTCTCGGGTGCCGCCGCCACCGCCGCCACCGGCGGCGCCGCCGTCGCTGATGTCGCCACTGCCACCACCCTCGGCACCGCCGGTGATCCGCAGGATCTGCCGCGCCGCGACCGGCCGGTCCTCTGGATGCACGAATTCGGCGAGATTGCGGCCGAGGATGCTGCCTGCCGCATAGCCGTACATGGCAACGGATGGGCTTGAGTACCGCACGGTGCCATCGAGGTCACAGATTGCCACGGCATCGCTGGTGCGGTCGGCCAGATCGCGCACGTGGCCAGCGGACACGCGGGCGGCGGCCACTGCCTGACTGCTCTCGCTGAGCAGCCCCAGGACTCTGACAGCAAGTGCGAGCACGGCGCCGCCCGCGGCGATTATGACCACTGGCTGCACCCGGGCATCTCCCGCCACCTCGCTCGCAACGGTCGCGATAGCCGCGGCCGCTGCGGCCAGAGCCGACGCGATCGCTGCCGCTGGCACTTTTACCGCGCGCACAGCGCGCCGTTCCACCAGGGCACCCCTGTACGCAGTGAGCCAGGGTGCACAGAGCAGCAGAAGGTAGCCGACGATCTTTAGAGCCAGTTCCGTACCGCCAGGCTCGCGACCTCCAGCCAGCCGAACGGCGGCATCGAAGCTGTCGCCCACGGTGACGGCGATCAGTGCCAGGTACGGCACGGCTACCCGACGGCCCGCCACAGCGACAAAGGGGAGCAGCGCGCTCACAGCCAAGATGCCCGCAAGCGGGCGGATCAGGCCAAGCAGGAATGTCTGCGGATCCGCGCCCGACCGTGCGTACTCGCGGCCGAACAGGGTCACCCAGCCTATGACGAGCAGCGCGGAGGCCATTACATAGGCGTCAAGCGCCCGGCCGAGTAGCTGCCCGCCGGAATGCTCGGGTCCGCGGGCCAAACCAAGCCGCCCACCTGCCGTCGACCGTGGTGCAGCAAGCACGAGAATTCCGGTCGTGATCGGCGCCAGCGCAAGCAACGGGAACAGATCGGCAAAGGTTAGCGGCGCGGTGAAACCGGTCACCTGAGTGAAGGTGACCTGTTGGCCAGCCGCGCCCGCGCACCATGCAAGTGCGGCTCCGGCGAGCCACCGGTACGCGGCGCGGTCGCTTTCTGGCACGCGGGCAGCCCCGAGCCACAGGCTCACCGCGGCAGCGCCCGATATGAGCACGCCCACGATCCAGAGCCAGCCTTCCGGGCCCAGCGACCGCAACGAAAACCTCCAATGGGTTTGTCGTGGCCCTCGTCAAGCTTGAGGATCCCGCCAGGTCGTGACGTAATCCGATCCAAGTGCCTTTGTGTCACACCATCGTAACGAGCAGTTACCAGTTGATGTGCGCCGGGACCGCTGGCCGTTTGCGGCAGAGCGGTTCGCCGACGCGCCGGGACGCAACACTGCGCCAGGCGACGTAATTCACTCTACGTACCGAAGGTCACACTTCGATTGAGTTTCCGCGCCAGGAAGGCAGCGAAGGCCAGCGGAAGCCGTCACAATCCGCGTAGCGTCTGCGCAGGTCACGGGCGGCCAGCCGGGTAGCGACCCGGAGCATGACCAGCGGATCCGCCGTGCACCAGCCGGCCAAAGCCATCGGACAGGAGACGCTCAGCTACGTCGGACCCGTGTGTGCAGGCCCTGGTTCAGCGACGGTGAGGCGCGGGGGTTCAGTAGGGACCAGCGACCACATTCTGTAGCGGCTCGCCGCGGACATACCGGGCCAGTTGCTCGCGGATCAGCCGGAGCAGGCGGTCCCGCGACGCGGGCGTGGATCCAGCAACGTGTGGGGTTATGAACACGTTCGGCGCTGTCCACAGTGGGTGCCCGGGGGGCAGCGGCTCTGGATCGGTCACATCAAGCGCGGCATGCAACCTGCCGGATTGCAGTTCGGCCAGCAGCGCGTCCGTTACCAGAAGGGATCCGCGCGCGGCGTTGACCAGTAGCGCCCCGTCCCGCATCCGGGCAAGAAAATCTCGGCGTTGACCATTCCAATGGTGTCCTGCGTCACCGGTGCGAGCAGCACGACCACGTCAGCGTCCGGCAGCAGCTTGGCCAGCTCGCTCACTGACGCCACGCCGGGCCGGGCCGTACGGGCGACCCGCCGCACGGCTACGTCGAAAGGGGCCAGCCGTTCCTCGACTGCGCGGCCAATGGAAGGAAGAACGGCGGAACGTAGAACTCCACCTCGTCGGCACCGACGTGTTTAGCGCCCGCGCGGGTGCCTGCCGGCCCGGAGCCCTCCGGACCGGTGCCAGTCGGCCCGATCCCCGTGGGCCCAGCTCCGGCCGGCCCGGTACCGGTGGGGCCGATGTCCACCTCCACCCCTGGCAGGTCCCGGATCGCGGCCGCCATCTGCTCATGTGGCACCCATACTCCAACCACGGCAGCGCCTCTCAGCCGGCCTGGCCGAGACGTTCGAGTATGAGCTCGCGCGCACGCGTGGCGTCGGCCCGTCCACGCGTCTTCCTCATCACCGCCCCCACGAGCGCACCCACGGCGGCAACCTTGCCAGCCCGAATCTTGTCGGCTATGTCTGGGCTCGCCTCGATCGCTTCGTCCACTACAGCCGAGAGCTCGCTATCGTCGCTGACCACCGCGAGACCGCGGGAAGCGACCACCTCGTCCGGGCCGCCCTCGCCGGCGATCACGCCTGCAAGCACCTGCCTGGCCAGCTTGTCATTCAAGGCACCCGAATTCACCAGCTCGCTCACCCGCGCCACCTGGCCCGGCGTAACGGGCAGCGCGGAAAGGTCGGTCCCCGTCTCGTTGGCATGCCGCGACAGCTCGCCAAGCCACCACTTGCGCGCGTCGGCGGGCGACGCACCCGCCTCCACGGTCGCGGCGACAAGGTCCAGCGCGCCTGCGTTGCGCAGTGCCGCCATGTCCAGGCCGGAAAGGCCCCATTCCGCCTGCAGGCGAGCGCGGCGTGCGGCAGGAAGCTCCGGCAGCCCCGCACCGAGCCGCTCCACCCAGTCGGCCGGTGGTGCGAGCGGCACCAGGTCGGGCTCGGGGAAATACCGGTAGTCCTGTGCCTCCTCTTTGCTGCGGCCAGGCGTCGTCACGGCGCTTTCTTCATGGAAATGCCGCGTCTCCTGGATGACGCGCCCGCCGGCATCGAGCACGGCAGCCTGGCGCTGGATCTCATAGCGGACGGCCCGCTCGACCGATCGGAGGGAGTTAACGTTCTTGGTCTCGGTCCGGGTGCCCCAACGCGCCGAGCCGCGCGGCGCGAGAGAGGTGTTCACATCGCAGCGAAGCGACCCCTCCTCCATGCGAACGTCGGACACCCCGAGCACGCGCATGAGATCGCGCAATTCTGTGACGTATGCCTTGGCGACCTGCGGTGCCAGCGCGCCCGTGCCTGCGACGGGCTTGGTCACGATCTCGACCAGCGGGATGCCAGCCCGGTTGTAGTCGACGAGCGAGTAGTCAGCGCCATGGATACGGCCCGTCGCGCCGCCCACGTGCAGCGACTTGCCGGTGTCCTCCTCGAGGTGAACGCGCTCGATCTCGACCCGGACCAGCAGCGGCTCTGAGCCGACCCCGCCCGGGTCATCAACGGTGACGTCGAGCCAGCCGTTGACGCACAGCGGCTCGTCGTACTGCGAAATCTGGAAGTTCTTCGGCATGTCCGGATAGAAGTAGTTCTTCCTGGCGAACCGGCACCATGACGCGATCGAGCAGTGCAGCGCCAGGCCAATCTCGATCGTGTGCTCCACCGCCAGCCGGTTAGCCACAGGCAACGATCCAGGCAAGCCGAGGCAGACAGGACAGACCCGGGTGTTCGGCTCACCGCCGAAGCCGGCCGGGCACCCGCAGAACATCTTCGTAGCGGTGCCCAGTTCGACGTGGGTCTCAAGACCGATCACGGGGTCGTACCTCGTGATCGCCTCGTCGTAGGGCGCAAGCGGCGTGGTCGCGGCAGAGGCTGCTCGCGCCGCGGTCTCGGTCATCGTGTCTCCGCAAGGTCGGGCACCTCGTCGGCGAGCACGTGGCCCCAGCGCTGCGTGAATGCCGCCTCGACGGCGGCGGCGGCGCGGTACATCCGGTCGTCGGCCAGCACCGGTGCCATGATCTGCAACCCGACAGGCAAACCGTCCTCATCGGCGAGCCCGCAAGGTACCGACAGCGCGGCGTTGCCCGCGAGGTTGGATGGGATCGTGCACAGGTCCGCCAGGTACATCGCCATCGGGTCGTCCACCCTCTCGCCTATGGGGAAGGCAGTCGTCGGTGTAGCCGGTGACACAAGCACGTCCACCTGGCAGAAGGCGGCCTCGAAATCACCCGAAATCAGCGTGCGCACCTGCTGCGCCTTGCCGTAGTACGCGTCGTAGTAGCCGCTCGACAGGGCGTAAGTGCCCAGCATGATGCGGCGCTTGACCTCAGCACCGAACCCTGCCGCGCGGGTAAGCGACATGACCTCCTCCGCGCTGCGGGTTCCGTCGTCCCCGATCCGAAGCCCGTACCGCATGGCGTCGAAGCGGGCAAGGTTGGACGAGCATTCGCTCGGCGCGATCAGGTAGTAGACCGGCAAAGCGTAGCGGAAGTGCGGGCACGACACTTCGATGATCTTCGCACCGGCGGCCTCGAGCAGGTCGACAGCCTCCTGGAAGCGGGCGAGCACACCCGGCTGGTAGCCCTCGCCACGAAACTCCGCGACCACGCCCACCTTCAGGCCGCTCACGTCGGGGTCCTTCGCCGCCTCCACGACAGGCGGAACCGGTGCGTCGATCGATGTGGAATCCCGTGCATCATGCCCGGACATGACCTGGTGCAAGAGCGCGGCATCAAGCACCGTCCGCGCCAGCGGCCCCGGCGTGTCCAGCGACGAGGCGAACGCCACCACGCCGTAGCGCGACGAGCCGCCATAGGTCGGCTTGACGCCGACGATGCCGCAGACCGCTGCTGGCTGGCGAATTGACCCCCCGGTGTCAGTGCCGATGCCGAGCGGCGCCTGCCGGGCCGCGACAGCGGCCGATGAGCCACCGGAAGAACCACCGGGAACGCGGTCGGTGTCCCATGGGTTCCTTGATGGCCCGAAAGCAGAGTTCTCGGTGGAGGAACCCATCGCGAACTCGTCCATGTTCGTCTTGCCGAGGATGACGATCCCAGCCCGGCGCAGGCGCTCCGTGATGGTCGCATCGTATGGCGGCTGCCAGCCGCCGAGGATCCGCGACCCGCACGTCGTGGGCATGTCAGTGGTGGTGAACACATCCTTGAGTGCGAGCGGCACCCCAGCGAGCGGTCCGAGCGGCTCTCCGGCCGCGCGCCGTGCGTCCACCGCCCGCGCGGCCTCAACCGCCTTGCCGGCGGCGACGTGCAGGAAGGCGTGCAGCTTGGTGTCGGTAACCGCGATCCGGTTCAGGTGAGCCTGCGCAACCTCGACCGCAGACACATCGCCTGAGGCGATCAGGGTGGCCAGCTCGGAAGCTGTCATCCGCGTCAGCGCGGCGTCCATGATCAGTCTTCCTCCAGGATCCGCGGTACACGGAACCGCTGGTCCTCCACGGCCGGCGCCTGCGCGAGCACCTCGCACGGGGTCAGCGGCGGTATAGGTTCGTCTGCGCGCAGCACGTTTGTCAGCGGCACGGCGTGCGAGGTTGGCGGGATGTCCTCCGAAGCGACCTCCTGCACCCGGGCGACGGCTGAAATGATCACATCAAGCTGCTGCGCGAAATGATCGAGTTCGGCGTCGTCAAGCGCGAGCCGCGACAGGCGGGCGAGATGTGCCACCTCATCACGGGTAATTGGCATGGGCCCAATCGTAGTGTTCTCTGTGGCCCGCTATCGAAGCGTTAACGTTCGCACAACACCCCGCCGCACCGCACCGGCCCCCCGCGCCACTGAACACCAAACATGATCCCGAACGGCTGCCGCTGTCTGTCACACCGATGCCGCGCGGGCGCGCCAAAATCGCTGTTGTCCGGTGATGCCGACAGGCGACACGTCATGAGCGGTTGCCGACGGCGCTGGGGCGTGCGGGCCGAGCGGCGTTCGGGTTTGCAGCCGCCGACCGCACGTCCTCAGCGGCGTCACAGGACTGCTTGGCCGATGTCAGCACCGGACCGTGTTCCGACAGCCACGCTGTCGCGTTCGCGGCGTCCAGCGGGCGGCTGATGTGCGGACCCTGCGCCGCGTCGCAGCCCATCCGGTGAAGGGCAGCGGCAACCTCACTGGCAGCCACACCCGAGGCGACCGAACGGATCCCCAGCGCTTGCACCAGGTCAACAAGCGACTGGACGATAACCCGGTCGTCCGGGTTGTGTGCCATCCGCCGGACAAAGGAAGAGTCGATCTTTACCTCGGACACAGGCAGCCGCCTGAGGCTGACCAGGGACGAGTAACCGGTGCCGAAGGCGTCCAGGCTCAGCGGGATTCCCATCCTGGCGAGGGTCTGCACGGATCCAGCGGAGTGGGTCGGCTCGCTCATCACCCGCTCGCTGATCTCCAGGAGCAACGCTTGCGGTGGCAGCGAGCGCCGCTGTAGGCCGACGGCGATCACCTCGGCGAGTGCGGGATCGAACAGGTCGCTCGCCGACACGTTGACCGCCACGTGCACCTGCAAGCCAGCCAGCCACCAGTTCGCCGCCTGGTCCAGTGCGGCGTCGATGGCATAACGGGTCAGATCCCGCATCAGGTACGACTGCTCAGCCAGCGGGATGAACTCCTCCTGCGCGACCATGCCGCGGACCGGATGCCGCCATCTGATCAGCGCCTCCATGCCGATGGGACGACGATCGCCGAGCATCACCTTGGGCTCGAATACCAGCTCGAGCTGACCCGTGTGCAGTGCGCGGCGCAGCTCGCCGAGCAAGCCGAGCCGCGCAGGTGAGTTGCGGTCTTGATCGGCCACGTAGGCCTCTACCCCGCTGCGCCGCTCCTTGGCCAGGTACATGGCCACATCGGCGCGCTGCAGCAGCAGCTCGAAGTCGGGCGCATGATCGGGATGCAGCGCAACACCGACGCTGGCATCGATATCGAAGCTCCTGGTGTCCATCCGAATCGGGTCCGCGAGCGCGGCGCGCAGCCGCGCGGCGACCTCGCGAGCGGACGCCACATCGCGCACTTTCGGCAACAGCACAGCGAACTCATCACCGCCAAGCCGCGCCACCGTGTCACCGGGCCGGACACTTTGCACAAGCCGGTGCGCCACGATGCCGAGCAGCCGGTCCCCGACCGGATGCCCGAGGGTGTCGTTGACCTCCTTGAACCGATCGAGGTCGAGCAGCAGAAAGCCGACCCGGTGGCCGCGCCTGGCCGCCTCGGTTAGCGCGTCGGCGGTCTGCATGATCAGGTACTTGCGGTTGGGCAGGCCAGTGAGCTCGTCATGCATCGCCTGGTGAGCGCGGTTCACCGACGTGGCGGCGTTGGTGTAGACCGCGATGAGGGGGAGAAGGAACAAAGGGACAAGCGCGGCCGAGTGGTTCATTACCACCGCTACCAGCGGGGCGGCCGACAGCAGCGCGACGTTTATACCCACCTTGTATGGCAGGTCAGCGCGGATCGTGGCGAGCACGGGAGCCCGGGCATGCAGGGCGACAGCGACGCCGACAAGAACGATGTTGCAAAGGATGAACATGGCGGCGGCGAGCGCCACCGGTGCCAGCCGCCCGCCGGACGGAACCCATGGTCTCGCCGGATCAGGATGCACCCCACTGACCGCAAGCGCCGCAGCGGCCGCGCCCAGACTAAGCGTGAACTGGGCGGCGTTGAACGCGTTGCGAAAAGGCGCGCGGCGCGCGACGGTCCCTGCGATCACCGTCGCGGCCGCCTGGAGGAGGGCGGCAGCCGGCAGACCCCAGTAGAGCAGCGCGGCGAAACTGAACGTTATCGACGCAGCTGCCGCATCAGCCACCGACTTTCCCGGGGTGACGATGGGCCGCAGCTCGCCACAGATGACCAAGAGCGCGAGCATCCACCACAGCGGGCTGGTTGCGAGCATGCGCAGATCCGCTGTGTCCAGCCCAGCCAGTGCAGCCGCGAGGGCAGCGGCACCAGCCACGGTCACCGCGGCCAGGTAGACCCACAGCGGTGAGCCGATCCGTGGTCCGGCGTCGCGGGCGTCGCCGCTCTGCTTCATCACGGGACACCCCCTCCGTGCGGCGCCTGGCGTGTCACAGCCGCTGCGGGAAGATTAGTGGTCCCTATGACGGTCCCACCGACCACTAAGCCGAAAATAGCACTTCTTGAAGTCGATTGCGTACTTTCCGTTACAACATGCCCCGCTGCTACCCGTGGAAGTGTGCCACCACGCTGCACCACCTCGATGAGGCCCTGGCCGGCGAGATGGCCGCGGCTGCGACACCTCTGCCGGTTTGACCCGCGCGTTGTGCCGAAGCAGGGCCGACACCGGGCAGGTCCCGGCTACCCGCCTTGTGCGCCGGCGGCTACCTTCCGGGCTGCGTCCGGCCCGTGGCTAAGCAGTTCCTCGAACCCTGCCTCGGAGAGCACAGGCACGCCCAACTGGACTGCCTTGTCATACTTCGACCCCGGGTTGTCTCCCGCCACAACGAAGTCGGTCTTCTTCGACACCGACCCCGTGACCTTTCCGCCCCGCTCCTGGACGGCCTCTTTCGCCGAATCCCTGCTGTACCCCTCCAGTGACCCGGTGATGACGACGGTGACCCCGGCCAGCGGGCGGGGCCCGCCCGCTGTGTCCTCGGCCATCCGCACTCCTGCGGCGCGCCACTTCGCAACGATCTCAGCGTGCCAGTCCACGGCGAACCAGTCCACGACCGAGCGCGCGATCACCGGGCCCACCCCTTCCGCCGCAGCGAGCGCGTCCTCCCCCGCGGTGGCGATCGCATCGATCGAGCCGAACTCCCGCGCGAGCGCCTGGGCCGCCGTAGGCCCGACATGCCGGATGGACAAGGCGACGAGCACCCGCCACAGTGGCCGCTGCTTCGCCTCATCTAGGTTGGCGATCAGCTTGCGCGCGTTGACGGTGAGTTCACCGCGCTGGTTGACGAAGAACCTGCAGCTACGCAAGGCATCTTCGGTCAGTGTGAACAGGTCGCCCTCATCGGTGATCAGCCCACAGTCGAGCAGTGCGACGACTGCCTCATAGCCGAGCACCTCGATGTCGAGCGCGCCGCGTCCAGCCAGGTAGAAGAGCCGCTCACGCAACTGGGCAGGGCAGGACCGGGTATTGGGGCAGCGCCAGTCGACCTCACCAGGCTCACGGACCAGCGGGGTCTGGCACGCAGGACACTCGCTCGGGAAGACGAACTCGCGCTCCGAGCCGTCGCGCAGATCGACGACCGGCCCGACGATCTCGGGAATCACGTCCCCCGCCTTGCGCAGCACTACAGTGTCCCCGATCAGCACCCCCTTGCGCCGAATCTCGTCCTGGTTGTGCAGGGTCGCCTGGGTCACCGTTGAGCCGCTCACCTTCACCGGCGCCATCACCGCGTACGGAGTGACCCGCCCGGTGCGGCCGACGTTCACCCTGATCTCCAGAAGCTTGGTGTTCACCTCCTCGGGCGGGTACTTGTAGGCGATCGCCCACCGCGGCGCCCGGCTTGTAGAGCCGAGCCGGCGCTGCAGCGCGACCTGATCCACCTTCACCACGACGCCGTCAATCTCGTACTCCGTGTCGTGCCTGTGCTCGCCGTAATAGGCGATGTACTCTCGCACCCCGTCAAGATCGGGCACCACCCGATAGCGATCGCTTACCGGCAGGCCCAACGCTGCGAGCTGCTCGTAGGCGTGCGCCTGGCTAACCGGCTCGAAGCCGCGGCACTTCCCAATGCCGTGCACGATCATGCCGAGTGGGCGGGAGGCGCTCACCCGCGGATCCTTCTGCCGCAGCGAACCTGCCGCCGCGCTGCGCGGGTTGGCGAAAGGCGCCTTCCCTTCCGCCACCAGCCGCTCGTTCAGCTGCTCGAACGCACGGACCGGCAGGTAAACCTCGCCGCGCACCTCCAGCAGCTCTGGCACGTCAGCACCGGACAGCCGCATGGGCACATCGCGGATCGTCCTGATGTTCGGCGTGACATCCTCGCCGACTCGCCCGTCCCCTCGGGTCGCGCCGCGGATCAGCCGCCCCCGCTCATAGACAAGCGCAACCGCTAGGCCGTCGATCTTCAGCTCGCACAGATAGTTGCCTGCGTCGCCCACCTCGCGCGCCACGCGGGCCGCCCAGGCAGCAAGCTCTTCGTCCGAGAACGCGTTGTCCAGGCTCTGCATCCGCTCCAGGTGCTGCACAGGGGTGAAGTCGGTGCTGATCTTCGCACCGACCTTCTGCGTCGGTGAATCAGGCGTTCGCAGGTCCGGGTAGGAGTTCTCGAGGTCACGGAGCTCGGCCATGAGCTTGTCGTACTCGGCGTCGGAGATCACCGGGGAGTCGAGAACGTGGTAGCGGTAGTTGTGTTCCTCGATCTGCTGGCTAAGTTCCGCGTGCCGCTCTCTGGCAGCGGCAGGCGCCTCTGCTACGTCTGCCGCCTCTGCTGCCCCTGTTGCCTCGACCGCTGGCACCTCGGCCTCTGCCGCCTCGGCCGCAGCCGCCTCGGCCTCAGCCGAGCGCTCTGCTGGCTCGGCTGACTTGTCTGCCCGGCTAGCCCTGGCCTGGCCGTCCTGCGCCGCCCCACCCGCCTGGCTGGTCATAGGATCCATCCCTCCTGTCAGCCTTCGAGCTCTTCCCGGACTGCCCGTGCGGCATCACGGCAGCGCGCAAGCGCCGCCCGGGCGTAGCTGTCCGGCGCACCGGCAAGACCACACGCGGGTGTGAGCACGACCCGCTCGGCGCACCACTGCGGCGGCAGGCCGAGCCGTCGCCACAGGCCCGTCACCCGCGCGGCTACC
>WNGG01011619.1_pt1 | contig 16065 bp, 16 predicted proteins | sample 5400661 | NCBI WGS metagenome assembly WNGG01 (sample SAMN13153372, study PRJNA577476) | soil metagenome | isolation source: 100 cm soil or saprolite under Garry oak tree replicate 1 | place: USA:California | collected 2016-06-15 | reverse complement strand
TATTCCTAGAGAATTCTTTTCAACTGGTCCATTCCAGTCCACCATTCTGAGTCATCATGTCCAAGACAGTCGGAATCCTAGCCAAGAAAGGGTCGAAAGAAATATACAGAGAGGCTAGGAAGATTCACGGAATTATCGAGCAACACGGCCTTAGATCGATCCCAGACGGCGAACTTGGAAAAGATGCGAAGATTCCGGGAAGCAAGCCGCTCAGGCAAATGGAGATCGATCTGCTCGTGACGATAGGGGGAGACGGCACGGTATTGAAAGCTTCTAAGGAGATGCGGAAGCCAAAGACCCCGATCTTAGCGGTAAACATGGGCCGCAGGGGCTACCTCACCGAGGTAGAGCCTTTGGAGTTCGAAGCGGCTTTCACCAAGTGGGAGAAGGGTGACTACGAGCTTGAGGAGCAATGGAAACTGTCTGTGCTACACGTGAACCAACTTATCGGCGAGGCCCTCAACGAGGCGCTCCTTCTTCCAACCATACCTGCGAAAATGCTCAACCTGAATCTAACCCTCCGGGGCAAACGGGTTTTTCAGGCGAGGGCAGACGGGATAATCGTCTCCACTCCAACTGGCTCAACAGCCCACTCATTCTCCGCCGGCGGCCCAGTTCTCGAAACCTCGATGGATAGCGTATCGCTGACACTCATCGCTCCTCTTCAACCAGTCAAGTCGATAGTAGTACCGGTGAAAGCCGGGGTGCAGCTCCGCGTGGCAGAACCGGGTCCGAGTGCTAACTTGGTTATAGACGGGCGTCTTGAGCGTGAGATCAGGATCGGGCAGTCGTTATCGTTCAGGAAATCCGGCAACAGTACGTTTTTCGTCAGGTTTGGCGACTCATTCCTTCAGAGGAGTCTTAGAAGACTTTCTTCTGAAAGGGAAAACGGTTGAAGGTCCTCGTCCTAGACACTTCAGCGTTCATCATGGGCTTTAACCCAACTCGGCCAGGAGAAGTGTATACCGTCCCGGCTGTAGAGGATGAACTGTTGAGGGGGACTATGACACAGCTAAGATTTCATGTAAACAAGGAGAAGGGCAAGGTCATACTCAGATTCCCATCTCCTCGAGCATTGGAATCGGTGGAAGCGGTCAGCACTCGAACGGGTGAGAAAGGCCATGTCTCACGAGCGGACCGCGAGGTAGTCGCTCTCGCCCTGGACTTGAAACAAGACGGACAAGACCCTGTTATAGTCAGCGACGATTATGCGGTGCAGAACATGGCCGAGCATCTTCATCTCAACTATGGTTCACTAGCCAATTTTGGAATCGCTCACAAGTTTAGCTGGATAATGTTCTGCCCCGCTTGCCATAGAAGATCGATTGGCCCTGAAAAGACGTGCAGAGTGTGCGGGACAGAGCTGAAGAGAAAGGTGTTGTCCCGATCTAGAGTATCTCGGGAGAAGAACGTGACGAAAGGCCGAGAATCATCAGCCAGCGGATAAGCTTAAACGCGAAACCTAGCCGAATTTTCCTGAAGAAGATTTTTGTTTCGAAAAACATCATGGAAAAGCTCGATTCTTCTAATTCTTCTTGGTGTTCTATCGACGATTACTGGCGTGTCGTTTCCCCAGGCTCACGGGCAAACTCTGGGTCTCGTCTGCATCTCAGACCCTTCCTCTACATCATGCCCGTCAACCGCGATCACTTTCACGGGCTCGAATGGGACACGGCTTGATGTGGCCGTGAACATTCAAGGGTCTCAGGGTCTGAACGGGTTTGACATCTTCGTCAAGGCCGACCCCACGGTACTAAGCGCAGTAAGTGTAGACCTAACGGCTTCTGTGCTAGGTCCCAACGTTCTCACGATAGCCGATTGCATCGGGTTCACAGGATTCGGCTGTTCCGCCCCGGAGAACGGCGTAGGGATCGTCCGGGTCGCAATGGTCGCTCTCGCGTTCTCCACAACCACTCCGACAACGGGACACTTGTTCAGCGTGGAATACAACATAATCAAAACGGTCTCCAACATCAAACTTGGCTACCAGAATGGTTGCACCGGAACTAGTGTTTCACCGGATTTCTGCGTTACGGTCGTGCAAGCCGGAACCTTACTTCCTGAGACCGTTCAGGAGAGCACTGGCGTATGGGGGGACTTCGCCATGACTGTCATACCTACTTCGCTCACAATGGCGAGGTCGTCCCGTACCCTAGTCGAGGTAACCCTGAAAACAGTCGACTCTTTCTTCGGTTCCATATCCGTCAACTCGACGATCTCCCCTCTTCGCAGGTTTGGCCCTACGATTCGGTTGCTTTCCTCGACGGACATCTTCCTGCCCCCTGGAACGAGCACGACGCTAGCCATAATCATCGACACGAACAGTCTAACCTCACCCGGCACCTACATCCTCACTATAGGAGGAACAGCGGGCACATTGTCCCACTCCATCCAGCTTCCGATTACCGTACCGCACCCCTGAAAAGCGAAAGAATTCCCCCTCCTTTTTCTTGGCTCAACTATTATTGACAATGGACACGTTGAGCCCTTCCCCGTTAACGACCTTCTCCAAACCATTTTTTCTTCAGGAACCAAGTCTTAAACCTCTTTCAGAAGAATTAAATCCGATCACTAGGCCACCGGTGAGAATTGGACTGCTATGCTGAAGACTGAGACTACCCTTTACGATGATATGTTGAGGGGTCATGTGGACCCGGTGAAGTGGAAGGTTCTCAGCTTCCCCATGGGCAACGGCGAGAACTGGGTTTGGCAGGAACCGAACGCCAAGATAACCTCGAGAAGTGGCGGCCTCGCCCTGAAAGTAGATCCTTTCACCCGGAAACATGACAAGATCCACATGTTCGACGATCCAAAGCAACTTTATGCGTCCACGAGGACCTTTCCAGTATCACATGATCAGGTGACGGTTTTTGAGGCTGAGATGGGAGCCGAGACCTATCGGAGCAACGCCGAAGATCTACAGGACGCGTTCGCAGGGCTCATACTCATGGACTTCTCGACCGGAATGATCTTCGACTTCATTACGACGGGAAAAAAGATAGGAGCAATCTACGAGCGACTCCTGATCCCTGGTGTGACGGATGAGAAGACTGCGTTCACCTACGTGATTGAGGCACCGTTTTCAGGAGTCCGTACGAGACCCGAAATGATGCACCACTACATGGTCAGAATAGACGCGCAGAAGAAACGGGCTGAATGGATTGTCGATGGAAAGACGTTCTTCAAGACTGAGAGCCTTCCGGTCGCTCCCAAGGACATCACGGTTGGCTGGGGACTCTTCACACTGAAGCCTGTTGACCCTGAGAAGGGAAGCACGTCAGTGCACGGTCAAGGCGCGACGGGGATCTGGAAGAATTTCAGATATTCGATCCCTTAGGGTAGGCAATCTCTTCCTCTGGCGGATTGACTCTTAGGCCATGACTTTCGGTGCATCGTTCACCATATTGGTGACCGAGTCATAATTCCATGGTCCCTTGAATGATGCTGATGTTCTTCTTCTAAGATCCAAGTAGCCTAGGGAACTGAGCTTCTGCACGAGCCAGGCAGCATAGGCAGGTGACCCAGTGGCTCCTGGAGAATTATAGTTGGTAATGTGGTACGACAGGGGACCCTTGATCTCGATTGCTTCCTTGATGAAGTTCCCATTTCGATCTATGACTTGCGCACGGACCCCCGCGATGCCGGGTTTGACGAAATAGTCTCGTTTGAGTTCTGGAATGAACTCCTGTGCTCTTCTTGCCATCTCTGACTTGAAGATGGACGATTTCCATTCCTCCCCCGCTAGGGTCAGGAAGTCCTTGTTGTAGAGGAGAGCGATCTTGTTCATCATCGGAGGTTCCAGAATCTTCTCCAAGGCTTGAATCGGGTTTTTGAAGAAGCCCTTGTACGTGTACGGTCCTGCTACGGGAACGGCGTTTGGTCCTATCTCGCGACGCCCATCAGCGCGGCATATCCAGTGCGGATCTAGAAACGGTAGCTCTGGGTGTTGTGCTACCGTGTAGATGTTTCTCGAGGCGAGGTACGCCCATTGTTGTCCTACTTCCCAGTATTCTCCCCGGAAGTTGAGGTCGGCGTACTCTCTTCCGAGCCCGAGCATGTGAGCGATACGCATGGAGTTTCCTCCCGCGCAATTTAGCAGAAACCGGGTCCGTATTGCTTCCCCACCATTTTTGGGCAGGATCTCCAAGAAGTCTTTGACTACTTCAATCGACTTGACCTCAAAACCAAGAATAAACCTGACCCCTTCTCGTTCCGCGTCGCTGCGCAGCGAGCGAGTGAACGCAGGATAGTCAACCGAGGTATCGGTCTTCGACCATATTGCTCCGTGAGACCTTACGTGGGGCTCAAGTTTTCGAACGTCCTCCGCGGTTAGAACTTCCAGCTCGTCCTCCCCCATTCCATTCTCGAGGCCCCAGTGGTGGTACTTTTCCACCCGCTTCATATCCTCGTCCCGGGTTGCTACCTCGAGAGTTGTCACCGGCGACCAGGGCAGGCTTCGCTCTTTCGCGTATGATTTCCACATTCCGTAGGCTGCTTGCGAGGATCTGGCGAAGATTCGGCGTTTGACCGGGTCGAGGTAGAAGGGGCGGTGGACGACTCCAGTATTCCTTTTGGAAGTGTGAACGGCTACTTGTTGTTCTTTCTCGATGACTGCTATTCGGCCTTCATACTGGTTCGCCAGCCAATAGGAAACGGAGGTCCCGAGGATCCCGCCGCCAATGATAGTCACGTCCCAGGGTTCCAGTGACGCCAAGAGGCCGCACCGAGTTGAGAGAGTTCGTTATGCTATATTCGGTTATGCCTTACTTTCATAGACTCGCGTTGTCTCGGCAGTTCAGGGTTTTCCTTTCAGTCTAATGTTTCTGAGTATGGTCCAGTATGCGAGGGCGCCTAGTATCGCGAGTGGAAGAGAGGTGGCGAGAAGATTCGTTAGAACGCTGGTGTCCAGTGGGTTTCCGGCGAAGGCTGAGTCTCGAAGGACTCCTGCTGCTAGGCTGAGAGGATTGTATTCGGCTATCGTGGCGACTGGGGCTGGAAGATATTGGGCTATGGTTTGTGCAGGGTAGAATACGGTGCTGATTGTGACCATTGAGACCTGGAGTGCTTGCGCGTAAACCCAGTAGATCTCTCCTCTTCGGGATATGCTGGCGAAGAAGGCTGCCAGACCCGCTATCCCTGTGGCGAGGACGAATAGGAAGGGGATGAGTGCGAGAGCGTAGAATATTCCTTGAATGGGTATCGTGCTTGTTCCTAGGAACGTGAGTGCGAAGTACGCTATGGCTAGGAGAGCGCCGGAGTAGACTATTCCGCCGAGGCCTCCGGAGATGATGTATGCTCCAACTAGTCCTCCTGTCCGGATTGGAAGTGTGAGGTAGTATTGTACGACGCCCTCTCGAAGGGCTAGCCAGATTCGTCGGCCGGTGTCTGTGGCGGCGGAGAATAGGCCGACGACGACGATCCCGGGAACAAGGAACTGAAAGTAGGAGAGGCCTGCGAATTTGGTAGGGATCAGCCTTCCGTATACTAGCCCCACGACTAGCATGTCCGATAGGCTGAGGCTGATCAACACCGCCATCAGCCATTTTGTCCGGAAGAAATACGAGAAATCTGTCCGAGCGATACGTACGAGTCGTGAGAGTTGGCTCAAGCTGCCTTGACACCTTCGATGACTTTGTCGACTATCCTGGCGCTCAACGAGAGAGTTCCGACCGCGACTCCCGTGACAACTGCTGCCGCTAAGATTGGGTTGAGGAGGAAGTTAGGGTCGAAGCCTAGGACCCATCTTGTCAGGTCAGCGCCGTAGGTCAAGGGACTGAACACGGATATTGGGGAGTAGAAGCTGGGCATGAAGATTAGTGGGTAGAATACTGTGCTGAACCGGACGATCAGTGCAGATAGCCCTGCGAGGAATGCGCTATAGACGTCCACGGACTTGAATGCGATGAACGACATTGACACCATTATTCCAGTGATTCCTAGGCCGAGCAGAAACATGGATATCAATGCGAATATCGCACCCTGGATTGTTAGGTCGCCGACAAACCATAGGACTCCGATAAGAGGCGGCAGAACCTTGATCATCGTATTCGTAACGCCGTAGATCGCCTGTGCTGCTAGGAATCCTCCGCGTGAGACTGGTAGAGAGAGGAAGTAGGGTAGTTCTCCCTCATGTGCGTGCTCGACGAAGTGTCGTCCGACATCCGCTCCAGAGTCGAATACTGTGATGACCATTAGTCCTACTCCGTAGAAGAAGAGATAGTTCGGAACTGTTGTGGATACGAGCTTTGACATCAGGGATCCGTATACGGCTATCTGCAATCCGAATAGTGCCCATGCGAGGACGAACCATGTTCTCTCCGATAAGAGAATGCTCACGTTGTATGCGGCGAGAGTTAAGACGCGGTTCATGGCTGATCCACTAAGGCTTTGCCTGTAAAGTGTAGGAAGACATCGTCGAGCGACGGCTCGGTGATTCTGATAGACGCGATTTTCGCACCGGCAACATAACTGGCCGATGTCATCTTGGGAACCCAATCTTCCGCCCTCGAAACCTTCGCCCGCAATTGGTTACCTTCCGACGACAATGACACGTCGCCGCCGAGTCCATTGAGGTCTTCCACAAGCTTCCCTGAAACGGGGTCTTCGAAATCGACCTCCACAACATCTCCGCCGGCGATTGCGTCTTTGAGCTTGGGGATAGTATCGCACACCACTCGTTGGCCTTGGTGAAGGATAGTGACTCGATCTGCAAGATACTCGGCCTCTCGAACCTCATTAGTAGCAACTATGATGGTGGATCCTTGGTCCCGCAGCTCGCGGATCTTGTCCCAGATCTTCCTCTTTCCACGCAGATCAACCTGGCTAGTAGGCTCGTCGAAAATTGCCAATTTGGGCTGTTGAATGAGAACCTTCGCCGTTTCCAGACGCTTAGCCTGGCCACCTGAGAGGTGCATGAACATCTTGTCACGTGACTCCCACAGCTCCAAATCTTTCATCGTCCGCTCAATCAGATCCTGCCGCTTCGCAGGGTCAATGTCGAACATAGAGGCATGGAACCTGAGGATCGACGAGGGCTTGTGGCGCCAGAAGCCTCTCGCTTCCTGGAAGGCTATTCCCATGACCTCTCGAACCTTCGTCCCTTCCTCCACAACATCGATCCCTACGACTTTTGCAGTGCCTGATGTCGGTTTCAGAATCGTGCAAAGAATCATGAGAAGTGTCGTCTTTCCGGAGCCGTTTGGGCCCAGAATTACCATTATCTCGCCCTCGTTGACCGTGAAGTTCAAGCCATGGAGGGCGTCAATCTTACCGTACCTCTTTGAGAGGTCCAGTGTTTCCACCGCGAACAAGTTTGGGAAGCGTCTCTTCATAGGGATGGGCGATAAAAATGTTCGACCTTGCCAAACCATCTGACCTGTGTTTGAATCGTACTGAAACCGGTCTACCTGTGTATGCTTCAGCCATCCGGGGCAGACTATGGATTCCTTGGGGCGACTGGAATTTTCGGTCACCTCAAAGGCTTAACTATTATCCACAGAAAGCTGCGCAATCCCGCAGAAACGTCAGTATTGCGGGAGGAGGGATAAGAAATAAAGAAAACCATAATGGCCATAACTCTTGTCCTTTTCGCGGTCGCGACCATTGGTCCTGCGTTCGCGGACAGCTCTATCAGTCGTGATACTGATTCCACCCCTGGCGCGAGTGTTCCCACGACGGGAACCCGTCTCAGCATGTACAGAGGGTTCCAGCTGGGTTCCTGCTCGACCACGGACCCTAACATCTCGCCTGGCGCAACAACCTTCCCCGCGAATTCCGCGTTCTTCGTGCGTCACGGCTGGGTCTATTTCGCTTATCAACCAGTTGACAATCAAACTCAGGCTGCTTTCCAAAACCCTACGACTAACTTCCAACTCTACGTCGACCACGTTGAGCAAAGCTCGCTTCCAGACTTCTACAGTCCAAGCACAAATGTTCACATCAAACTGTTCGTCATAAACTTCCCCAACGGCATGACAGGCACACACCTCTTCCAAGGCTGGTGGTTCCTCGATGGCTATACCGTGAACGGACAATTCGGCACCTCAGTCTTTCAGCTGGCCTGCAACCTACAGATAACCTTCCAATAGCAACCCGCGTTAACGTTGACGTGGATCTCCCTCTCCTTTCTTTTTTCTCATCTCCGAGCAAGGCAAGTGGGCACTTCAGAATCTCCTTTTCTCTTTTTCCACTCCCAAGATGTCCTTATGAAGGAAACGACTCGGGGGTTGAGGCAGAAACATGTCGCCGCTGCGTGAGCTTGGGTTCTCAAAATGAAACTAGGTGTATGCGTTCCGAACTATGGCGAATCATCCTCTCCCGAGGCGTTGCGCGTAGTAGCACAAGAAGCCGAACGTGCGGGCTTTGACTCAATCTGGACCACCGACCACATACTGATGCCTAGAAACAGTGGAACTCCGTATGAGCGAATCTTCGACAGCATCACGACGCTCGCCTACCTTGCCGGAATTACCAAACGAGTGAATCTAGGAATCTCGTCACTGATCATTGGGATGCGAAATCCTGTTGTCGTCGCAAAACAGCTCGCTACAATCGACAATCTCAGCGCAGGAAGACTCATGCTGGCTATCGGTGTGGGCTGGAACGAGAAAGAGTTCGCCCATCTAGGCTCTAACTTCCACAACCGAGGGAAAAGGGTGGACGCGTCCATTCGACTGATAAGAGCGCTCTGGAAAGGCGAGACCAGTTTCAAGAGCGGTGTTCTCGGGCTGGAATTCAGCGATGCCGTCTTCGAACCGCCCCCAGTTCAGAAACATCTGACCATTTGGATAGGTGGAACAAGCAAGGCCGCGATGAAACGGGCCGCAACCCACGGTGATGCGTGGCATCCGAACGTCCAACCACTCGACCAATTCGCAAAACTTGTCGCGGAGTTCAGAGAGAGTTCCCCCGAAGCGAAAACCAAAGAGATCTGCGTCCGAATCGGCATAAACCCAAAGGCCGAACAGTCCGAATACAAGTCGCCGCTAGGAGAGAGGCGAATAATGCTTTCCGGAAACCAGGCCCAGAACAAACAGATTCTCTCAAGCCTTGAACAGCTCGGAGCGTCCTACGTGGTTGCTGTGCCTAGCCCGGATGGAAAGGCAAGCGTATCAAACCAGGTAGAATCGATCAAGACATTGTCGAGGCTTCTCAGCTGATCAGCGAACGATCTATTGGTATATCCAAAGTTCTTTAACCCCATTCCGGTCAAAGCGAATCGCGGAATATCTCGGTCTCGTAGCTGTCCACGAGGGCGAGATCTCTCTGACAGAGCTCGGCACCAAAGCACACGGCAGCAAGATAGCCGAGCGGAAAAGGCTCGTTCACCAGCGCTTGGAAACCCTCGAGCCCTTCTCCGACATAGCCACGCTGCTCAAAGAGCAGGGGCAAGTCAGCCGTTTCACCCTCGCCCGTTTCATAAGCTCCAAGTACGGGCCAACGCTTGATATCCCAGCGCTGATCAGCATTATCATAAGCTGGGGAGTCTTCACGGGGCTATTCGGCTACGACGGCCAATCCGAACGTCTTCTTCCGAAAACCCACGTTCACTAGCTTATTTTCGATATTATCCGGTCTGCAAGATCGTATAGAACCGGGTCCCGAGGGCTCCTCGGTCGTTCGAGATCGATCTTGACATCATCAACTATCTTTGCCGGCCTCGCGCTCAGGACGACCACCCTATCAGCCATCTCGACTGCCTCCTGAACATTATGCGTGACCATTATCACCGAACCAGTAGGGTAGGCAGGGTCCCTCCAAATATCCACCACCTCCCGCCTCAGGTTCTCCGCTGTCAACGCGTCAAGGCTGGAGAACGGCTCGTCCATCAACAACACCTCAGGCTGAAGCGCTAGAGCACGGGCTATTCCGACCCGCTGCTTCATCCCACCGGACAACTCCTTCGGATAGGAAGACTCGAACCCTTCCAAGCCAACATCCTGAATATACTTCTGCGCGATCTTCAATTGCTCCTCCTTGGAAACCGGCGTTGACGATATGGCCATCAGCACATTTCCGAGCACTGTTTTCCACGGTATGAGGGCGAATGTCTGGAAGATCACTCCGATCTTCGGGCTCGGGCTCGTAATCGGATGACCATGAAAGAGCACCTGACCGCTAGTCGGCGTGTCGAGTCCATCAATAATCCGGAGAAGAGTGCTTTTGCCACAGCCTGAAGGCCCGACAATGCACAAGAACTCTTTGTAGACGTCGAATGAAAGATGATCCAGTACCGTTGTGCTCTTTCCCTCACCAGGATAGATCTTCGCAATATCCTTGATCTGGAGGATGGGCTCAGAGGACTGGCTCAACTGATCATGCCTCGAACTTGTACCTGTCGGCCTTCCGGAGCAGGCGCCTCCAGACTAGCCGGTTAATGATCAGGACTGTTGCAGTCATCACCAACAGTGAGGCATAGATCTCGACAGTAGCGAGGGCAGGGTCCTTTGACGTGGCTTGAACTAGGAACGACCCTAGCCCGGGAACGTTCGCGTTGGGCCCAATATACTCGGAGACTATCAGCGCGTTCCAGCCTCCGCCCCAGGCTTGGATGCTGCCGATGAGAATTGCCGGAAAAGAGGCTGGGATTAGAATCTCTTTGACGAACCGTCCTCCTCTGATTCGGTAGGCCGCAGTCGCTTCCAGCAGATCATTCGGGACGCTGTTAACGGCGCCGACAATGTTGAACAGCAGATACCATTGCATTCCAGTCAGGATCAAGAGCACCGAGGCTAGGTTTAGGGTGAACCCAAGAAGGGGCGAGTTCTTGAATGGGTCAACTAAGAGTATCACGACGAGAGGGAAGAGGGCAGTCGCGGGAATAGATTGTCCGATGTCAAAGATTGGCACGAGCAGCCTTGACAGTCGCTGACTTCTCGCTATCAATATTCCCGCACCAAGGGTCCACGAGAGGGCAATAGCGTAGGCTATGACCAATCGGGATACTGATAGAAGAGTAATTGCGACCAGCTCGAAACCTGTTACATCAGTAGCGAGCAGGGAAATGCCGCTCGCAATGGATTGGGATCGCGACATGATCGTGACAACGAGCCCTAGTAGCACCAGTCCGACGAATATCGCATAGCTGAGGAGTCTTCCCCACAACGGTATCCTAGTGATCCGTTCAGGAAACCTCAACCTCTCGGTTAGCTGTCGCAGTCGTCGCAACCGGGTGATTTCAAGGACCCTTGCCGTGTAGGACCTTTCAGATTTGAAGAATGTGAGTACCGGTGAGACTAGGCGGTCCTCGTATCTTTTGACTCCTGCGGCAACATTACTCTGCCGCGTTGCAGTGGTCCTTGGAGCAGCGATTGTTTCGTACTTGTACTTCTCCGCTCTCACTCCCAAGGGCTTCCAGACCAAACGGTCAATGGCGAATATGATTCCAACGAGTACTATGAGTCCGAACAGGGCTGACGCTAGGTCGGCGTTGACAGCGGCAACGGCGATATACTTGCCTATCCCGGGAAGGTCTACCTGGGTAAGGTTCGGAGCGGATCCGAAGGAGAGATGCTCTTCCACGGGTATGAGATACCATCCACCGCCCCAGGCAAGTATGCTGCTCCAGACGAGCTCTGGGAATACTGCCGGAAGAACGATTTGTCGCAGATATCTTGTCCCGTGCATTCCATAGGCGTGGGCCGCTTCCTTGATGTCTGTCGGGATGGCGTTTATTCCCGCGATGACTCCGAAAGTGGGGGCCCAAGCCATCGCTGTGAAGATCAGTATGATAGATGCGATCTCCTGGTTGAATTCAGGGGGGTTAGTTCCTGTTCCCAAGATGATCAGGAACACTACTGGCACTACACCGAGAACAGGAACTGACTGGAATATGTCGAGCAGGGGCAAGAGTACGTGAGAGGCACGATGACTCATTGCCGTTGCGATTCCGTAAGCCAAGGCAAAAGCGAGAGCAAACGCGTAAGCAATCGTCATCCGGGTCAGAGTTCGAAGCGCGAAGTAAGGAATAGAAGGCGTCAATGTGTTAGAGATGACTGTGTCAAGTGCACCGTTGATGTACGCGTCAATTGCAAGCAGGCTTACGACGACAATGGCAATGCCACCAAGAATCCTGATCAGAGGAGAGCTTGATTTCCTTGCCGAGGATGGGGTCAGGCGTTTTCTCAGGCTCGGCCTTGGCATATGCAAATTGAATTCAGTCCAGTATGATTAGAAATCCGCACGATTGCGTCTCGTTATAGCGCCCCAGGTTTACCGTCCAAGATTGGACTCTGGTATCCTCTGGGCGGGGTCAATCCCCTTGACCAAGCTAGACGACGGCCCCTAAGGTCGGAATCGAACCGGCCTGCTTTTCTGTGTTATGCTCTGCGCTAGTCAGACGGATGCTCCCGGGATAGAGAGAGGGTTCTACTGAGACGCGGGGATGGTCATCTTCATGACCGTCTCTTCAGTGGGATAGCCTTCTTTTCTCCAGCCTTCCATCCCGTCAAGCATCTCTTTCACTTTGAATCCGAGAGCGGTCAGTTTCGCGGCCGCTTTGGTGGATGCGTTGCAGAAGACACCGTCACAATATGTCACCAGCACTTTGTCTCGCGGTAGTGAAGCGGTTGTGGTTGAGTCAATTGTTCGATGCGGCAGGTTGATGGCTCCCGGAATGTGTCCTCGGGCGTACGTTTCGGGGGTTCGTGCATCGACGACTACTATTCCAGAGATCTTGTTTGTGATATCGTGGTAGACGTCTGACGGATCGGTTTCGAATGATAGCTTGGAGAGGAAGTGGTTGTGTGCTACCGCAGGGTCCGCGGGTGAGGTTGCGAGAACTTTGGACGCATCTCGATCGAGGACTTCGCTCTTGCGATTCGACATTTCGGGATCAGAATGGAATCGGGAAAGTTTCTATTTATTGGTTGCCTGAACCGCGACCGCTTGTTTAGGCTGAGGTTCAACATGGTGTGGCCGGTGCATCCGATACGTCGCGAGGGATCCCAAGCCGCTGATAACCAGCAGAGTTGCTATGGGAAAAACTGGGACGACGAGTAGTGTCGATACTAGACGGTCAACTGGTATGACTAGGGGTGCAGTGTGGACTTGAGAGAAGCGTAGGGGAATGCCTTGGAGGCTTGCAGACCTGGCCGCTTGTTCAAGGCTTCTAGCATAGAGCACGCCGAGGCCAAAGGTAGCGAGTCCACCAAGAATGTTGATCGCCCCGCCCAACCGAGTATACCTCGCCAACATCAAACCGCTACCTATCAAGACAACGAACGCGACCCCAAACTGGGCTAGCATCAAGTTGTCAGGCTGAATCGAAGCGAGATTGACCGTTGCAGGGAGATTGTAGCCGAACAGCGCCCAGCCTATGGCGAGAAGGCTGGAGAATACGCCGAGACCGCCCGCTAACAGTGATCTCGGGTGGCCCACTTGTACAGGGTTTACCTTAGCCATTTTCCAATCCACTCCTACAAGGCCAGCTATAGGATAAGTCTTCCACACTATCTCGTGAAGGATTCCAGCATCTTGCCGAGGCTCATTCCCTGCCGTTTTGCTTCTTTCAACAAAACCTTCTGAACACCACTGGAATACTGGACGGCCTTCTTGGGCCGATCTACCACGCTATCCGGCAAGTTCAAGCGAGCGGCAAGTCTTCTCAGAATATATTTTCGCGTCACTCTTCCATCAGCGAGTTTGACTCGAAGAGACGCGGGCAGTTTTAGGGCGTACTTGACGAGTGGGAGATATGCGAAGGGGCAGCAGAGTTCGAGGCCAGCCGCGACAGCAAGTTTGTCTCCAGGATCAAAATCTTTGGCAGAAGCAGCGATAACGCTGTTGAACATTTCTTTCCCAAGATCGTCTATCCCCGCCTGTAGAGCGATGTCTTCGAACTTTCCATAACCGCCGAACAGCTCGTCGCTTAGCTGGCCTGCTCCGATATAGCTCAGGCCCATCTCGTGGGCTTTCTGACAGGCAAAATAGATTGGGACCGAGATCCCTACGATCACCGGGTCAGTCGTCTCGATGGTCCCGACAACATCATGCAACGACTCGAGGATCTCGGAACTTGACAACTCTCGGACCTTGGCTTGAATTCCGAAACTCTTCGCGGTTTTTTCAGCATGCTCTAGCTCGGGTTGACCTTTCAACCCTACCGAGATCAGCTCTGGCTCTAGGCCCTCACTCCTCGCTACTTTAGCAACTAGTGCGCTGTCCAATCCTCCGGAGAATGCGATCCCAGAACGTCGAGGTACAGTCCTTCGGACGGCTTCACTAAAGAGCTCAACCAGAGCGTGAGTCGCGTCCAACTCGCCTATCGGTTCTTCCTTTGGCTGCTTTAGCGAGTAATCATGGACCGTCTCGTGGCCTCGGACGGAGGCTCGAATTACCTTGCCAGGAGAAACCGGGGAAGGTTCGTGAATGCCAATTGATATGAGAGGAGATTTTAGACTGGCAAAGGCGACAATTCCGTCTTCTGCCTTTCCATAGTACAGGGGTTTCTGTCCAACGATGTCCCTGCCCGCAATCAGATGATCCTGAAGCGAGGCTAGAAAGGCAAAGGCTCCAGCTGTCCGTATGAGACGGCTGGGACCTGCTGGCGCAGGATTGCCATATCCTTGATCTTCGCTGAAGAAAACTCCGTCAAGAGCCAACGCTATGGCTGAATTACCGAACGACTGACCACCAGAGGAATCGCAGATTCCAATCGCGATTTTTTCCCTGTCAGGAAGGCTTTGCACAAAAGTTCGAGATTTGAGTCCGCGGTCTTCCATTAAGGAGAGGATGGTCTTTGCCTTCGATTCGAGATCGTCCGCTTCACGTCCCACAAGGCCGCAGATACCCGTCATTATTCTCCTATTTTCTTCAGAGTTGTTTAATATGATAGGCTAGTTGCTTCTCATTCCGAGTCGGTAAGATTGCCTATTCTTCCAATTGACACGGGCCGTTATGGCAGTCCGGAGATGAGGAGAATCTTCGAGGAAGAAAACAAACTCCAAAGATGGCTGGATGTTGAAGCCGCTGTTGCAGAAGCACAAGCCTTCGTCGGTGACATTCCGAAAGAGGCAGCGGAAGAAATCGGACGAAACGCCAACACGAAGATCGTGACCCTGGATCACGTCAAAGGGGTCGAGAAGGAGATTCGTCATGATCTAATGGCGATGGTTGTAGCGCTCTCAGAAGCTTCGGCGGGTGAGGGACGCAAGTACGTCCATTATGGGCTAACAAGTTACGATATTGAGGATACGGCGACAGCGCTCCAATTCAAGGAAGCCTTCTCGATAATAGAGAAGAGACTTGACGGGCTGGAAGATATCCTTGCATCACGAGTGCGTAAGCACCGCGCCCTGTTGATCGTAGGTCGGACCCACGGACGCCACGCCGGAGTCATCACCCTAGGCCTCAAACTCGCAGTCTGGCTGGAAGAGGTCCGAAGATACCAACAGAGACTGAAGCAGGTTAAGGAACGTGTTCTGGTCGGAAAGATTCTCGGAATCGTCGGAAACGGAGCCGGGCTCGGAAAGAATGCATTGAAGATTCAGGAGAGAGCACTAGGCAAATTGGGGCTCAAACCAGCCGGCCTCGTCACCCAGGTCATACAGCGGGACCTCCACGCCGAAACGGTCTGCTATCTCTCCCTACTCGGGTCGAGCCTCGACAAGTTCGCAACCGAAATCCGGAACTTGCAGAGAAGCGAGATCTCTGAGGTTATGGAGCCGTTTGAGCGGGGGAAACAGGTCGGAAGCTCGGCTCTGCCCTCGAAGAGAAATCCGGAGCTTAGCGAAAGGGTCTCCAGCATGGCAAAGCTGATGCGAGGCCTGGTTATTCCAGCTCTTGAGAATATTCCTCTCTGGCATGAACGGGACATTTCTAACTCTGCCAGTGAGCGTTTCATTTTTCCGATGTCTTTCATTCTTGTCGATGAAATGCTCCGGCTTGTGACACGGGTCTTGGATGGATTGGAGGTACTGCCGGAAAACATGGAACGAAACCTGGAGCTATCACAAGGATCTCTTCTAGCCGAGAGAATCGTGAACCTTCTCGTGGAGACGGGAGTTCCAAGACAAGATGCTCACGAAAGAATAAGGAAAATATCGATCAAGGCCCTCGACAACAAGA
>WNGG01013802.1_pt1 | contig 16075 bp, 12 predicted proteins | sample 5400661 | NCBI WGS metagenome assembly WNGG01 (sample SAMN13153372, study PRJNA577476) | soil metagenome | isolation source: 100 cm soil or saprolite under Garry oak tree replicate 1 | place: USA:California | collected 2016-06-15 | reverse complement strand
CTGGGTGACGAGGTCCACTTCGTCGCCTTTGTAGCGGATGTCGAGCGGGCGCGAAAACTCTTCGATGAGGATCTTGCCGGCTTCCTGCGCAATCTCGATGGCGGCTTGGAGATAGTTTTTGGGCATGGTGAGGATTGTAGAGGAGTTGAGGAGCAGTGGCGAGCGCGATGGAACCGTGATCCGTGACCCATGCTGGCCCCCCACCCCTCCGTTGCATGGGAAAGAGTGCGCAAGCGATTGAACCAAAAGGGGTTGCGAGCACTCCGTTGAGGAAAAGAGTGCGCAAGAATGTGAAAAGAAAGGGGATAGACGGAAAACAGTTGGAAGGTCCGAAGGTCTGAACGTGCCAACGTCGAAGAAGCGCAACACCCCCCACCCCCATATTTTTCATAACTGTTGATTCTAAAGAAGGTTAAAGCCGCTTGTTTTGACACACTTTTGTAAGTGTTGATTCTAGGCAACTTACAGGCGGCATCATCGGCTATCTGATCATTGGGTTGTCGGATGGATTGAGATCCTTCGACTCGCCATGCTCGCTCAGGATTCGCATCCTTCGTCGGATGCTCAGTGTTGATTTTAAGGGACTTGTATTGCACCAACATTGTGCACGGTGTGCTGCTTTTCACTTGCGCGAGGGGGAAGCGGAGGGACGGAGAATTTAGCACAGAGATCACAGAGAACACAGAGCGGGAGAGATTATGCGGAGAGGAGGGTTGCGGTACGGGGTGGCGGGGGTGGAGTCGAGGATTCACGAGCTATGATAGCGCATAGTATGATGTTTGTCAAGTAAAAATAAAGTATTTATTTTGAGCAAGTTGCGGAATCGTTCGAATGGGCGTGCAAGACTAAGAAAACAAAGGGGTAGAGCTCACTGGGGGCGGGGGCAACAGCAGGGGGATTAGGCAGCCAAGTCGCGGCACAGGAGTTCGGCTTGTTCGAGGACGGTTTGGGTGGCTTTCTCCTGCTTGTCAGGCGGGTAGCCGTGCTTGCGGAGGACGCGCTTGACCATGGAGCGGAGCTTGGCCTTAACGCCTTCTTTTACCGTCCAGTCGATGGAAGTGTTCTTGTGGACCGTGTCAACGAGTTCGCGCGCGATGGTTTTTAGGGTTTCGTCGCCAAGGATTTTGACGGCGCTGTCGTTCACTTCGAGGGCGTCGTAGAAGGCCAGTTCCTCGGTGGTGAAGCCAAGATCTTCGCCGCGTTTGTCTGCCTCTCGCATCTGCTTGGCAAGGTCAATCAACTCTTGCAAGATTTGGGCCGTTTCGATGGCGCGGTTTTGATACTTACGGATGGCCTCTTCGAGCATTTCCGAGAACTTACGCGATTGGACCAGATTCCTTTTTGCTCTGATCTTGATTTCGTCGTTCAGGAGTTTCTTTAGAGCCTCGAACGCCAGATTTCTTTGTGGAAGACCTTTCACTTCTGCCAGGAACTTATCGGAAAGGATTGAAATTTCAGGGGATTTGAGGCCCGCGGCAGAAAAAATGTCGATGATGCGGTCGGAAGCCACGGCGCGCGAAACGATTTGACGGACGGCGAGATTCAGTTCCTCTTCGTCGCGTCCGCCGGTTGTGATGGTTTTCGCCAAGGCGGCACGCACGGTCTGGAAGAAGCCCACGTCGTCACGGATGGCAATGGCCCGGTCGTGGGGAACCGACAAGGCAAACGCCTTCGACAATTGCGTTACCGTTTTGAGAAGGCGTTCCTTTCCTTTTTCCTGTTTCAGAACATGCTCGATGGCCGGGGGAACGATGGCGAGGCGCTCGCGGGGCTTGCCGGTCTTGAATCGTGAATAGTCGAAGCCGTGGAAGAGTCCGGCGCAGATTTCGTAGTATTCGAGCATTTTGGTAACCGCTTCTTCCTGATCGAAGACAGGTTTGCCCTTTCCGCCGCTTTCGGTGTAGTCCGCGAGAGCTTTTTTCAACTGGTCCGCTAGGCCGAGATAGTCGACGACGAGGCCGCCGGGCTTGTCTTTGAATACGCGATTGACGCGGGCGATGGCTTGCATGAGGCCGTGACGCTGCATGGGCTTATCGGCGTACATGGTGTGCATGCACGGTGCGTCGAACCCGGTGAGCCACATATCACGAACGAGGACGAGCTTGAGCGGGTCGTTTTCGTCCTTGAAGCGCTCGGCGAGACGTTCGCGCCGCTGCTTGTTGCGGATGTGCGGCTGGAAGTCGAGAACATCGGCGGCGGAGCCGGTCATGACAACTTTAAGGCCGCCTTTTTCGTCGTCATCGTCGTGCCATTGCGGGCGAAGCTTGGTGATTTCCTTGTAGAGCTCGACGCAAATGCGGCGGCTCATGCAAACGATCATGGCCTTGCCGTCCATGGCTTCAAGGCGCTTCTCGAAATGGTCAACGACATCCTTGGCGATAAGAGCGATGCGCTTGGGAGTGCCAACCATGGCTTCCATGCGGGCCCATTTGCTTTTGAGTTTTTCCTTGGTCGGGACGTCTTCTTCTTCGGTGACTTCCTCGAAGTCAGGATCGATCTTGGGGCGCTCTTCGTCCTTGAGAGCGATTTTGGCTAGGCGGCCTTCGTAGAAGATGCGGACAGTGTTGCCATCCTCGACGGCGCGCTGGATGTCGTAAACGTCGATATAGTCGCCGAAGATGGCAGGAGTGCTGCGGTCCCCGACTTCGAGTGGCGTAGCGGTGAAGCCGATGAAGGAGGCGTTGGGCAGGGCATCGCGCATGTGGCGAGCGAAGCCGTCGATAAAATCGTACTGGCTGCGGTGGGCTTCGTCGGCGATGACAACGATGTTGCGGCGGTCGGAGAGGATCGGATACTTGCTCCCTTTGGCTTCGGGGAGGAATTTTTGAATGGTGGTGAAGATGACACCGCTCGAGGAAACTTGCAGCAAACTTTGGAGATGGTCGCGGCTTTCGGCGTGTTCGGGCGTCTGGCGTAGCAATTCTTTGCACGCAGAGAAGGTACCCCAGAGCTGATCGTCGAGATCGTTGCGGTCGGTTAGAACCACAAGGGTGGGATTCGACATGCCGGGATGCTGGATGATTTTCCCGGCATAGAAAACCATGGTGAGGCTCTTACCACTGCCTTGGGTGTGCCAGACCACACCAACGCGGCGGTCGCCTTTTGCGGATGCCGCGTCGAGAGTGCACTCGATGGCTTTATTGACGGCATGAAACTGGTGGTAGCCGGCAACTTTTTTCACTAAACCCGATTTTGCGTTTTCGAAGACGATGAAGTGGCGGATGAGGTCGAGGAATCGGCGCTTTTCGAAAACGCCGCGCGTGAGGACTTCGAGTTCCAGGGAGCCTTTTGGGGCAATTTGATCTCCGGCAATGGTGCGCCAGGGCATGAAACGCTCCCAACCGGAAGTGAGCGTCCCGAGGCGGGCTTCGATACCGTCGGAGATAACGAGGATTTCGTTGTAAGGGAAGAGACTGGGTATGTCGCGCTTGTAGGTCTGGAATTGCTGGAAAGCATCGCGGGTGGTGGCGTTCTCGTCGGCAAGATTCTTAAGCTCGAACAGAGCGATCGGGATGCCGTTCAGGAAAATAATGATATCCGGCCGGCGATTTGCGCGATTTTCAACGATGGTGAACTGATTGACAGCGGCCCAATCGTTGTTTTCGGGGCTGTCAAAGTCCAAGAGTTTAACGATGTCGTAAACGACGCGGCCTTTTTCACGATATTCGACGTTGACTCCGTCCGTGAGGAATTGGTGGAACTGCCGGTTGCTTTCGATGAGGTTCGGGCCGGCGATGCTGGAGAGTTTGCGGACGGCGTCGGCGATGGCTTCGGCGGGAATCGTGGGATTGATGCGCGCAAGGTCTTCCTTGAGCCGACCTAGCAGCAAAACCTCAGAATAGTCTTTGCGTTCGGCCAGCAACTCCCCGGGCGCGATAAGCGGCCCATGGACAATTGTGTAGCCCAGCGTGGAGAACAGCTCCAGCGCGGCCTCTTCTACGGTGGACTCGGTGAAGGGCTGAGCCAACTTAGACCCTTTCTCCGATCATTTTTTCGGCGTCCTTGATCCGAATCTCGCCGGAAATCAGCTTGGGAAGTAAGGCGTCACGAATTGCCGCTAGCGTGCGGCTTTCCTCATTGTTCAGATGAACGCGGAGCGAAAGCGGCCCGCAGAGCGAGTCAAAGGCCTTAATCATCTCGGTCCGAGGGAGTAGGACTCGCGACATGTAAGCGATGTTGCGATTCAGACCGGGAACTGCGGAGTCGGCGCCTAAGGAAGGGAGGTCGAGGAGGGATAGCGAGTGAAAGGCGAAGAGGAGGCTTGTAAGGGCAGGCTTTAGAGCGACATAAAACGTTGTGTCAATTGGGACAAAGTCTGTGGGGGCCCAAGTTACGGTACCCGGGTTGCCCTTACGCCCGACGATTATGCCGGGTCCCTTAACAAATGCTTCATCGTGCCACCCAACCGGGCCATTTGAACCATAAACAGGGACTTTGCCTTGGCGCCGATTTTCTTCTTTGAGCGCTTTGCCGTAAGCGAAGTCGACAATCTCGCCCAAGTTGGGAGTGGTCCAGCCTTGCGGGATCTTGCCGAGAGGGGAATCCTCGAAGGAGCTGGGGAAGAGAGCGACGGTTTCGGCGTTCATGCCGAGGGGCTGGCGGCCTGCGGCTTTGGCGCGGACCGGATCGAAGTCGACGTACCAGGATTTGAAGATGGCGCGGGCCGTGGTTTCCAGCGTCTCGTTGATCCGACAGTTCAGTTCGATCTTGTCGTCTAAATTCCCTAGGATACTCGCGATGGCGCGCTGCTCCGTGAGCGTCGGAATGGGTAACTCAAAGTTTGGTATGTCTGCGCACTTGAGGCTATCGAAGACCGCTCCGACGTTGTTGAATTTTCCTACTTGTTCCCACCATTCATGTCCTCGAACGAGCCAACGGAGAAAGGGAGGAAACACTTTGGTGCCGTCCGCGCGGAGAAGGACAAGGTTTTGGCCGAGCGCAAACTGTAGGCCTTGCGGCACAAATGCAGTCTCGCCGGGATTGCATCTTCGCGAAAGCACTACATCGTATGCCTGTGGGGCCGCTTTAGCAGTCCATGCGATGTAATTTTCATGACTTACGCGGCGCGCCTTTGAGTGGTCTATGCGGCCGTTCCTGATCTCCGGGATGGTTATGTAGGGATAGCCACTACTAACTGCCGGTGGCGTGCGGTGGACACAGTCGATGAGGGAAACGTTCGCTTCGCGGAGCGAAAGCGTGGGCCGCTTAGCCATACCCAAGGTCCTCTAAGCTTGCATTGATCGCAGTGTCGAGGCTCTTAGCTTCCGCTTGCTGTTCACGCAAGGCTTGGAAAAGCCGAGTGATTCTGCTTTCAAATGGCTCATCGTCATCCTCGGGTGCCGCCGCACCGACATATCGACCAGGGGTGAGGACGTGGCCATGAGAAATAATTTCTTCTATTGAAGCGCTGTTGCTGAATCCGGGAGTATCCGCGTATTTACCGGCTTCCTTTTCGCCTCGCCATGCGTGATAAGTGCGGGCAAGACGGGCGATTTCATCCGGGAGCAATTCCCGATGTCTCCGGTCCACCAGGAAACCCATCTTGCGGGCGTCGAGAAATAGAGTTTGCCGTCGCCGATCTCGGAATTTGCCATTAGATTTGTTGCGTGTAAGGAACCAGAGGCAGACCGGTATTGCTGTCGTGTAGAACAGCTGGCTCGGCAGAGCGATCATGCAATCCACAAGGTCGGCTTCGATAATCGCTTTGCGGATTTCCCTTCGCCGGACTGATTGGAGGACATGGAGCCATTGGCGAGGACAAAACCGGCGACGCCATTGGGCGCGAGATGATAGATGAAGTGCTGGACCCAGGCAAAGTTGGCGTTGCCGGGAGGCGGAACGCCGAATTTCCAGCGAACGTCCTTCGCTAGGCTCGCGCCGCCCCAGTCGCTGTCGTTAAAGGGCGGATTGGCGAGAACGAAATCGGCTTTGAGATCCTTGTGAGCGTCGTTGTGGAAGGAGCCTTCGCTGTTCCAGGCGATATTGGACTCGATGCCGCGAATGGCGAGGTTCATCTTGCAGAGGCGCCAAGTGGTCTGATTGGATTCCTGGCCGTAGATGCTGAGGTCGGTGCGGCGTCCGCCGTGGGCTTCGGCAAACTTTTCGGATTGCACGAACATGCCGCCGGAGCCGCAGCAGGGGTCAAACACGCGGCCTTTGTACGGCTCGATCATTTCGACGAGCAGCTTGACGACGGATTGCGCCGTGTAAAACTCGCCGCCCTTCTTGCCTTCGGAGGCGGCGAACTGGCCGAGGAAGTATTCGTAGACGCGGCCGAGAATGTCCTTGGAGCGGCTTTCCTTGTCGCCGAGGCCGATGGTACCGACGAGGTCGATGAGCTCGCCGAGGCGGCGCTTGTCGAGGGATTCGCGGGCGTAGTCCTTGGGGAGGACGCCTTTGAGCCCGGGATTTTCCTTTTCGATGGCGAGCATGGCTTCGTCGAGAAGCTTGCCGATGCCGGCTTGCTTGGCGGCAGCCTGAAGCTTGGGCCAGCGAGCGGCTTTGGGAACCCAGAAGACGTTTTCGGCAGCGTATTCGTCGCGGTCTTCAGGATTCGCGTGGGGCTCGCTTTGGAGGGCGGCGTGGCGCTCTTCGAAGGCGTCGGAAATGTATTTGAGGAAGATGAGGCCGAGAACGACGTGCTTGTAGTCGGAGGCGTCCATGTTGCCGCGGAGCTTGTCGGCGGCTTGCCATAGGGTTTGCTCGAAGCCGAGATTGGCACCGTTCTTGGCAGTCTTCTTTTCGTGCTTTTTCCCGCGCGCCATGCCCGGTCCCACCCCGGTATTGTAATGGATTGTCTGGGCGATGATCTTTTACTAAAGGTTGGTTGTCAAGAAAGAGAACGGCGGCCGGTGCAACGGCGGCAAGGGCGGAGAGAGGGCGCGGGCTTCGGGGGTGTCGGGCATGTTAGGGAAAGATTGATTATAGCTGAGGAGGGAGAGAGGAAGCGCACAGGCAAGAATGCCTGTGCCACTCAGAGATCAGGACTGGTCGATCAGTCTGTGGTGAATGGCATAGAGCGCGAGTTCGAGGCGGTCGGAGACACCGAGCTTGTCGAAGATGTTATGGAGATGGTTCTTGACGGTTTGCTCGGAGATGAAAAGTTTTTCGCCGATTTCCTTATTGCGGAAACCCTGGGCGACGAGCTGAACGATTTCTTTTTCGCGGTCGCTGAGCAGAGGCTTCTCGCGGCGTGGGCCGGACTCACTGGATTTCGAGAAGGCTTTCATGACCTCAGCGGTCATGCGATTGTCGAGCCAGATTTCGCCGGCGTGCACGCGATGAATGCTCTTGACCAAGAGATCGGTGGCGGACTGCTTCAAGACGACGCCGCGCGCGCCCAGGCGCATGGCGCGGACCACGTCGCGATCATCTTCGGCGGCAGTGAGAACCACGACGCGCGTGGGCAAGGTATCGAAATTGACTTCCTCGAGGACGGCCAAACCGTCTTTGTCGGGCATACGAAGATCGAGGAGGAGGATGTCGGGCTTCAACTTGGCCAAGAGCTTGATGCACTCCGCGCCATTCTGAGCTTCGCCGACGATGGTGATTTCATCGTCGGAATCGAGGAGCTTGCGCAGGCCATCGCGAAAGATCGCGTGGTCGTCGGCTAGTAGTACCCGTATTTGCTGTTTTGTTTTTGCCATATCAACCGAGCGGTACTTCGATCGTCAGACGCGCACCATGCCCCGGGTTTGATTCGACGGTCAAAATGCCCCCCACGGTACGCGAACGCTCCTTGATGGAGATGGGGCCCAGCCGGAGACGATCCAGTTCATCACCGGTAAATCTTCCGGCAAAACTAAAGCCTTCGCCATTGTCATCGACTACGAGTACTAGACGGCTGTCGTCCTGCGACAGTTTTACCACGACATGGGAAGCCTTGGCATGCTTTTTTATATTGTTGAGTGCTTCCCGGTAAATCTGGAAAATCTCGCGGCAGACGCGGTCGGGGGCACGCAATTGTGCCGAATCGATCAGCAGGTCCAAGGCAACGGCGGATTCATGGCGATAGCGTTCGGCGAATCCGCGCATGAGATCAATGAGGTCGGCGCTCTGGACGCGCAGGGGACGCAGGTCGGTGACGATCTGGCGGAGCTCGCCGGCCTCGTTTCTAACGGTCTGCTGAAGATTCGTAAGGGCGCTGACGGTCTGTTCCGGCGCTGCGGGAACTCGGCGGCGGAGGACGTCAAGCTGGATTTCGATGCTGAGGAGAGTTTGGAGAATGCCATCGTGGAGGTCGCGTGCGATACGGCTGCGCTCGGCTTCGATGGCGCGCGCGCGTAAGTGCCTTAAAAGAAAGATGTTTTCAAGAGCGGGGCCGATATGCTGAGCAATGTCTTCGAGCCATGCTAATTCCTGTTTTTGGAATGGCTTACGACCGTTCAGCAGGAAGATCCGTCCGGCCGACTGGCCTGCCTGGTCGAAGGTCACGGTTAGGAAAGAGCGAACCTTGAGTTCTTGCTGCACCGGCCCTGGAAGCCGAGGCAGATTCTTGATGGACCGTCCGTCGCGGCACGCTCACTTTCGCCAGCCTTCATGTGCCAGAGGAAAATGCGTTCCAGATCTGGATCGCGATACAGGAGAAGAGCTTCCTCGGCATCGAAGGTAACGGCGATTTCCTGGAGGAACAACCGGAGCGACTCAGCCAGCCCCTGATCCACTTGCATGGTGGCGTTGATTCGCGAAAAGAATTCGATCTGGGAGGAAAAGCGCCGGTTGCGGTCGCCCAGAAAAGCAAGACCAGCACCGCCTGCAAACGTGCCCATCGTCAGGCCGAGCCAGGAGACGATGCGCATCCAGTGAATTTCACCCTTAACCGCGGTTAGGAGAACCAGAATCAGGGAGAGGACACCGGCCAATGGCAGCGTCAGGTCGAACCCCCAGCGAATTCCCGCGGCGTAGCAAATGAACATATAGGGAAACCAGACAGGTACGGTCGAGGGGCTAGTGACCATAAAAAAACCGAGGGCCAGGAGATCGCAAACCAGCGGCAAGTGCCAGGAACGACGACGGAAAAGGCGTTCGATTTGCGTAACGATGAGCGCCACGATGAGGTAGGCAATCAGAAAAGAAGCGGAACGGTGCGCTTCACGCGAAGGCGGCTGCTCGAAGGCGGCAAGCAGAGCGAGAAGAATCAAAATCGGGCGCGCAACGACGATTTGCCGCTCGAAATGGTTGCGGTCGCTTTGATGAAGGCTCATGCGCGGGGACAAGTTCCTACGAATTCAGTGTAACAAGATGCGCGGAGTTCTCGACGCAGCGTGCACAAGACTACAACGGGGAGCGGGATTCCCGCGCACGCGGCCGATGGTGGTGTTCACCAACGTGGAAAGCGTGGACCGCCTTATCTATAAGATTTTCAGTCGATTCAACGAGGACTGGAAAAACCACACCTTTGAACTATTTATACAAGCAGCTTGACCTCACCATCCGTAGTGAGACCTTGTGCCATGTCTCTGCGGTCAGTAAAATGTTGCGTCTTTACTTCCCGCATTTTTTCTTACTGGGTCATACCGGAGTCCGACTGCATGGGACAGCAATACGACGTCATCGTCATTGGCGGCGGTCACAACGGCCTGGTGAACGCCGCATATCTGGCCAAAGCCAGGAAGAAGGTCATTGTTCTGGAACGCCGCCACGTGCTGGGCGGCGCGGCGGTGACCGAGGAGATCTTTCCCGGGTTCCTGTTTTCCGAATGTTCTTACGTGGTTTCGCTGCTTCGGCCGGAAATCATCCGGGAACTCGACCTTCCGCGGCATGGGCTGGAAATTCTGCCGCTGGACGGCACGTTTACGCCGATGCCCAATGGCGATTACCTCTGGCGCGTGAACGATCATGCCAAGACGATCCGGGAAATTCGCAGGCACTCGCGCGTGGACGCCGAAGCATATGAAGAATTTTCGAAGATGATGATTCCGATGTGCCGCTTCGTGAAGCCCCTTCTCTCCATGGTTCCACCGGATCCCACGACGCTCAATCCGCGCGATCTCAAACAGTTTCATTTTCTCTTACAGCGCTTCCGCGAGCTTTCTTCCGACGAACGGTACACGCTGGTCCAGCTCATGACCATGAGCTCGGGCGGTTTTCTCGACCAATGGTTCGAGACCGATGTTCTCAAAGCCACCATGTCCGCCTCGGGGATTATCGGCACATTCTTGGGGATTCGCTCGCCGGGCACTGCCTACGTCCTGCTGCATCACTACATGGGCGAGATCGACGGCGCGTTTCGCTCTTGGGGCTTCAGCAGGGGCGGCACCGGGGCGATCTCCAACGCCATTGGGTCCGCCGCGCGTGAGCTTGGCGCTGAAATCCGAACGAAAGCACACGTCGCCAAAATTCTGACCAAAAACGGGCGTGCGTGTGGAGTCGTGCTACAAGACGGCGAAGAAATCTCCGCAAACGTCGTCTCGTCGAGCGTTGATCCGCATCTCACGTTTGAAAAATTTCTCGACCCCAGTGAGCTTCCGGCTGAGTTTCTGGAAAGTGTGCGTCGTTACAAATTCCGCGGCTCCTCTGGAAAAGTCAATCTGGCGCTCGACGCCCTTCCGAATTTCAAATGTTTGCCTGGTCCGGGAGCGCATCTTCGCGGCGCAATTTCCATCTCGCCCGGCATGGAGCATATGGAGCGAGCCTACGACGACGCCAAATACGGGCACTACTCTCGCCGTCCGTACATTGACATGGTCATTCCCAGCCTGACGGATCCAAGTGTCGCGCCGCCCGGCAAGCATGTTCTTTCGTGCTTCGTGCAATACGCGCCGTACAAACTTGCCGAGGGCAATTGGGACGAGCAGCGCGAAGCCTTTGGTAACAACGTCATCGACACCATCGCCGAGTACGCGCCGAACATCAAAGACATCATTGTTGCCAAACAAATTCTTACACCGCTCGATCTGGAGCGTGAATTCGGCCTCACACAGGGCAATATTTTTCAGGGCGAGCTTTCTCTGGAACAGCTTTTCTTCCTGCGACCGGTCGCCGGATGGGCGTACTACCGCACGCCGATCGATAACCTGTACATGTGCGGGTCGGCCACGCATCCGGGTGGCGGCATCATGGGCGCGAACGGCCGGCTGGCCAGCCAGGTCATTCTGAAAAACTGGAAGTCTGGCGCATCCCGTTCGAAGGCGGCCAACTGATCATGCCACTCGGACATCGGGTCGTTCTCATAGGCGGGGGCCACAACGCGCTGATCACCGCTTTCTATCTGGCCAAGGGCGGGTTCAAGCCGCTGGTTCTCGAACGCCGCGAAATGGTGGGCGGCGGCGCCATCACGGAAGAATTTCATCCCGGCTTTCGCGCTTCCACGCTGGCACACACACTCGGGCCGCTGCGCGCCGACATCGCGCGAGACATGCAGCTCGATAAGTTCGACTGTGAAATTCTCTCACCTGATCCCCGGGTCTTTGCCCCCACTCCGGACGGCAAGGCATTCCTTTTTTACAACGATGCCGCCCAAACTGCAGCCGGCATGGCGAAGTTTTCCGAAAAAGATGCCTCGAAATATAAGCAATTCGCGGAGACGCTCGAAACCATCGCTGAAGTGTTCACGCAGCTCTCTTCCATCACGCCTCCGGCAATCGATAAGCCCAGTCCTGAAGATTTCTGGAACCTATTCAAAACGGGGCGCGGTGTTCGCCGTCTCGGCAAAACCGGCATCTTCAATCTTCTCCGCTGGGGTCCCATGGCCGTTGCGGATTTTGTCGCGGAGTTTTTTGAGACGGAGCTTCTTCGCGCAGTCATTGCCGCCCGGGGCATTTTCGGCAGCGCGCTTGGCCCTTGGTCGGCCGGATCAACCGCTGTTCTGCTTCTTCGCGCCGCTGCGGACGCCCATCCTGTCGGTTCAGCAGCTTTCCCACGCGGAGGACTCGGCTCTTTCACCCGTGCGCTCGCGGAATCCGCGAAACAAGCAGGCGCTGAGATTCGAACGGATGCTGAAGTCCAGCACGTTCGCATCAAAGAAGGAGCTGTCCATGGTGTCGTGCTCGCCGACGGGGAAGAAATCGCGGTCGAGGCTGTTGTTTCCGGCGTCGATCCGAAGCGTACGTTCTTCCATCTCGTTGATCCTTCGCAGCTGGATCCGACCTTCGCCAATCGCCTGAAAAACTTCCGTGCCCATGGCAATGTGGCAAAAGTCAATCTCGCGCTTGGCGGCCTGCCGGTTTTCTCCGCGCTGGATGCCACAGAAGGTTATCTCAAAGCCCTCTCCGGGCGCATCCACATCGGGCCTGAAATCGATTATCTCGAGCGCGCCTTCGATGCTTCCAAATACGGCGAATTCTCAAAAGCGCCTTATCTCGACGCGACGATTCCCACAATTCTTGACCCAGCGCTCGCACCCGACGGCGGGCACGTCCTCTCCGCCTACGTTCAGTTCGCGCCGTACAAATTGAGAGACGGGAATTGGGAATCGTGCCGCCGAGAACTCGGCCACACGGTAATCAAAACGCTCGCCAGGTACGCGCCGAATCTTCCCGGCCTCGTCGAAGGCATGCAGGTCATCACGCCCAAGGACCTGGAGACTTCCTACGGATTCACTGGCGGCCACATTTTTCACGGAGAACTCGCACTCGATCAGCTTTTCACCATGCGGCCCGTGCTCGATTGGGCGCGTTACAAGACTCCGATTCGCGGGCTTTTTCTCTGCGGTTCGGGGACGCACCCCGGGGCAGGCCTGACGGGTGCAAGCGGTGCCAACGCGGCCCGGGAAATCATCCGGGAACTCCGATGATGGCAGTCGATCGCAAGAAATTGAAGGAACTGATGACGAGGGAAGAGCACCGCTTCATCGCGGATCATCCGAAATCCGCAGCAGCGTACAAGAAGGCGCAAAACTCGCTGCTCGGCGGCGTGCCCATGAACTGGATGAAGAAGTGGGCTGGCGCTTTTCCGATTTTCGTGAGATTCGCCAAGGGCGCGCATTTCACTGTCGACGGCCGCGAATACGTGGACCTCTGCCTCGGCGACACGGGCGCGATGACCGGGCATTCCCCCGAGGTTGTCGTAGAGGCTGTTGCGCGCCGGGTTCGCGAAGGCATTACATTGATGCTCCCCACCGAAGACGCGCTGTGGGTCGGCGAAGATCTCAAGCGCCGTTTCGGCCTGCCGTACTGGCAGTTCGCGCTCACGGCCACCGACGCGAATCGATTCTCGGTCCGAATTGCGCGCGAGATTATGCAGCGTTCGAAAATTCTCGTCTTCCACTATTGCTATCACGGCACCGTGGACGAGTCTTTCGTTTCCCTCCGCGATGGGGTGGTCGGCCCGCGCCGGGGCAACATCGGCCCGCCGGTGAATCCCGCGGAAACTACGCGCGTCGTCGAATTCAACAATTTGAACGCGCTGGAAGATGCGCTTAAGCATCACGACGTCGCGTGCGTCCTGGCTGAGCCGGCCATGACCAATGTCGGGATCATTCTGCCCGATGAGGGCTACTGGAAATCCGCACGAGAGCTCTGCCGCCGCTACGGATCACTTTTGATTGCTGACGAAACCCACACCATCTGCGCAGGCCCGGGCGGCTGCACCGCCGAGTGGAAACTCGATCCAGACATGCTCGTTTTCGGCAAGACCATAGGGAGCGGCATCCCGGGCGCGACGTACGGCTGTAGCGAAGAAGTTGCCCAACGCATCTCTGCCCGCCTTCATCTCGAAGACTGCGACGTGGGCGGCATCGGCGGGACTTTAGCGGGGAACGCGCTCTCCATCGTTGCCATGCGTGCTACGCTCGAACACGTCCTCACGCCTGCCGCCTTCGAGCACATGATCCCGCTCTCTCAGCGCTTCAATGACGGCGTGGCCGGACACATTCGCTCAAATGGATTGCCTTGGAACGTCATTCGTCTCGGCGCCCGCGCCGAATACACCTTCGCCGCAAAGCCTCCGCGCAACGGTGGCGAATCCGCCGCTGCCACCGATTTTGAACTCGAGCGCTTCCTCCACCTCTATGCCCTCAACCGTGGCGTTCTCCTCACCCCGTTCCACAATATGGCGCTCATGTGCCCCGCCACCACCGAGGCGGACATCGACCTGCACACTAAAATCTTCGGCGAAGCTGCCCGCGAACTGACCAGTTGACCCCTGGCCCGCGTTTCACGTGTAGAATGGCTTGCTCTTGATCAGCGGAGGTGATGATTCCATGCCGTCGGACTATCTACTCAAGACCGAACCATCTGAATATTCTTTTGCGGATCTTCAGCGGGACAAGGTCACCATTTGGGATGGCGTATCGAATCCAGTTGCTTTGAGAAATCTTCGCGAGATGGCGCCGGGCACGCGGCTCATCATTTACGAAACCGGCGACCACAAATCTGCCGTCGGGACGGCCACCGTCGTCTCCGTCGACGCTTCCGACCCTAAGAATCCCGAGGTCAGGATCAAAGCAGGGAAATCGCTCGCCAATCCCGTCTCTCTCGCGCAAATCAAGTCCAACAAACTCTTCGCGGATTCTCCGCTTGTGCGGATGGGCCGTCTCTCCGTCGTTCCCCTGACCGCAGCTCAATACAAAGCTTTGACAGGCGAATGACGCTGCAATCGCGCGTATGATGCATGGCGGCACAAGGAGGCTGGTTCCGATGAAACACTCCCTCATTGTTTTCGCGGTGTTTCTCACCGCACCTGTGCTTGCCCAGCAGCCGCATGAAATTCGTTTCCACTCCGTCCCCGATTTTCTTCAGCTTCCGCCCGACCTCTATCTTGGGGAAGCCGCTGGGGTCGCGGTCAATTCAAAGGGCCACATTTTTGTTTTCTCGCGCGGCAATACCACTGGGCCCGCATACGCCGCAGCCGCCGCACAACTCCTCGAGTTTGCTCCTGACGGAAGATTTCTCCGTGAGATCGGTCACCATCTGTATGCCTGGTCCTTTGCCCACACGGTGAAAGTCGACAGAGACGACAACATCTGGGTAACGGACAAAGGCTCGGACATGGTGATCAAATTCAATCCGGAAGGCCGAATTGCGCTCGTTTTTGGCCGTAAGCAGGAGGCTTCCGACGAAGGCACCGAGCCGCTCAAGCACGTCAAGCCGCCGGTACCTCCCGTCGACGGCATGTTTCGTCAAGTCACGGACGTCGCCTGGGACTCCGCTGGAAACACGTACATCAGCGACGGGTACGTCAATTCGCGCATCGCAAAAGCGGATAAAGACGGCAACTGGCTGATGTCCTGGGGCGAACCCGGTGCTCAGCCCGGCCAATTCAACACCCCGCACAGCATTGCCGTGGACGCGCAGAACAATATCTACGTCGCCGACCGTGGCAACCGCCGCATCCAGGTTTTCAACACCGCTGGAAAATTCATCCGCCAGTTCGCCATTGACGTGGCCATTCCCCCTGATGCCCGCCCCGCCATCGGCAACAAGCCCACCGCCACGACAGGGACAATGGCGCCCGGCGCGCCATGGGCCATCTGTATCACACCTGCGCCCAATCAGGTTCTTTATGCCTCGGACGCTTTTCCCGGCCGCATCTACAAGATGACTCTCGACGGCAAGGTTCTCGGAGTTCTCGGCAAGTCTGGCAAACAGCTTGGCCAATTCGGCTGGATCCATGAAATTGCCTGCCCGAGCGAAGACGAGCTTTTCGTCGCCGAACTGCTCAACTGGCGCATCCAAAAGTTGACCCTCGAGCCAGCTCATTGATGGGCCGTGTTCTGGAACGACACGCCGCAGGCTCGCGGGCGTGCTCTGCGTCGCAATTGTGTTACCTTTTCCCCCGCACTTGAACTCTTGGCGCTCATAACCCACAACTTTCATGTCAAACACTCTTCTCCCGATTCAAGCGGTAGCGCGCAAACTCGGAATTCCGGAACAATTCTTTGAACAACTTGGGTCGCAAACCGGCAAAGTCAAGCTTGAGCTTCTTGCCGATCCTGCGTTCAAACGCCGTGGAAAACTAATTCTTGTTACAGCCACAACGCCGACTGGGCGGGAGAAGGCAAGACGGTTACTTCTATTGCCCTTACGCAAGGGCTTGCGCACATCGGCAAAAAAGTGGTTATCACCTCGCGCGAGCCCTCGCTCGGTCCCGGTTTTGAAATGAAGGGAGGTGCTGCGGGCGGCGGTCTTTCGCAGAT
>WNGG01010193.1_pt1 | contig 16077 bp, 13 predicted proteins | sample 5400661 | NCBI WGS metagenome assembly WNGG01 (sample SAMN13153372, study PRJNA577476) | soil metagenome | isolation source: 100 cm soil or saprolite under Garry oak tree replicate 1 | place: USA:California | collected 2016-06-15 | reverse complement strand
GACCACGAGTTCGTGGTGCTGAGGCTGCCCGCGGGCAAGACCGCCCAGGACGTGATCAGCGACGCCAAGAAGAAAGGCCCCAGCGCTGAGGACGACTGGATCCACTTCGCCGACAGCGGCGACCCGCTCCCCGTCGGCGCCGGCCACCTGGTGACCATGGATCTGCCGCCCGGGAACTACGTGGCGACCTGCTGGCAGACCGGCAAGGCCGGCGGCGGCACCGGCCCGCCGCACGTCACCATCGGCATGGCCGCCCCGTTCACCGCCTCCACCTCCGCGAGCGCACCGGCCACCACCCCCGGGCCCGCGACCACGAGTTCGTGGTGCTGAGGCTGCCCGCGGGCAAGACCGCCCAGGACGTGATCAGCGACGCCAAGAAGAAAGGCCCCAGCGCTGAGGACGACTGGATCCACTTCGCCGACAGCGGCGACCCGCTCCCCGTCGGCGGCACCACCGTGATCAGGATGGATTTGCCGCCGGGGAACTACCTGGCGACCTGCTGGCAGACCGGCAAGGCCGGCGGCGGCACCGGCCCGCCGCACGTCACCATCGGCATGATCAAGCCGTTCACCGCCTCGTGAGTCGCTGATGGTGCCGCACAGGACGACTCAGGGTCCCACGAATAAGGGCCGCGGGCCCCTGCATGGCAGCCCGCGGCCCGGGGACAAGGGCCGCGGGCGCGGGCCCGGACATGGCAGCCCGCGGCGCGCGCTGCAGCTGGCGCTGCTGGTTGCGGTGCTGCTGGTCACCCCCGGCTGCGGCCTCGTGCAGCCAGGGCTCTCGGTGACGGGCCGGGAGGTGCACGGGCTGTTCTATACCATTCTCTGGCTCGCGCTGCCTGTGTTCCTGTTCGTCTGGGGAATGCTCGGCATCGAAGTCACCCGGTTCCGCAGGCGGCGCGGAGACGAGTCCGAGCCGGCGCAGAACCGCGGAAACAACGCCGCCATCGCGACGTTTTTCGCCGCCCCGCTGGCCATCATCATCGTGCTGCTCTCGGTCGGCGAGGTGGCGGTCTCGAAGGTCGATCACATCGACCCTCGTCCGGCCGAGCGGCTGGTCGTCACCGGATCCCAGTGGCAGTGGTCGGCGAGATACGTCAAGGAGGGGCTCTCGGTCAGCGGGAAGACCGCCAGCGAAAGCTCCCCCGGCAAGCCGCTCACGATGGCGCTGCCGGTCGGCCGGTCCGCGCAGATCACGCTGGACTCCAGCGACGTGATCCACGGGTTCTACGTGCCGGGCATGCTCTTCATGAGGAACGCCGTGCCTGGCCATCCGAACGTGTTCACATTCACTCCCACCAAGGCAGGCACCTACCGCGGCCAGTGCACACAGTTCTGCGGCCTCTGGCACTCGAAGATGATGCTGGTACTGAAGGTGTTGCCGCAGCCGCAGTTCCAGGCCTGGGTGAGGCAGCAGCAGCAGGCGCAATCTAAGGCTGGCTCCTGCGCCCCGACCGGGTCGTCCATCACGCTGACGGCGCAGCACATCTCCTGGGACAAGGCCTGCATCGCGGCCGTCCCGGGTCAGCCAATCCGGATCACGATCATTAACAAGGACGCCGGCATCGCGCACAACTTCGCCATCTGGGTCAGCTCGAACCTGAAGCACAGGCTTTACCAGACACCGAACGTCACCGGCCCGGCGACCAAGACCTTCACCGCCCCAGCGCTGAAGCCCGGGAAGTACTACTTCCAGTGCGACGTCCACGGCCCGGCGATGTCAGGAGCCCTGGTCATCGGGAAACCAGGGGGTTAGCGAGATGAGCGAGCAGGTAGCACCCTGGGTGCGTGGAAGAGAAATCCGCAGCGAGCAACGGGACGATCGAACATGACGACGACAGGTGTTCTGACGAGGCCGGCCGCGCCGCGACCGCGATCGGCGCGGGTGCTCGATTGGTTGACGACGACCGATCACAAGAAGATCGGGATCATGTATCTCGTCAACTCCTTCGCGTTCTTCGCCTTCGCCGGCGCATTGGCGATGCTGGTGCGCACGCAGCTTATGGCCCCCGGCAATACGGTCCTCTCGCCGCAGGCGTTCAACGAGGATTTCACCATGCACGGGACGATCATGATCTTCCTGGTGATCCTCCCGCTGCTCTCCGGGTTCGGGAACTATTTCGTGCCGCTGCAGATCGGCGCGCTCGACATGGCGTTCCCCAGGGTCAACGCAGCGTCCTTCTGGCTGCTGCCGGTCGGCGGGCTGACGATCCTGGCTGGGTACCTCACCAAGGGCGGTGCGGCCGCCGCCGGGTGGACGAACTACGTGCCGCTGTCCCTGCAGGAGGGGACCGGTGAGGACCTGTGGATCCTCGGCCTGCTGATCGTCGGTACCAGCTCGCTCCTCGGCGCCATCAACTTCATCGTGACCGTGCTCCGGCTGCGCGCCCCGGGCATGAGCATGACCCGGGTGCCGATCTTCACCTGGGCCACGACCACCACGTCGATCCTCATAGTGCTGGCCGTGCCCTCGCTGACCGCCGGGCTGCTCATGCTGCTCAGCGACCGCCACCTCGGGACCGTGTTCTTCGACCCGTCGCACGGCGGCAGCATCGCCAATTACCTGAACACGTTCTGGTTCTTCGGGCACCCCGAGGTCTACATGCTCATCATGGGCGCCTGGGGTGTCGTGTCGGAGATCATCCCGGTGTTCAGCCGGAAGCCGCTGTACGGGTACCGGTTCGTGATCTTGTCCCTGATGCTCATCATGGCGCTGTCGTTCACGGTGTGGGGCCACCACATGTACACCACCGGCCTTGTCAACGACTCGTTCTTCTCGGTGACCACCGAGCTGATCTCGGTGCCCACCGGGTTGCTGGTCCTCGCCTGGCTGTTCACGCTGTGGAAAGGGAAACTCAGCTTCGAGCCGCCGATGCTCTTCGCGCTGGGCTTCATCGCGATGTTCGTCATCGGCGGGATCGACGGCGTATGGATGGCCTCCCCCGCGGCGGACTTCGCCATCCACGACACCTACTTCGTGGTCTCGCACATTCATTACGTGCTGCTGGGCGGGAGTCTGTTCGGGATCTTCGCGGCGATGTATTACTGGTTCCCCAAGATGACCGGCCGGATCCTTAACAGGAAGCTCGGCTTCTGGCATTTCTGGCTCCTGTTCGTCGCGTTCAACGTGACGTTCTTCCCGATGCACTTCCTGGGCCTGTGGGGCATGCCGCGCCGGGTAGCGACGTACCCGCTCAGTTCCGGGTGGGGGCTGGTGAATTTCATCGAGACGATCTCCGCGTACGTGATCGCGGTGTCGATGCTCGTGGCGCTCGCGAACCTCATCATCACGCTGCGCAAGCCGCGCACCGCGCCCGCCGACCCTTGGGGCGGGAACTCGCTGGAGTGGGCGACGACGTCGCCGCCGCCGTCGTACAACTTCGACGCCCTGCCCGAGATCCGCTCCGAACGGCCGGTCCGCGACCTGCGGCTCGCCATTAGCGCGGCGGCGAAGTCGGCAGCGCCAGAGGGAGCGGCGGGACCGGACGGCGCAGGACCGGAGGCGGGACAATGACCGCGAGCGAGCACATGCCCGGCGCAGCGGCCGTTCACCCCGGCGCGGAACTCATCGACCGGCAGGCCGTCCGCAGCGCCAGCAGCTCGGTGACCGGCATGGTGCTTCTGGTCGCCTCGGAGGCAGTCTTTTTCGCCGCGTTCCTGGGCATCTACGCGGTTTCATACGCGGCCGCCCAGGTGTGGCCGCCGACGGGGATCGCCACCCCGTCGATCGCGGTGCCGAGCGTCGGGGTTGTGGCGCTGCTGGCCAGCGGGGCTGCCATGGCGCAGGCCATGCGCCACGCCCACCGTCCCGAGTTCCAGCGCGGGGTCATGCTGCGCTGGCTGTCGGCGGCACTGGCCTGCTCCCTGGCCTTCGGTGTGCTGACAGCGATCGGCTACGCCTCCATCCCGTTCGGCGTGGGCCAGGGGATCTACGAGTCCCTGTTCTACATGATCATCGGGCTCGAGCTCGCCCATGTCGTGGGAGGGGCGGTGCTGCTCGGCATCGTTTTGGCCCGGACGTGGACGGGCGAACTCGCCCTTCGCCGCGATCCCGCCCAGGCGGCGGCGATCTACTGGTACTTCGTCGTCGTTCTCGGCGTGGTGATCTACGTGGTTCTTTACCTTGCAGGGTCCTGATGAGCCCGCAAGGTAACCGGACGTCCCGGAACAGGAGGTAGCCGCGGATGTCGCTTTTCTCGAGGATCGGCTTGGGCCTCGGCGCGTTCCTCATCGTGGCGGGCATCATCTACGGCCTGACAGGGTCCGAGTTCGAGGGCCTCACGGAGATGCTCACCGTGGCTGGCGGCGCTCTTGTGGTTGGCGTCTACCTGACCCGCGCGGTCCAGCGGGCGCGGGTGGCGGTTGCCACGCCGGAGGCCGGCGCCAGGGATACCGAACCGCACGTTCTGCCCACAATCTGGCCGCTGGTGTTCGCTCTGTCCATGATCGGATTGGTTCTCGGGGCGGTGGGGTTCCCCTGGGCGCTGGCCGTGGGCGGGGTCGTCCTCGCCGTCGCGCTCGTCGGGTGGAGCCTTGACGTGCGACGGCAGTGGCACCATCATGATCAAGGGGTGGCCGCGGAGCCGGCTCACGGCGCCGCGCAACGCCAGACGGGGCCATGATGTCCCCCAAAGGAGTGGCGGTCATGAAGCGGCGCTCCTACGACCAGTGCATGCGCTGCGGCAAGGCGACCGGGTGGGGCCAGTCGGTGTGCAGGGATTGCAACCCGGCCGGGCTGCCCGAGCCGAGCCCCGCGCAGTATCACGCGACCGTCTTCATCGCCGTCCTGCTGACACTGGTCGTGCTGGGCGTCCTCGCCGTCGTGCTGCACTGACGTCCGGGCGCCGTGCGGAGCGCGTGAGGTGATGTTCTTCCACCGGGCTCCGCGGGGCAGCGGCGGCTGGGCGGCGCGGCTGGCAGGCCTTATCCTGGCGTCGGCTGTCTTGCTGCTGGTTCTGCCGGCCACCGCCTCCGCGCACGCGGTGCCGGTCTCCTCCACACCGGCGCCGGGCGCCAGTCTCGGCACGGCGCCGGGCGCGGTTGTCATCGTGTTCGACGAGCCGCTCGTGACCCGGCTGTCGGGTACCACCGTTATCGGCCCTACCGGCCGGCGGTTCACCGGCCAGGTGTCCGGCAAGACCATACGGGTGCCGCTCTCCACCAATGCGCCCGGCATCTATCAGGTGGACTGGAAGACCGTCAGTGTGATCGACGGGCACACGATCACCGGGACGTTCCGGTTCGGCGTGGGCGTATCGCCCCCCGTGGCGGCCGCGGCCGCCGGGACCACCGCGCGGGGGCCGACCGCATGGGACGTGATCGTTGCCGTCCTGCGCGGGATCGAGTACGGACTGCTGCTGCTCGCATGCGGGCTCGCGCTGCTGAGCATGCTGGGCCGCGGCCTGGCGCCGCGGCTGCCAGTCGTCCCGGTCGCGGCCGCGCTCCTGGTGAGCGGGGTGGCCGTGGTGACCGCCGAGGCGCTGCTGGCGAGTTCCGGCGCGTCGGTGGCCGGGATCATCGACTACCTGACGAACGGTCTCACCGGGTGGGCCCGGGTGGCGCGGCTCGGGCTGGAGGCGGCGGTGCTGGAGGTGGCGATCGTCCGGGCGCGCCTCTCGCCGGTGCTGCTGGCCAGCGTCGTCGCCGCGGTCGCGGTCGCCGGCCACGGCGCGGACGTCGAGCCCGCGTGGCAGGGCATCGCCGTGAACGCGGTCCACCTCGCTGCGGCCGGGATGTGGGCTGGCGGGATCATGGCGCTGGCGCTGCTCCGGGTGACCGGCCGCTGGCAGGCCGTAGGTAGCGACCTGCTGCCACGGTTCACCCGGGTCGCGCCATGGGCATTTCTTGTGTCGGTGGGCCTGGGAGCGGTGCAGGCGGCGCAGCTCCTCGGCGGCCCGGGCCAGGTGCTGACCACGCCTTACGGGCTCACGCTGGTGGCGAAGGCGGTCGCCGTGGCCGCGATGCTCCCGCTCTCGCTGCTCGCCTGGCGGCACATACGGGTGAGCGTGCGGGCGGAGGCCGCGATTGCCCTCGTGGTGATCGCGGCCGCTGCCGCCCTGGCCGCGTACCCGGTGGTGCCGAAGGAGGCACGCGAGGCGGCGGAGGAACCCGTGGCTTCCAGCTCCGCCGCGGCCCGGGCCTCGCCGTTTCCCCAGCCCGGCGACCTCACCATGGGCGGCCGGGCCGGCCAGATCATGGTCGGGCTCACCCTCCACCCTGGCCGGCCAGGAGACAATACGGTCCGTGTCTATCTCGCCAGCCCGGCGACGCCGGCGTCCAGGGCACGCATCCAGGTGCGAGGCCGGTGGCGTGCTCTTTCCTCCTGCGGCGCGTCGTGCCGCACCGCCACCGTGGACCTGCATGGCGGGGAACGGCTGGCGGTGGCCGTCGCAGGCCCGGCCGGCGGGACGGCGGCCTTCGATTTGCCACCCCTGCCCGCCAAGGACGGAACCACGCTGGCCCGGTCAGGGGTCGCGCAGATGAACCGGCTCAACAGCTACCGGGTGGCCGAGGTGCTGTCTGGCTTCCGCAGCGCGTACGCGTTCGCGCGCCCGCACCGGATGTGGCTGCGGACGTGGTATGGCGACGGCGTGCAGCAGTCACTCTGGCTCGGCAGGTCGCTCTACGTGCGGACAGACCCGAGGAGACCGTGGCGGCTGAAGTCCAGGGGCACCCTCGCCCCGGTGCCGTACTTCGTGTGGGACCCCTTCCGGCCGTTCGCCGACGCCCGCATCCTGGGAACCGGGACCGCATCGGGCGCGCCGGTCACAGTGGTGTCGCTCTTCGGCGGTCACGGCAGCGACCCGGACAGTGTGTGGTTCACGCTCTGGGTGGACCGGAAGACCGGCCGCGTGCTGCGGTCCCAGATGTGGGCGCCCGGCCACTTCATGGACGACCACTACTACGCATTCGACCAGCCGGCGGGCATCCCCCGGGCGCGGGGCAGGATGAGCAGCCTGTCCGGGCCGGACCGGCCTGCGTTGACGGGTACGCCCGCGCGAGTCCGCCGGTAGGGAAAGATCTGCGGGACGCCCTACGGGGCGGCGCTCGCGGGCGCCATCTCGGCCGCGGCAGGCTCGTGGCCAAGGCCCTGCCGCGGCAGCCGCAACTCGACGACAGCTCCGCCGCCGGGCCGGTCGCGCACCCCGACCGAGCCGCCGTGCGCCTCCGCGATCGCCATCACGATGGCGAAGCCCAGTCGTGCCCCCCGCTCGCTGTTGCCATCAGCACGCGCGAACCGGTCGAAGATCGGCTTCTTGTCATCCTCGGAGATTCCGGGGCCGCGGTCGGCGACCTCGATCACCTCGCAGCCGTCCTCATGCCGCGCGGAGACCTCGATGGGCATCCCCGGGTCAGACGCGGTGACGGCGTTGCCGATCAGCTCGTCCAGGGCTTCCAGGAGACGGTCAGGGTCGAGCCGGACGACAGCGTCGTCGACCTTTCCCAGGCGAACCAGCGCGCCTTTCGCCGACCACAGGTGGCAGGCGTCAGCCACAACCTCGCGGAGCGAGGTAGCCACCGGGCGCACGAAGTCGGGCTGGTGGCTCGTGGCGAGCTCAAGCAGCCGGTCGGTGGTCTCCTTCAGCCGCTTGAGTTCATCGATCACAACCTGCGCGTCGCGAGCGGCAACCACGTCATCCGTTGTGCGCTGGAGAATTTCCGCGTGCCCCAGGGCAATGGTGAGCGGGGTGCGCACGATGTGCGAAGCATGCCGGATAAGGTGGCGCGCGTACTGCAGCAGCACCACATTGTGCTCGTAGACCCGGCTGATCTCCTCCCGGGCCGTCACGCTCCGCCGTACGAACAGCACCATGGCCGCGAACACCGCCGACATCAGCGGGATCTCGGTTAGCTCATCGGCCGCCTGGTCGCCAGACATGACATCGGCGCCCAGGCTGAAACCCGTGACGATGATGATCATCGCCAGCACTACCGAGGTGGCACGCGTTGCCCAGACCCGCCACCCGTACAACAAGGACAGGCTGATCCAAATAAAATGGAATGGCACGGTGGCCCATTCTCGGAATATCAGGATCCCGGCCACATTGAGTAGAACGAAGATCCACCAGCCGATCTCGACCCGGTACTGCCGCCAGAAGCAGCCGATCCGCTCAGCCAAGGTCAATCCTGTAGCCCACACCGCGGACGGTGGAAATCACGTCTGGTTCCAGCTTCGCCCGCAGCCGCCGGACGTAGACGTCGACCACGTTCGACTCCGGGTAGAAGCTGTAGCCCCAGACCGACGATAGGAGGCGCTCCTTGGAAACCGTGCTGCCCGCATGCTGCATGAGCTCGGCCAGGAGCATCGACTCCCGCCGTGTCAGCCGCACCGGCCCGGTCCCGGTGTCCGCCTCCTGGCGGACCGGGTCGAGTACGATCTTGGGGGTGGTGAAGGTATGCGGATTCGGCAGTTCCCGGTCCCGGATCCGCGCCTTGATCCGGGCCAGCAGTTCGTCCAGCACGAACGGCTTGGGCAGGTAGTCTTGGGCGCCGATTTCGAAGCAATGCACCTTCGACGCGGTGTCGGTGAGGCAGGAGAGCACGATGACTGCCTGGCCTGGTCGAAGACGCATCAGCCGACGCAGGACGGTCATGCCGTCGGTGCCTGGCATCAGCAGGTCGAGGACCACGACCTTATAGAAACCCGTGAGTGCCAGCCGCAGGCCCTCTTCCCCGTTGGTGGCAGTGTCGGTCTCTAGGCCCTCGCTGCGCAAGGCCCGGGCGACGAGGCGGAGCACCCCCGGCTCGTCGTCTATCGCGAGAACACGATCGCTCATCTACGGTCCCGAGTTGAACTTACACTTTGCCATTACTATAACTTCTGTTTAGGTTCTGGCGGGATTTTGCCGTCGGTTGGACCGGCAGGCCGCGGACGGCGCAAGCCTGGCCGGCCGCCGACGGTCCCGAGCATCGCCCGCCTTGTTGTTCGGCTGGCGAAGGAGCATCCGCTGCCGTCCACCGTCTGGGAATCCTATTTCGAGCGGGACAGGATGCTCGTTGTCGGGAACTCGTCGGCCAGCGCAGCCGCTCTCTCGTCGTTCTGGGCGGCGTTCCGCGCCCACTCGGCGCCAGCCTGCGGCCGGGCAGCATGCCGCCGCGCGGACGGCTGCAGCCCGGCGGGCTCCGGCCTGGAGACTCGCCAGCGGGGACTGAGCGGGAGCGGCCAGCGAGCGCGAATACTGACCTTCCAGGCGTCATATCCGGCACCCCGTGCCCCACGTTGGCCGTTCCGCCCGTACGGTGATAGACAGCCGACGGGAAGGGACACATGCCCGCAATCATGATACTGGAGCGCTCGCTCGCGACGTGGCTGCCGGCCCAGCGCTGGTATCCGGGCGGCAGTGCCGCCGCCGACCTGGAGATCATCGCTGACACCCCGCTCGCCAGCGATCCGGAGCTGCGGCACCTCGTCGTCGGCGTGTCCAGTGGCGGTGACGCGGTCAGGTACCAGGTGCTGGCCGGCATCCGGACGCAGGTACCGGCCGGGCTGGAGCATGCGGTCATCGGGCCGGACGGGCATGGCGGCACGGCGTACGACGCCCTGCACGACCCCCAGTTGACCGGCGTGCTGCTGCGCGGCATCGCGGCCGGGCGGGTGGCTGGCCCGCTGCGGTTCGTCGCCGAGCCCGCGGCGCCGATCGACGAGACCGCGGCCAGCCTGGTGCTGTCCGCCGAGCAGAGCAACACCAGCCTGATCTTCGGCGAGTTTGCCATCCTCAAGGTGTTCCGCCGGGTGTTCCCCGGCCAGAACCCGGACCTTGAGGTGGCGCACGCGCTGGCCGGGCTCGGCTCGCCGCACGTGGCCCGGCCGTTCGGCTGGATCGAAGCCAGCCTGGGCAACGGCGACCCACGGCCGGGCCGCGGCAGCGGAAACGGAGGCCACGGCCAGCCTGCCCTGCTCGCGCTGCTGTCGGAGTACCTGCGCGGCGCCTGCGACGGGTGGTCGCTGGCCGAGACCAGCCTGCGCGACCTGTACGCGGCCGGAACCAGCCGGGCCGCCGAGGCCGGCGGTGATTTCGCCGGCGAGGCGCACCGGCTCGGGGCCGCCACCGCCAGCGTGCATGCCGACCTGGCCGCCGCGTTCGGCACCAGCCTGCTTGAGCCGGACGAGGTGGCCGCCCTGGCCGCACAGATGACCCGCAAGCTCGCCGCGGCCAGTGCCGAGGTGCCGGACCTTGCGCCGCTGGCCGCCAAGGTGGAGGCCTGCTACGAGCGGCTGGCCGCCGTTGGCACGCGGCTGCCCGTCCAGCGGGTGCACGGCGACTACCATCTCGGCCAGGTGATGCGGACCCGGACCGGCTGGGTGGCACTCGACTTCGAGGGCGAGCCCGCCGCCCCGCTGGCCCGGCGCCGGTCCCGGTCGCCCGCCCTGCAGGACGTGGCCGGGATGCTGCGGTCGTTCGACTACGCGGCGCGCCACCAGCTGCTCGGCCACCCCGACGAGGCGCGTCTCTCCGCTGCGGCCCGGGACTGGGTGGACTGGAACTCCGCAGCGGGACCGACCCGGCTGCCCAGGACGTGCTGCTGCGCGCGCTCATGCTCGACAAGGCGGTGTACGAGGTGACGTACGAGGCCAGGCACCGGCCGTCCTGGCAGTCCATCCCGCTCAGCGCTATCGCCGACATCGAGTCATGACCGCGGCGAAAGGCAGCGCCAGCGCGGTGAGCCCCGGCGAGATCGACAGGCTGGTGGCCGGCCTGCACCACGACCCGCATTCGCTGCTCGGCGTGCACCCGGCGGCCGGCGGGATCGCGATCCGCGCGCTGCGGCCGCTGGCCACGTCGGTGACCGTGGTGCTCGCCGACGGCCGCCGGTTCCCGGCCGAGCACCTGCGTCGCGGCGTGTTCGCCGCGACGCTGCCGCTGGCCGAGGTCCCCGACTACCGGCTCGCCGTGACCTACCCGGGTGATCCCGACGGCCAGGCCGACACCGGCAAGGCCGGCGACCGGACCGGCAAGGCGGGCGACGGCACTGGCAAGGCCGGCGACGGCCCGCTGGTGCGGCCCGGCGAGCTGCTGATCGACGACCCGTACCGGCACCTGCCCACGCTGGGCGAGGTGGACCTGCATCTGATCGGCGAGGGCCGGCATGAGGAGCTGTGGCGGGTCCTCGGCGCGCATGTCCGGGATTACTCCGCATCCCCCGCGGGCTCGGCAGGTACCGCGGGCTCGGCAGGTACCGCGGGCTCGGCAGGCCCCGCGGTCCCGCCGCCGGAGGCAGCCGAGGGCTCAGCCGGAGCTGCCGGGGAAGATCCGTTTCGTGCGGTCTTCCAGCCGGTCACCGGGACGTCCTTCGCCGTGTGGGCGCCGAACGCCGGGGGCGTGCGGGTGATCGGGGATTTCAATTTCTGGGACGGGCATGCGCACCCGATGCGCTCGCTCGGCGGCTCCGGGGTCTGGGAGATCTTCATCCCGGGGGTGACCGAGGGCACCAGGTACAAGTTTGAGATCTGCGGGCCGGACGGCTCGTGGCAGCGCAAGGCCGACCCGATGGCGAGGCGCGCGCAGCGGCCGCCGGACACCGCCTCGGTGGTGTGCCGGTCGCGGTACACCTGGGGCGACGGCGACTGGCTGGCCGCGCGCGCCCGGCGGGACCCGCTGCGCCGCCCGATGAGCGTCTACGAGGTGCACCTCGGCTCGTGGCGGCGCGGACTGTCCTACGCCGAGCTTGCCGACCAGCTCACCCGCTACGTCACCGAGCTCGGCTTCACCCACGTGGAGTTCCTGCCGGTGGCCGAGCACCCGTACGGCGGCTCCTGGGGTTACCAGGTGACGTCGTATTACGCGCCGTCGGCCCGGTTCGGCTCGCCGGATGAGTTCCGGGCGCTGGTGGACCGGCTGCACCAGGCCGGCATCGGCGTGCTGCTCGACTGGGTGCCCGCGCACTTCCCCCGCGACGCGTGGGCGCTGGCCAGGTTCGACGGCACGCCGCTGTACGAGCACCCCGACCCGCAGCGCGGCGAGCACCCGGACTGGGGCACGCTGATCTTCGACTATGGCCGTCCCGAGGTGCGCAACTTCCTGGTGGCCAACGCGCTGTACTGGCTGGAGGAGTTCCACGCCGACGGCCTGCGGGTGGACGCCGTCGCGTCCATGCTGTACCTGGACTACTCGCGGAAGGCAGGCGAGTGGACGCCGAACGCGGCGGGCGGCCGGGAGAACCTGGACGCCGTCGCGCTGCTCCGCGAGGTCAACGCGACCTGCTACCGGCGGCAGCCCGGCATCATGATGATCGCCGAGGAGTCGACCGCGTGGCCGGGGGTGACCCAGCCGGTGCACCTGGGCGGGCTCGGGTTCGGGCTGAAATGGAACATGGGCTGGATGCACGACACGCTGTCCTACCTGGCGCACGACCCGGTGTTCCGGACCTACCACCACCACGAGCTGACGTTCTCGATGATGTACGCCTACTCGGAGAACTTCGTGCTGCCGCTCTCGCACGATGAGGTGGTGCACGGCAAGGGCTCGCTGCTGGCCAAGATGCCCGGCGACGAATGGCGGAAATTCGCCGGGCTGCGGGCGCTGTTCGCGTACATGTGGGCGCACCCCGGCAAGCAGCTGATCTTCATGGGCTCGGAATTCGGGCAGGCGGCCGAGTGGTCCGAGCAGGCAGGCCTGCACTGGGCGTCCCCCGGCGGCTCGATGCAGGCCGGCTTGCAGCGACTCATCATTGATTTGAACGGGGCCTACCGCGGAAGTCCGGCGGTATGGGCGGACGACTTCCGGCCGGCCGGGTTCGCCTGGATCGACGCGAATGACTCGGCGGGCAACGTGGTGTCGTTCCTGCGCTGCGCCGCCGCCGGCGGCGCCGGCGTCGAGAGCGCCGGCGCCCGCGCGGAGCGTGACGTGATCGCCTGCGTGGCCAACTTCGCCGGGGAGCCGCATCTCGGCTACCGGATCGGGCTGCCGCGGGCCGGCCGCTGGAGCGAGGTAATCAACACCGACGCGGCCGTCTACGGCGGCAGCGGGGTCGGCAACCTGGGGGTCGTCGAGGCAGTGAACGAGCCGTGGCACGGGCTGCCCGCCTCGGCCGTGCTGGCCGTCCCGCCGCTCGGCGTGCTCTGGCTCGCCCCGGATCCGGCCGGGCTGCCCTGATCGGCCCCTGGTGGTGATCAGGGAACGTGGGGGATCCGCGGGTCGGGAGGAGTGGTGCATGGATGAGGAACTCAGCACCGATGCGCCCGGGCACGAGCTGGTGCCGCCGGACGCCGCCGAGCAAGTCGCCGCGAAGGCGGCTGCGGGCGTGACGCCCGGCCTGATGCCGGCGATCTACCTCGGTCACGGCGCGCCGCCGCTGGTCGACGACCCGCTCTGGGTGGTGCAGCTGGAGGGATGGGCGCGTGCCCTGCCGCGGCCAACGGCCATCTTGATGGTGTCGGCGCACTGGGAGTCGGCGCCGCTGACGATCGGCGCGACGCGGGACGGCGTGCCGCTGGTCTACGACTTCGGCGGCTTCCCCGAGCGCTACTACCGGGCCACCTACCCGGCCCCCGGCAGCCCGGACCTGGCTGCGCGGGTTCGCGGCCTGCTCTCCGGCTACGAGCAGGTCGCCGAGCAGCCGGACCGAGGCCTGGACCACGGCGCCTACGTTCCGCTCACCGTCATGTACCCGGCCGCCGACATCCCGGTGCTGCAGGTCTCGATGCCGACGCTCGATCCGGTGCGGCTGCTGGCCATCGGCGAGCGGCTCCGGCCGCTGCGGGACGAGGGGGTGCTGGTCATCGGCAGCGGGTTCCTCACGCACGGGCTGTCGTTCCTGCGGGACTTCCGCTTCGACGCTCCGCCGCCCGGCTGGTCCACGGAGTTCGATCAGTGGGCCGGCGAGGCGCTTGACAGCGGTGACGTCGACGCGCTGGCCGGGTTCCGGGCCGCGCCAGGGGCCCGCTACGCGCATCCGACCACGGAGCACTTCGCCCCGCTGTTCGTGACGCTCGGCGCGGCTGGCGGCGCCGAGCCGCCGGTGACCACGATCACCGGGTACTGGCTCGGCCTGGCCAAGCGGTCCTTCCAGGTCGCCTGACGCCGCGGCCCATACTGCCCCCGGCCGCGGTCAGCGCATCCCGAGCAGCCAGCGCGGGCCGGTTACCGCTGCCCCGGCGGCAGCGGACCGCGAGCGCAGTTCCCGGTCCGCGGTCACGACCAGGCGGCGGCCCGCTGTGCTCGCCGCCAGACTGGCGATCAGGTCGTCACCCGAGCCACCGGCGGCGACGGCCCGGACCCGGCGGGCGGCGGGCAGCGTGCCAAGCGCCGGGCGGGCCGCGCCTTCCAGGACGAGCACGAAGCAGGGAAACCAGCGTTCCAGCGCCGGCCCGGCCACCGAGTCCGGCAACGCGCGGACGCCGCGCTCCGCCAGCGCGGCGATCTCATCGTGCAGCCGGGCTGCCGCGCCCGCCCGGTCTCGCCACCAGCCGTCGGCTCGCGCGCCCATCACGTTCGCCACGTCGACGATGACCGTCAGCGGGAACAGCGCCGCCCGCAGCGCCGGCCACTGCGCGGCGAACCCGGGATGCAACGGCAGCCGCGTGACCTCGCCGTCGGGCACCCACCGGACCTCCGCGGTCTCCGCGCTCGCCGGGCGCACGGCGAACTGCCCGGCCGCTGCGGCGATCACCGTCTGGTAGGCCCAGCCGCCATGATCATCGAGCAGGATCCCGCCGGCGCTGACCGCATCGGCGGGCACCCCGCACTCCTCGGCGGCCTCGCGCACCGCGGCAGCCTCTGCCGACTCGTGGCTGTCCCGCGCGCCGCCCGGCGGCCCCCAGGTGCCCGGATGATGGCCCCACTGGCTCCTGCGCTGCAGCAGCACGGCGGCGGCGCCGTCCGCGGGCGCGTAAGCGAGCAGGCCCGCCGCGCCGAACCGGCCCCAGTGCCGGTGCCCGCGAGCGCACCTGACCCAGCCGTTGCCGTCTCGCTCTGCCATCGCGGCTGACAATATCCGACCGGCGCGCCGGGCCCGCGTGCGCCGGTCATCGCGGCAGCCCAGCCCGCCGGGGCCTCTAAGCTGAACCGCATGGTCGAATCGATGATTTCGGAGCAGGTCACGAAATTGCGTCAGCGCCGGACGGCGCCGCTGATCCTGGAGCTTGACCTCACGGACGGGCTCCTCGAGGAGCGCCCGGCCGACCCGCTGACGGCCCTCGTGCTGGCCCGCCGCAGGCTGCTGCTCGCCGACGTGCTCGACGGCCTGCGCCGGGCCCGCGGCGACCACCGGGTCAAAGCGCTGGTAGCGAAGGTCGGCGGCCGGAACATCGGCCTGGGGATGGTGCAGGAACTGCGGGCCGCGGTCGCCGAGTTCCGCGCGGCCGGCAAGCTGACCGTGGCCTGGGCCGAGACGTTCGGCGAGTTTTCCGCCGGCAACATCCCGTACTACCTGGCCACCGCGTTCGACACCATCTACCTGCAGCCGTCCGGCGACCTCGGGCTGACCGGGATCGCGGTCGAGCGGCGGTTCTACCGCGGCACGCTGGACCGCCTCGGGGTGGAATTCCAGGTCGGCAAGCGGCACGAGTACAAGAACGCGGCGGACCAGTTCACCGAGCGCAGCTTCACCGGGCCGGCCAGGGAGGCCATCGAGCGGATGGCCGCGTCGGTCACCGAGCAGATCACCGAGGCGATCGCGGACCGCAGGAAGATCGACCCGGCGCAGGCCAGGGCACTGATCGACCGTGGCCCGTTCCTGTCCGCGCAGGCCCACCAGGCCGGCCTGGTCGACGCGCTCGGCTACCGGGACGAGGTGTTCACTGAGGTCAGGAAGCAGGCCGGTCCGGAAGCCATCTTGCAGTACGTCAGCAGGTACCAGCGCTCGCAAGTGCTCGCCGAGCGGGCCAGGAAGCTGCCCGCGGCGCGGCAGGAGTTCGTCGCGCTGATCTACGCGACCGGCCCGATCCGGCGCGGCCGCAGCGGGCACGGCCCGATGCCGGGCGGCGGCGGGATGGGCTCGGACACGGTCGCCGCCGCGCTGCGGGCGGCGGCCGGCGATGACCGGGCACGCGCGATCGTGCTGCGGGTGAACAGCCCGGGCGGCTCCTATGTCGCCTCCGACACGATCTGGCGCGAGGTGGTCAGGGCCCGCGGCGCGG
>WNGG01004263.1_pt1 | contig 16078 bp, 17 predicted proteins | sample 5400661 | NCBI WGS metagenome assembly WNGG01 (sample SAMN13153372, study PRJNA577476) | soil metagenome | isolation source: 100 cm soil or saprolite under Garry oak tree replicate 1 | place: USA:California | collected 2016-06-15 | reverse complement strand
TAGCTTGGTCAAGGGGATTGACCCCGCCCAGAGGATACCAGAGTCCAATCTTGGACGGTGACCCTGGGGCGCTGGCGACCCCGAGAAATCGGGGCCAGAGGTCGTGGGTTCAAATCCCACCGGCCCCACCATCAACCATTTCCCGGGGGCATTTGTAAAGGGGTTGGGAAATTGTTCGAGAAGCTTTGCTAGAATTATCTAGTTTGGTCGCCCTTTTATAACGAGACGCAACCGTCCATTTTTCTAAGAACATCGGATAGAGTTCATTTTGCATGTGCCAAGGCCGAGCCTTAGAAGACGCGTGGTTTCATCCTCGGCCGGAGAAAAAACCACTCTTTTCACACGGATTCTTCTGATCGCGATAGCGATCGTGGCAATCGGTCTATTAGTTGTCGAAATAGTTCTTAACGGTGCGGCCAATTCAATTCTGTCTAACAATCTGACACCTAGCGTTCCCTACTTTGCGTTGCGAACCTTGATGCGAATGAGTATCGCTTACGCGTTCGCGCTCGCCTTCGCATTGGCTTATGGGATCGCGACCGCGATGAGTCATCGCGCCTCCCACGTGCTACTCCCATTATTAGACATATTCCAGTCAGTCCCTGTCCTCGGGGTCCTACCTGTAGTCTTCCTCCTCATCTTGGGAACCGGGTCCAATCCTCCCGAATTCAACCAAGAAATCGCATCCATCATCCTAATCTTTACTGCAATGGCTTGGGCTCCTACATTCGGAGTCATCGCGGGAATTAACGCTATTCCGACCGATATCAAGGAGGCCGCCCACGCGTACGGCATGCACGGAACTCGATATCTACGCCAAATCGTTCTTCCAGCGGTATTTCCGGAGCTAGTTTGGAGCAGCATACTTGCATGGGGCGGAGGATGGTACTTGATACCTATCGAGGAGCATGTCTCCTTCGGCCTCACGCAACATGTAGACCTGCCTGGGATTGGGAAGTACATCGCGGTGGCCGCGACCACGTCCGACCTGGGCTCAGCGCTCTTTGGCCTAATTGTGTTGGTCGGAGTCATTTTCGCAATTGACCGACTGGTTTGGAAGCCTCTCGGCACTAGAGCCGAGAAATACAAGTACGAAACGATAGCCGCGCCGAGAACGACGGCGACACGACAGAGCGCTGTAGCCGTGGGGGTAAGAAAATACGAGGACCGTTTGGTTTCGCCGGTACTCTCTTTTTTCAAGTCTGAAAGGTCCTATGCAGCGAGAGTTTTGGAAGTAACCCGATGGCGCCGAATCCGTCACATAACAGAGAGGTTGAGATTTCCGGAGCGAATCAGTAGGATACCATTGTGGGGAAGATTGCTAAGCTATGCAATATTCATTGGACTCGTTCTTCTTGGCCTCGTTGTGACAATCACGTCACGATCCCAATCCATAGCCAGTGGCATTTCCCTGCTTGCCACCAACGTAACAGCTTTCGAGCTAGTCGCCCTTACTCTTCTATCACTGTCCAGATTGGTGATAGCATATGCAATTGCCCTCTCATGGACTCTCGCGGCGGGCATACTGATAGCGAGGAGCCAAAGACTGTCCAGGTTACTCGTGCCGATCTTTGACATTGGACAATCTATCCCTGCGACGGCTCTGTTTCCGATAGTTGTGATACTGCTAGTTGACCCGTTCAAGAACTCGCCCTACCTCGGGTTCACTCTCAACCTAGCTTCAGTGCTCTTGATCCTCACCGGAATGCAGTGGTATTTGCTGTTCAATATTGTCGGAGCGGTGAATAGCGTTCCGAACGACTTGTTGGAAGCGACCGCGGCATATCGAATTCGAGGGCGACGTTTCATCAAAGGGATTCTGATACCGGCATCTTTTCCCGCAATCCTCATCGGGAGCATACAGGCTTGGGGTGGAGGCTGGAACGCTCTGATAGTCTCTGAGTACATTAACCCAGATGCTAACGTCCCAGGGCTTGGTTCGTTTCTAGTTCAAGCCACCTCACCACTAAAGGACCCTAGGCTAGCGCCCCTTGAGATCTATGCAGCCCTCTTGGTCATGACCGCGACGGTCCTAATTATTAATCGGCTGGTCTGGAGGCGTTTGCTGAGGAAGGCTGATCGGTACAAGTTCGAGGTATAGTTAGTTGAACCAGCCGTCTGAGCCTATACTCCAGATCAAGGATATTGCAAAGATCTACCCCGGTGAGGGCAAGAGCACGACAGTTTTGGACCATCTTTCATTCGATGTCTACAAGGAGTTCTTGTGTATTGTTGGACCTTCGGGTTGCGGCAAGAGCACCTTGCTCCGGATTATCGATGGGCTAGACAAACCGACAAGCGGTCAGGTGCTGTTTCACGGGCAGCCGATCACGAGTCCAAGCGCTAAGATCGGTGTGATCTTTCAGACATTCGCCCTGATACCATGGAAGACCGTTCTTGGAAATGTGTTGATGGCGATTTCATCGGCGTCGATTCAGAAAGAGGAACAGCTGAAGATCGCGCAGAAGTATATCCAGGATGTTGGGCTGGAGGGGTTCGAGTCTTCCTATCCGAAAGAGTTGTCTGGTGGGATGAAGCAGCGGGTCGGGATAGCTCGTGCTCTCTCGCTTCAACCGGAGGTGTTGTTGATGGACGAGCCGTTCTCAAGCCTCGACGCGTTGACAGCGGAGAACCTGCGGCGCGAGGTCTTGGATATCTGGAGGGATCCTGCCTACCCTACTGGTTCGGTGATAATGGTCACGCACAACGTTCAGGAGGCTGTCGAAATGGCTGACCGGGTAATCGTGTTGAGCGCTAGGCCGGCGAAAATAGTTGATGATGTTAAGATCGATCTTGAGCGGCCGAGGAGCCCTCGTGACCCTGTTTTGTACGATCTCGCGGACCGGATAATCTCGAAGATCAGCTAGTGAATGTGGGTTTTCGGCAGCAACCGTTCCGATTGGCCGTCGTAGCCGAATAGGCCTGTGAAGACGCCCCAGCTGATGAGTATGCTAATCAGTGTTGGGATGTCGAGCGTGGGACCATACTTGGAGCTTACGAAGCGGGCGAGGCTGAAACGTGTGACCTGTCCTTGTTCCTTGAGTAGTTTTGCGATGTCGGAGAAGGGCTCGAGGGTTTCCAAGCGCTGGTGGACGAGTTTTTTCCGTTCCGCTATCTTGCTGCTGTGGGCTTTAGTACCGAGCTCGGTCAGCGAAATCTCGCCCTCTTGGACGGCGACAAGACCGAGATATTCTGCGGTGTCTATAATCGGGAGTAGCTCGTCCAAGTCGATGCGGAGATCGATCGTCAGATTGGCAATGTCCGTTTTTCCATTGTACGCTTTCAAAAGATCTAGTAGACCGAAGACGCGGTTTACGCCGGCGGTAGGGAGCATTCTCGTTACAGGATTCGCTTGAACCTGACTGGGGTTAAAGAACTTTGGATATGCCAGTAGATCATTTGCTGATCAGGTGAGAAGGATCGACAATGTCTTGATCGCGTCTACCTGGTTCGGTATGCTTGCTTTTCCATCTGTGCTCGGCACGGCAACGATGTAGGAGACTCCGAGCTGTTCTAGACCTGCGAGTATTTTTTTGTTCTGAGCCGGGTTTCCGGAGAGCATTATTCGTCTTTCTCCCTGCGCCGACTTGTATTCTGATTGCTCGGCTTTTGTGTTTATGCCGATTCGGACGCAGATCTCCTTGGTTTTTGCTTCAGGAGAACTTTCTCTGAACTCCGCGACGAGTTTTGTGAACTGGTCGAGGGGTTGGACGTTAGGATGCCATGCATCACCAAGAGTTGCCGCCCGCTTCATGGCAACCTTGCTTGTTCCACCAATCCACATCATTAGATGCTTCTGAATTGGGCGTGGTTCGAAGACGGCATCACCGAACTCGACCCCGAGAATACGGCTCTTGAAGCTCGTCTCTCCTTTCCAGAGCGCTCTTATCAGTCGAATGGACGCGTCAAGTCTCTTGCCTCTGTTGTGGAAGTTCGAGCCTAGATTGGCGAACTCTTTCTCGTTCCAGCCTGCACTAGTGGCTAGCATGAGTCTTCCGCCGCTGAGGTTGTCAATCGTTGCGAGTTGTTTTGCGACAACGACAGGATTTCGCATAGCGGTGATGAGTGAGGATATTCCTAGCTTCACTCGGCTAGTGATTGCTGCAAGATAGGCGAGGGTCGTGATGCTGTCGAATATTCTCTCATATGGAGTTCCGCTGTTTCTGGGCATCAGTATGTGGTCGGTGGTCCAAAGGGAGTCGCAGCCGGCACGTTCGGCCTCCAAAGCTACGGTGCGCAGCGCCTCAGCAGAGGATGATTCGCCGTAGTTTGGGACTCATACGCCGAATTTCATATCGTGGACATCGTGCGACTTGTTGATAACATTCTTCCGAGATTCGCGAACGTGAACCCTACGCTAGTGTTACTGATGCCGGTTCAACATTTTTATCGCCCATCCAGACCAACGGACGTTTCCCAAGCTTGTTTGCAGTGGAAACGCTAAACCTCTCGAAGAGGTATGGTAAGACTGACGCCCTTCGCGGCTTGAACTTCACGGTCAACGAGGGCGAGATAATGGTAATTCTAGGCCCGAACGGCTCGGGAAAAACCACTCTCCTGATGATCCTCTGCACGATTCTGAAGCCGACATCAGGCACTGCAAGAGTTGTAGGGATTGATGTTGTAGGGGAGGGAACCAAGGTTCGAGAGGTTATGGGAATAGCCTTCCAAGAGGCGAGAGGTTTCTGGCGCCACAAGCCCTCGTCCATTCTGAAGTTTCACGCTTCAATGTTCGACATCGACCCTGCGAAGCGTCAGGATCTGATCGAGCGCACCATGAAGGACTTGGAGCTTTGGGAGTCGCGCGACAAGATGTTCATGCACTTGTCAGGTGGTCAGGCGAAACGGCTGGAGACGGCGAAGGTTCTCATTCAAAAGCCTAAGCTGGCGATTTTCGACGAGCCTACTAGCCAGGTGGATCTGCGTGGTAAGAGGAAGATATGGGACAAGATCCGCGAGCTGCGGGACCAGGGGTCCACTGTCATTGTCGCCACTAACGAGGTTCGAGAGGCTGAGTACCTTGCCGACAGGGTGACGATATTGCACCAAGGCCAACGTGTTGTTTGTGATACTATTCCGAAGCTGAAGGACGCGATTGCCGGCGGAGATATTGTCGAGGTGGACTTCGAAGACCCTGTTTCCGGGAGGCTAGTTCAAGACCTCAACGGGCTCGGCGGCGATGTTTCGCTGTCATCCGATGGTAATCAGTTGCGGGCGAAGGTTTCGAGAGCGGAAGACTGGGTTCCGAAGATGACCTCGGCCAGCTATGTGGCCGGTGCTAAGATCGCGTCAATCAGGATTACCGAGCCTTCCCTCGACGACGTATTTCTGCACTTTACCGGGAAAGCCCTGGCGGACCAGCCATGAACCGCGTGCTGACTCTCGCCGCGTACAACGTCAGGATTCTCTTATCGGAGAGAACCTGGTTCGTTCTAGCATGGGCCCTGTTCGGACTACAGATAGCCGTTTACGGGTCCCTGATGTCAAAACTTGTATCGACCGCGGTCCCGAATTATCTGTTCTTCTACGCGATCGGGCTAATGGTCATCACAGTATTCGACTCGGGAGCTGATGTGGGCCGACACTTCGTCGAGCACGCGCACGAAGGAGAACTGCCCTACTTCCTTTCCTTACCGGTCTCCCGGGGAGGATTCCTAGCAGCTCAAGCCATCTATGGGGTTGCGAATACGATGATCAAGGTTTTGCCACCCCTTATCGGGGTCCTATGGTTTGTTGGCGACCTTACAATTCAAGGAGCCGTTTTCGCGCTGGTATCCATGTTTCTACTCGGACTAGGAATCACCGGGATAATGGTCTCGATGTCGTTTATCGCATTCAAGTCCGTGGACATCTATAGCGCGTTCCTCGCAGGACTATCAGCATTGATAGTCCGTTTCAGTACCGTCTTCTACCCACTGATCTTCATGCCGAGTTTCTACTCACCAGTGTCCGTGTTCAGTCCCTTGACTTATGGCGCCGACCTGACGAGATGGGTCCTAGGCTTCGACCCGAACTTCCTAATCAACCCAATACTGGCAGCAGCGGTCGTCACCGGGGTCGCGGTTGGAACCCTCTCGTTGAGCGCACGAATAGTCGACAAGGTCATCGAGGGCGTGAAGGCAGCTTGAGCCAGTTCTCACGACTCGTACGCATAGCTCGGACGGATTTCTCGTATTTCTTCCGAACTAAATGGTTGATGGCTGTCCTGATCAGCCTCAGCCTCTCTGACATGCTGGTCGTGGGGCTTGTGTACGGAAGGCTGATCCCCACCAGATTCGCCGGTCTTACCTATTTTCAGTTCCTTGTCCCGGGGATCGTCGTGGTGGGGCTGTTTTCTGCCGCCACGGACACTGGCCGACGAATCTGGCTCGCGCTTCGGGAGGGAGTCGTGCAGTATTACTTGACGCTTCCAATCCGGACAGGTGGGTTAGTTGGAGCTTACATCATATCCGGAGGTCTGGGCGGAATAGTATACTCCGGCGCGCTCCTAGCTATAGCATATCTTGCGCTCTCGTTCCTGGGACCGACAGCAATACCCGTTCAGGGAATATTGTACGCTCTCGTACTCATTCCCTTCCTATTCGTCCTCGCGACGGGGATCGCGGGTCTGGCAGCCTTCTTCGCGAGCGTCTCCCGAAGAGGGGAGATGTACTGGGTCTACGCGCAAGCACTCCAAGTGTCAATGGTTACAATCAGCACCGTATTCTACCCTGCGCAAACGATAGCCCAGTATCTTCCCGCGCCTGTAGCCACGATAGCTGAATACAATCCTCTTAGCCTTGCAGCTGGGGTGCTTCGAGACTCCGCGTTCGGCGGAAACCCTCTGGACACCGGCGCTCTGACAAATCTTCTCGCTACCTCGCTTCCCCTTGCGATATTAGGAGCCCTCGCGTATTGGACAATTCTCAGGACCATTAGACTCAAGGGAAAGCCCTGAAAATGGCCGAGACCGTCAACATCGAAAAACCCACCGGTGTTTCAGTCAGAGCCTTCTCTCACGGTGAAGAGTCAGCATTACTAGACGTTCTGAGCGATGCCTTCGGCAGCTTTGCAGACGTCCCACGGACAAAGGCAGTCCTCTCCTCACGGCGATTTGACGCTGACGGATGCTTCATCGCCGAAGAGAATGGCGTACCAATTGGATGGGTAGCTGCGACACGTCTTCCCCGAGACAATTGGTTCGTGATAAGATATCTCAGTGTTAGACGCGCGACGCTCCAAACCTCAATCGCTGAGAACCTTCTCGCCAGAGCGATCACGTACGTAGAGTCGAAAGAACCTGAATTCCTGAGAGCGACCACTCCAGCGGTTCAGCCTTACGTTGAGGTGTACCGGAAATTTGGGTTCGAGCCGCTACGGCGCGACTTTCGAATTAGCTGGCAAATAGATGACGTGCGATGTACTGGAGACTCTCGGCTTGAAACCGAGGAGGTCTCAGACGAGACGATGGATAGCGCCGGCAATTTGTTCGTCCGAGCCTTGAGTCCCTACTGGGACTGGCGGACGGAGGAAGAAGGTGGTATTGTCGCTGTGGCCGAGTCATTCAAAGAAGACAGGTCGCGTGGAGCCAGGTGGATTCTTGCTCGGTCGAACAAAGAACGTGTGGGGTTAGTTGGGATTATTCCTGACTATTATGAGCCGGGCGTGGCATGGTTTCGAGGCGCTTTTGTTCTTCCAGAGCATCGGGGAAAGAGGATCGGTTCCGCTTTGATGTCCGAGATCTCAAAATTTGCAAAGACCATAGGTCAGAGAGAGATGATTGTTTACACATTCTCCTACTTGGACAGTCTCGCTCCCGGAGCCCTGCTCTACCTAAAGTCTGGGGGAAAGATAGAGGCGGAGTACCTGCAGCTCGCTAGAGTGTAGACTTCTTCTGTTTCTGGAAAGTAATGCATAACCCGAATATAGCTTACTGAACACCTCTCCAGTTGGTCGGGCCTCTTGGCGTCGCTTGAACCCTGGGACGTGACTATCATTGGCGGGGGAATTCTCGGGACCTCCGTTTCTTACTGGCTGGCGAACCAGTATGAGGGCCGAATCGCAGTTATCGAGAAAGAGCAGCAGGTAGCGGTTCACACTTCCAAGAGGAATACTGGAGTCGTCCACCGTCCCTTCTACTTGGACCCTGTCAACCGCCGAATCTTCGCCAGATCGTCGCAAGCGGCTTATGGAATGTGGAAATCATACGCGAAAGAACGAGGTCTGCCCTGGTCACCAGTGACTACATTGGAGGCGGCGACACGAGACGAGGATATGAAGCGGGTGGAGAAGTACTATCACTGGGGACTGGAGAACGGCATGGGAGAGGATGAGCTGGAAGTTCTAACCGCGGAAGATGTGCGGAAGCTTGAGCCTCATGTAAAGTCTCACGGGGCCATATGGTCGAAAACTGACACCTCCGTTGACTATCCCTCGTTCACACGCTCGCTACGGGGAGACGCGGAGCGTGAGGGCGTCCGGTTCATTCTCGGTTTCGAGGTCAAATCGATCAAAGTAACCAAAGATTTCTTGGAGATTCAACCCAGCAATGGCGGCGAGCCGATACGAACCCGGTTCCTCCTAAACTGCGCGGGAGGAAACTCCATCCGCATCGCACACATGCTCGGCATCGGAAGAGAATACGCCGACCTCAACTTCCGCGGGGAATACTGGGAGATAGGAGAACAATGGAGATACCTAGCCACCAGGAACATCTACACTGTAGCACAGCATCCTGAACTGCCTTTTCTGGATCCACACTGGATATGCCGTGCCGACGGGCGTCGAGAGATTGGCCCTAACGCGGTACCTGTAGCCGGACCCTACACATACAAGGGATTTTTCAAGAATCCGATACAAGCTCTAGAGAAGATCCTTGAACCTCCGATGATGAACAAGGTCGCTCTTCTTTTCAACAAGGATTTTCTGACTCTAGCGGGGGAGGAATGGAAATCATCCATCTTCAAGTCAGAAATGGCGAGAAGGGCACAGGAGTTCATTCCAGAACTCAAACTAGACTATCTGGTAAAGCCGGGCGTCGCAGGGGTCCGTGCACAAGTAATAGACCGAAACGGCAACTTCATCAAAGAAGCCATAGAGATCAAGGGCCCGTTGTCGTACCACATTACCAACTATAACTCTCCAGGAGCAACTGGGTCACCTGCCTACGCAGCCTGGCTGGTTCAGAAGCTGGGTTCCCTAGGTTACTTGGATCTCAGAACGAGAAAGTCTTCAGGGTCTAAGGGATCATGGGACTTTGAATCGGTCACCAACATGGTAGGCGACTCACCGTCGAAACCTGCTCCAAAAGCGGAGGAAAAGGCCGAAAGGGGGCCCGGGCCCGAACCGATCAGCTCAACATCCCCCACAAGGAAAATAGAACCGTCACCAAGAAAACCCTCTACTCGAACCTCTCGCAAGCGGCCCAAAACGCGATCGCAAAACCAAAGATAGGCAGACTGGGTTCAGGGTCACCAAGGATCCTAATCTAGAGAGTTGTTCGAGGGCTGCACTCCCTAGATTGTCCGTACTCAGGGAATAGAGTATCTGAAATTCTTCCAGATGCCGGTCGCGCCTTGACCGTGGACCGATATGCTGCCCTTCTCGGGGTCAACAGGCTTGAGTGTGAAGAGTCCCCAGCCCACGAGAATGTCTTTCGGAGCGACCGGGAGGCTCTCTGTCTTGAAGAATGTCTTTCCATCGACAATCCACTCCGCCCGCTCCTTCGGCACGTCTATTCTAACCGTGTAGTGGTGCATCATTTCGGGCTTCGTACGGACGCCTGAGAACGGTGCCTCAATGACATAGGTAAACGCCGTCTTCTCATCAGTTACGCCAGGGATCAGGAGTCGTTCGTAGATTGCTCCGATTTTTTTCCCGGTCGTGATGAAGTCGAATATCATCCCGGTTGCGAAGTCCATGAGTATGAGACCCGCGAACGCGTCTTGCAAATCCTCCGCGTTGCTTCGATACGTCTCGGCTCCCATCTCAGCCTCGAAAACCGTCACCTGATCAAGTGATACTGGAAAAGTCCTCGTGGACGCGTACAGCTGCTTCGGATCGTCGAACATATGGATCTTGTCATGCTTCCGGGTGAAGGGATCCACTGTCAACGCTAGACCGTCATTCCTAGAGGTGACCTTAGCCTTCGGTTCTTCCCAGATCCAGTTCTCGCCGTTGCCCATCGGGAAGCTGAGGATCTTCCATTTCGAAGGGTCTACTCGTCCCCTCGACATGTCATCGTAAAGGTTGGTTTCGGTCTTCAACAAGGCTGTCTCATTCCTAAGCTGGGCTGGGTACTGGATTTAATTCTTCTGAAAATGCTTCACAGGCAAGTATTAGAGAAATCATTTCAGGAAAGAGGTTCGCTCTGGTGGTTTCCCAGAGTCAATCCGGTTGCTTTTCACTTAACAGAGCGGTCCCGAGAGACTTTTGATCGAGATAACACCTTTCTCTTCAGCTCTGTTCCGCACACTCTACATGTCTTTTCTGATCCCGTGGACCTTCGATGGCAAGCGGGGCAGTACATTATCCAGTCAAACTTATGAGCGATCCCAAAATTGGCCAGTGATCCATAGCTGAGATGAAGATGCTCAGCCATGTTCTGCACCGCATAGTCATCGCTAACTATCACAGGGTCTTGTCCATCTTGTTTCAGGTCAAGAGCAAGAGCGACAACTTCTCGATCGGCTTGTGAAACATGACCTTTCTCACCTACCTTGGTGCTGACCGCCTCCACAGATTCCAAGGCGCGAGGAGATGGGATCCTGAGGATCACCTTGCCTTTCTCCTTGTTCACATGAAATCGTAGCTGTGTCATCGTCCCCCTCAACAGCTCATCTTCTACAGCCGGGACCGTGTACACCTCTCCTGGCCGAGTTGGGTTGAAGCCCATGATGAACGCTGACGTATCCAGAACGAGCACCTTCAACCGTTTTCCCTTTCGGAGGACAATCTTCTGAGACTCCTCTGGAGAAATGAGTCGCCGAACCTCACGAAAAACGTGCTGTTGCCGGATTTTCTGAACGATAACGATTGCCCGATCTTGATTTCGCGCTCAAGACGGCCGTCTATCACCAGGTTAGCGCTTGGACCTGGTTCTACCACGCGTAGCTGTACGCCCGCCTTCACCGGTACAACGATAGACTTGACCGGCTGGAGAGGAGCAATGAGTGTTAGCGACAGGCTATCCATCGAGGTTTCGAGAACTGGTCCTCCTGCCGAGAAGGAGTGGGCTGTGGATCCTGTTGGAGTGGAGACGATAATTCCGTCCGCCCTCGCCTGGAAAACTTGTTTGCCCCTGAGGGTTAGGTTCAGGTTCAGCATTTTCGCTGGAATAGTGGGAAGGAGAAGTGCCTCGTTGAGAGCTTCACCTAAGAGTCGATTCTGGTGGAGCACTGAGAGCTTCCATTGCTGCTCTAACTCGTAGTTGCCTTTCTCCCACTTGGTGAAAGCGGCCTCGAACCCTGAAGGCTCGACCTCGGTGAGGTAGCCCCTGCGTCCCATGTTTACTGCCAGTATTGGTGTCTTTGGGTTCAGCATCTCCTTAGCAGCTTTCAATACTGTCCCATCTCCTCCCAGTGTTACTAGAAGCTCGATCTCCATTCGCCTGAGAGGCTTGCCACCCGGAATCTTCGCCGATCTTCCTATTTCTTCGTCGGGAACTGATCTGAAGCCGTGCTGTTCGATAATTTTGTGAATTTTCCTAGCCTCGGTGAGGATTTCTTTCGAGCCTTTCTTGGCTAGGATGCCAACTACCTTGGTCAAGACGATTCAGATCGTGGACAGCTGGATTAGACCAGTTGAAAAGAATTCTCTAGGAATACGTTTCTAATCACGCGAAGTCTTTTAGATGCAGTCCTAGGACCGCTCGCCGTCGAGACGCAATCTCATGAGCAAGCCGGTCGAAGTTGGCAGTTTGAAGATTGGCCAGTACGTCCTCATTGATGATGAACCGTGCAGAATCGTAGAGTTCGAGAAATCCAAGCCCGGCAAGCACGGCTCCGCAAAGGCGAGGATCGTTGCGATAAGCGCGTTTACGGGCCAGAAGAAGAATCTCATCAGCCCTGTTGACGGCAAGGCCGAGGTCCCGCTCATAGACAAGCGAACGGGACAGGTTCTTTCCATCTCCGGAAATCTTCTCCAAGTGATGGACATGGAGAATTATCAGACATTCGAGACGCCGATGCCTGATGATGAGGACTTGAAGAAACAAATGGCTTCCGGAATCGAAGTCGAGTACTGGAGCGTTATGGGACGGAATATGGTCGTTCGCCGAAAGGGCTGAGCAATCCATCACGAGTAAAAATCCTTCAAAAGTTAGACACTTGCGGCTTTGGCCGGGTATGACGGCCGGCGCACTTGTCCGAGAAATGGGCGCTACCGGGGTACTCGGCGGGGGCAGAGTCGGCGTTGCGGCTGATGTTGTCGAAGACATGTTCCGAGGGCCGGATTTCACAAATTTCTTGACGCTCGCTGGGCCGATTGTTCCATCAGGGCTCCGGCTGCTCATTGGAGATTTGATCGATCGAGGGTTTCTGGATGCAATTGTGACTACCGGGGCGAACTTGACACACGATGTGATTGAGGCGCTGGGCTTACACCATTATCAGGGAACGTTCCAAGTTGACGACCGTCTCCTGATCAAGAAAGGGTACAGTCGAATCGCTGACATATTTGTCAAAGAAGAATCTTTCCAGACTCTCGACAAGACTGTCAGAAGGCTTCTTGGAAAAATTCCAGCTGAACAGAGGCGAGGAGTGGCTTTCTCAGACATCCTGGGAAAAATCGGACTGCTCTTAGGGGACAAGGATTCGATTCTCCACAAAGCTGCGCGCAACAAGGTCAAAGTCTTCTCGCCAGGTTTACTAGACTCGATCCTCGGTCTTAGCCTCTGGAGTTTCTCACAGACAGAATTGCTCCAGTTGAACCCGATGGCCGATGTGACCAACATGATAGAAATGGCAATGACCTCGAAAAAGCTCGGGGTTCTGATCTTGGGTGGAGGATTACCGAAACACCACGCTCTTCTGGCTAGTGTTTTGAGAGAAGGAGTCGATGCTGCGGTTCAGATAACGGCGGACAGGCCCGAGCCCGGAGGATTGAGCGGTGCTCCATTGGCTGAATCGATCAGCTGGAGGAAAATCCGGAGAGGGGGAAAATTCGTCGATGTATACAGCGATGCAACTATCTGCTTTCCACTGATAATGGCTGCAGTTCTGGCGAAGGTTAAGAAGCGCGTGAGAACGTTGAGAGAGTAGTCTTGGAAACGGTTGGCCGTTCTCTGACGGACGCTGTCCGCAAGCTCTTGCGGATGCCGAACGTGGACGAGAAGGCGATCAAGGAACTTGTGAAAGATCTCCAAAGGACGCTGTTGCAGGCGGACGTGAACGTCGAACTTGTTCTACAACTGTCCAAGACTGTCGAAGATCGTTCGCTGAGGGCGAGCCTTCCTCCGGGGATAACCAGACGTGAGCACGTTGTGAAAGTCCTCTACGAAGAAATGACAAAGTTTGTCGGTCAAGACCCGGCCAAGGTCGAGATCCAACCTGGGGTATTCCGCAAACTCATGCTGGTAGGAATTCAGGGTACTGGGAAGACGACTAGCTCGGTAAAACTGGCCCGGTTCTTCCAGAAGCGTGGTCTCCGGGTTGGTATTGTCGGTGCTGATACTTACCGCCCTGGCGCGCTGGAGCAGTTGAAGCAGTTGGCGGCCAGAGTGGAGATTCCCGTCTACGGGGAGCCAGGCACCAAGAAACCCGAGGACATCGCGAAGCATGGCCTCGAATATTACCGGAAGGAGAAGACCGACTTGGTGATTATCGATACTGCGGGACGGCACCGGAATGAGCGGGATTTGATGGATGAGATGAAGAGGATCGCCTCTGCAGTGAAACCGGACGAGATTGTGTTGGCTATTGACGCGACCATTGGACAGCAGGCGATCCTCCAAGCACGAGCGTTTCACGAGGCAACGCCCGTCGGGTCTGTCCTGCTGACAAAGATGGACGGGTCTGCAAGGGGAGGAGGGGCGCTCTCCGCCGTAGCTGCGACGGGTTCGAAGGTCAAATTCATCGGAATCGGGGAACGAGTAGAGGATTTGGAGCAATTCGTCCCGACGGATTTTGTCGGCAGACTCCTGGGAATGGGCGACTTGAACGCGCTTCTGGAGAAGGTGAAGGAGGCCGAGGTGCAGGTCCCGGAGGCGAAAGTGAGACAGTTCATGGAAGGTCGTTTTACTTTGAAGGACATGTTTGATCAGATGGAGAACCTTCGGAAGATGGGACCGTTGAGGAAAGTTCTCCAAATGATTCCGGGTGGTGTGAGTCTTCCTGAGGAACAATTGGGAGTGGCGGAGGAGAAGATGAAAGCTTGGAGAGTGATTATTCAATCTATGACTAAGAAGGAACTTGAGGAGCCTCGATTGGTAGACAGCTCTAGGTCGAAGAGAATTGCGCGAGGTGCAGGTCGGCCAGAGCGCGAGGTGCGGGAACTTGTCAACCAGTATTTTACGATGCGGAAGATGATGAAGCAGATGAAACGACGTGGGCCGATGATGAAAGGCATGCCTTTCATGAAGAAGTGATTCGGACACACAACGAGTCCTTGACAGTAGAACTTTGGATCGAAAAAATTCAGGCTTTCCGGTGATCGTGGAGTTCGATCACGTTTCCCCACGGGTCAGTAAGTGTTCCTGAGTTCTTACCTTTGCGTTTGACGGAGTATCCTTTCTTCTCCAATTGATCGGCCGCTTCCTCGAAGCTGGTGACGTGGAGGCTGATTGGGGTTACATCAGCACCTCGAAGAACTAGCGGCGTGATCTTCGGGGTCTTATAGAGGGTCAGCTCGCCCAGTTTGGTGGAGATGACGCTCCATTCAGGCGAGTGCTCTTTGAGTTCGAATCCTAGCGTTTCGCAGTATAGCTCGACCGCCTTGTCCATATCCCCGACTTGAAGGATGATATGACCGATGTCACTGACGAGTTTGGGCAAGTCTTAGCCCTCCTGGTCAGTAGAGGAATAGGCATGGTCTTTGCGCTCTAGTCTGGTCTTCAGTTTGTCCTCTTCTCTCTCGACATAGGCGAAGCCCTCTTTCAATATGGAGCCAAACAAGGGTCCGAAGGTAAACGTGATCGCAGATATTGTTGCGCCTATAGAGAGGAAGGCCATGATCGACGCGAAGATCTTGCCCCCAACAGTCATGGGCGCTTGTGCCGGGCCTTCGGCCGTTGCAAGAAGGGACATGAAATAGAACGAGGTCACCAGGTCCCAGCCTTCCAAGACCATGATGCCAATCGTTCCGATAGCCATCACTAAGGCCAGAATCGCGATTGAGTAGAATGCCCTCTTCTTGAAGGGAGACAGGGGATGCCGGATTAGTCTAGCGATACCTCCTTCGGTCATGAACAACCAACCACCCTTGGACGGTGACACCTTAGCTCTTTCTATTGACCAGCTTACGCGTTACCAAGTATGCACAATCTGGCTGGGGTCTTGTTTGGTTTTGGTTTCAATTGCTAAGGGGTCAACTTCGAATCCCTTATGAAACAGCTCCGACAAGTTTTCTTCCGTGCCCGAGAAAATTACAACCACTCTGAAGAATGCCAGACGTCTCGCAGTTGCCAAACAGCATCTCGCCGGAAAGAGGCCAAACAAACCGGACTCCGATGACATTTTGAGAGTGGCACGAGACCTAGGTTGCCTCCAGCTTGATCCGATCAGTACGGTTGCTCCTAGTCATCTCATCGTTCTCTGGAGCAGACTCGGAAACTTCGACAGAACTGACTTGGACAATCTGTTGTGGCGTGACAAGAAGCTCTTCGAATACTGGGCCCACCAAGCATCAATAGTTTTGATGGAAGACTATCCTCTCTACTATTCTCTCATGCGAAGATATCCTGACGTGCTCATACGTCCAGGATCGGTTTGGCGACAAAGAATCGACAAATGGCTGAATGCGAACACGAGGTTGAAATATCATATTTTGAGCGAGCTTAGAAAGAAAGGCCCTCTCCTCTCTCGCCAGTTTGAGGACAAGACTAGGTAAAGCGTAGTTTTGGCTGGAGTAGCTGGGGAGACGTATCGCGGATGATATTCCATCT